>Ga0181582_10005455_pt1 | contig 10265 bp, 8 predicted proteins | sample 071ome_32_FD_132438 | JGI IMG/M metagenome (GOLD analysis project Ga0181582, IMG submission 132438) | Coastal salt marsh microbial communities from the Groves Creek Marsh, Skidaway Island, Georgia - 071405AT metaG (megahit assembly) | ecosystem: Environmental > Aquatic > Marine > Intertidal zone... | reverse complement strand
CTTTTGCGCTTTTTGTTCGGTGAGAAACTCAAGCAGCTTTACGGCGAGCGCCTTGTTTCTGGAGTGTTTCGCGACACCGCCGCCGGAAATATTGACATGATTGCCGCGGTCACCCTGATTGGTGAAGACAATCCGCACGGCGTCCGCCCATTTGCGTTGTGCCGCCTTCTTCGAATGTTTCATGTTGCCGTAATAGTAGCTGTTCATGACCGCGACATCGCAGACGCCTTCGTAAATCGCCTTGGCCTGGGCGCGGTCGTTGCCTTGCGGCCGGCGCGCCAGATTGGCGACAAGGCCCCGGGCCCATGCTTCCGCCTTCTGTTCTCCGTGCGCGGCAACAAGAGAGGCAAGCAATGCCCGGTTATAGACATGACTGCCCGGGCGGGTGCATATACGGCCTTTCCATTTCGGGTTGGCGAGATCTTCAATCCGCTTGATTTCGCCCTTCTTCACCCGGTCCTTTGAGACCGCGACGATGCGCGCCCGCGTCGACAGGCCGAACCAGCGATTTTTCCTGTCCCGTAAATGCGCCGGAATGTTCTTCATCAGCTTGGGCGATGACACCGGCGCGAACAGGTCCTTTTCGACATAGGCGCTGAGCCGCGCGATATCGACGGTCAGTACGACATCGGCCGGGCTGCGGGTGCCCTCGGCCAAAAGGCGTTGCACAAGCCCCTTCGCGGCGAAGACGACATTGACCTTGACGCCGGCCTCCTTCTCAAAGGCTTTCAGGAAAGGGTTGATCAGAAAGGACTGGCGGTGCGAATAGACATTCAGCTCCGCGCTAAGCGCGGGGAACGACGCACCGGCAATTCCGGCGGCGAACAGGACACCGTACGTCAACTTTTTTGACAACATGGCTTTCTCTTCCTCCTCATCGGATGGTGACTATAGCACCCAAAATTCCTGGCTCAGACAGCCGTCCGGCATTTGCACCTCTTGGTATTGCGAATAATTCGCAATGTCAATAATGTTGCGAATGATTATCAGTTACAACTTGTCGCAACCTCTTTCTTGACTGGGGCATTGCGGTAAAATCGCGGGGAATGAAGGGTTTACAGTCGTCCCGCAAGCCGCGCGCGGCGGAAAAGGAAACGGGATTTCATCTTGCGCCCCGCCGCGTTTGGCACTAGTTAGTGGTTATTGAGAATGATTTTTAATTTCATACCTTCACTTCAAGGGAGGGTATGGCGCAAGGAAGCACGGCAACCGGCAAGATGCTTGGACTGAATAACATCAGCCTGGATTTGGGCGGCAGGCCGATCATCAGGGATATCGACTTCGATGTTCTTGAAGGAGAGATCGTTTGCCTGCTCGGCCCGTCTGGTTGCGGCAAGACCTCCACTTTGCGTCTGATAGCCGGGCTGGAAAAACCGGACGCAGGTACGATTACTATCAACGGCAAGACCGTTTCTTCACATAAAGACACGACGCCGCCGCACAAGCGCGGTGTCGGGTTCCTGTTTCAGGATTTTGCCCTGTTTCCGCATCTGACGGTCGCGGAGAATATCTCCTATGGGCTGACCGGGCTGGACCGCGAGGCGGCGGCGGCGCGAGTCGACGAATTGCTGGCGCAAATCCAGCTGACCGATCACGCCGACAAATATCCGCATATGTTGTCGGGCGGCGAACAGCAGCGGGTCGCCCTGGCCCGCGCGCGGGCGCCCCGACCGAGACTGCTGCTGCTGGATGAACCGTTTTCCGGTCTGGACACAGCCCTTCGCCAGCAACTCAGAAACGAAACGCTGAATATTCTGAAGGATCGCGGCGCCACGGCGATCATGGTCACGCATGATCCAGAGGAAGCCATGATGATGGCGGACCGGATCATCCTGATGAAAGACGGGCGCGTCGTGCAGAACGGCACGCCGAGCGAAATATATCACCGCCCGGCGACCAGCTTCGCGGCGCAATTTTTCGGCGATATCAACAGGCTGCCGGGCAAGGTCGAAAACGGCCGGGTAAAGACCGGCCTCGGCGAATTTGCGGAACCGTCCCTGAAGGATGGCAGCGATGTCGAGGTACTGATCCGCCCGGATTCGATGAAGATCGTGCAATCGAACGATCCGGATTGTTCATTGCATGTCTGCGCGGTGCGCGATGCCGGCAATGCCAGCCTGGTGCGGCTCGGCATCGGCGACTGGCGGGAACCGCACGCCCATATCCATGTCCGCCACCGGGGCCCCGCCCGTTTTGAACATGGCGATCCCATCGGCGTCGAGATCGACCCCGACCAGGTTTTCATCTTCGAAAACTGACCGCGCTTGCCGCGCACGCGACACGGACGCACAATATCTTCACAGGGAAGGTATTTTGTACGTTCCGTTTGCTGCGAGGAGGCAAGGGTCATGACGAAATCCGCAAGCCAGATGAAGCTCGGCATGTTTATGCGCGAGGCGGGCCATCACATCGCGGCCTGGCGCGTGCCGGAAGCACCCAAACATCCTGGTAACAATGTCCAGCATATGGTCAACCTGGCCCAGACTGCGGAACGCGGCCTTTTCGATATGCTGTTCTGGGCGGATTCCGCCGGGCTCTGGGCGGGCGATAAATCGGAACTCAGCCGCATATGCCGCACCGCCTGGATCGAACCCTTCACGATGCTGGCCGGGCTGTCGATGGTGACCAACCATATCGGGCTCACCTGTACCATGACCTCGACCTATACCGAGCCGTTCAATGTTGCGCGGCACTTCATGTCACTGGACGTGATGAGCGGCGGCCGCGCGGCATGGAATCTGGTGACCTCCGCCAATCAGGCGGAAGCACAGAATTTCAGCCGCGAAGGCCATATGGCGAAAAGCGACCGCTATCGCCGGGCGCGGGAATACACCGATGTGGTGCTGAGACTGTGGCGCAGCTGGGACGATGACGCCTTTGTGGAGGACAAAGAAGAGGGCCTGTTTTTCGATCCGGAGAAGCTGCACGTCCTTAACCATGAAGGAGATCATTTCAAGGTCGCGGGGCCGCTGAACGTGCCGCGTTCGCCGCAGGGTCATCCGGTGATGATCCAGGCCGGCGCGTCCGATGACGGGCGCGATCTGGCGGCCGCCACCGCCGAGGTGGTGTTTGTTGCGACGCCGACAATCGAGGAAGCGCGGGCCTATTACAAGGACGTACGGGAACGCGCCGCCGGTTACGGGCGCGATCCGGACAGCCTCAAAATCATGCCCGGCGCGGGCATCATGGTCGGCGAAACCGATGCGGAGGCGGAAGAAAAGTTCGACCGGCTGCAAAAGCTTATCCACCCGCAGGTTGGTGTGCGCCAACTGTCCAACTATGTCGCCTATGATTTGTCCGAATTCGATGTCGATGGTCCGTTACCGCCGATACCGACCAATGAGATTTCCAACAGCCGGGTAGAGTTGCTGGTCGAGATGGCCAAGCGTGACAATATGACCATTCGTCAGCTTTATGAGGCGATATCGGGCAGCCGCGGGCACATGACCCTGCGCGGATCGCCCAAAACCATTTGCGACACTCTGGAAGAATGGTTCACCACCGGCGCCGCTGACGGGTTCAACATATTGTTCCCGACCCTGCCCGGGTCGCTGAACGATTTTATCGAGCTGGTGATACCGGAATTACAGCGGCGGGGACTGTTCCGCACCGAATATGAAGGAACGACGCTGCGGGAAAATCTCGGCCTGCCGAAACCGCCGGATCAAAGCGCGTTAAGGGCGACCTCCGCGGCGGAATAATCTCAGGCGGCCACCCGGGTCCCGGTATCGACAGCGGCGCCGGGCTCAAAACGGTGCAGCATATACAGCGGCGCCTCCCCGATTGCCGTGTCGACGCCCTTGCGCACATCGACCGCGACGCTGGGCATGGTGGTCACCACCGTGCCGCCCCAGTCGCGCCGGTTCTGCGAATGGACATGCCCGCAGAGGATTTGCACCACCTGGGGGTGGCGGCTGACGACGGCGGTCAGCGTCTCCCGTTCCGCCGGATTGCGATAGCCGTCGATATAGCCTTCGGACGGCACATCAAAGGGCGGATGATGAAAAAACAGCAGGGTGGGTTTTTCGGGTTCGGCGGAAAGCGTTTCCTCCAGCCAGCCCCGGCGTTCGGCGCAGAAAAACCCCTTGCGTTCACCAGCGCATGTCGTGTCCATACCGATCAGCCGCAGGGGATAATCCTCAACCGCATAGTGGAGAAATTCACCCTCGCGCGGCAAATATCCTAGATGATCCAGCGTCTCGCGCAGCGCCGCCGCCCTGTCACGGTTGCCCGGCACGATATAAAGGGGCGCCTCCAGATCGGACAGGATATCCCGCAAAAAGGCATATTCCTCCGCAACGCCATTCTGCACGCTGTCCCCGGTATGAAGCACGATATCGACGTCTTGCCGGTTAATGTCGGCGACACAGCGGCGGAGATTTTCCGTTCGGCTTTCCGCCGCCCTCTCCGGCGCGCCGGGGGCCAGAATATGGGTATCGCTGATTTGCGCGATAAGCATCGAAAATGACTCCGGGTTCTCACTCTAACGCACCGCTTCTATGACGCGGCCGCGAGACAGTATAGGCTGGCATTTCGCCTGTCGAGCCGGAGATAGATGCGGTGGAAAACACGCTTGAAAGCCTGACCGAACGCCTGATCGAATTCCGCGACGCGCGCGACTGGAAACAGTTTCATTCGTTGAAAAATCTGATGGCGAGCGTCAGCATCGAGGCGGCGGAATTGCTGGAGCTCACCCAGTGGAAGGATGATTCGGAGATCGAGGCGATGGCCGGCGATCCGGATTTTCGTGAAAAACTGTCCCGGGAATGCGCGGATGTCTTTATCTATCTGCTGCTGGTCGCCGAACGCGCCGATATCGATCTCCTCCGCGCGGCGGCGGAGAAGATCGATCTCAACGATGCAAAATATCCGGTCGAAAAATCACGCAGCAATGCGCGGAAATATACCGAGCTGTGACGCGCCTCAGTCCAGGCTGTCGTAATATTCCTGCAAAACCCCGACGACTTCGGGCCGGCTGAACTCTTCCGGAATGGTTTCGTGATTCGCGAACATCTCCCGCAACCGGGTCCCGGAAATCTGTAATCTGTCCGCGTCGGTATGTGGACAGGTCCGCCCCGTCGCCATGCTACCGCATTTAAAGCAGTAAAAGGTGATGTCGATTTTCAGCGGTTGGGTTTCCATGCTGCCGGCAGGGATTTCATCGAAAATATGATGCGCGTCAAACGGCCCGTAATAATCACCGACACCGGCATGATCGCGCCCGACGACCAGATGCGAACAACCGAAATTTTGCCGGAAGACGGCATGGAGCAGCGCCTCGCGCGGCCCAGCGTAACGCATTTCGATCGGGTAGCCGGCCTGAATGGCGGTGCCCGGCACGAAATAATTCTCGACCAGCGCGTCGATCGCCTTGACCCGCACGTCGGCCGGAATATCGCCGGGTTTGAGCGCGCCCAGAACCTGGTGGATCAGCAACCCGTCGCAGATTTCTATCGCGATCTTGGCCAGATATTCATGGCTGCGATGCATCGGGTTGCGGGTCTGGAACGCCGCGACCTTTGACCAGCCGTTCTTCTCGAACAGCGCGCGGGTTTCCTCGGGCCGGAAATACAGCCCCTTATAGGTTTCCGGAAAATGCCCTTCCGACAGCGCCGTGACCGGCCCCGCCAGATTAACCGGCGCCTGCTCCATCACCTTCTGGACACCGGGATGAGCCTCGTCATTGGTGCGGAACACCTCCTTGCATTCCAGCGCCCGGTCGATGGTGTATTTTTCGGTCACGGTCTGGGTCGCGAGGATCTCGCCGCTCTCGCCATCGACCAGCGCCACCTCATCGCCTTCAGAAAGACCCTTCGCCGTGTCCTCATCGCAGGACATAGTGATCGGGATCGGCCAGAACGTGCCGTTTGCCAGCTTCATATCGACACAGGAGCCGCGCCAGTCGGCTTCGGTCATAAACCCGTCTAGCGGTGTGTAGGCGCCCATCCCGAGCATGAAGAGATCGGAAATCTCGCGGCTGGAAATCGGAATCTTGGGAAGGGAATCGGCCCGTTTAACGGCTTCGGCGCGTTCGGCCTCCGGCAACAGCAACGGTTTCAGCGGACCGCCGCCATGCGGCGCAATCAGGTTGGACATCGGCTCATCCTTCTAATCTCTGTTCCGGAATCTGGCGCAACGGATAATCCATCGACCGGTCAAGGGCAAGAGGCCGCGCCCAAACCCGCAGAAAACCATACGGTACAGTATGTTTTTCTGCCTAACCCCCCTGAAACAGGCAAAAATCCGCCAAAATCCACCCTTGCGGAAACGCGCTTTCATCGCTAGACCATGGGGCATTCACCCGGCGAAAGCCAAACCGCCATTAACCACCCAGGGGACTTAGGGGTATTTACATGTTCAGCAGCAATCCCTTTGCGCAACTTTCATCGACCGTTTCGCCCGACATCATGCAGATTTTCGTCATAGTGATGATCCTGTTCGTCGTCGGCGGCACGCTCTATGACATCATTCACAAGAAAAGCGCCCGGTACTTCTTCGAGAACTGGCGCAAGGTCAAGGACAAGGGCGAAAAAGACGTCAATGTCGCCGGTCTGGCCATCCAGACCGCCGTCGTCGAGGTCGCGACCTCCGCCGAATTCTGCAACCAGAAACGGCGTATCGCCCATCTTCTCGGCATGTACGGCTTTGTCATCTATGTTGTGACGACCTGTATCATGGTGTTTTCCTACCCGACGCCGGAAACCGCGGCGCCCGCCATCGTGGCGCAGCTCTGGTATCTCGGCGCGGCGATGGTCTGCGTCGGCGGGTACTGGTTCTGGTTCTTCATCCGCGTCGATGTCGCGGCGGAAGGCCATACGCCGTTCCGCATCGTCCGGGCCGATCTGTTCATCCTTTCGCTGCTGGCGAGTTGCACCTTCGCCCTGATCTGGGCTGTTTCGCAGAATAACGGCAGCGGCTGGTCGGATATCTTCCTCGGCCTCTATCTGATTTCGACGGTCGTGCTGTTCGGCGGCGTGCCTTGGTCGAAATTCTCTCACATGTTCTTCAAGCCCGCGGCCGCGCTGCAAAAGCGCATCGAGACCGCGAACGGCACACGGCGGAATCTGCCCGCCCCGGCGGACAAGCCGGAAACGCTGGGCAGCATCCAGCGCGTACCGCGGAACTACTAATTCCTGATAATACCGGTCATCGAAACAGGAGACATTCGAGATCATGCCTACTTTCGTTTACATGACGAGTTGCGACGGGTGCGGCCACTGCGTCGATATCTGCCCGTCGGACATCATGCATATCGATGAAAAATATCGCCGTGCGTACAACATCGAACCCAATATGTGCTGGGAATGCTATTCCTGCGTAAAGGCCTGCCCGCAGAACGCGATCGACGCGCGCGGCTATGCCGACTTCGCGCCGCTGGGCCACAGCGTCCGGGCGCTGCGCGAAGAAGAAAAGGGGACGATTTCCTGGAAAATCAAGTTCCGCAACGGGGAGGAAAAGAATTTCGTTTCCCCGATCCGGACCACCGAATGGGGCACCATCCCGGGACCGCAGGAATATGACGCGCCGAGCGCGGACGATTTCAAGACCCAGGAACTGTCGCATGAGCCGGATTACCTGAAGATCGACGGCGGGCTGCCGGTGCTCGATCCCGCGAAACTCAAGCCGGGAGCGCCGAAATGAGCCTGTTCAAGACCCGTAAGACAATCACCGTCGAATCCGACATTCTGGTCGTCGGCGGCGGCATGGCCGGCTGCGGCGCGGCATACGAATCCCGCTATTGGGGCCGCGATCTCAAGGTCGTCTGCGTTGAAAAAGCCAATATTGAACGGTCCGGCGCGGTGGCGCAGGGGCTCTACGCCATCAACTGCTATATGGGCATGCAGTGGGATGAGAATAAGCCCGAGGACTTCGTCGAATATGCCAGCAACGATCTGATGGGGCTGGTCCGCGAGGATCTGGCCTATGACATCGGCCGCCATGTCGATTCGACCGTTCACAAGTTCGAGGAATGGGGCCTGCCGATGATGCGCGATCCGGAAACGGGCCGCTATCAGCGTGAAGGCAAATGGCAGATCATGATCCACGGCGAGAGCTACAAGCCCATCGTCGCGGAAGCCGCGCGCAAGGCCGCGTCGGAAGTTTATAACCGGATCATGGTCACCCACCTGCTGACCGACAAGAAAGACCCCAACCGCGCCGCCGGCGCCGTCGGGTTCAATGTCCGGACCGGCGATTTCTATATCTTCAAGGCGAAGGCCGTGATCGTCGCCGCGGGCGGCGCATCGCATATCTTCAAGCCGCGCGCCGTTGGCGAAGGGATGGGCCGGACCTGGTACGCGCCCTGGAGCTCGGCCTCGGCCTATGGGTTGCCGCTCAAGATCGGCGCCAAGATGACGCAGATGGAAAACCGCATCGTGCTGACCCGCTTCAAGGACGGGTACGGACCGGTCGGCGCCTACTTCCTGCACTTGAAGACCTATACGCAGAACGCCTATGGCGATGAATATGAATCCCGCTGGTATGAGGACACCAAGAAGCTGGTCGGCGATTATGTCGACCGCCACCCGGTGCCGACCTGCCTGCGGAACCACGCCTTGCTGCGTGAGCTCGCCAATGGCGGCGGGCCGATCCGCATGGTCACCAAGGAAGCCTTCCAGGACCCGCACAAGGAAACGGTGGGCTGGGAAAACTTCCTCGGCATGACCATCGGCCAGGCGGTCGTCTGGGCGTCGCAGAATATCGACCCCAAACACATCAATCCGGAGCTGACCACGTCCGAACCCTATGTCATGGGCTCGCACGCCACCTGCTCTGGCGCCTGGGCCAGCGGTCCGGAGGATTACGCGCCGCCGGAATACAAGTGGGGCTATAACCGGATGATGACCGTCAACGGTCTGTTCGGCGCGGGTGACGCCAGCGGCGGCACCCCGCATAAATTCTCCTCCGGCTCCTTCACCGAAGGCCGCATCGCGGGCAAGGCCGCGGTCAATTACATGCAGGATACCGGCACCACGCCGGAAATCGACATGGCCGAGGTCGAAAAGCTGAAGGCCGAAATCTTCCAGCCGCTAGACAATTATACGGTCGGCCGGAACGAGATCGTCGCCGGCACCGTGTCGCCGAGCTATATCCTGCCGATCCACGCGCTGCAACGTCTGGAGAAGCTGATGGACGAATATTGCGGCGGCATTTCGACCAACTATATGACCAACGAACCGCTGCTGACCCGCGGGCTGGAGCTGATGGAAATGCTCAAGGAAGACGCCGAACATGTCGGCGCCGAGGACCTGCACCAGCTGCAGCGCACCTGGGAATTCCGGCATCGCCTGCTGGCCTCCGAAAGCGTCATGCAGCACACGCTGTTCCGCGAGGAAACCCGCTGGCCGGGCTATTACTATCGCGGCGACCACATGCAGCTTAACGACGACGACTGGCATTGCTTTACGCTGTCCCAGTACGACGCCGAAAAGGACAGCTGGAACATGGAAAAGGCGCCCGTCTATCACATCAGCGACTGACGGACCGCCAGAAGGCGCACACGAAAAAGGCTCCCTCCGGGGAGCCTTTTTTGGTTGGGGGAAAGGCTTCCAAAACTACCCCCCGGGCACCCGCCCCCGGATGGCGTAGGCGCGGCCGGTAAGCACGATCCCGGACTCCCGGGGTTCAGGCAGGGTTTGCCGGAGCGCCGCCTTGAGCCGTTCGATCTCCGCCGCCGTCAGGGCCAGTACGGTCTGGCCCTTCATCGCGGACCAGCAATCCCCGAAATCGCGGAATTCAAAGGTGAGCGCCAGGTCGGCCGTCTCTATGGCGGAAAACCCGGCTTCGCGGAAAACATCCACCATTCCGGCGATAGACCGTATGGTGGTGCCGGGCCGCCGGTCATAGGCGACGTCCGCCAGTTGCACCGCTTCCTGAAAGGGCGCCATCGGATGGCCGTCTCCTCGCCCCGGCCAGACATAGGCCGCGACCTCCCCGCCGGGGCGGACAACCCGGGCAAGCTCCGCCAAGGCCTTAAGCGGGTCGGGGATGAACTGGATCACAAGCGCCAGAAAGGCGATATCGAACGCGGCGTCGTCAAACGGGATGGCCGCCGCATCGCCGACGCGGATTTCGACGCCGCCGGCCCAGGGTTTCGATCTCGCGAACGCCGCCTGTCCTTCATGTGGATCGAACGCACCGAGCGCGGCGGGCGCGATCCGGTCGAGCAAAATTTCCGTAAAGGCGCCGGTGCCGCAACCGGCATCGAGGCATTTCAGCCCCGGAGGCAAATCCAGCCAGTCGAGAAAGCTCTCCCCCGCGACGCG
>Ga0181582_10005450_pt1 | contig 10270 bp, 7 predicted proteins | sample 071ome_32_FD_132438 | JGI IMG/M metagenome (GOLD analysis project Ga0181582, IMG submission 132438) | Coastal salt marsh microbial communities from the Groves Creek Marsh, Skidaway Island, Georgia - 071405AT metaG (megahit assembly) | ecosystem: Environmental > Aquatic > Marine > Intertidal zone... | reverse complement strand
TCATGTTTAGCATTTTTTCTTTTTGGTTTGGGAGCCTGAAATTGATTGAAAGTTAATGTCTTACATGTTATGTTTTAATGTATTTTGTCCGCGTAGAGATAAAAACGCTAGATGATTAGGAAGGTAGTTAAGTAAACGCAGTGCGCACTTTTTCTTGCGCGTCGATCGGGGAGGAGACAAAAACCGTGTTCTAGTTTTTTTAGGCACTACTCTACATACCCACTATCGTGGGATGGAGATTTTTGCGGTGTGAGACGAGAACAGAGGATGTCGAGGGGTGCAGTAAACCAGGAGGAACTCGTGTTGGGATTCTAGTAGGGAAAGATGAAGATGTGCTAGTCTTTCTCTGGTGAGTTCCTGTTTAGTTTTTACCCCATTAAAATACGTTTATCGTGCCATACGGTACAATCCATTTTTTTCTTTCAACTCATGCATCATTTTCACACCCCGCTCTTCAGTATGGCACGTAAACCATATCACCCCACTTCTTCAATTTTCCAGACCTGAATATTTTACGACTTTCTTCCAAGTTGTCCTGGTAATCACCCCAGTCTTCATACCCACAATCAACGAGAAAAGATTTGATATCAGAATCCATGAAGTACTTATCAAGCGGCATATCGTAATTGATTGTGGCTGGCGTCGAGGTCATTGCCGTTAGCCCGTTCGCTGCTTGTTCCTCCAACTTCTGCATATGGACTGGCATCAACGATTCGTCCTTCTTGACCTTGGCGACTGTTTTAAGGAATGCCGGCATCGCAATATTAATGCACTCGACATACGCCCTCGCAGCCTTATCGATTGAAGGGCTTGTAAACATCTTTTCCATCACCCTCACCATTGTAGCCATTTCACTCTTAATCGTTTTGTCGGAGTCGGATGGGATGGTTATAAGAAACCTAATAAGATTTTTCAACCCACCATTTTGACGGTACGCATAATTGTTCGCACCATGTTCTTGGTTCCTTCGATTAAAGGTTACGTTGGTGTCCATCCAACTAAGAGGTTGGGCTGTCATCTTTCCTTTCATCGTTGCTACTCTGCAGGTAATGTACTCGTTCTTGAACCACCAAAACTTATTGTGGTTTTCCAACACTACTACATAAACGTCATCGCTTGTGAGTTGGTTCTTGATAGCGCTTGAAACATGAAATACCATTCCACCGGTTGACATATTCAAACTCTTGGCGATGTCGTCCTCAGTGGGTGTTTCACCCAACGCAGCATTTAGATCAATACCTGTATGCGATTGAATCAATAGATTTGTGAGACCCAGTGTATTGAAAAGAGACACTCCAGATCTGTCTTTGTATCTCTCACCTAGCAACACGTCGATATCGTCACCTTTATTAACATTTCCAACAGACGCCTCGTCTTTTCCACCTTTACCGGCTCCGCTTTTGCTCGCTTTCTGCTTCTTTCTGTCGTTGCCTACATTCGTATTCTCTCCTCCCCTACCAGTTTCAGACGACTTGATTCCTCGTTTACCACCCCAGTTCTTCGTCTCGCCACTCCCTTTACGTCCCCCTTGTTTCGCCGCTGTAGATCGAGTCGCACCATCAGCTCCAATTTCATCAACTTCATTTCCATCATCAGACTTACCCTCGTGCCCACCACCATTTCCAAATTCTCCCACTTCTTCCTCTTCTTCTTCTTCTTCTTCTTCTTCTTCTTGTTCATCATCATCATCGTCGTCGTCGTCGTCGTCGTCGTCGTCGACTCCATCGCCTCCGTCAGCATCATCGCTATTATCATCGTCCTCGCATATGCTCTGATACCCATCCTTATCTTCATTAGAATTGAGTTTTTCTATTTCCTCGTCTACATCAATGACGTCTTGATCAACGGGTTTGTCGTCTTCGCGTAGGAAATCAGCCAACTCTTCGTCCTCGCTTTCATAAGAATATTTCTTCACGCCATGATCATATTCCCGCTCAATGTTTTTCGCCTTCCTTGGGCTATCAGCAACATCCCAACCCTTGATCCCATTTTCGTCAGGGCGCCTTAATTTCTTCAATAAACCAACAAACGCATCCTTGTTGGACAGGTCCACTACATCAGTTTTTCCCTTTGTAGTTTGGTATATGATATAGCTGATCTTTCCGGCTCTGTACGCCGACATCAACTCTTCTCGAGGTATATCTCTGTTCATCCAGCCAGTTGACACTTCGTTTCTATCAATATATTATTTTTAGGAAGACAAATCGATGAAAGGTTAGTATGTTGTCAACAATTTTTTCGTAATGAAAATTTTGATAATATCCGTCTCTTGATTTACGAACACACATAGATAAACTCACATGATTTTACTGCCTTTACTGTCTTCCTCGTCGCTGAAATATCTTAATAAAATTTACAATCAAAATTCATTAGTCGTTTTCAAAATTTTCAAAATGAAAAAAATGATAAAATCGATTCTGTTGATTTGTGTATCAGTTTGTTTCTTTACTTACTTGATTTGACGCTTCACCCCTTCCTCTGGCTGCCTCTGGTTTTTTCGCGGGGTCTTGGGTTGACGTGCTTTGGTCGGCGATGGGGTCACAGACAAGTTTGCTTTAGATTTTGAAGGGATCGGACTATCCGTAGCGAGCCGGTTCGCTTTCTCGGTGTTGGCGTAGTCTACAATAAGGTCGACGGCGAGTGCTGCTAGTTTAGGTCCGGTCAACGCAGCATAATTTGGTACTTTCAAGTTTGCGTCTACCTCTCTATGATAGAATCTATGGACCGGTAGAATAGATGGTTTCCTGTAACGACCGAAGATTCTTGTGAGTCCGTCGCGGAGGTCTGTCACTTGGCCAGGTTTAGATTCCAACCCGAGAGTTACAGCGAGGTTGTTCACAACGTCCAGGTCATGCAACCGAAGAGAAAGGAGAGGCGGAGGCTTTGTTTGATTCACCTGCTTTTGACGTACCGGGTTTTTCCTTCGCCCCGTAACCGCGGACGGCGCGGTCTTTCGTTTAGGCATTTCAATTGGTCTTATTTGGTATTGTGGATTATTGTTTGATGATAGTTTTTTTTATGAGGTGTTTGTTCCTTTATTTTGTTGTTGGTCGCTCTTACATAGTCGATCGTGGACGCCTTTGAACAATGCTTCCAATACCCATCATGCCGCATCGATCGATCTAAATAATTCATTTTTTGATCGACGAAAAATTCAATGGGGGGTTAAGTGATTTGTTCATCGTCAAAATTTTCATCCTTTGAAAATTTGTTTGGGTGTACTTCATTGATATCAAGTGTGCAGGGTGATTCCTTGATATGTGGTGCGGATTTTGTGGGTAATATGATGGATTGATCCTCTCTTTCCAGAGAGAGAGAGAGAAAGAGAGAGAGAGAGACAAAGACAGAGACAGAGAGACAAAGAGAGACAAAGAGAGACAGAGAGAGAGAATACTCACTCTAGAGACTAGGCTGCGAAAAAATAAGGTAGAAATAAAATCGACCATTGCAATGCTTAGATACTTAGACAGGTTCTGAATTCCGAACAGTGCTGATTGTTTGGGTTGCGCCTGGGTTTCGCCCCAAATCTAGGAAATCTTTCCATAAAATTTTCGTATGGTATGTATGGTACTTGTGATTTAGTAAGTAGGAGTACATACATAGTTACGTCAGTACTTATTGTGGTAGGAATTCATACTGCATATCGGTCACTTTTTTGGATTAGCCCCATGGATCAAAATTTTGCGTCTCAACGCCATCTCAACGGCAATGAAAATTTTGTATCACCTGTATTTTAGCGTGTATAATTTTCCTTCTTGTCAATGCTTTCATTATAGTTTTCTATCATTATTTGGGGTTTGACCCAAACCTTGGCTACATGATGGAGATAGGACGAATAATTTTTAGCGTGGTAAATCCCTAATATTTGATGATTTACATTTATGTGATTGTAATCTAATTTTGATGGTGCCAATCAACCAATTGGAACAAATTCCTGTTGCTTTTATTATGATCTTGTTAGCTGACCACTGCGCTAATTGCTGTTATGATGATTTTTTTGTTGCTTTTTGTTACGTTTTGTGTATTCAGTTGTTTGTGTGTTTGTTCATTTGTTGTTGGATCTGCATACTTGGTAGCATAAGTCTGGTTTCCATCGTTTTTCCTCATAAAATTTTCTGTTGTGACAAATAAGCCACACTTATGATTGTAACAGCCATGGCAGCCACCAGATCTACGTATGCTAAAAAGAAAGGGGATGTTGGGTGTGTCGATCCACCTGACAAACTTCAAACCCAAGAGCTAACCGAACCATCTTTGTTCTGCGCGTCGGAAAACAACGTAGCAGTAAGGGATTCGTCAACGGCAGGAGAGGATGCTGGTTTTGAGGGTAATAACGTCGGAGTAAGCGGTGGTGATGGGATCGCGAAAGATAGAGTTTTGCTTGCCGACTACAATGATGATGTTGACTGCAGTGACACGGAAAATAAGAATTGCGACGACTGTGAAACTGAATCGGACTTAAAGGATGAAGATGGCGATGGCAAAGAAGAGTTGGGGGTTGATAACGACAATGACCCGATGCAAATCGAGGAAGATGTCAATCAAGCCGAAGGAGACAACCAAGAGTGTGCCGATGATGGAGAAGGAGGCGGGAATGACAGTGAAAGAGGCGGCGGAGGCGGCGGAGTGCAGAGTAATCGCGCGGCCGTTGCGGAGAGTGGTCCTTCGATCGGTGTTAGGATGTCCACTTTATCTGCTATCTCTTTGAAGTACCGCTCGCCTCTTGCAATCAGCGCAAGTGTTTTACCTATGTTTCTCCCCGTTTGCGAGAGTGACGACGAGATTATCGCCGTTAATCTGAAGGTGAATTTCAATAAGTGCCTTTCCCCGGGGCGTCTTTACTCCATGGTTAATACGGTAACCGGGAATGCGTACAACGAGAAGTTAGATGGCATGAAGAATTCATTCAATAGTACAAATATGGATGGACTCTTTTATCGTATGGATGACGCAGATGTCTGGGATGGAACTGGACTTGAGCCAAACAAGGTAAGCGATTAAATATTTGCGATGATAGAAGCAGTCGACGTTTATCGACCCATGTGCAATAGCGACACTTTATTCAAAAAGAATTATTTGTCTGAGTTGTTTGATCTCACCTCATTGTTTTTTTTTGTATATCCAGGATGTCTTTCTCCCATTGCTGTCAGCGACGACTCTACGATCCAAACGAGTCAAGTACGTGAACCCGTTTGCTCGTGATCTAAAGGAGGAATTCGATGCCTGGGTTGAGCAGTACAAATCTGTTCTATGTCGACCTATTACCAGCCTTATTGACATAATCCAATTCCGAGTTGATTTTGGATTGGAAACTATTGACTCCAAGGCTGAACTAGGATTTCACGAAGCTTACCTCAAGACCATCATCGAGTTTCAGAAATCTCATGGTTGGTATATTGGTATGGTCGAAGGCTTCCACCGTGCATATGCATCGTTGTGTGTAATGACCGGTTCTTATTTGGATTGCGTATCGAACCCAGTCCTCGTTCCAGGGACTCTGACAGATGAACTCGTCGTAGAAGCGTTGGATCCTATGCAGACAAAATTCGACCTAGACAGAGAAGAAATTGATCTCCTTCAGTTAATTAAGAACAAAATATCAAGACCTTCAAGCGTGATGGGTTCAAACCTGAATGTTTTTCCGCGAATTTCCACTGGTGTGAAGGACCCTTCAACTTACTCCGCGTGCTCAATACTAGAGGAACTAAACAACGAGAGTCTTGCTTGGCAAACAGATAAAAAGAATTCTTCTTATCGACCTGCCTCGGTCTTCATCGCAGAATTCTTTGAGTTTGTCTACGAGCGAGTTAAAGCTCATCCTTCCTGGCATGAAAAGATTGGGGCCGGAAAATGGAAGTATTATCTCTACAACCAGGAAAAAGAGCCTGAACTATTTTCAGAAGATTTCTACGAGTCCTACCTTAGATCGCCTTCAAAAGACCAATTTCTACGTGCAGCGGAGAAAATGAAAGAGCCGACTATGGATATGTCGTCTGGTGCTATAGCATTGCCTTATATCATTTCGTATGGCAACGTGATTGACAATGCCGGTGCCTATCCAAATGTGAATAGGAAAACAAACTCCTCCGTTGCTGATGCCATGGAAGTTAACAACTTTTTGTGCATGCCTTGTATCTACGAGCCGATTTATAAAGCATTTTTCTGTCAAGATGAATTTGACGAGGCCGGGCAGAAACGCCTGAAGTTTCTCTTGCATCACTTGGCTAGGACAGTTCCAGAAAAATGTCCCACGGACGAAGACGCGAAGAAGTATGACATATCTACTTTTGATGATAGGGGTGAATGTCTTGATGATATGTATGCAGCCCTATTTATCATGAGGGCTTTAAATGCGTGTTTATCGGAGTGTTGGCTCTTCCCTGTGGCCATATCGGCATTTGAGCAAGCGGAGCACGCCGTGTATGGCGAATCGCAGATGCATATTTTTACACAGTATGGTGAGTACCGTTTTTTGTTATCAGTCTTAGTCGCTGTTGTTCTTGATTGTCTCCTCTTGTCTCACATGTATTGTTGTAATATACCTCTGATCGACAGCTCGAATGGGCAAAGTTTTGACCGAGACCGCAGAAGTCGTCACAAAGGAGACTCGTGAAAGAGGAATAGAGCGTATGAAAGAACAGGGACCGACGTCTCAAAGCAGAGACTTCTGTAAAGCCGAAATCATGTCTGCAATTCTCAATCTCAATATGACCAAGGACTTCATAAGCTGTCTTTGGAAATTTGGCTTGAATCCGACTCTTCGGTTTGATGGACCAGTAGGAGCAGATGTAAGTGCATTCGTTAGATACGCCATTAACAAAGATGAGCGATACAAGAATCATGCTTTAGAGACACTGCAAGCTTTGACCCAAAAATACAAAGTCAATGCTGGATGGAAAAGAAAAGCATTTGGTGCAAGAAGAGTTCTTGATCAGAGTACACATGTCGGGACGTGTCCGACGAGCCTTGGACTGTTCATCACCTGGTATTGTTTCTACATTCACAAACAGGCAAAACGCAAGAGGGAAGAGCTCATTGATCTGACATACATCACCCGCAAAAACGGAGATCACCACGACTTCAAAAACAAACGGGCTGCGATGTACTTCGAGGAAGAAAACTTTGACGAGTTACAACAGTTGTGTCTGTCTACCACCCATCATCACTTGCTGACCCTCACTGGTCTCGCGACTCAAATTTTTGAGCCGCGAAGGAAAGATGACACGCCAGTCACTGCATGCTATGAACCTCACATGGAAAATTGGGAACCTGTCGCCATCGACCTCGTTCGCTTCAGGGCAGAATCCAAAGAACGAGCGGAAGCAGCCGCGAGGTTGCGTGAAGAGAAGAAAGAAGCAAAAAGGAAAGAGAATGCAGCCAAAAAGGGTAAGAAGAAAGCAAAAGCGACTGATAGCACGGGCGACGGAGAACAGAAAGAGAAGACCAAAACCAACCGTCCTGTCGCTGATGAAACCATAGACAGCCATAGTGACGTCCCTACCAAAGTTGAACGTGGTAATGGAAACGAAATTGATGCTACATCGGTATTGGGTCGTTCCGTGGTTGGATTCAGTATCGGTGGAGATACTAATACTAATTACACCGAGGAAGCGGGAGAGGGCGAGTCCGTCAAAAGGCAGAAGAAAAAATCGAGCCCGAAAAAAAGCAACACTGATGTGCTCACAAGCATTAACAAAAAGGCCGAGGCTGTCTTTCTCCATCAGGTCGATTCTGACAACTTGTCCATCTTGGGGATGGCTGCTTTGAGAATGTTTGATTTGGTGGAATCGACGAAGGAGTTGCAATCAGATGAATTTGCTGAATTTACTGCTTCGTTTATCTATCACAAGACCGCGATAACAGGCTGTCTCAAGAAGTTGTTTGAAAAGCAGGGTTACGGAGAAAACTTCTTGATTGAATTGCACGAAAGAGTTGAGCCATTGAAAAATATGGCTAAATCAATAATGAAAGTGTCCCCTGAAAAATTCGTGCCCGGAAATAGCGAGGAAGAAGAGGCTAGAAAAGGGTTGAAGCGCAAGCGTGTTGTAGATGACGGTAGCGTCGATTTCGAGGATTGAGGATCGGATGTCTAATTGGGGTGTTACGTGCAGGGGTTAAGTCGATATTAGTATATTGCTCTACTTATGTTTTAACTACTATTTTTAGACGGCAAAATTAAACTCTTTGCCGTCTCAAATACCATTCAAACGGATCACAGATCATATTAAATCAAAGATTGTAACTGCCTGACATACACAATCGCTCGATGCGATATTTCAATTGAGGATGAAATGCGCCTTCACATGAAATGTAAGCCACCAACTCATCAGAGAAGATATTTTGTTCCATAACATCGTATAAGACATGAAGACGATAACGAAGTAAAGACAGTTTCTCCACCAATTGCTCTGCCGTTGATTGTAGTGAATCGGTCCAAGTTTTGTCTGATCCAAACCCTTTACCAGTGTTGATGTTCAATTTGACAGCCGAAAATATTTCATTTTGTATCCAACAACTAACTTGGGGTGTGGTCGAAGAGGATAACTTGCTGAAAGCATCGACACTTTTGTTAATCAATTTCTCTGTGTCAACACCGTTCGAAAGATCCAGCCCTCCCAAAGCCAAAGATAATGTTGAGCAATCCAATCCAGCATATAAACTGGCCTGTTCGTCTTCATCAAGTTGATCGTTTTCCCAATATATTGTCTGGTACCTTTCTTTCAAATCCTTCTGGTCCCGAACATCGTTCTCAGACAAAGCACCTGATTGTTCGGCAAAATCTACAAGGCTCACCAATTGAACCAGCTTTTTCCCCTTTGAGTTTGTTCCTACTTCAATTGAGCCAATTGCATGAAGCTGAAGGTCCACCCCGCCAACAACGTGTATAAAAAAGTCTGAATGCAACACCTTCTGATCTATGCCTTGGACCGAATATGCCAATTTGATAATGCTGGGATCACTGAATATAGGCGCCAAATCGTCTCTTATTGCATTCCACACATCAACATTTTTTGCCCAAATGACAATGAGGGTAGAAGGGTCCTTGCTTGATTGCAAGGACAAGACACAAACCCTTACGCGCTTTGAAGGATCCATGCTATCTTCGGTGTCAAAAGCAACGAAGAGTGATCCTCTCAGATCATCAGCTGCTTTCCTCACCCCGCTAGCCGTAGTGATAATGAAAAGCTTGGGGTCATCATAATCTTTGCAAAAACTAGCAAGATGGTCCCTAACAAACTGCTGGCAAGTCCTCAACCTCTCTACTGTCAATCCATGATTACTGCGGACGAACTGTTTTGCTTCTTCAGCCCTGCTTTTGTAAGAACCTGTTACTATGGCACGAGCAGATTCAGGAACATAAAAAACTTTATCCGACAGAGTGGTACTATCGACTTTCCTGACAAGATCATCGTAAGTTGACACAGTGATGGGCCGAATTATTGGAGAAAATTGCTCGTCGAAATCCAACATACCAACCGGATTAATCAAAGCATTGCGTGAATTGATATGGCCATGGTTTACTAGAACAGTATCCTGTACAACGGGACGATGGATTATGATTGAATCTTCTGATCGGTCTTGGAATGGATCGACTAACACGACAAGACATGCCAATCCAGCTCCACACGATTTTTGGGAGAGAAAACAAAGCTGTGTTGCTAAGGAAGGGGGGACGATGCAATCTGTTCCCTCCTCAGAGATTTCATAGTAAGTTTGATCTCCTGGTAGTAGAAACGAAGGACTCCAAAAGTAACCGAGCTTCTTTTTGGATTGATTTTTCTTGTAGGGAACCATGCGTATGGACTCTTGGAGCCCCCCAAATTCGCGCAATAACGTCATGTTATCGCAAGAGGCCAAAATGCCAGGCGGATTATCCAAGTCGCATTTGGCCTGGTATTGATTACCCGGACGATTATGGATTAGATCCAAGAAATGACATGAAGCAGATTCAAACGCATGTTTCTTTGATTTGTACCACCACATTCCGTTTTCGGAATGAACATCCCCCGCGTCAACACTAATCAATTTCCCGGAGGGGCAGATGATTGATGTAGCATTGTCAATGAAGAATGCTGTAAAGTTATTGGGCAACCCCTTCTTTAGAACAATGAAGCGTGGTATGTACTTTCGACTCTGGCAGGAATCGTAAAAAGCATGAACGTCTTGTAGTACTGTCATGGTTTGAAAATAATAATAAAAGCGTTGTGAGCATAAGAGAACTCAACGATCGATGAATGAAATGAGAAGATGTGATCAATAAGAAGCGATA
>Ga0181582_10005445_pt1 | contig 10274 bp, 8 predicted proteins | sample 071ome_32_FD_132438 | JGI IMG/M metagenome (GOLD analysis project Ga0181582, IMG submission 132438) | Coastal salt marsh microbial communities from the Groves Creek Marsh, Skidaway Island, Georgia - 071405AT metaG (megahit assembly) | ecosystem: Environmental > Aquatic > Marine > Intertidal zone... | reverse complement strand
TACGCCCGTATGCGCAGACGCTATGGCGACCTCACCTGGTTGCCAACGCCGGTCTTCTTCTACGGCATGGAGCCTGGACAGGAGGTCTCGGTCGAACTGGGTCCGGGTCTTGTGCTCATCGTGCGTTATCTGGGTTCCAGCGACCATCACGATGATGGTGAGCGCACTGTATTTTTTGAGCTCAACGGACAGCCGCGACAGATCCGGGTCGAGGACGCCGCAGTAGAAACCCGGCGCCAGAGTCGAGCGCGGGCGGAAAGCGGCAACGACAATCACGTCGGCGCGCCCATGCCCGGTCTCGTCGCGGAAGTGAAGGTCAGTGTTGGCGACGCTGTAACCCGAGGTCAGGCACTGGTCACGCTTGAGGCAATGAAAATGCAGACCGTTATCCGGGCCGAGCGGGACGGAAAAATTGGCGAGGTGCTGGTCAAGGTCGGGGCGCAGGTTGATGCCAAGGACCTGCTGCTGCGCTTTAGCTGATCGTGGCGGACCCGCAGCAGCCTCACTCAATCGAACAACGCGTCTCCGACGAACGGGTTAGTAGCCCGTTCAAAGCCGAAGGTCGATTCCGGGCCGTGACCCGGCACGAAAGTAACGTCGTCACCAAGAGGCCACAGGCGGGTGCGGATTGACTCAACAAGCTGCTGGGCGTTACCGCGCGGAAAGTCGGTACGTCCAACCGAGCCGTTAAACAGGACGTCACCGACGAACGCAAGACGCGCCTCTGCGTGAAAGAAAACCATGTGGCCGGGCGTATGGCCTGGGCAATGGATGACTTCAAGTGTTTCGTCGCCGAAAGCCACCGAATCGCCCTGCGACAGCCAGCGGTCGGGCTGCAGTACTTCCGTGGGCGGGAAACCGAACATCTGGCTCTGAGCCGGCATGGCTTCAAGCCAGAACAGATCGTCTTCCCCGGGCCCGTCGACAGGCACGTTCAGAGCATCTGCCAGCGCACGGGCACCGGACGCGTGGTCGAGATGCGCATGGGTCAGCAACACCCGTTCAACTTTCACGGATTCCTGTGTGACTGCCGCCAGGATCCGGTCGACCTCGCCGCCAGGATCAACAACCACGCCGACACCGGAATCCGTCGACCAGAACAGGCTGCAGTTCTGCTGAAAAGGTGTAACGGGAATGATTCTTCTACGTAGCACTGTCGGGACTTGCCGCCTGATCCGAGCCAGCGGCGAGTGTAAGGAAAACACCTCCTAGGAGCCAGCGCGCGCTTGGCCTGCAGCCGCGGGGGCGCAAGACAGCACGCTCCTTTCTTTTTAAATTATTAAAATCTATCAATATTCCAAATTTATTTAATTTTATTTCTTATCGCTGCGCCTCTATCGTTGCGCCGTTGCCGTGATCAAAACCACCTGGATCCGCACGGGACCTGCAGGAAACACGGCTCGTTTAACAACACGCAAAAGGAGCAGAAAAATGTTCAACAATAAAGAAGGTCACCCCGTCCCTCGTGTCGAGTTCCGCGTCCGCAGCGAGCACGAGTGGGAAACCATCGACAGCGACAGCCTCTTCGTAGGCAGGACCGTTATTGTCTTTTCCCTGCCGGGAGCTTTCACGCCGACCTGCTCGTCATCCCATGTCCCGCGTTACGACCAGCTTGCGCGGGAGTTCAAACGTCACGGCGTTGACGAGATAGTCTGCGTGTCGGTCAACGACGCCTTCGTCATGAACGAATGGCAGACGGATCAGCGCGCCTGGAACGTGCGCTTCCTGCCTGACGGCAACGGTGAATTCACCGCCGCCATGGGCATGCTGGTGGGGAAAGAGGACCTCGGCTTCGGCAAGCGCTCCTGGCGCTACTCGATGCTGGTGCGCGACGGGGTGATCGAAAAAATGTTTATAGAGCCAGAGGAGGCCGGCGACCCCTACGGCGTCTCTGACGCGGATACGATGCTCTCCTACCTCGCGCCTGGCAGCGCGCGCCCGCTCGATGTCACGGTGTTCACACGCAAAGGATGTTCCCACTGCGCACGGGCAAAAGCCATTCTGGCTGACGCGGATATTGCGTACGAAGAGCTGGTTCTGAACCGCGACTACACCGACCGGACTCTACGGGCGGTCTGTGCGGCGACCACTTTTCCCCAGATCTTCGTCAACGGAGAGCATGTCGGCGGCGCGGACGACCTCAGTGCCTGGCTCGCGGGCCGTAAAGCGGCCTGAGCGGCCTCTACCGGGTGCCGCGCAGCCTCCACTGCGCGGCACCTGCTCACTCCGTCGCCAAGCAGCGCCGGGGAGAGCATTGAGATGTCAGCGTCCGAATGAAGCGGTGACCACCTCGGTATCAAGGTATTCGGTCAGCGCAACAATTTTGTCGCCAGCCCAGCGGTAAACCCAGCAGTAGGTGTTGTTATAGGTGCCACCGTCGCGGGTGCGCGATTCTCCCCGGCCCTGGCAGACCACATGGTCTGCGTCGGCGATAACGTTATCCAGCGTGATGTGGATGTGGCCGTCGAGCAGTTCAGACAGCGGCCCCAGCAGGCGAGTCGTGACATCGTCCAGCCCCTGATAGGTGCCGGAGAATTTGGTGTTGCCGATGATGGTCCACTGCACGTCGTCCGCGAAAAGCCCCATCAGCGGCGCACCATCGCCTTCGCCAAGGGCTGCGAATCCGGCCTTGATCCTGGCTGCGCGTTGTTCTGCACTCATCTACGTTCTCCTTTAGTAACTCTCATTCCGTTTTTCAGGCAGCGGTACCGAGCACATCGTGCACCAACCGCACCCAGAAGCTTGCACCTATCGGAATAATCTCATCGTTGAAATCAAAGTTCGGGCTGTGCAGCAGGCAGCCGCCATCTCCCGGGCCGTTGCCGATAAAGGCATAGCAGCCCGGTTTGGCCTCTAGCATGTAGCCGAAGTCCTCCGACCCGGTCACCATTTCAGCAGTTGTATTGACGTGCTCGTCACCGCACACCGCACGCGCGGCAGCCGCGGCAACGAGCATCTCCTCGTGGGAGTTGACCGTAGGCGGAAAGCGATGCTCATAGCGCCACTCAAAGCTGCACTGGTGCGCAGTGCAGATCCCCTCCGTGATTTCGCGCATGCGTCTGGCGATGAGCGTCTGCACGTCGCGTGAAAAACAGCGCACCGTGCCGCGCAGCACGACGCTTTCGGGGATCACGTTATACGCATCGCCAGCGTGGATCTGGGTCACGGAGACGACCGCCGGTTCGATTGCTTTCACGTTGCGGGACACGATGCTCTGCCACGCCTGCACCAGTTCGGCGCTGGCCAGGATGGGGTCATGCACTAAATGCGTCAGCGCCGCATGGCCGCCTTGGCCGCGCAGGGTGACCTCAAAGATATCCATGGCGGCCATAGCCGGACCGCTGCGCATCGCCATCTGCCCTACCGGCAGACCCGGCCAGTTGTGCAGGGCGTAAACGGCTTCCATGGGGAAATCTTCGAACAGACCGTCATCCATCATGGCTTTTGCGCCAGCCTCACCTTCCTCAGCGGGCTGGAAGATGAAATGCACGATGCCGTCGAAATCGCGGTGCTTGGACAGATGCTCTGCTGCGGCCAGCAGCATGGCCGTGTGTCCGTCGTGTCCACAGGCATGCATGACGCCGTCATTGCACGACCGGTGCGCAAACTGGTTGTGCTCCTGCAAGGGCAGCGCGTCCATATCCGCACGTAGCCCGATCGAGCGATCGCTGCCGCCGACTTTGAGCGTACCCACCACGCCGGTTTTTCCAAGACCCCGCACCACAGGTATTCCGAACGCGCTGAGTTTCTCGGCAACTACTTCAGCAGTGCGGTGTTCGTTATAGGCCAGCTCCGGGTGGGCATGAATATCCTGGCGCCAGGACGCGTGTTCACCCTGACGGGCACAGATTTCATCAAGCAGATGCATGGAGAATCCCTGTTTTTCTGCGCGCATCACGCTTTGCGACGCAACCGCGCTGGTTCATTTCAGACTGGCAGAAGATGGTACTGCCGAATGCCGGGCGGGCACAGGGACACCCCTGACGCAGCTGGGTGCTGCGTCAGGGGGTGAGGAAGGGATAGCGATCGGGATTACAGATCGAAGTCGTAGCGGACGCGAAAGGACGCGAAGATGTTGCGCTCAGGAGCAGGGTCGTAGAACCGACCGCCGAAGTTATTCGTCAGAACGTCCGCGTTGTAGCCCTCATTGAAAAGGTTGTTGATGCCAACGGTAGGAGAAAACGTGATCTTGTCGATCCGGTAGTCATAACCAAGGATCAGGTTCGACACGTCATAGTTATCGACTTTGGTGCTGTTGGCATTGTTGGCAAAGACTGAGCCGAAGTAGGCCCAGTCCCATTTCACGAAAGCGCCTGAACTATGCTGGTAGTCGAGTTCGATGTAACCGAAGTGCCGTGGCACACCGGGCAGGTAGTTGCCCTCCGCCCCAGGGTTGGTCACGAACCTGTCGAACTTGAGATCGGTGTATGTGTAGGAGACAGCCAGATCGAGGCCCTCCACGACATCAGCGTCCAGGCTCACCTCAATGCCTTCGCGATCCGTGTCTGCGTTTTCGAAGAAAGCCTGGGCACCGTTAAAGTTGGCTTCGACAACCTCGTCTTCGACCGTCATGTTGTAGTAGGCAAAGTCGTAGCGCATCCGATCCATGAACACGCCCTTGAACCCGGCCTCGAATCCCCTGGAGCGTTGCGCAGCAACGTTCGCGAAACCTTCCGTACCGCCGTTTCCGAAATCCTGGGCGAATTCTGTAAACGTCGGCGTTTCAAAAGCGGTCGCGTAATTCACGTAAGGGTTAAGGAACGGGAACAGATGCCACATCACGCCCGTCATCCAGGTCACCTCGTTGAACTTCAAGGTATCGGACTGATCTCCGTTCGCTAGAAACTTATCGTCGATACCCAAGCGTACATAGTCGTAGCGTAGACCTGCCTGCAGGTCTAGGTGCTCATTCAGAGCAAACTCTTCCTGAAGATAAATGCCGACGGTGTCCGCGTTTTCATCCTCATCGAACTGCAGCGCGCCCTGCTGCCCGCCATTGTTGGCATAGCGCTGACGGTCGTCTGTCATGTGTGCTGCGTCCACGCCGAGGGTTGCCCGGCTGTTGCGCCCGAAGAGCGCGCTTGTGTTGCTGTACTGCGCGCCGCCACCGTAAAAGAAGCGTTCGAAGGTCGTGATGCCCCGGTTTCCGATCGGCAGCTGAGCGTAAAAATCGCGCCAGTTATAGTAGTTCCGCAGCGAAAACTCGTGGACATCGAGCGATTTCTGCCAGGACCATGCGACCTTGGTGTCCTGAACTTCTTCACCGGCATCTTGAAGAATGTTCTGGTCACGCGCTGAGCCCGGGTCGCGAGCGACCTGTGCCGCGTTGATGCCACCCGGATCCTGCTCCCACGGCGCATCGGCATAGCGCACGATCAGCTGCCCGACTGAACCGTCAGAAAATGTGTAGCCGAACTTTCCGTTGATGTTGCCTTTCTCGGCCTCCGCATTGTCGCGATAGCCGTCGTAATCCAGATACGACCCGTTGACGAAGTAATTGAGCGCGCCCGCCTGCCCGCCGGTCTTGAACTGGTAGCGCTCGAAGTCGTAGCTCCCCAGACTGACGCCGGCCTCCACGAACGGAATCTCGGTTCCCGACTGGGTGAAGATGTTGACCACGCCGCCGGCGGAGGAGCCATACAGCGCGGAAGCAGGCCCACGGATGACCTCAATGCGTTCAACACTGGCAAGATCCAGATCATCCAGCGCGGTCTGGCCATCAGGCGCTGTCGCTGGAATCCCATCGATGTAAACCTTGAGCCCGCGGATCCCGAACGCGGAACGCGAGCCGAAACCTCGGATAGACATGCGCAGGTCCCGCGAAGCGTTGTAGGGGCTGGTGATATAGACACCGGGGATCCGGTTCATGGACTCGTTCAATCCGATTAACTGGCGACGCTGGACGTCGTCGCTATCGACCATGCTGACCGACATCGGGATATCGAGAATGTCACGCTCGACCCGGGTCGCGGTCACGGTGACTTCTTCCAGCGCCTGGGCGGGTCCTGCCACGAGCAGCGCAAGGCAGGGGGCCAATTTAGAGAATTGTAGTTTTCTGCGCACAAGCAACACCGCGGTCTCCTTTCTTGCGGACAGCCCGGCGCCTGCCGCCGGGCAAACGGGTCATGCAAGCAAGATTCAGGCCGCACTGCATCAGTGCGCCGCACACGCCGGAAATACGCAGATCGTTGGTCAGCGCGCCTTCGCGGCCGGCAATTTAATGGCTGCGTACAGCCGGGTTCCCGGAAGAGCTGGCTGAAATAAGCCAGCCAGCAGCGGGATCAGAGAGCGTCTGGCGCCACGTTCCGCTGCAGCCGCCTCTCCACGCGTTCGAGGCTGTCGTCCCACAGCGCCCGCTCCAGGTTGAGAACCTCCGCCTCGAGTTCGTCGAGCCGGACGCAGTCCACCGGCGGCTTAGCCAGAACAGCAAATACCTGCGCCATCAGTGCGGAGCGCTGATCCTCACGCTCGTTGACCGCCGGAGAGTCCGCCAGGCTCAGGGTGAACTGCTCCCAGTCACCCTGCGTCCAACGCTCCTGCTCAGCGAGATCCTGAAGCCGGATCTGAAGTCGGTTTTCGCCTTCGGTGTCGATCGCCTCAAGCGCTTCGAAAATTTCCCGAGGCCGCTCTTCATCGCAGCGCTCTCCAGCCACCGCCGCAGAGACAGCGACGCCCCCCGCCAGTACGAGAGCGGCAACCACCTGGACCGTTTCCAGCGGCCGCCACCTGTTCAATTCCAGCCGGTCAATCATTTTGGCGCGGACGGCTGGTAGTACCCGAACGCAGTCCACCCGCCGTCCAACACCAGCGTCTCGCCCGTCATGAACGCGGCGTCCTCGCTCGCGATGTAGCGCACCGCGCGCGCGACATCTTCGATCCGCCCGAGCCGACGCTGCGGCGTGCGTTTTTCGAGGTCCCGCAGAATGAGCTTGCCATCTTCTACCAACTGGTCAATCAGATCGGTCCGGATATAGCCGGGCGCGATGCAGTTCACGCGGATGTTCAGGCGCGCCCATTCAATCGCCATGACACGGGTCATGTGATCCACCGCCGCCTTGGAGGTGCAGTAGCCCAGGGTTGCGGGGAAGGCATTACGGCCCAGCACAGATCCGATATTGATGATGTTGCCGCCACCGTTCTCTTTCATCTGGCGCGCGGCGGCCTGCGCACAGAGAAAAATCGATTTGCAGTTGACGTCCATGTGCCGGTCCCAGCTTTCCTCGGTCATATCCAGCGTCATCATGGGCTCCGAAATCCCGGCGTTGTTGACCAGAATCTCTGCCGGACCGAGCGCTTCACCGATCTCTTCAAACAGGGCGCGGACGGAATCGCCGCGCTCTACCAGAGCGCCGAAGGCTTGGGCGTTGCCTCCGCCTGCGCGAATACTCTCGACGACCTCAGACGCGTTCTCGGCCCGGGTTGCGACACAGGCAACTTGCGCGCCCAGTCGCCCGAGTTCCTCGGCAATGCCGCGGCCGATCCCCCGGCTCGCGCCGGTTACTACGGCTACTTTGTCTGCAAACTCGTTTTCGCTCACCTGCGCGTCCTTTAAGTTGTCGGCTGTCTGCCCGTCGGCGGCCGGCGGCAGAGTAACCCCGCCGCAAGGATGCCGCCAATTGCCAGACCGCTGAGCAGCAGGAAGTAATGCTGATGCCCGGCCAGCCCCGGCGCCGCGTCCAGCAACCGTCCGGCAAGCGGGGCAAAGAAGATGTCCGGCGTGAATCCAACGACCGACACCAGACCAGTCGCTGCACCTGTCAGATGGCGCGGCACGCCACCTTCCTCGAACAGGCCGAAGTAAATCCCGCGCAGCGCGAATACAGCGACCGCGCTGCACAGCAGATTTGCCATGATCAGGGTGACCGGCAAGCTGACCGGGCTGATTACCGCGAGGGTGCCGTAACAAACCGCGAGAAGACAGAACAGGGCCGTGCTCAGGCGCGACAGACCGACACGGTCGGCGAGCAGACCCGCGAGCAGGGCCGCAACCGGGCGCAGATAGGCGTTGGCCGTCGCAAAGAACGCAGCCTCTGTTTCGCTCAGATGCAGGACTTCGAAGGCGTACAGCGCGTAGTTATCCAGTCCCTTGAAGCCGCAGTAAGCGCACACAATCACCACAGCCTGCAGCCACAGCGAGGGATAGCGCAGCAATTGCATCACCGCGGTAAGGCCTGCGGCTGAGCCGTTTCGACGCGTACTCCCGGAAGGTAGCGCCCACCACGCAAAAACGGCGGCGAGGGCCGTGGCCGCCGCATAAAACACAGCCACCCGGCTGAGCCCGTCGGCGCGGTCCGTTGCCGACAGCGCCGCGCCTGGGAGCCCGGGGTCGAACACCAGCACCGCCGCCGTGGCGAACACGGCGGAAACCAGGCCGCGCCCGCCGTCCAGGATCCCGAACGCGCGTCCCTGGGCAGCTGCGCCGCCCCAGTCGCGCGCCGCGCAGATCATGGCGCCCCAGAACAGGAGAATCGTGGTCAGGCCCCAGTAGGCGTAAAGCAGCCCGAGCCCTCGCGGACCGGGCAGCGCAGCCATGAACAGGCCGCCGGCCGCCGTCGCCAACAGGGAGCCCACGATCAACAGCCGCGGCGGCAGACGGTCTGCCAGCAGCCCGCCCGGGAAATACGCCAGCATCGCGGTGATCCCGTAGACAGCGAAAACGTCGCCGAGCTCGGTGTTACTCAGCCCCAGCCCTTCCAGAAAAGACGGCCGGAAGTAGCGCGGCAGATGAAACGGCAGGCTGAAAATCATCTCGCCGGCCAGTACCAGCGCGCACATGATGACCACCCGGGAGCGCCCGCTGACGGCTGCTTCTGTCATGCGGCGCATTGTACGCAGGCCGCTCATCCCCCGACGGCCGCAACGATTTTCTATACTCCCGCCTCAATTAATGATGGCAGGGGAACAACATGGCGGAGTGGTACACCAAGAAAACGTTCGGCTCGCTCGCAGACACCATGGCCGAGCGCTTCGGCGATCGCGAGGCGCTGGTCTTCGGCGACGACCGCTACACGTTCAGCGATGTACGCGACCGCATTGACGCCGTGGCGAAAGGCCTGATCGCGCTCGGCGTGGGTCATGGCGACCACGTCGCGCTGTGGATGATGAACCGGCCGGAATGGATCTTCTGCATGTACGCGCTCGCCCGGATCGGCGCTGTACAGGTCCCCGTCAACACGCGCTTCCGAACCAACGATCTGGCCTACCTGCTGAAACAGTCCGACACCCGCTACCTCATCACCCACGACGTCTCCGGACCGGTCGACTATCTGGGTATGGTCCGCGAGGTGGTGAAACTGCCGGAGCTCGGCGAGGACATTGCGGATCCGGAGTTCCCCGAGCTGCGCGGGACGGTCATCCTGGGGGCCTCTGGCCATACCGGGTGCGTCGGCTTCGAAGACCTCATCGCCCGTGGCGCAAGCGTCGAGGAGACGACCCTGCGCGCACGCATTGATGCAGTCGATCCGGATGACCCGGTGTTCATCATGTACACCTCCGGGACCACCGGCTTTCCCAAAGGCGTCATGCACAACCACATCATGCTGCGCCTGATCGAGGAGCGGGCGTTCCGCCTCGGGGTGACTGAGAACGACACCATCCTGAACTACCTGCCGCTGTTCCACCTGTTTTCCTATTCGGAAGGCGCATTGCTGTCCATGCTGACCGGCGCGCGCCAGATCCTGACGGAAGTTTTCGATGCCGAAGAGAGCATCCGCCAGATCGAGCGCGAGAAAGTGACCCTGCTGAACGGCTTCGATACCCACCTCAAGGACCTGTCGGAAGCGCAGGAAAAGCTGCACGGCAATCTGGCCAGCCTGCGCTGTGGTCTGTTCGCCGCAGGCATGCAGAGCTCGGTCGGGATCTGCCGCAAAGCCGCTGAGACACTGGCCCCGCTGATCACGGTGACCGGATACGGCATGAGCGAAATGGGGGCGGGCACGCTGGTCGGATCGCTCGGCGACACGCTGGAGCAGCGCACGGAATCCTCGGGCTACTGCGCACCGGGTTACGAGGTGCGCATCATTGACCCTGAGACGCGGCAGGAACAGCCGGTCGACGTGCCGGGCGAGATCGTCATGCGTGGCTATGGCCTCATGCTGGGCTACTACAACAAGCCCGAAGCGACCGCCGCGAGCTACGACGAAGATGGGTGGTTCCACACCGGCGACACCGGGCACCGGCGCGCTGACGGCTATATCCGCTTTCTCGGGCGCTACAAGGACATGCTCAAGGTGGGTGGCGAAAACGTCGACCCGATGGAGGTCGAGGGTCTGCTG
>Ga0181582_10005440_pt1 | contig 10277 bp, 9 predicted proteins | sample 071ome_32_FD_132438 | JGI IMG/M metagenome (GOLD analysis project Ga0181582, IMG submission 132438) | Coastal salt marsh microbial communities from the Groves Creek Marsh, Skidaway Island, Georgia - 071405AT metaG (megahit assembly) | ecosystem: Environmental > Aquatic > Marine > Intertidal zone... | reverse complement strand
CCCAACCTCAAGGTCTACTCCACCGAAATCGTCATCAAGGATCAACTGCCGGACGTTAAGCCCGGCGTCTCAGGCCGGGCTGAGATCATCATCACCAAGCTCGAGAATGTGATGACCGTCCCGATTCAGTCGGTCACCACCTACAAGGGCAAACAGGTGGTTTACGTCAAGAAGGGTTCCAGTCTCCAACACGTTCCCGTCGAGGTGGGCCTCTTCAACAACGAGTTCATCGAGATTCGCTCCGGACTGGAGGAAGGCGACCTGGTGGCCAAGGCACCCCCGCTGGACTACGAGGGCGAGGAGATTGATGACAAGGTGATCAAGGAAGGCGATGCACTTCCTCCCGAGACTCCAGTCAACCAACGTCCCGAGGACCAGCCCAAAAGACAGGCTCCCAAACAGGAGAATCGCGAGGGAGCTGCCGGTGGCGGTGGTCAACGGCGGGCGCCCAGTGCGGAAGCCATCAAGGAATTCGACAAGGACGGCGACGGCCAGCTGAATGAAGACGAACGCAACGCCATGAGGGAAGCTTTCCGTCAACGTCGGCAGCAGGGCGGCGGCGGTGGCGGTACCGGTGGTGGCAGCCAGCGCGAAAAGGGTGGAGGTCGCCCTCCTAGTGCTTCACTCAACAACAGCATGTCGGCCCACGTCTGATCTTCAATCAAGCCAGTTTCAGAGGAATTCAAGGACAGAAGTGGATAAGAAGCCCATCATCAGCATTCGTGGGATCCAGAAGAAGTATATCGTCGGGTCCGTCGAGGTCCTCGCGTTGAAACATGTGGATCTCGATATCTTTGAAGGTTCCTATGTCGCAATCATGGGCCCTTCCGGTTCCGGCAAGTCAACCATGTTGAACATCCTGGGCGCACTCGACCGCCCTACGAAAGGAGAATACTTCCTCGGAGGTGACGACGTCGCGACGATGGAGGACGACATCCTTTCCGTCATCCGTGGAAAACGTCTCGGATTCATCTTCCAAAGCTACAACCTGATCGATCAGCTGACCGTCGTGGAGAACATTCACGTCCCTCTTTTCTATCAGGGCAAGGACATCAACGAATGTTACGACAAATGCGCCGAGCTCGCCCAGCTCGTTGGTCTGGAGCACCGTCTCGATCACAGGCCCAAGGAACTTTCCGGTGGTCAGCAGCAGAGGGTGGCCATTGCCAGGTCTCTCGTTAATGATCCCCTGATGATCCTTGCGGACGAGCCCACAGGTAACCTCGACTCCAAGACAGGCGTTGAGGTGCTGGAGTTGATCGACCGCCTCAATGAAGAAGGGAAGACCATTGTCCTCGTGACCCACGACCCCAAAGTCGCAGATCGCGCACATCGCGTCATCCACATGAAGGACGGACTCGTCGACAGGGATGTCGTCAACGAAGCCAACATCGCCCGCACCGAAGCCGCCAGGGCCAAAATGAAGCCATGATTTCCATCCGCTTTATCCGCACCGTCCAGCTCGGGATCAAGAGCCTGCTGCTTCACAAGCTTCGCTCCGGCCTCACCATGCTCGGCATCATCTTCGGGGTTTGCTCCGTCATTTCCATGCTGGCGATTGGCGAAGGAGCATCTTATGAGGCACAGGAATCCATCAAGAAGCTCGGCAGCAACAACATCATCATCCGAAGCGTGAAGCCGCCGGACCAGGAACGGGAAGGCAGCTCCGGCTTCGTTCTCGAATACGGTCTGACCTACAACGACGCACGGCGCCTCAAGAACACGATATCAGGAGTTTGGCGCGTCCTTCCAAAGAGAATCATACGCGAGAATGTCCGTTTTGGAACCGCCAACATTCCCTGCCAGATCATCGGAACCTATTCCTTCCTGCCGGAGGTCGGCGGCTTGCAGGTCGTGGCTGGACGCTTTCTTACAGCCACCGACGAAAGGTATCAGAACAATGTCTGCGCGATCACGACCTCTTTGGCTTCCCGGCTTTTTCCCTACCAGAATCCTCTCGATCAAGCCATCAAGATAGCGGGCGTCTACTATCAGGTCATCGGCCTCGTCCAGGAGCAAAGTACTGCGGATAAACGTCCACAAACAGGGGACATCGAAGGGCAACCTCTCGACAGCAATGTCTATGTGCCCCTGTCGACCAGCATTGCCCGTTTCGGGGAAACTCTGATCCGCAGGACGCAGGGTAGCTTCAGTGCTGAACGCATCGAGCTTCACGAGATCACCATCCAGCTGATCGACACGGACGCGGTCGAGGTTGCCGATCCGGAAGTCAAATGGGCTCTCAGCAAGTTCCACGATCAAATCGACTACGAGGTGATCGTCCCGTTGGAACTTCTCAGGCAGGCTGAGCAGACAAAGCGTATCTTCAACATCGTCCTTGGTTCCATTGCTGCCATTTCTCTTCTCGTTGGTGGCATCGGAATCATGAACATCATGCTGGCCACCGTCACAGAGCGCACGCGTGAAATCGGAATCCGGCGGGCTCTGGGGGCCAAGAAGCAGGACATCGTCACCCAATTCCTCATTGAGACGGTGGTGCTGTCTGTTGGAGGCGGCCTCATCGGTGTTCTGATCGGCATCATCACGCCTATCATCGTGGAGCATTTTTCCGACATGAAGACGATCATCACCTTCAGCAGCGTGGTGCTCGCCTTCGGGATCTCAGGAGCGATTGGAATCATCTTCGGAATCTATCCCGCGAGCTCAGCTGCGGATCTCGATCCCATTGAGGCCCTTCGACACGAGTAAGACCACGGTCCCCTACTCCGGCAGCAACACTTCCTCGTTGAGGATCTGTCCTTCGACATCGTAGTGGCGAAAGATCAACCTTGGCTCGCCTCGTTTCCGTTCAACGAAGCCTGCAAGGAATCCTCCGGTCACATTGAGGTAACGATGCTCTGCACGGAGCATGTCGTTGGTCCACCCTCCTGCATGGGCATCCGAGGCTGGACCGCAGGAATATTCCTTCACACCGGTCTCATCATCCACCGAGATATATTGCCAATGCCGGTCGCCGCAGACCACGTACATGTTCTTCTGGCTTGCGATGAAGCGCCTCAATTCGTTTCCCTCCCGAGACCAGTTGGGATTTGAATGATTGTCGAACTTGTTGTCCCTGTCGGGTCCCACGACTGGCGTCGGTGAAATCAAGAGCCTGAACGTCGCATCAGACGCTTCCACGGTCCTTCTGAACCAGTCCATCTGTACCTTTCCCCAAATGGTCTTGTCGGGTCCATCCGGGTCAGGATTGGCACTCCGGTACTCCCGTCCCTCCACGATCCAGACCTGAAGATCCTTGCCCCACCTGAAGGTCCTGTAGGGCTTCTCGCTCATGGGTAGCTGTTCCCGCCACAGCTTCAGTCCATCCTCAAAGGTAAAGGTGCCCATGAAGTCCGATTTCATGGTCGGATAGCAGTCATCCATCCATGTGTCGTGGTCATCTTTTGTATAGTAGATGGGAACCTGGCGATGAAAGGACTCTAGGTTCGGAAAGCTGAACATCCTCTGCCAATGCCACCTCGCCAGATCGATGTCCTTCGCCAGCCTGTCGTAATAGAGAAAGTCACCGGTGTGTACAAAGAAATCAGGCTGGAGCTTCTCCATGGCCTTGTAGAACCGGAAGCCGTTCACCTCATCATCGATATGGATGTAGGCCTGCCCGGTTGAAACGGTGAAGACCACGTTGGAAGGCTTACCTGGTTCTGCCGCCGTTCCAAAGTTACCCGTCAATGTTTCTCCCGCATGGTCCTTTGACAGACGTGTGTCGACCCTGAGCTCATATCGGCTATCAGACGACAGGCCCCGAAGATTGAAATGCCTGGTGAAGTCCGTACTGGCCGTTGCCCTTTCCCAAGGCGTGGTCTCCCATTCCTGATCTCCTGATTTCCTGTAGCGAACTCGCACCTCACCCTCCATTCCCGGCACGGCTCCATCCACCGTCTCAAGCGATTCGCCCTCCGGATAGCTCGGCACGGGAATGTAGCGGGTTCCCTTGTTGTAGAGGCTGTTATCCGTGTTCTCGACGATCCAATCCTTGCGTCCATCCTCCGGCTTGAGTAGCAGTTTTCCCGTTTTCGAATTCCGATAGTAGATGATCGGGAGAACGCCCGGCTTGTGTACCCGCTCCTGATTTTGGCTCAGTCGGGTCCAGATCACAGCCTCGGACGAGGTGACCTCTCCTATCTTGAATCCATTGGCCTGCCAGGGTCCTCCCTGCACGGAGGCTGCCAAGAGACACCCTGCCGCTAAGAGTGCGGGACACAATCGCTTCAACGTTGTTGCCTTCATGGTCTTCCAATCTGCTTTTGAATCTCCTTCATGAGATTCGCCGCCTCCCTTTTGGCGTCTCCTATGGGCTTCCCCTTTTTCTTCATCGGCCGCTTGTGGCCGATGTGTTCCAGCCAGGAATCCCTAAGGAGAGTCTGTCGTTGGTCCACCTTCTTTAGAAAGGCGTCTTCGGGGCGGACCGGATCGGCCTCTCCCCAAGCCTTCAGAACGGTTTTCGCGAGGATCCAATGGGCATGTTCATCGAAATGGACACCATCTTTCGAGACAGTGAACTGGGGGTTTGATTTCCTCTGTTCCTTCACGAATTCGAGCATCGGCTTCCTGACATCGATGACTCCGGCCACACCTGATTCTCCCTCGAGGGAAAGGATCCATTCGCTGTAGCGGGCCAATACTTCATCATAGTCCTCGTAAATGGCAAACCACGCGAACTCCTTGCCGTTCGCCGGCACCAGTTTTCCACTGTTTTTCATCGGTACCGGATCAAAGGGTGGTGGTGTAAGAAGATAGAGACGTGCCCCTTGGTTATCGACTTTGCTGATCAGGGATCGAATACCCTCCTTGTAGGCCTCGAAGCGCGTCTCACTAAAGGGATGATAGATGCCATCGTTCATTCCGTAACAGGCGGTCACAACATCGGGCTTGATCGCCTTGAGCGTTCTTTCCAGACGCTCGTGCACATTCGGTCTTGGGAAGGGATGGGCAGGCTCGGACAATCCGCATGCGGTTTCACTTGGTAGACCGATACCGAGAACCTCAACTCCTCGTCCCTCTTTGAAAAAGCTCGCTTCGATCATGGACACGTAGTTACCCGCATAGGTGTTCGAGTCACCGAGGATCAGAAGGGTTTCACCCTTTTTCGGGCTTTGGGCCTGAGCCCAGGACAGGGCCAGAAACAGGAGCAGCGCCGTTGCGCATCGTTCTTTCAATTTCATTTTGATTCCTTTCTCAACAGGACTATTCGATTGGTATTGGTTCCTCCGCTGTTGTTGTCGACTCCCCAACAGTTGGCGGTTTTGGTGAATTCCTGGGCATTGATCAGCACCAGGTCTGCTCGAAGGCCAGCCGCTTCCGCCGCCTCAAGAACGGATTCCTCCAGTCTCACCTTTCCCTGTCGCACTTCCCCTACTTCAAAGGCTATGTGGCCTGATGCCTTCAACACCCTGGCCAGCTCTCGGAAGACGCGTGCCATGAAGATCGTCCACTGCCGGGTGCTCCCCGACATGAGCACCTCCACATCCCCGGATTCGATCCCCGTGAACCAGCACCGAAGCCAGTTGTCGGTTGCGTAGTTCACAATGTTCAGGAACGGGGGCGAGGTCACCACGAGATCGACGCTCTCCGATGCAAAACCTTCAAGTTGATCGGCTGAACCTGTTGTCAGTCGGGCATCGGGTGCCCGGGAAGCCAAAGCTGAACGATCTGTTTCGGAGATGGATTTCAGTAGATTTGCGGACTTCTTCGAGATCAGCGACTTGATATCACGTTTCGGGGGCACCTGATTCCGCCTTTCATTGATCCTTTTTTGAGACTGAATCGAAACGGCCTGATTAGGCGGCAGGGAATAGACTGAGAAGAATCCATTGGAATGGCCGGTCAGACGGTTCACAGCGATCATCCGTATCCATTCGTCTATGTGGTCAAGAGTACCGTTCGTCTGTCTCTCAAGCAGCAGCCTTCTCAAATGAGTCACCTCCAAAAGGGTTTCCGGATGGTAGAAGGTCAGAAGGTCTTCCCATGTCTCCACGTTTCCAGTGAGATCCATTTTTTCCAGCCGCTCTTCGACCTCCCCCTGTCGTGGCGGATTCAATCTCGGCCTGATCAACATGCGGCTCAGCGGGTTGATATCATTTCCTGCCGGGCAGCGGTCCAAGAGAGCCGCCTCCAACAGCGTGGTTCCGCGTCCCATGAACGGATCCATGACCACATCACCGATCGTGGTCAGGCGCTCTATGAAGAACCTTGGTAATTGGGGTTTGAAACAGGCCCGGTAGGATATCTCATGAAGGCGATGTGCCTCCCGTTGTCGGGCAGTCCAGAATTCGTTTGTGTAGACGGGACAACGGTCTGTCGATCCGACTTGGATCTTCCCAACCTGCGTCCTGCAGCCAAAGTCATCGAATTCGGCCAGCTCCTGGCGAAGTGCATCTATTCTTTCACCCGCTGTGTCTACGTCTGCCTGCATGGAATTGGTGCTGAGACTGCCTGTTCCCTTCCCCATCGTCAAAATCATCACAAGCTGGTCTTGCCTGCTGCGGTGTTCTCCATGGCTGCGGCAGCAAGGTCGGCCAGCGACTCCACGGATCTTTGAAGAGAAAGCTCGAAGGGAATTACGATCCCTAGGTCGGGGTTCTTGGCGTTGATCAACTGAAGCACTCCGATGACCTCTCCCTGGTCGTTCTTCAGGGGGGTGGTCAGGAATGAGATCGATTTGTAGCCCGTCCGTTCGTCAAAGAGCCGTGTTCCCTGAAAGTCATAACCCTGGACGTCGTAAGCATTCGGGATGTTGATTGAGAGACCATCCAAGGCTACATGACACGCCACTTGGGAGTGATTGGGCTCTCCTGTTACGGGATCATAAAGATTCAAGGGAGGGAAGGGTGCGGTATCCTGAAGCCCGTCCATTTCGATCTTCAAAGAATCATTCTTCAACAGAACGAAGTGAAGCTGGTTTTCCTTCATCAGGTAGAGGGTTCCTCCATCTGCATGACAGAGGTCCTTGGCTTCAACCAGGACCCGATCCATCAATCGATGATAATCCTTCTCCTTCAGGAGCGAGATTCCGATAGGGATCACGGCATTCACCAGACGCTCGGAATGTTCTTTCTCCAGCTTCAGTTGCCGGGTGAAAAGCGCCTCCTTTTCCCTCAACCTTTTGTGTGCCAGGGACGCCTCGATTCGAGCAATCAGAAGACCCGGATCGAAGGGACTCGAGACATAGTCCTCAGCTCTTTTCTCAATGCTTGCCGTGACACTTTCGTGCTCGTCCAGTCCCGAGATGATGATGACCGGCAGATCGTTCCATCGTGGAGAGCCCTTGATGGCTTCGAGAATTTCAAGCCCTTCCAAGCCCGGCATCAGACTGTCGAGCAGCACAAGGTCGAAGTCCTCTCTCTCCAGCCGTGCCATGACCTGTCTTCCCTCAGATTCCTCGCCGATCTCATACCCGGCATTCCGGAGCCGGCTAGCAAGCACGGTGCGGTCCAGCGCATTATCGTCTGCGATAAGCAATCTCCCTCGGCCTTTAGTCAATTGCCGTTCACCACTGACGCCGATGGGTCCCTCTGGCTTCATGGAGGACAATCCTACTTCACTTCCGCGGCGGTGTTGGTCGCTGAACCCACATAGTTCTGCCAGTCGAGGAAATACCAGGTTCCATCCTTCTTACCTGACGAGTTGCCTCCGTAGCGATAGTAGCGGCTGTCCAGTTCGCATCGGATGAATTCCACGTGCCCGTCCCTGAAGAGGGCATTCTTTCCTCGTTCGTGATTCTGGTTCATCCACTGACCCGGCTCGGTAGTGCTTGGCGCATCGAAATCCGACATCAGCACATTTCCCCTGGAATCATTGGCCGTCTTGGGTGCCTGCTGGTTGGTGCCACGAAAGTAGTAAGAGGAATGGGCGCGCTTACCTTTGACACCCACATTCTGCACCCCGTTGGTATAGCCCTTGTTCAGCAGGCTCGCAGACGGACAGACAAACATCCTCTCCTCATGTCTCATCTCGGACTTCAACATGTCTCCGAATCCAATGGTCCTGTTTTTGTCCCAGATCAACGTGGTGGAGTTGCCCTTTACCACGGGAAACTGGCCCCTCTTCTCGTTGGCCCACATCTGGGCGGACATGCCGATTTGCCTCATGCCGCTCGAGCAATAGGTAGCCTTGGCCTTGCCCGAGGCCTTGGAAAGAACGGGCAGGAGAAGCGAGGCGAGGATCCCGATCAGGGCAATCACCACAAGCATCTCTATCAGCGTGAAGCCCGGACTTCCCGTTGGGGCCTTGGATCGCATTCTCATCAGTTCATTTTATCGTCTTACGTTTCGGAAGGGTTTCCTACAGATAACGCAGATTCCCCAATTGACGAGACATTATTGCGGCCTTCGACAGTCGGCGTTCCTCAGAAAAAGAAATAGAAGGCTGTCAGAATCGCGTTCGCTATCAACACAGCAAGGAGGGAATAAACGACCGATTGTGTGGTCGCGCGCCCCACCCCCTCTGCCCCACCCGTAACGGTCATGCCGTAATGGCAGGCCAAGGTTCCGATGAGCCAGGCGAACGTGATGCTCTTGGTGACACCCGACATCAAATCCTGCATGCCGGCCGATTCTATGCTCCTCAGAATGAAGGCCGGCGTCGTCATATCGAGTGCAAAATAGCAGATACTCCATCCTCCCAGCATCGCGATATAGAAGCCGAAAACAGTCAATGCCGGCAACATGATCAGCATGGCGACAAACCGAGGTACGACCAAGTAGCGTACGGGATTGATCGCCATCACCTCCAATGCCTCTATCTCCTCTGACACCTTCATCGTGCCCAGTTCCGCCGTTACTGCACTACCACTGCGGCCGATCACTATAACGGCGATCAACAGCGGTCCCAGTTCCCTCAAGAGGGATAGTGTCACCAGGTCCGGCACGTAAATCTCCGCCCCCATCTTTTGAAGTGTTCCCGCTCCCTGCATGGCTAGTGTCAGTCCGATGCTGAATGCGGTCAGGCTCGCCATTGGCACTGCCTCCACACCTATCCGGATCATCTGGTGGAAGATCTGCCCCAGCCGAAGCTTCCGTTCCTTGAACGTCCCTACCGACAGTTGGAACAGGATCTCCAGATTCAGATGGAAGTATTCTTGGAGCAAGTGGCAACCTTCGTGGGATTCTTCGTCACTCGTTCAGATCTTGTTCGGCTTCTTCCCGAGTCTTTAGGATCGTAAAAACCTCTCCCAGCCGGACCAGTTCAAAGACGCTGCGGACCCGATCGCTCATTCCGAAGAGCGCGACCCTTCCCTTGAATTTCCTCGTGGCCTGGAAGTACTCGATCAAGGTCGCAAGACCTGAGGAGTCGATGTATTTCACGCCGCTGAAGTCGAGCATCAGCTTTTCGGTCTTGGTCGCCGCCTTTTTTTGTAGGACTTCTCTCAACTCGGGTGAGTTCTTGAGGTCAATGTCTCCACTCAGTTCAAGGACTTCGATTCCCTTTTCGGTCTTGCTGTCTTTCCAGTCCACCAGAGTCAACTAGCAGCTCCTTCGGTTCCCGTGAAGCCGTAATTATCGTTTCGTGGGCCCGCACATGGCATTGCAAAGATTGCTCCCTCTTTTATCGTTGTCGGCATGAAGCCATTCTTTTGGATTTTTCTTCTGGTTCTTTCCTTCTCGGGTAACGCTACCCGGGCGGCAACGGTTGCCCTCGTCAGCGGAGAGTATGAGTATGCATCCATGATCACCCTGCCCGCATTCGCGTCGTATCTGGAGAAGGAGCACGGTTTTGAGACCATCTACGTCGAGCGAGGCGAGGGTGAGGACATCCCTGGGATCGAAAAGGTCCGGGATGCCGATCTCCTGATCCTCTACATCAGGCGGATGACACTTCCTGACAAGCAACTTGATGTGGTCAGGGAGTTTATTGCCTCGGGAAAACCGGTTCTGGGCCTTCGTACCACAAGTCATGCTTTCGAGAACTGGAAGGAGTGGGATCCCAAGGTTCTCGGAGGCAACTACCATGGACATCACAAGAATGAACTGAAGACGACCGTGACGGTGGCCGACCCGGATTCCCATCCCATTCTGAAGAACCTGGATTCCGGTTTTGTCAGCAAGGGCAGCCTTTACAAGGTCTCACCTCTTTCCAATGACACTTCGGTCCTGCTTTTGGGTTCGGTTGCTTTGGGCAATATTCCGGATGAACCTGTAGCCTGGAGCCGGAAGCATGGGGACTCCCAGATCCTTTACACTTCCTTGGGGTTCCCGGAGGACTTCGAGGAGGCTTTTTTTGTCGGTTTCCTGGTGAATGGCGTTCATTGGCTCCTCAAT
>Ga0181582_10005437_pt1 | contig 10278 bp, 9 predicted proteins | sample 071ome_32_FD_132438 | JGI IMG/M metagenome (GOLD analysis project Ga0181582, IMG submission 132438) | Coastal salt marsh microbial communities from the Groves Creek Marsh, Skidaway Island, Georgia - 071405AT metaG (megahit assembly) | ecosystem: Environmental > Aquatic > Marine > Intertidal zone... | reverse complement strand
TTGTAGGGGACGTCCGAGTTGAAGGCCCGGATCAGGTAGTCGCGATACATCCATGCATTGTGGATATCGAAGTCGAACTCGTGCCCCATGGACTCGGCGTAGCGAACGAGATCCATCCAGTGCCTTGCCCACCGTTCACCAAACTGCGGGCTCTTCAGGAACTCATCGACCACACGCGCAAAGGCTCCGGGGGAATCATCGTTCAGGAAGACATCCACCTCCTCGGTGCTGGGAGGCAGTCCGCGAAGGTCAAAACTCGCTCGCCGGATCAGTGTCCGCTTGTCGGCCCGGGGCGCTGGTTGCATGTCGGCCTTCTCAAGGCCCGAGAGGATGAAGCGGTCCATGGGCTGTTGGATCCATGCCTCGTTCTTCACGGATGGGGCCTTGGGTTGACCAATGGGTCTCCAGACCCAGTGTTCCTGCCTCCGTTTCTCCAGGTCGAAACCCTTCTTGCGTCCCTCCTCGGAGGCCAGCTTGGTTTCCGGCCAGGCGGCTCCTTTCTGGATCCACGTCTCGAAATCCGCAATCAGGCTCTCGGGCAGCTTCTCCCGGGGTGGCATCTGGAGATCGAGGTTCTTGTAGTGGAGCGCCTCGACCAGTCGGGATTCAGCAGGCTTTCCTGGAACCAGGGCCGGACCGCTGTCACCACCCTTGAGGACGCTTTCCCTTGAGGTGAGCCAGAGGCCACCCTTGATCTTTTCTGCGTCCTTGCCATGGCACTTCAGGCAGTGCTCCGAAAGGGCAGGGCGGATCCTCTTCTCAAAGAACTCCAGCTGGGATGCGGAAAAGGTCTCCGCCGCCCCCAGCGCGAGGGTGAGGGAAATCCAGGTAAGGCAAATGGCAAGACGCGTGTTCATGCACTGATCAATGGCTGAATGAGGACCATAGGTGCGGGCATGGACTCTGGCAAGAATGGGCCGGAGGTATAGGGGACGGACGAAACGTGGGGCGGATTCAATCTTGGAGTGGGGGATTGAAGTGGGATCCGCAGGAGCTCTTCCCTCCAGCCTTGGATAGGGAGGGACAAGCTCCCGCGCGTCCGAAACGTCAGAGCATGGCAGTCTGTACAAAAGGTTTCCGCGACAGCCGAGGAGAGGCTTTCGTGCGCAGTCGTCCGCCCCTTCAGGGCGGGAGTTCTATTAGTGCCGAGATCCCCGGGTTCCATTTCATTTCACCCGCGGCTACACGCGTTGACCGCTCCACGGTCGTAGTGAAGAGTTCATCTGCGGCCTTCCTGCCTGTCCCGCGACGGCGGTGAAATCTGCGGGAAACCATGGATTCCTTCCTTCCTGCCTTCCTCATTCAATCCTATGATCCGGTCATGGCACTGAAGGTTTATGCTTACAAGGGATGCGGCACCTGCCGCAAGGCGCAGAAGTTCCTCACGGAGACCGGTGTGGACTACAAGGAGATCCCCATCCGCGAGACGCCGCCTTCCAAGGCCGAGCTGAAGCGCATGCTCAAGGCCGTGGGCGAGCTGAAGAAACTCTTCAATACCTCAGGTCAGGACTACCGTGCGCTGGGTATGAAGGACAAGCTGCCGACGCTTTCCGAGGCTGAGGCGATCGATCTACTGGCCGCCAACGGCAACCTGATCAAGCGCCCCTTCGCCATCGATGGCGACCAGGGCGTGGTGGGTTTCAAGGAAGACGAGTGGAAGGCGCTGTTGAATGGTTGAAAGCCAGGTCACTCAGAACCTTACCTTACGAACCTTCCTCGTCCTTGCGCTGTTCGTTTCTGCTTCGTTGATCATGGCTGAGGAACCCTACCGGGCTGAGGATTGGAAGGAGCTGAAGGAGAAGATCCGTAAGGAGTTCCCGGGCGCGCCTGTCCTTTCGGTAGTGGACTTCGAGAAGGAGGACCGGACAAAATGGACCATCCTCGATTGCCGGACCGACCGCGAATACAAGGTTAGTCACATCCCGGGAGCCGTTCATGCGGAAGACGAGGCCGATGCCCTTCGCGCCATTCGGGAGGGAAAGAAGGACAAGGTGGTGGTTTATTGTTCCGTGGGCTATCGGAGCGGGAAGCTGGTTGAGAAGCTTAAGGAGCGGAACATCCCCAATGTTTTCAATCTCGAAGGCTCCATCTTCGTCTGGGCCAATCGCGACAATCCTCTGGAGGATTCAAAAGGAAAGCCAGCGAAGAAGGTGGATCGCTATGGCTGGCGTTGGGGGAAGTATCTGAAGCCGGAGTATCGGGAGTAGAAAGCGGGACGCGGCCCCGCGCTCCAAGACGCGTCGCGCGCGAGTTTGCTGCTATGGCTAGGAGCATATGCTGACCTGCAATCTCTCAAATCCCACTGCCCGATCATACTTCGGTTCGTGTTCCACATTCGGGACTTCTTCCAGGACTTGGATCTCCTTCACGCGATCCACGAGGCGTTGAAGGAGGGTGCGCATGATGAGTCGGGCGTGGGGGGCACCGAGGCATAGGTGGGCTCCGAAGCCGAAGGAGATGTGGGGATTGGGTTTGCGGTCGAGCTGGATGGTCTCGGGATCCTTGAAGACGGTTTCGTCCATGTTGGCGGAAGCCCAGCACAAGGAGACGCGTCCGTCCGCCGGAACCTGATGACCATGGACATCGGTATCCACAGGACAGACACGGCCCAGATGAGTGAGTGGCATGAAGGCGCGGAAGAACTCCTCGGAAGCCAGAGTGATGCGCTTGGGTTCCTCCCGGAGGTATTCCAGTGCCTTTGGATTCTTTCCAAGGTAGGCAAGGATGGAGGAGATGCTGTGAATGATGGTATCGCGTCCTCCAGCAAAGGTCAGGTTGCCAAAGCCCATGGCTTCTTCGCGTGTCAGGGGACGTCCCTGGTAGGTGGCCTGGTTCAAGGCACTGAAGAAGTCGTCGCCGGGATTGACCTCGGCACGGTTGAATGCATCGGTCAGGTATTCCTCAAGCACGGTGCCCTTCTTGAATTCACCGCCGGTCACCTTGAAGACATGGATGCCCCAGTCGATCCAGATGTCGGCTTCCGACTCCGGAACATTGAGCAGGTAGGTCAGGGCGCGGGATTGGATGGGCAGGGCAAAGTCGTTCACCACCTCGATGGATTCCTCGGCCAGGGCCTTGTCCAGCATCTCATCGATGAGCCTCTTCACCTTCTCCGCGAGCTCGGGCGTCTTTGCACGCTGAAAGAAGGGTTCCACGATCGCGCGATACTCGGTGTGCTCGGGTGGGTTGCGTTCGATGGGAAGCTGGCGCATGGACCGGACGTCCTCCTCGGATGGGATGGGCACGCGAAAGGGGACGTCGGAGCTGTAGGTCTCCCAGTCCTTGGCCGCGGCACGGACGTCGGCATGGCGGAGGATCATGGGAATCGTCTCTCCCTGGAATTCGCAGGGAAGAACGGGGCATTCCTGACGTGATTGCTTGAACGGATCCTGGATGTCCTTTTCTTCGGGCATGGGACGAACATTGTTGGGGATTTTGATTCAGGGATCAATGGTGCAGGAAGGGGAGGGATCTCACGCGGAGTTCTTTCGACAAGCTCAAGACAAGCAGCGGAGGCGTAGTGAAAGGGAGGAGCGAGACGATCGAAATGCCGAAGGTTTGGGAGTGCGGCTGCGTAGCTGCCGCTGATTCTACAGGGATCCCTGTCGTTTACTTGAGTTCAAAAATGTCTTGGAGCTTAGCTAAAACCAACCCGCACCGACCGTTCGGTTGATGAGGAGGTAGGTTTGCCAAGGAGAGTATTGGGCAGTCGATTAAGCTTCATGGAAGCGCTGTGTGTGAGCGGTAGCTTTGCAACCGCACTCCAGAACCTGGCGGAGTTCTTTGTCGCGTGGTTCAGAGCCGCGTTCTCGATCCGAAACGATTGGCTGACATCCCCATCCGCCTTGGTTTTGCTACTTCGATATTGATTCGGTGCGGGGGGTGGCTTACTGCTTCGCGCATGCTTCGCCCCAGAAAACGGTACACGGTTTATGATCTTCAGCAGCTCAAGGGAAAGCGTTGCCTGACGCATATCCATGTGAAGTCTCCCGAGGAGGCGATGGCGGCTGAGGAGGCGGGTGTGGACCTGATGAGCTGCAGTTTTGATTCCCCGGAATCGCAGTCGAGATTCCCGCGGTTGGTGGAGGCCGCTCCCAACAGCTTTCTTTCCTGTGCCACGCCGCATGGGATGGCGACGCAGGAGGAGGCGATCCGGATTGCGTTCAAGGCCCTGGAGATGGGTGCCAGTTCGGTCTATTGCTCGGCGAGCCCCTACATCATCGAAGGCATGGCCCGGGAAGGAATCCCGGTGGTAGGACATCTGGGCATGGTGCCACGTCATGTGACCTGGACCAATTACCGGGCCATCGGCAAGACAAAGGAAGAGGCGGTCGCCCTTTACCATGACATGAAGGAGTTGGAGTCCGCCGGAGCCTATGCCGCTGAGCTGGAGTGTGTGCCGCATAAATTGGCCAGCTATCTCAGTTCCAGGACCACCATGCTGATGATGTCATTGGGTTCAGGAAGTGGTTGTGACACGCAGTTCCTGTTTTCCGATGACATCCTTGGCGACTACGACGATCGGCTTCCACGTCATGCCAAGGCTTACCGAAATTTCCTTGAGGAGAACCGACGCCTCCAGAAGGAACGCATCGCCGCGTTCTCGGAATACATTGCCGATGTGACCGGTGGTCAGTTCCCGGAGAAAGGAAACCTGGTCGAGATGGATGAAGGAATCCTCAACGAAGTGAAGGGTGAGATCGAGGGGTGAGGGTATCGCTCCTCCGGAGCTCTTCGTGTTTTGGGAATGAAGTGACCGGTGGCTTACGCACACCGGCTAACCTATGTCGGCCTTCCAGGCCTTGATGAGCAGATCCGGAGGATCGAAAGATGTTAGCCGGTGTGCGTAAGCCACCGGTGTCAGGCGTAGAAAGGGAATAAGCCCTGAAGGGGAGACACAAGGATCTCCTATTACACCGAAGACCGCGCGGAGCGGCGGTCCCTACCCATCACATCCCGCTCGCCTTGAGGACGCATTCCTGGACGATGAGGTCGTGCTCGTGGGACCAGGCGAGTTTCTTTTCGCCGCGGATGATCTTCGCGAGGTCGCGGAATTCATCGTCGTAGCGTCCGGTTGCCTTCCGCATGGGGACATCCTGAAAGCCGCGTTTGAATCCGTCCACCGCCTTGGAGAGGCCGAGCCGCACCTTGGGTGCCTCCAGTGGCTTGATCTCCAGGGTTCCATCCTCTCCCACCACCGTGAAGCTGCGGTTGGGGCCTCCCATGCGGTCGATGTGGTTACAGCCAATCGTGGCGATGGCTCCTTCATACTCGAAGATGGCCAGCTGGTTGTCGGCAAAGGAATCCTTCTGCGAGTAGGTGCGCTTGTTGATGGGGATGATCCGATCGGGCTTTCCAAGGACCGTGACCAGGCTGTCGATCACGTGGCAGGCCAGTTCAAAGATGCCACCGCCGTCGTAGCGGGCCATGTGTTTCCGGCTGTCGTCTGGAGAAAATTTTCCCATGTTGCCATGCACTTCACGGATCGGACCCAGCCATCCCTTCTTCAGGACATCGAAGAGGAATTCGAAGCCGGGGTTGTAGCGCAGCATGTAGCCCATCTGCACGGTGACACCATTGGCCTTGGCGGCGTCGTGGAGCCGATGGCAGTCCTTGAGATTGTCACCGGCCGGCTTGTCGAGGTGGATGTGCAGCCCACGTTCCACGCAACGGATGCCGGTTGGCACGAGATCGGGAATGTCCGTTTCCACCGCGACGGCCTGAAGTCCGGGGGTGGCCAGAAGCTGTTTCTCTGTCATCCACCTGAGGCCTTCGTAGGACTTGTTGTTCGTGGCCTTGTCGCGGGCGGACGGGTCCTCTTCCACCATGCCGCTCACCTCATAGGTGTCGGAGAGCTTGCGGATCGAGGCGATCTTCCCGCTGGCGTGGGCGTGCTTGGTCCCGATCTGCCCGATCTTGATCCGAGGTGCTGCGGCCTGGAGATGACCTCCGGCCAGGGCAATCGAGGTGAGGGCGGTGGTCTTTAGAAAGTCTCTGCGATGGGTGGTGGAGTCAGGATTCATCTTGCTGGTTCTTCGTTGTCGAGGACTTGATCCAGTCGAGGTAGGGCTGGCTGCCTCCGGTGATGGGGAGTTCGACGAACTCGGGTGTGTCGTAAGGGTGAAGCTGGACGACCAGCTTGTGGAGATCTGTGGTGAGTTCCTTCCTTGTCTTGAAAAGGAGAAGGATCTCCTCGTCGCATTGCACCTTTCCCTCCCACCAATAGTGGGACTCCAGGCCCGGGACGAGCTGCACACAGGCTGCCAGCTTCCCTGAAAGGGCCTTCTCCGCAATGTCCGTTGCCACCTCCCGTTTGGGTGCGGTGACCATGATGAGGCAGCATGTTTCGTCCTGCGTCATGCCTTGGGATCAGGATTCATCAACGTGGTAGATCTGGTCTCCCTGCTGGGCAGTGCCATCCACGACGTCGCCCACCACCTTGGAACCGATGAACTGGTTGGGCTGGGTCGTGAAGCGGATGGTGCCGGCCTTTTCCCCGTCTCGGTAGAAGGGCAGGGATTGGCCCGGTTCCGGGCGGAGGGCAACGCCGAAGTCGACAATCACAAACTTTAGACGGGTCTCAACATACACGACTCTTCCGCGGATGGCGCGTTGCCCGGTGGGTGGCGCATTCTCGGGAGTGGCCTCCAGCTTGCCCTCCTGCGACCAGGCGGTGGCTTGTTCCGGGGTCGGGAGGTCGGTGAGTGAGGCGCCGGGATCGGCAGGAGAAGATTCCTTTGAAGTCTGGCAGCCAGTGAGGATGACCACCGACATCAGGATCGCAGACACCCAATCGGGCATCCGGATCAACGTTCCGAAAGTTCCCTTTCGATGATTTCGATTCGATTCGTCCATTCCTTCCAAAGGTGCGACCACCCGGGGCCCTCGTAGCGCTCGCGCGCCTTGGGCAGGATTCCCTTCAGGTCCTTCAGTGCCTTTCTTGCCTCCTTCTCGTCCTTCCACTCGATGAGGGCCTCCACATGGCGGATGCGGTTGTAGGGAAACAGGGGGGCAAGTTGGACTGCTTTCTCGAAATTCGCACGTGATTTCTTCTTGTTGCCGACGCTGGCGGGCCACCCGGGCGCATTCTTGTAGAGGATGGCCAGATAGAGGTGCGGACAGGCGTTCTGGAATTTCGCATCGATCTCGATCGCCTTCTCGAGGTTGGACTCGATGTGCTTCACCAAAGAGAGGGCTCCCAAGGTGCGGGTGCGGGCCAGTTGTCCGTTGTTCATCCCGAGGTAGAAGCGTGCCTCCGCAGTATCATGCTTCAAATCAATGGCTCGATGTGCCGCTGCAATCCCGATCTCGGCCACGTCGGCCTTTTCTGACTTGTCGGTGATGAACTCACCCAGGTCGAACGCGGTCCTGGCCAGGTGGACCGCCTTGGCGGCTGAGTCCCTGTCGTCGGCATGGGCGGTTGCAGCCTCCTCATAGCGATGCCTTGCCGTTTCCTTGTCGGAAGGAGGAGGTGTCAGATCGAAGCTGCCCGCCATGGCCGCCACGGAGACCATCCATGCGAAGATAAACGCAACTCCCTTGGGAAAAGCGTGTTTGATCCGGATGTGTCTAGAGGCGGGCATTTCGTGTTTGCCGTGAACGTGTAACAGAATATACTTGCCCGGTGCGTAAATATTCAAGACAGGCCGGATGGATGATGTTGTGCTGCATCGCCCTATTAGGGGCGGGATGCGGTGGATTCTCCGGTAGTCACTCGGTATCTCCCGCCACCTTTTTGCTTCCCGGACTGGGTCTGGGACAGGTTGAGGAAGAAAAGGTCCCGGCATCTGGTTCAGAGGACGGCATGGGTGTTTATGAGCCGGTTGATGCACCAATCAAGGGTTGATGTGGACCTGTTTCCCCCGACGTATTGCTTCGTCTGATCCTCTCTTTTCATGAGGCCCAGCCTATTTGCCATTGACGCGCAAAGGCGAAATCCTCATAAGTTTGCGCTTTATTGCTGACGTGTTGGTCTCGTCGGCAGTTCTGAATCCTGAAAACGACTCGTTGATTCTCTGATTCATGCCAGTTCCTATTTCACAGATGTGGACCGTCGCGTCCTACGTGCTTTCGCAACGGATGAAGGGTAACAAGCGTTACCCGCTTGTCCTGATGCTGGAGCCGCTATACCGCTGCAACCTTTCCTGCGCCGGCTGCGGCAAGATCCAGTATCCGCCCCACATCCTGAAGCAGAGCATGAGCGTTGAGGACGCCATGAAGGCGGTGGACGAATGTCCGGCCCCCATGGTCAGTATCCCGGGTGGAGAGCCTCTCCTTCATCCTGAGATCGACAAGATCGTCGAGGGTCTGATCGCGCGGAAGAAGTACATCTACCTCTGCACCAACGCCCTTTTGCTGGAGAAGAAGATCGACATGTTCAAGCCCAGCAAATACCTCACCTTCAGCGTCCACATGGACGGCCTGGAGGAGGAGCACGACTTCGCCGTCTGCCGTGAGGGCACCTACAAGACGGCGGTGGGCGGCATCAAGGAGGCGGTGAAGCGCGGCTTCCGGGTGACCACCAACACGACCCTTTTCGACAGTGCCAAGCCCGAACGTGTCCGCGCCTTCTTCGACGAGATGATGGACCTCGGGGTGGAGGGCATGATGGTGTCTCCCGGCTACAGCTACGACAAGGCCCCCGACCAGAGCCACTTCCTCAAGAAGGAGGCCACCAACAATCTATTCCAGCGCATCCTCGGCAATGCCAAGAAGCGCTGGCAGTTCAACCAGTCCCCCCTGTTCCTGGAGTTTCTCTCTGGAAAGTGGGACTACGAGTGCACCCCCTGGGGCAATCCGACCTACAACGTCTTTGGCTGGCAGAAGCCCTGCTACCTTCTTCAGAAAAGCTATGCGAAGTCCTTCAAGGAGCTCATGGAGACGACCAAGTGGGAGGACTACGGCAAGAAGAGTGGCAACCCGGAATGTCGGGACTGCATGGTGCATTGCGGCTACGAGCCCACGGCCGTGAACCACACCTTTTCCACCGCCGAGGGCTTCTTCGCCACGGTCAAGGCAACCCTGTTTGGCCCGGATATTCCTGAGCCCAAGGAGATCGCCCAGCCGGTGGCTGCCAAGGCTGAAGAGGCCGCTGCTGACGAGGCTGAATCCTACAGCCATGGATATGAGCTTCAGATCACGGAGCAGACCAACGGTCAGTTGCAGAAGGCCCTCGACGCCGCCTTCAACTATCGTGGCAACATCACCCTCAAGTGCCGAGACGGCAACGAGGTGGAGGGTTACCTGATGCGCTTTGATGACGAGTCCGTCGAACTCTGGCCCAAGGACAATGAAAAGCGGACGGTGGCCATCGACAGCATTCTTTCCATCCATTTCTCAGGCAAGGATCCCGCGGAGGGGAAGAGCTGGGAGGCATGGGTGAAGAAATACAACGAGAAGAAGGCGACCGAGAACGCCGGGGCATGATGCTCCCGTTTCTTACATGGGCTCCACGGAATTCGGAGTCCCAAGCCTCCCCGGTAACATTCCAACGCCTGCTCAAGGCTGCCGGTGATCCCTTGCATGCTGTAGCACCGGCAAACCTTCGCAGCCCCATGACCGGCTGCACCTGTGATTATTGACCTGATTGGTTTAGAGGGAAATTGAATGGCAAAGAAAGCGACGAAATCCACCAGAAGCACCAAGTCGGCGGCATCATCCAAGTATGATGCCCACCATCGTGTATTGAGCCAGACCTATGGTGCACTGGCGGACCTGCGGCGCGAGCTGTCGGATTCGAAGGAATCCGTCGAGGAAAGGACTCGCCTCCTGCAGAACTTTGCCGAGTGCAAGGATCCCCAGAAGGCCTGGCTTTTGATGGAGGACTTTTTCGAGAAGCTTTCCCTGTCGCGCAAGGATTTCTCCGACGAGAGCTGGTGGGACCGTGCGCTTGCCGTTTCCGGCAAGGAGCGGTTGGAGGAAGTGGCATTGTTGTTCCTGCGCGGAGGACGTTCCCTGCCTTCCGAGCTGATGCCCTATGCGAACTGGGAGCGCCTGGCCGTGATGGAGAAGCAGGAGCAGACCTCGGCGGTCGTGGGGCAGTTGGAGGAATGGCTGCTTCCTCCTGCGTTGAGGCATCTGGATTCCCCACGTGCCCGCTTCAGTGTCCATTGCACCGTGAAGGAGTCCACCGACAACCCGGCACTTTGTCGCTTGGTCGTGGAAATGAGGCTTTTCCGCCCGAGGACCGGAGTCAGGAAGAAGACCCTTGCCGAGATTGTTGAACTGGCGAGACGGAGCTCCCACGAGCAGGAACTCTATCCCACAGAGGACTGGGAG
>Ga0181582_10005436_pt1 | contig 10279 bp, 9 predicted proteins | sample 071ome_32_FD_132438 | JGI IMG/M metagenome (GOLD analysis project Ga0181582, IMG submission 132438) | Coastal salt marsh microbial communities from the Groves Creek Marsh, Skidaway Island, Georgia - 071405AT metaG (megahit assembly) | ecosystem: Environmental > Aquatic > Marine > Intertidal zone... | reverse complement strand
GGCTATGGCGACCGCCGCATTTGCTGCGCATCCACCGCCGACAACATCGGCTTTAGAAGCGCGGTATTTCCGCGCCTCTGTGGGCAGTTGATCCGTGGCAAAAACAAAATCAACGACAGCACTACCGACAACGAGAATTCTGGTCATCAATTAACCTCTAATCCACTGAACACCAATGCAGGACGGCCCAACCGCCCTTTGATCGGCTGCGTTCCGGTCAAGGCTTGAAAGAATGCCACAATTTCGCTCACTTCTCGATCCGTGAAGATGGTCGGCTCAATGTCATATCCAGACGCCAGTCTTGTCCGTTCGAATTGCACTGAAACAGAAGAAAGTCCGCCCCCCTCAAGGGGCGTAACGGCGTCAACATTGGATTCCTCCCTTGTGCATCCATACTGTCTGAAATTGCGTTTATAGTTTCGTTATTTTCTTAATAGTGTTTTTGCGAACCAATAAGTCAATAGACTCCTGCATAATTAGGCTTTTAAAAGTCTGACGCCTGCTGTTTTACAAAGCTTTTCCAATGCTTCTGGGCAGGCCGAATCTGTCACTAAGACGTCAACCTGATCAATGTTCCCCACACAAACCGGAGCAGCCCTGCCGAACTTCATGCTATCCACCGCCAGAATCACCGTCCGCGCATTCTCGATGATTGCCCTCACGATCGACACTTCACGAAGGTCAAAATCAAGAAACGAACCATCAGAAGCAATCGCAGCAGCGCCGATTATTGCAGTGTCCACACGAAACTGACGGATGAAATCAACGGCCGCTTCTCCAAGTATTGCACCATCAGACTTTCTCACGACCCCTCCGGGAACCATGACCTCGGCACCAATAAATCCTTTTATTTCATTGGATAATGAGACTGAATCTGTAACGATCTTCAGGCCGACATGATGCTCAAGATACCGGGCAGCGGCCAACGTTGTTGTGCCTGAGTTGATAATCAGCGACGAATTGTTGGGGATAAGTGAAGAAACCTTTCGTCCAATGGCCTCTTTCTCTTCACGAGCGATCTCTTGCCGAGCCGAGAAGCCGGTATACTCCGAACCTCCCAAAAGGGAAGCTCCGCCGTGGAACCTGGACAGTTGGTTACTTTTCTCAAGAGATGTTAGATCTTTTCTGATTGTTTGGGGTGTCGCGTGAAGCAACTCGACCAACTCATCTACAGTTGCACGACCATGCTCCTGAAGATGTTTGAGTATAGATGTTTGCCGCGAAGCAGTGTTGCCAGTCAGTCTCATTTCATCACCCTTATTTTCGTTCTTACCAAAAAACGAAAGCATTCAGCAACTGCAATGATGCGTGGCGGCAGTTCTGAGAGCCGGTATGCAAAGTTGATCCCCTTTTTTCCGTGAAATCACACTTATAGAGCGTAGGGGAGTGTCTTCTTAAACTGAGCGAGTTAATGCGTAGCAAAATAAGTACTTCTTCAGGCTTATTTGTCGATTGCTACCGCGTTTCGAGGCTTTTAGATGTCTTGGCCCAAACTTTGAGGCAATCACTGCATCGTCGATGAAAAGAGCAGTATCGTATTGGCACTACCGACCGTTCCGAAGATTGACCGCGGCAGGGCATCAAAACACTTCAAACGCCCTAGCGCTGGCTTTTGAAAGCGCGAAATCACCTCATTTATTTGTAGTTATCCCAAACTTTTGAATGGAACTTATATCTATATGAGCAATCAATCAGACCAATAGACAGCTAATCCGAATTCAAAAATCTCTGTATTCCGACATGGTTATTGAAGTGGGAACCCCATAAACCCGGTTCAATACCTGAATTTTTCTCCGGCGTAACCGTAAACTTAACCGGACGAATCCAATGCAGCGTTGAACCGTTGGCTGGAGGCCACATGAACGCGATCCTTCTGAGGGAGCGTAAACTAGTGATGGGAAGCATGGGATACGTGCGTATAGACAAGCGTTGTCGTCTGCAGTTTGAGAGTTCTTTTGTGAAGTAATCCAAAATATAAGTGCCGCAACGTCGGTTGGGGCAGATGGTTCATCTGGACGGTTCGCGCTTGCTTTTGGCATCGGATGACAGTGAACCTGTGACCGGAACCGAAATCGTGGTCGACCAAGGCCACCTTGTATCATCTCTGTAGGAGGGTCTCATGGACTTTACCATTTCCCCCGAAATCGAAGACTACCGCGCGCGCATTGCTCGGTTTGTTGAAGACGAAATCATTCCTTTGGAAGCGGATCGTGCGAACTATGACCCCCATGAAAACATTCGCACGGATGTTCTGGGGCATTTGCGCGATAAAGCCCGCGCAGAAGGTCTCTGGTGTCTTCAGCTTCAAAAGGAAACTGGCGGGCAGGGGCTTGGCAAAGTGGGCATGGCGGTTTGCTATGAAGAGATGAATCGCTCGATATTTGGACCGGTGGCATTCAATTCGGCCGCCCCTGATGACGGCAACATGATGGTTCTCGAAAAGGTTGCGACCGCGGCTCAGAAAGAGAAATGGTTGCAGCCAATTGTGCGAGGTGATGTGAGATCAGCCTTTGTGATGACGGAACCGGCCCCCGGATCGGGTTCGGATCCAGGGGGAATGATGCTGACGAAGGCGACCAGGAAAGGAGACAAATATGTCATTCGCGGTCGCAAGTGGTTCATCACAGGTGCTGAAGACAGCGACCACTTTATTTTGATTGCACGTACCTCGGATGATCCACGCAAAGGTCTGTCCGCTTTCCTACATACCAAGGATGAACCTGGCTTTCGTATCGATCGCCGCATCCCCATCATGGGCCCCGAAGAGCATGGCGGCCATTGTGAAGTGGTCTATGAGGATATGGAAATTCCGGCCGAGAACCTTTTGATGGAAGAAGGCGATGGGCTGAAGCTTACTCAAATCCGCTTGGGGCCTGCACGTCTGACCCACTGCATGCGGTGGCTAGGCCTGTCCAAGCGCTGTGTCGAAATCGCCACCGAATACGCTCAGAACCGCTTTGCTTTTGGCGAGCGCCTGTCGAAACGGGAAAGCGTCCAGATGATGATCGGTGATCTGGCAATGCAGATCGAGATCGGTCGCTTGCTGGTGATGAAGGCCGCGTGGGAGCTGGATCGCGGCAGTTATGCCCGCAAAGAAGTGTCGATGGCGAAAGTTCATGTCGCCAATCTGCTGCACAAGGCAGCAGATACCGCCATTCAGATCAACGGGGCGCGGGGTTATTCCAAGGACACGCCACTTGAGTGGATCTACCGCTATGCCCGCCAGGCGCGTCTGGTGGACGGTGCGGACGAAGTTCATAAGATGGTGCTGCACCGTAACGTCGAGAAAGAAGGCCGTGATTTTTGGAAATGGCAATCTGAAGAATGATGGACACAGGTACTGAATTGGACTTTGATCCTCAAAAACTGCGGGGGTTTTTGAACACAAAGTTTGGACCTTCGGACTTATTTAAGCTGGATCGCATCTCGGGTGGTCAGTCAAATCCGACCTACTTCCTAACCTACGGCGATCAGGAAATGGTCCTGCGCAAACAACCGAATGGCCCGATCTTGCGAGGAGCTCATGCAGTAGATCGCGAATTTCGCGTGCAAAGCGCACTTTATCCGACGGCAGCCCCCATCGCACGTCCGATCCTGTACCACGACGATGCAAATGTAATTGGTACGCCTTTCTATTTGATGGAGCGGATCGAGGGTCGCGTTTTTGAAAACTGTGCCCTTCTCGAAGCTGACCCATCCGAGCGTAAAAACCTTTGGATGGGTTTGGCGGACGCGATGGCCGCGATGCATTCGGTCAATCCCAACGAAGTCGGACTGGGTGACTACGGCAGGCCCGGAAATTACTTCGAACGTCAGATCACCCGCTGGTCCCGACAGTGGGAAGAAAGTCCGCATGACCCAATTCCAGAACTGGACCGACTGCGCGATTGGGTGATCGCCAATCAACCGGAAGATGACGGAGCCGTTAGCTTGGCGCATGGCGATTTCCGCATGGGAAATGTGATTTTCTATCCGACTGTGCCGCAGGTGGCGGCAATCCTGGATTGGGAACTATCCACGCTCGGCCATCCGCTTGCCGATCTCGGGTTCTGCGTATTGGCGTGGCACACAGCACCGGAGGAATACGGCGGGGTTCTGGGGCTGGACCTCGCGGCCTTGGGTTTGCCCACCGAGGACGAATTTGTTGCGCGTTACATGACCCGAAATCCCGGCAGCGCTCCTCTCACGACGTTCCACAAAGCGTTCGCCTTGTTCCGCTTCTCGGTCATCTGGGTGGGCATCGCAGACCGCGTGGCTTTGGGAACAGCGGCAGGCGCGAACGCATCAGAGCTAGACGGAATGGCCCGAAAACTTGCCATACGCGGCGTCGAGGTCATTGAAGGTATTCATTAAATGTAGGTACCGGCTATTTCGACAAATGCGAAAACAAACTTCCCTGAACGCGCTTGGTGCGCAGCTTCCATATCGCACTGTCCGCATAATAGTGGTGAATATTTACTGAAATGCCCAGCAGCGCGGCAAGCGTTGGTGCGCCTGTTGGTGAGGCGAACATAAAATCCGGCAGATAAAAAATAACCAAACCACCCAAAACGGCCAAGCCATAAATCAATCCAAGTCTTTTGGCTTGGGCAGGCACGGTCTTTGCGGAATCCGCATGCTCGTTCAGTTCTACGCGGGCTGGAAAAATCATATACTGAAGTGAATGAGACAGTTGGATAAACATAAATGCATCTGGCATCAAAAACAGAACCAGATACCACAAATACAAAACGCACCATGCGCCAATGACGCGCAGATCCATGCCGCCGTCCAGCACAAAGCGTCGCCCCAGTGTTGCCGCGCCTACTGCAAACGCCAGAATGGCTGCGATGTTGATGATATTCATCGCTTCAACAGATTGCAGCAAGCTAAGAAACGGCTGCTGTGGCAGGGTCTGTAGTCCCCAGACAACATGCCACGCAATCATAATTCGCAAGCCATAGCGAAGAAGTAGGCGTTCGGTTTCAGACAGCTTCAGACCCGAGAGGCGAGCAAAGCTCATCATAACGCCCCAGGTTTGCCCAGTGTAATGCCATGCCAAATAGAGCGCTGCGAATACCCACATTGGATAGGCCAGCGATATGCTGTATTGAAGAGGGCCGGCGCCACCGGTTAGGGGAAGCATGCCAAGTACGCAAATCGCCAGAAGGATGGCGGGAACATACTTGGTCGCGGCTGGGTAGTCTTTGAAGTTGTCTTTGCGTCCATACAGCAATCTGTATGACACCAGAAAATGCGGCCAGTTAAGTAAAACCTGCAAAACAAGCAGCTTGGGCAGGATATGCTCGCCGGCATCGCTTCTGGCCGGATCAGCAACGATGTAATAAATCAACAACCCAATCATCACGAATATCGAAAGACCCGAGGTCGCGATCAGATCGAAACGCGGAGTCGTTATGGCTTGCGCGCTTAAGAACGGTTTGGACATTGCTGACTTTGCGCGGGCGTTCACGTGCCGACCCCTTTTTTGATCAACCTATCCATTGCCCGCAAAGCCAGCGCTTGAATAGTAAGCCCCGGCGACTCTCCGCCGCCACTTGATGGGAACACACTTGCATCAACGACAAACAGATTGGACCATCGGTGGCTGCGGCAGTTTTGATCGACTACGCTGTTTTGGGTCATGTCGGACAAATCTCATCTATCGAAGAGATGATCCGCCATTACAATGCCGCTCCTACAGGTCCGCATGGTGCCTTGGTGGGTTTGCCTAGCCTGTCCGAGCTGGTGCCGCTGGGATTGTCAGAGGCGGAAATCAGCGCCCTAACAGAATTTTTGTCGTCCCTATGAGGGGCATGACCATTAATGCAATTTTCCATCAGAACACGAATGTCGGGCTTTCCCCAGTCTTGCACTAAAGTGCGATGCCCTTTCGGCAAGCCGTAACAAGACGACCTGCAACCAGTGATTTAGTCCGGCTTGCCAATGAACTGGGATTGGCTGTGCTGGTTGTTTTTGCCGATCTTCGGGAACCAGCCCCCATTTGCCTCATCAACGAAATAGCAAAGGGCGAAACTGTCTAATCATTGGGGAGTAGCTCAATCATTTCACTTTTGCATTTGGGAAAAACAGTTGCTGCCCTTGCACCGTGTACGCTGCTATTGCGGCTTGGCCTGTCTCGGACAGTAGCCAGTCTGCAAACGCCCTTGCGCCGTCGTAGTTTACGCTTGAGCAATTCTCCGGATTAACTGGAATGACGCCATATTGATTGAACAGCGCATCGTCTCCTTCAAAAACAACCACGTAATCCTGCTTGTTTCCAAAGCTGATCCATGTGGCACGGTCAGTTAGCACATAGGCGCCCAGACCTATGCCGGTATTAAGCGTCGCGCCCATGCCTGATCCGGTTTCAAGATACCAGTCTCCCGAGGCTGATTGTGGGTTGATACCGGATGCCGCCCAATAGGACCTTTCCTTTTTATGCGTACCCGAGTCATCCCCCCGCGACGCAAATCGCGCACCCGCACTTGAAATTGCCGTAAACGCTCCAACAATATTTTCTTCGTCTGCCAAGCTTGCAGGGTCATCCGGCGGACCGACCAGAATGAAATCGTTGTACATCAAATCAGCGCGATCGGTTCCGAAGCCTGCTTCGACAAACTGTAATTCGGCAGGTTTTGCGTGGACTAACAACAAATCTCCGTCACAGTTCTGTGCGTTTTTAATCGCCTGTCCTGTGCCGACCGCGACAACTCGAACCTCTACACCCGTCTGCTCCTTGAAAAGTGGCAACAAGTATTCGTAAAGCCCGGAATTCGCCGTGGACGTCGTGGATTGTACGATTACTGGCTGTTGCGTAGCAGATGCATAAACCGGCAGCGCGAAAGCCAACAGCGATGCAAGCCGTCTGATTTGTATCATTTAGTGCTTTCCTTCGTAGGATTAAATTGTGACCTTGCCTGCTAACAGGTTTCGCGCAGGCTGACTTTGGGGGTTAGAAAAGAATGCGCTTGATGGGCCGTGCTCTAGGATGCGTCCCTGATGCATAAACAGGATGTCATCGGAAATTCGCTTTGCCTGATCGATGTCATGCGTCACAAAAATGATTTTGACGCCTTCATTTTTCAATTCGGCAACAAGCGTTTCAATGGCTAGAACTGATACAGGGTCCAGACTGGCTGTTGGCTCGTCCATGAACAAGAGTTCCGGCCCTGTCGCCAGCGCCCGTGCTATCGTCAACCTCTGGGCCTCGCCGCCTGATAACAGGCGGGCCGGTAATGTTGCCTTGTCTGCCAAGCCAACGCGCTCGAGCAATTCCCCACAAGTTTCGTAGCTTTGATTTCTGGCCTTAAGGACGAACCGAAGGTTGGCTTCGACAGACCGCCGCAACAGAACCGGTTTCTGAAAAACCATAGCCTGCCGTTTCATAACTTGATTTGGTGGTTGGCCCGCCCAGCGTATCCGTCCGCTTGTCGGTTGTACCAAGCCGTGAAGCATGCGCAGCAACATACTTTTACCAGCTCCGTTCGGACCCAAAATCACGGTGCACCCGATTGGCGAAAGATCAAGGCTGATATCATCAATGACCGTCTTGTCGCCAAATGAAAGTGAGACATGGCGCAAAGAAAGCGACTGCATTGTGCCGCTTGTGGGGGTATCAGGATCATTCAATACCCCTCTAGGCAAGAGACCGATCCTTTCCAGTCAACCGCACCGTTTGAACCGCCGCGTTTACTGACAAGGCAATAACCAGAAGGATCATGCCCAAAGCTAAGGCAAGGCTGAGTTCCCCTTTGGACGTCTCTAACGCGATGGCAGTTGTCATGACGCGCGTCACATGGTCGATGTTCCCGCCGACGATAATCACGGCCCCCACCTCAGCAACGGCGCGACCAAAGCCCGCAAGGGAAATTGTCATCAGCGCCTGACGAGCATCCCAAAAAAGCGCTGCAATGACTTGTCGTCTGGTCAGGCAGAATGAACGAAATTGCTCAGCGTATTCTTCATAGACGGTCTCAATTGTTTGACGGGACAGGGCGGCGACGATGGGGGTAATTAATACTGTCTGCGCCATGATCATAGCGGTCGGCGTGTACAACAACTGTAGAAATCCAAGCGGTCCAGACCGAGACAGTTGCATATAAACCAGCAACCCGATCACCACAGGCGGCAATCCCATAAGAGCATTCATAACCACCAGCACGATTTGTCTGCCCCGAAATTTGCTGATCGCGACAAGCGCGCCAATTGGAAGGCCAATCAAACAGGCAACCAGTGTCGCGCTAATGCTGACGCGAAGGGAAAGTAAAACGATTGAATACAGATTTTTGTCGCCTGAAACGATCAACTCAAGCGCAAGAGTAAATGCTTCTCCTATCGTATTCAAACCGTTACCTATTTTGTGCTTTGAACAGAATTTACTTTAGTACGACGGTTGTAAACATCCACGGTCACCCCGTATCGACGATATCGACCATTTGAAGGATATTCACGGCCTTTGAAATCCCAAAAACAACAGAAATTGTTCCATCTTGTCCGCCGCCCCATAGATTATCGTTGTTGAGATTTGCCGAAAGTGCTGTCATCCAAGGGACTGAAACGCAGGAGTGGCAAATGACTCACAAGATGTTTGACCACATCGTCACCCTCTGTTCGGGTGAAGTCGGTGGCACCCATGTGCTAGCGGTGACATCACTTCGAACCGGAAGAGCTGAGACTCAAAAATTTGCATCTTTAGAGTTCGCTTGTACATTTATCCGCTCAGAGATTGAAAAAACCGCTGCTGACAGCGGGCGGGTTTTGCTTGGCCTGTCCAATAATGTCTGGGCGGTTTTAAATGATAGGCTGGTTGCAAGTCGCTTGTTGGGCCTGGATGCAATAACTGCATCCTTCTGGCCTGTTGATGACAAATTGGGTCCGATTGTCGTAGCGCCGATTTCGACAGAGATCTTGTCTTCTGAGGTCAATGCAAATCTGACAGAGTGCACTCAAAACAGCGCGATTGAAGTTGCGTCAAAACTGATGGCGCAAGCTTTGTTTGCGTTGTCGGCAACGCGGGGCTTAGCACTTTTGTTCGATGCCGGCGGGCATTTCTTGGGAGAAGGAAACGAGATCACATTGCGTTCGGCATTGCCTGCAGTAGTTCAGCCGCCCCGTTTGCGTAACGATTGTTTCGCTATGCCACAGGGTGTTGACTGGATACCTCTGGATGATGCCTTGGATCAATTGCGGCAGGCTCTTACGCCTGTGGTACCCAAACAAGCGTGCCGAACCCACGACGCCCTGGGCCGAGTTTTGGCAGAAGATTGCTTTGCAAACCGGTCCAATCCCCCTAGGGCAAACTCGGCCGTTGATGGCTATGGATTTGCGCATAAAGCGACGGGTCCCGGTGTCCAAAGATTACCGCTTGTTGAAGGGCGGGCCGCCGCCGGGCAGCCATTTGAGGGTAATGTGCCCGTAGGAGCAGCTGTTCGCATTTTGACGGGAGCCATTCTGCCCGAGGGTGTGGATACGGTTGTGTTAGAGGAAGACGTTGCCCTTGATAACGCGACTATTGTTTTTGATGGGCCGATCAAACCCAATGCCAACACCCGAAAAGAAGGAGAGGACGTCGTCAAAGGCACGGCCGCTCTGCGTGCCGGTCATCAGCTTCGGGCGCCAGATCTAGCTCTGTTATCTGCGCTGAACATTGCCGAGGTGAGCGTCTACAAACCTTTACGTGTTGGGGTTCTTTCGACCGGCGACGAGATCATCAATGCTCCCGCTCAGGATGTGTTGCCACATCAGATTTTTGATGCGAACCGTCCCATGCTTTTATCTGTTGCCCGTTGTTGGGGGTATGAACCGGTCGATCTGGGTCATGTCAGAGACGATCCTGATTTGATAAAGTTTGCGCTGGATGAGGGTAGCAAGCAAGCCGATGTGATCTTTACTTCGGGTGGCGCATCTGCTGGCGATGAAGATCATGTATCCCGACTGCTAAAGGATAGCGGGACCCTTTACAGCTGGCGGATTGCGATAAAACCTGGTCGGCCTCTGGCGATGGCCATGTGGCAGGGCACGCCGGTTTTGGGATTGCCGGGAAATCCTGTAGCCGCATTAGTCTGCGCACTGATTGCGGGGCGTCCTGCATTGTCTGTCTTGGCCGGGGCAGGGTGGCGCGAACCAGAAGCCCATGTTGCTCCCGCCGCCTTTTCGAAACGCAAAAAAGCTGGTCGCCGTGAATATTTGCGCGCCCGGGTGTTGGAAGACGGAACTATTGACGTCTTTCGCTCTGAAGGCTCGGGGTTGATTAGCGGCCTAAGCTGGGCAACCGGACTGGTTGAACTGCCTGACGAAG
>Ga0181582_10005433_pt1 | contig 10280 bp, 13 predicted proteins | sample 071ome_32_FD_132438 | JGI IMG/M metagenome (GOLD analysis project Ga0181582, IMG submission 132438) | Coastal salt marsh microbial communities from the Groves Creek Marsh, Skidaway Island, Georgia - 071405AT metaG (megahit assembly) | ecosystem: Environmental > Aquatic > Marine > Intertidal... | reverse complement strand
GCCCGTGGTCCTCCCGCTTCTCCGGTCCCCGCCCTTTGCGGGGGGGGCCGGGGGGGAAACGTCTGCCGCGGAATGGCCAGCGGGGCGGCCAAAACAGCCAGGGGCCCCCGCGTCTCGGCCCCCCCCCCCCGGTACGACCTGGGTAATCAGCAGCTTCACACAGGAGCCTCCCTACGGCCCGGGCTTCCTCACGTCCACTACGGACACGGTCCCGTCGCCGCACGCGGCCGAGACGAAGTGGCCGTCCCTGTGCCAGTCGACGTCGTACACGGCCCCCTCGCACTTGAAGGTGCGGTGCACTTGCCCGTCCGCCACCCCCCACACGAGCACCTGCCCGTCAAAGCCCCCCGTGGCGAGGGAGCGCCCGTCGGGGGAGAAGGCGACCGCGTAGCACGTCTCCTTGTGCCCCTGGAGGGTGTGCAGGAGCGTTCCGTCGTGCCCGTCCCACACCTTGACCGCCCCGTCCGTCGCCACGGTCACCACCACGTTCCTCGGCGCCCCCGCGGGGCTCCAGCGCCCCAGCAGGACCTCCCTACGGTGGCCCTCGAGGCGGTGGGCGAGAGCCCCGGAAGTGACGTCCCATATGCAGGCCGTCTTGTCGTCGCTGCACGTGAGGAGCCGCGACCCGTCGGCGCTGAACCCCACGCTGTTCACGTCCCGCGCGTGCCCCGTCAGCACCAGCCGAGGCCCCGTCTCCCCCACCCGGCACACCTGCACCGTGCGGTCCTTGCTGCACGACGCGAACTCGCTCTCGTCCCGCCACGCGAGGTCCAGCACGGCGTCCCGGTGCAGGCTCCACTCTTGCTGCACCTCCCCGGCCTCCAGGTCCCACAGCACCACGGCCCCGTCCGCTCCCCCGCTCACCATCGTCGTCCCCCCCGGGCACCACCGCAGCTTGAAGATGGCCCCTTCGTGGTGCTCTAGCGCGTGCAGGAGGTCCCCGTCGGCGCCCCACACCTTGGCCACGCCGTCGTAGCCCCCCGTGGCCAGGTGCCGCCCGTCCGGCGCCCACGCAAGCGCCGCCACGTCCTTCTTGTCCGCCCCCCGCGCCGCGTGCCCGAACCGCCGCGGCTTGTCGAGCGGCGCCCCGGCCCCCAGGTCGTCGGGCACCTCGAACAGCCGGGCGCTGCCGTCGCCGCCGGCCGCCAGGACGTGGAGCGACTGAGGATTCCACGCGCACGCCAGGACCTCCCCCTGGAACCCCTCCAGCGTCACGCTCCGCTCCTCCGGCGTGTCCTCCTCCATGGGCTCGGGCTGGGCCTGCGGGGCGGGGCTCGGCGGGGGCGGGGGTCGGCGGGGGCGGGGGTCGGGGGCGGGCTTGGGGCCTGCGGGGGGCCGGCGGGGGGGGCTTCTCACCGCCGCCTTTTCCTGGGCCGCGATAGCCTTCCGCTTGCTCCGCACCAGGGCCTTGAGCTCCTCGACCGACCTGGTGAGGAGGTCGCGTGGCGTGAGGAGGGAGAAGTCTCCCTCGATATCTGCGGGCGGCGGGGGCACCGGGCGGGGTTTGGGGGCCGGATACGGAGAGACGGGGGGGAGAAGGCCAAGAAAGGCAAGGGGGGGGAGCCGTTCCGCCGGGACGGGGGCGGGATCGCGGCCGTTCGTCAGGGGGGGTCACCCGTGGCGCTGTCGTTGAGGTTCGCCTCGAGCTCGAGGTACTGCATCCCCTTCTGGATGAAGGTGATGAGGGACCCCGGCGGCACGTCGTTAGCGTTCATCTTGATCTTGTTGACGCTGGCCTCGTACCCGAACGTGAATGCCGCATGGCTGAAGCCTGTGAGGCGCGGGGGAAGTGGCGGGGCGAGGGCTCAGGAGGGCGAGGAGGCGGTGTTCCAGGAGCTTGTGAGGAGCCCCCATCGCGAGATGTCCCGTGAAGTCTCGACTCCGAGGAGAACTCGCGACAAAGTACGCGCGACGGAGCCCTGGAGTGGCTCGTCTCGCGAGGGAGACGAGGGGGGCGGGAGGTAGGGGGTCGCTGGGTCACCTGATTCCTGGAGGTACCGGAAGACGAGGTAGTTCACCTCCTCGGAGGTCAGGGCCATCGTTCCTCCGCACCCCTTTTAGACAAAGAGTCGCTGACGAGCCTCTTTCTTCTGTCTTTGGGGGTGGGCGCCCTCTAGCAGGGGAAAGTCAGGGCGAGCTTGCGGTTCAAAAAAGTGCGTCTTCAACAGCGCCGGCGCGCCTGAGACCTCTTGGGCGGGGCGAGAGTGGCCAACCCGGGGGAGGGGTGGGGGGTTTGAGCCCTGACGTGACGTGGGCACGCCGTTCGGGAGCTCTCCTCCCGTCGCCCACCTCTGGTTGGCGCCTCTGGTGACCCTGCTGTCAGGGTCCCTCACCTCCTCTGGCCGCTGCCGCTCTCCCGGGGGCTCAAGGCCCCCCGCCGCGCCCGGACCTCGGCCTCTTCGGGCACTGGGTAGGATAACAAGAGGAAAACAAGATGCCTCCTAAGTTCGGTGCGTGACAGCGCCCACACCAAGCCCGCACCCAACACAGCTCGACGCTTCGCCCCCAGCTCACTCACCTGACTCCCCATCGCCTCTCCACGCAGACCCCTCTGAGGTGATGGAGATCTTCCTCCGTGTCACGGGTGGTGAGGTCGGTGCGGCCTCCTCCCTGGCCCCCAAGATCGGTCCTCTTGGTCTCTCCCCCAAGAAGATTGGTGAGTGCCGCCGCCAGGGCATCCCGCAGCAGGGACGCCGCGCCTCTTTGCCTGAAATACGTTCATTCAATCGCGCGTATCGGGTTCCACTCGCGGCGGGCACGCACGGGGGAGGGGACGGGCCGCGCAGGCACCGATGCCCGCCAGGCTCGCGCCCCGACTCGTTGGGACCTCCATTTCGCGTCGAGCGCATATATAGTAGTTTATTCGTCGATATAAGGCGATATATCCGCGCATGCCACCCCCCGCGTCGGCGGGGGCCCTTGGCTTGCACTCGTCGACCATGCACCCCCCCCGGCCGGACTCGACCGCCGACATTTGCCCCTGTACCGTGCACGTTCGCAGGTGAGGACATCGCCAAGACCACCGCCAAGGAGTGGAAGGGCCTCCGCCTCACCGTGAAGCTCACGGTGCAGAACCGTCAGGCCAAGGTGTCCGTGGTGCCCACGGCCGCCGCCCTCCTCATCAAGGCCCTCAAGGAGCCCGTGCACGACCGCAAGAAGGTGATTGGCCGCGTTCCCCACCCCGGAGGAGGCCGAGACCTCGACGTCGCATCGCACTCTGCGTTTTCTCGCCGACGTCTGTCTGGCCGGTTCTTTTCTCCTGGGTCGTTTCCAGGATCCTTTCCCCTGAAAGATGTGGAACACGTCACAGAGTGGCCAGCGGTCCCCGGCGACTGCCCTCGCGCGCCTCGCATCGGGCGCCCCGGACTCCCCCCGGGGAAGCCCCCCGGTGTGGCTGCTGAGCCGGCTCACGCACGTCCTGGGGCCGATGGGCGCCGTTGGGCGGCGACACGCGCGCAATATGTCTCGTGTGGCGGCGATAGACCCCCCGAGACCAGCGCTTGGTGCCTGCCGTCCTCTCCCGGAGCCCCTGACCTTGCCCCCTCCTTCGCCTCTGGACCCTGCAGGAGAAGGACATCCAGCACAACGGCAACCTCACCATGAACGACGTGTACGAGGTCGCCCGCGTGATGGCCGACCGCTCCTGCGCCAAGACCTTCTCCGGCACCGTCAAGGAGATGCTCGGCACCTGCGTGTCTGTGGGCTGCACCGTCGAGGGCCAGGACCCCCGCGACATCCAGAAGGCCATCGACGCTGGGGAGATCGACGTGCCCTCCGCGTAAAGCGGCGAGGCTCGTCTGTCGCCTTCTCATTGGGGATGCCGGTCCAGCGGGCGGACCACACGTGAAGCCCGCTGCCGGCGAACGGCTCTGCTACGTCGAGCTGCGCCAGGGGCCGGGTGTGCAATGCAGCCCTGGAACGCCCTAAATTCATCCCACTGGGGTGCGCCCCGGCCAGGCGCGGCAAGGCGTGGCGGCGCGTGAGCGAACTTCTAAAACTCCGGCCGGGTGCCAGATGCGTTTCTGTTGAAGGCAACCAGCTTCGTGCCCTTCAATGGCTGTGCCGCCCTCGCGTCAGCCCCGCTCCCTCACCGCTCCCCCCCCCTTAAAAGGCCCGAGTCGCATCGTGCGCCTGCTCCTTCATGTCGAGCTCCCTCCGCTGCTTGCGGTTCTTCTCCTGGAGCGCCCACAGGTCGGCCATCTCCTCGCGCGCGCGGTCGGAGCGCGCCCCCGTCTCGTACTGGATGCGCTTGCCCTTGCGCTTGCTCTGCTTGACCGTCACCTCGATCAGGCCGCGCTTCTGCAGGCTCCGGAACCGGTCCTTCGTGATGGCGGCACACGCCCGCACCTGCCGCAGCGACCCCGTCAGCTCGTCCGTTGCCATGACCTGCACCGGCATATCCTCGAACTTGTTGCGCCCCATCTTGGGCGGCTCGGTCAGCTCGCGCTCCTTCCGGGTGGCGTCGCGGCGCTCCTTCAGGATGGCGCGCGTCTCCTCCTCCGCCGCCACCACCTTCTCGAGCTCCTCCAGGTTCTCGATCTCCCGCCGCTGCTTGCGCAGCGCCTTGCGGGCCTCCTCCTCCCGCACCTGCACCTTCCCGCGGGCGCGCTTGTTGCGCTCGGCGCGTGTCTTCTTGCGCCCCTCGTTGCGGCTCCGCTTCCGCCCCTCGCCCCCCTCCTCCTCCTCCTCCCCGCTCGTCTCGTCGCTCGACTCGTCCAGGTCCACGACCATGTCGTCCACCCCCGTGGCCCCCCCCGAGTGCTTCGCCTTGGCGACCACGTCCCGGGGAATCGAGGGCAGCAGCTCGGCCCGGAGCTCCTTCCGGATCTCGTCGGCGACGGCGAGGGCGACGGCGTCCTGGTGATCGTCGTACGTGGGATTGATCGAGGTCCCGGGCATGCCCACCTCGACCGCCGGGATAGGGGCGCTGCGCCGGGGGAGCTTGCGCTTCCCCACGCCACCGCGGGCCCCGAGCAGGGCCGACGGCCCGGCCTCCTCCGCGCCCCGCGCCGGGGCGGGGGCACCGTCCCCCCAGATGTCGGTCACCTCGGGCGTCTCCTGCTCCTCCGTCGTCTTCATCGCCGCCCTGCGCTTCCCAATCACCCCCGCAGCGGTCTTCTTCTTCACCTCGAGGTGCTTGTGGATGCCCGTGGGCGCGCCCTTTGCCTTGGCCTTGGGGAGGCTGGCGTCCACCACGGGTTTGATGCCCGCCGACGCGTCGAGCATGATCTGCTGCGCCTTGGTCAGCTTCGCGCGGGCGGCAGCGCGGTCCACCCTCTTGCGCAAGGGGCCTGTCGACGGCGCCTTGGCCTCCTTGTCTGCGGGGCAGGGGAGCAGGGTGGGCCGGATCCAGTGGGGCGGCGAGACCTGGGCGGAAGAAGGCGCTTCCCGCGGGAATCGCCCGCGTCGGCGAGGCTCTAACGCCATTTTACGACGGAAACATCGACAAAGCTTCGCGCTGTCTATGTATATCGCCGCGAACCCTCCAAGCCGGCGCCTTTATGACGCGAGAGAGGGCTGCGCACCTTCGACGAAGAGCTGCTCGTCCTTGAGCTCGCTGACCTGGAGCTTCCTGTCCTCCGCGTTCTTCTTCTCGATCGCGTCGACGATCCTGCGCGCCATGTGAAGCACGGGAACCACCTGTTCGGCGGCCGGCAGGGGGCGCGCGGGCCTCTGCTCCTGCCCAGGGTTGGTGACGGCCATGCCTTAAACGCAGTCGCGCGACCTCGTACTAGTGTTGGGGGAGACATATGCGCAGTGATATCACAGTTCCATGAATGTTAAGAGCAAGTGGACCAAAAACGACGAGGAAGACGTCACTGGGGAGGAGATATGTGGGCTCACTCGTCGTCCTTGATGAACTTCCGCCACTGCTTCTTTCCCTTGCGGGAGGTCTGCTTGCGCGTGTTCTTCGCCATGGCGCCGAGTCACTCGAAACAGTGTCCGGGTGTCGCGGCGGGGTACTGCGGGCCGCGGAGCCAGCCGCCACCCTCTCGTCCCGGGGGACGAGCGTGCCCGCGCGCAGACTGGCATGGAGGCAGCGGGGGTGGCGGCTGACGGCGTTGACGGATTTTTCAAAGGCAGGCGGTGGTCAGGCCTTGACGGGCTCGGTGAGCTTGGACTTCTTGGCCGACCGCGTGAACGAGCGCACGACCCACTCGACCTCGGCGTGCTGCTGGTCCATGGTCCCCAGGCGGATCTGGTACAGCTTGAGCTCGAAGCGGGGGCCGATCTCCTTGAGCTCGAGGCTCTTGGCGCCCTTGGGCATCGAGAAGACGTGGTGGCGGAAGGAGATGTAGTCGTCCTGCGCGATGAACGACATAACCCGCTTGCTGTCGTCCTTCGGCACAGGGAATAGGTGCTTCAGGATGTCCTTGGTGCGCTGCCCCAGCTTGGACGTCAGCCCCTCAAAGATCAGGTGCGGGAACGCCTGCGGGCGAGAAGGGGGCGGTGCGGTCTCAGGACGGTCCGAGAGCCGAGGATTTGGGGGCACTAAGGTATTCGCGGGCGACTAGCGGGCCTCACCTCTGACATGGTCCCCACTTCGCTCTTGCTGCCAATGTCGTGCCGGGCGACGGCATGGTGGACGCCGAAGTAGGCCGTGGGCCCGTACGGCATGTGGCAGACGACGAGGCCGTCCGGCTCCCCTCTGTGCTCGTGCACGACGACGATGTCCGTGAAGTCGTGGCTCCGGCTCGTCTCCACGAGCTCCTGCACGACTAGCCCGCCCCGGTTGACGCGCTGGGCGTTGGGGATGCAGAGCTTGAGCTCCTTGGCGAACTGCACCAGTCGGCTGCTCGGCTCGCGGGACGTCGTTATCAGCACCTTCGGGTCCTTCTCCCCGGCATGAGCGTACTCATCGTCAATATGTGTCCGCTGGACGGCTGCGCGCCGGGGGGAGACCGGGCTCTGGGTCAGGGACGGCGGCTTCCGGGGGGGGCAGCCAACCCTGGGCCCCTGGGGGCGCGGCCCCACTTCCCGCGTAGGGGGGTGTGGCTCCGAATTATCGCACGGTCCATATTTTTTTATCATACATCACACGTTCCGCACCTGTGTTGTCGTCCTCTAGCTCCACCTGGTTCAGGAGCGCCCGGTCCTTCCGCAGCTCGGTCGGGAGCGGCTTCCCCTCCTGCGAGGCGCGAGGGGAGCGGGAGTGGGTGGGGGCGGAAGATACGTTTCCACGCGGGGAAACGAAGCGATAAGGGCCGCGCCGCGCCTGCGTCTCCCCGAATGCAGTCCACGAAAGCACCACACGGGGCGCGGTGGCTCGGCCAAGAGGGCCGACGGGGGCAGGGGGAGGGAGGAGCTCTGCTGCAGGCCCGCTCGCTCACCTCCAGCGCCTGTCGAACCTTCCTCTTCTGTTCATACACCTCCTTCTCCCTCCCCTCGAGCCCCTTCCGGTACAGATACTCCCTGCGCAACCGCGTGTTGCGCTTGAGCATCGTTGCCGCGCTCCTACTCCCCCGTGGCACGACGTGCAGTCGTTGCTGCCTCCGCGACCTCCTGACTCTTGAACAAGCGAGCGAGCGCGGCCTCTAGTGCTCCCGCGGGCGTGTGGTCGTTGCCGAACTGCCTGCCGGGAGCCCCGTCGCTGGAGCCCTTGACGGCGCAGTGACCACGAAGGAGGCCGCTCTGACCTGACGTGCCAGAGCTGGTCGAACCCAGGGTTACCCTGGTTGGGTCGGGGCGGGCGGCTCGAGGCGCGAACCGGCGGGAGGTCCGGCGGGCGCTTCAAGTTCGGTCGCCCTAGACGCGCCGACGCAGTCCCTCCTGCGCATATCCACCGGCCGCCCCGCCGAATTCGATCACCCTTCGGATTGGGTCCTGGCCCCAGGCTGCATCTCGAGCCCGTCCTTTCCTTCGTGCCCGTCGTGCTGTAAACGCAACGCCAACCAGCGCGAGAATGGGATCGTCGTGCTGCAGCGCTGCCATGTCCAGCCGCGTCAGCGCTGTGCGCTCCCCCGGGCTCGCGTCTTGCTCGAGGCCCACTTCAACTCCGCGGACCTTCCCCGCGGTCGTGTGCCGCGCTGAGGGATCCGGGGGGCCGGATCAGTCGGGCGACGGCAAGTTGCAGGGTGAGTCGGGCGTCGAGGCGCCCTGCTTGATCCCGGATCCCCCTCGCGACCCTGCCTTCCGCCCAACCCGCGTTTGAGTTGGGGGCACGCCCCGCCTCCCCCACGACGCTCCCCTCCGAAGAAGCCCCTCTTCACCGACGCCCCCCGAACCTCCGCCCGGTCGCTCGATACTCCCCCGCAGCACTGTCCTCCCTTCTTGGCGGGGCCATCAAGAAGGTGACGGGGGGCAAGCCCCTGCGGAGCTCAGTGCGCAAGCCCGTGGCCGGGGCCGACCTGGTTGGGTTCCTGGTGGGGGGGGTGGCGGTGATTGCGGGAACGACAATCTGGGCGTCCGGGGCGCGGGTCTTCAAGGGTTCGAAGCGGTACCAAGTCGTGATGGACTTCCCGAACGCGTGCGGGATCGCCGTTGGGACCCCGGTGCGCATCCGCGGAGTCCGCGTGGGCACGGCCGTGGCGGTGCGGCCCTCTCTCGAGAGCGTGCAGGTGGTCGCCGAGGTGGACGACGAGGAGACGGTCATCCCGCGGCGCTCGACCGTGCAGGCCAACCAGTCGGGTCTGATCGCCGAGTCCCTCATCGACGTGACGCCCCTCCTGCCCATCGGCAAGTACTCGGCCCTCCCGACCGACGCCGCGGGGTGCGAGGCCGAGGGGGTCCTCGTGTGCGACAAGGGGCACATCGCGGGGGAGGCCGGCGTGGCGCTCGACGACCTCGTCTACATCATGACCAAGCTGTCCAACCAGATGGACCTCGAGGGGTACTCCAAGGCCATGGGGACCGCGGAGGCAGCGCAGGCGGCCATCCACGAGGCGCGGCCGCTGCTCCAGCACGCGTCCAAGCTGGCCGAGGAGATCCTGCCGCTCGTCAAGGAGCTGCGGAACGGGGAGCTCGTGCGGAACGTCGAGTCCCTCAGCGCCACCACCGCCCAGGCCGCCGACGACATCCACAAGCTGAGCCAGGAGGTCATGACGCCGGAGAACGTGGCGGCGCTCCGGGACAGCGTGCTGACGCTAACGCAGACGCTCAAGCACCTCGAGTCCATGAGCGGGGAGTGGGGGAAGCTCACGAGTGACCGGGCCACACAGACCAACGTCCGCCAGCTCGTTGAGGCGCTCTCGCGGCTCGTGTCCGAGTGATCCACCGGCTAGCCCCTACGAAGCGCTGGCGCTAGACTTGGAACGCGACGTGCCTCGTTGAACGCCCCGGCGCCGCGGCGACCCCGGGCGTGCGGTGCCTGGGGCAGGCAGGGGCGGCGGTCGGGGGTTAGTCTACAGCTTCAACTGGTACCACAGACGCCCCGCTCGAGGCTCCGACGTGCGGCGCCGGCCCCCCCCCCTCCATCACCGCTGGAACTCGGAGTAGTCGGGTTTGATCCCGAACTTGGTGCGCCACGCGACCCGGACCACGGGCTGCTCGAGGTCGCGGTACCCGTGGAGCCGGACCCCCTCGGGCAGCAGCGCGGCGACGTCGCGGAGCCGGTGGATGCCCTGCTCATCGTCGTCCTTGACGTCGATGGTCACCTGCCGGGGGAGGAGGTCGGGGCGGTCGGCGACGACGTTGACGGCGCGGGCGAGGAAGTCCCAGGAGCGGCCCTTCCGGGTACCCTCGTTCTCCTCCTCCCCGACCACCACGACGGGCACCGACGTGGCCACAGGCCGCCCCGCCGGCGCGAACCGGAACCGCACCGCCCACGGAACGACGTCGTTGGCGCTCCGCCGCGACACGGGCCGCCGCTGGAGCTGGTGCGCCACCACCTGCGGCGCGAACGCCCGCCCCTCGAACCCGGGCACGTCCACCCCCTGGAACGACAGCCGCATCGGCACCGCCGATATGCCGTAGCCCAGCTGCTGGTGGAGCCGCGTCAGGTGGTCTCCGTCCACGGCGACCGGCGTCTCGACGCCGTCCCCGAAGAGGCCCGAGACGACCCCGGGCACGAGCCCCCCCGCGCGCACCACTGCGGCGCCCTTCTTCCCGCACAGCTCCTCGTCGCGGAGGATGGCCCGGATCACGTACGGGCCCGCCATCCCCTTCTTGAGCTCCGTGAAGGGGTTTTCGAACGACACGCCCGAGATGTCCTGGCGCAGGGCCTCGCGGATCCCCATGCGCTTCCCGGGGGGAGGGGCCGCGAGGGAGCGGCGCTGGGCAGCGGCGGCCGGGCCGTCCCCGCGCGTGCTGCGAGGGGGGCACGGGGGTGGGGGGGGGGGGGG
>Ga0181582_10005430_pt1 | contig 10283 bp, 9 predicted proteins | sample 071ome_32_FD_132438 | JGI IMG/M metagenome (GOLD analysis project Ga0181582, IMG submission 132438) | Coastal salt marsh microbial communities from the Groves Creek Marsh, Skidaway Island, Georgia - 071405AT metaG (megahit assembly) | ecosystem: Environmental > Aquatic > Marine > Intertidal zone... | reverse complement strand
TCTACTATAAGGTTTGGATAACTTACCCCTTTTTTAAACTCATACAATTTCTCTTCAAAATTAGTGATCACCCAAGGTGTGTGAACAAGAGCAGGAGGAAGTGATTTTAACTCGGGTATCCATTGTTTGGTAAAATATCCTTGAGAATCGTGTTCGTGTCCATTTTTTACTGGATTGTATATCCGAAGTGTGTTTGTTCCTGTTTCGCCCGCTTGCATTTGCACTTGGGGAAAATGAATTCCAGGTTCAAAATCTAGAAATTGTCGGGCCAAAAAAGCACTACATTGCTGCCAGGGTTGCCAAAGTTGGTGTACAAAAAAAGAGACAACCATGGCGACCATACGGAAATTCAAATATCCTGTAGTAACTAAACAACGCATTGCAACATCGACCATTGGGACTCCTGTCCTTCCCTCCTCCCAAGCTTTTATAAATTCTGGATTAACAGGTTTTAAAAGACGATGAAAACCCTTGTTAATACTTTTAAACTCCATACTACATTCCATTTCAAATTTTTGGATGAAATGGGATTGCCATCGTAAGCGTGATTCAAAAGCTCGAATACCAAAACCTTTCTTTCCATTTAATTTCTCACTTGCTGTACGCTGCAATACCACTCGCATTGATAGATTTCCATAAGCAAGATACGGGGAAAGTCTACTGCAACTTTTCCGAGATAAATCGGGTTTAGAAATATGTTTTTGATAGTGGAGATAGCGCCCTTCAAAAAAGAAATCTAAATACTTTTTGGCATAGGATACGCCACCAGGTTGAATCGAACTGGACGTTGTTGTACTTAAATCCAATACCTGAAATTGAGCTTTTATTTTTTTTAAATGCTTTAGATTTAAAAACTTCTGTTCTTTTGGGAAAGGTCGAATAGGCTGTTGCATGAACGCTTCCCATTTTTGTGTCCAATTTTTCCTGTTTTTTAAACCTCGAAACACACCCTGTTGCTGAAATTCAAACCAACTGATACCTTTAGTATTTAGCCATTTTTTAACTTTTGTGTCTCGTATAAAGGTGGCTTGAATACCTGTTTCAAAATGGGAATACAAAGCCGCTATAGAAAACGTTTCTTGTAATTGCTTTACTATGGAAATCAGTTCTCCTTGAAGTGCAAGAACCTCCGTGTTAAAAGGTCTCAATTGGGTGTTTAAATCTTGTATGGACTCCTTTATAAAGTTTAGATGACGCTCGCTGCAATGAGGATCTTCCAATAAAAAATCTTCTGCAACATATAGAATCAAAACCAATTTATGATTTTCTAAAGCCACAGTCAACGCTTCGTGGTCTTCTAAACGCAAATCACGTTTCAACCATACTAACGCTATAGGGGAGTGTTTAGAAAGCATCGGGCTGTTCGATTATTTCATAGGCCCTAGACTTAATTTGTCGAAGTTCTTCTCTTGGTATTTTCTCTAAAAGACGAAGCATCATTGCCATTCGGTTGTTGTTTTTAAAATACGCCTTTTTATCATCCAAAAAATTCCAATACAAGCTGTTAAAAGGACAGGCTTTTTCACCCGTTCTTTTGTTTTTATCATAGCTACAATGTTCACAATAGTTTCCCATCTTATTGATATAAGAAGCTGCAGACACATAGGGCTTAGTCGCTACAACTCCACCATCGGCCCATTGACTCATTCCTCTGGTGTTCGGTAGTTGTACCCATTCAACCGCATCAGCATAAATCCCTAAAAACCAAGCATCTATCTCATCGGGATGTGTCTGTGCGAGCAGGGCAAAGTTACCCAGCACCATCAATCGCTGAATGTGATGGGCATAAGCGTGCTCAAGCGAATTTTTTATGCTGTGATGCAAGCAATTCATCTTTGTTTGTGCAGTCCAATAAAATTTGGGCAGGGTATTGAGGTTATTTAGTGCATTTTTTTGTTTGTATGTAGGCATTTGAGTCCAATAAATACCCCGCATGTATTCTCTCCACCCCACAATCTGACGGACAAAACCTTCTACCTGAGACAAGGCAATCGTATGGTTATGCTTTCTGTAATACGATATTACATACTCAACCACTTCCAAAGGAGATACCATCTTAGTATTAAGAGCAAAAGAAATCCTGGAGTGAAAAAGATTTAATTGTTCTGTATGCATCGCATCTTGATAATCCCCAAAATGAATTAACAGATGCTCACAAAAATAATCCAGCTGTTTTAACCCTTCAGCCCGATTTAAAGGATAGAGAAAAAAATCGGGATCAAAAGAACCTATAGTTTGCACGCCTGACTTGGCAAAAAGTGTTTCCAGTCCTTTTAGCAGCTTTGTATTGGGTTGGTATACGGATGGGATTTCTGGAGTTCCTTTCCATTTTTTTCGATTGCTTTTATCAAAATTCCATTGCCCCCCTTCGGGTTGATTCCCTACCATTAACAAGTTGAATTTCTTGCGCATGTTGCGGTAAAAAAACTCGAGAACATATTGTTTTTTTCCTGTAAAATATTCAAAAAGCTCCTCCCTAGATGCCATGTAATGAAAGGAATCTACTTCCTCTGTGGGTAAGGATAAGGTGGAACAAAACGTTTTTAATTGCCTAGAAAGTCGGAATTCATCTGGACTTTGATAAGAAAAATGAGTTGCATTATAGTAAGCAAGAAGGTTGTTGAGATTGGAAGTTAGGTTTTGTGTGTTTTCTGCTGCGTCAAGTTTGATATAATGGGTTTGATGTCCTTTACTTTTAATGTTTTTTTCAAAGGACCGCATAGCTCCAAAAAAAGCAATCAATTTTTGGATGTGGTGAGGTGCATAGTCGGTTTCTTGTCGCATTTCCATTTGAACATAAACAACCTCCTCTTGCACTTTGCTAAACCAAGGGTGATTTTCGTTGAGCTGATCACCTAAAATCAAACGCACTTTCATTCGAAGAGGGAATTTTGATTCCACAAGAGTTGAAATTTACCCGCTGCATCATAGCGTTCTGCTTGAAGTTGCACGTTGAACTTTCGGTCTCTTGGATCGTTTCCTACTCCAGAGATATACATCCAGTTTCCGTAGTTATTGTGAACATCATAATCAATTAATTGGGACTCAAAATAGGCTGCCCCAATCCGCCAATCCATCAACAGCTCTTTAGCAAAATAGGAAGCAACATTTTGCCTACCCCTATTGCTCATCCATCCGGTTTTTTTCAATTCGATCATGTTGGCGTTCACAAAAGGCTCTTGGGTTCTGCCTTCTATCCAATCATCGAGGACAGATTGGCTTTTAAACCATTGATATTCCATTTTTTTTATTCCACCGAGATGAAAAATTTGAGATCCATGCTTTAAAGAAATGTACTTGAAATAGTCCCTCCAGATCAATTCAAAGATCATCCAATAGGTCGATTGGTTTTTTTTGATTTCTTTCTCATAAGCTTTCACCTCCCAATAGAGCTTTCTCACAGACAATGATCCATTCGCCAACCAAGCCGAAAACTTTGAACTGTAGTCTATACCCAACAAACCATTTCTCGTTTGTTTATAAAAGGAAAGTTTTTTAGTGTTCCAGAAATAGTGCTCTATCCTATCACTGGCCGCAACAGAACCTCCTTTAAAAGGAAATGCAGAGTTTGTGTGCTTTTCCCTGGGGGCGAATCCTAACGATTCAATGGTAGGAAGAGAAAATTGCCTTTCAAGTAAATTACTTTCTTCCAACTTAGATATTTCAGGAAAACAGGCTCTGACCCTACATTCTTTTTCACATTTTTTTCTGAATTCTGTAAATACTTCAGGAAGATCACCTATGGCGAGGGGAAGATCTTCTGGATGAAATAAAAATTGATCGTAATAGCTCTTTACCATGACCTCTGGTGGAAGTGCTTCCCTTAACTTACTTTCCTCTATTTTTTCTTCTTGAGTCCATTCTTCTTGGAAATAAAGCGTTGTAATATTTAGTTTTTTAACCCATTCAATTATTCCTAAGTTTGGTGGCTGATTATCTATTATTAACGTAATGTTTTTTTGAGCTAAGTCTCTTTTTAATTGATGAAGTGTTTCAATTAAAAATTGAATCCGAAAACTTCCCGTTTTTTTAAAACCCCAAGGAGTTTCCTTGTAATGTGATGGATCAAAAGAATAATAGGCTACCAATCGACTACTGTCTTTAGAGGCATTAAAAAAAGCATAATGATCCTCCAATCTTAGATCATTCCGTAACCAAACTAAGCTGTTTTTTTGCATTTTTTACTACAGTATTTCACATGCTCCCAGTCGCGCTCCCATTTTTTTCTCCATCGAAAGGGCCTCCCACACTGCAAGCATATTTTTTCAGGCAGGTGTTGTTTTAAAATTCGGCTCATAATGTATCTAACGCCTCTTTGTACGTTTTTAAGCAGCGCTTTCTAGCCAGTTTATGATCTACAATAGGCCTCGGGTAATTCAGCTCTTGAAAGTTTGGTACCCATTTTTTTATGTACTTAAGCTCTTTATCAAATTTCTTAATCTGCTCTGTAGGATTAAAAATCCTAAAATAAGGTGCTGCATCTACTCCACAGCCGGCAACCCATTGCCAATTACCTACATTACTGGACATTTCATAGTCCAAAAGTTTTTCAGCAAAATAGGCTTCACCCCAACGCCAGTCGATTAACAAGTGTTTACACAAAAAACTCCCTACAAGCATACGCACTCTGTTGTGCATAAATCCGGTATGATTCAACTCTCGCATCCCAGCATCTACAAGAGGATATCCTGTTTCACCTGCACACCATTTGGAAAATTCATTTTCGTTGTTTCTCCATTGAATACGGTCATATTGGGGTTTAAAACTCTGGGCTTGTGTCTGAGGAAAATGCCATAAAATTTGCATGAAAAACTCCCTCCAAATCAATTCTTTTAAAAATGTGTGGTTGGAACGCGATGCTGCCTTAGCTACAACTTGTCTTACACTTACCGTACCAAATCTCAAGGCAGTACCCAATCGGGAAGTTTGATCTAAGGAGGGAAAATTACGGGTAGATTCATAGGCATCTATGCGCTGATCATTAAAAACCACTTTGGGCTGTAAAACAGAACTAGGACTAAAACCCAAGTCTTTTAAATCACAGTTGGGAGGTGAACTGGAGGAAATGCATTGTGCTAGAAATTCCTCCGAAGGATAATGAGGTTGCTCTTGTTTTTCAAAAAGTGACAACCATTTTTTTGAGTAAGGAGTATAGACTTTATAGGGTGTTCCATCATCTTTGGTAACCTCATCTTTAGCAAAAATGACCTGGTCTTTATAGGCTTCAAAACCTATTCCCTTTTTCGCCAAAAGTGTTTTTATTTCTTCATCCCTCTGTAAAGCATAAGGTTCGTAATCTTCATTACAAATAACTTTTTCAATAGGTAGTTCTTCACAGAGTTTTGAAAAAACAGCCTTCGGGGTACCCTGATATTTTCCAACGTTACATCGGTTCCTCTTCATAGCAACATCAATGGCACCCAAGGCTGATAAAATGTATTCTACTCGCGCATCTTGTTTTGGTAGTTTCTTAAGAATGTTTGTATCGAATATAAATAGGGGTAAAACCTTGTTTTTTCCGCTTAACGCTTTGTAAAAGCCGTGATTGTCCTCTACTCTCAAATCACGTCGGAACCAAAACAAGGTGAGTTTTTCCAAATTTTTTAGGTTTTAAGATTTCCAATTCCACCGTCCAGTTGCATTACTTTTCCAGTCATCCAACTACTGGCTTCGCTCAATAAATAGGCAGCTGCTTGTGCAATTTCATTCGCATTGCCCACCCTTCCTAAGGGGTGGCGTTCATTTGCTTTTTCTAGTTTTGTTTCATTGTTTAAAAATTTAGATGCCAAAGGAGTGTCTACCAGAGAGGGAGCAATTGCATTGACTCTAATTTTTGGTGCAAACTCTGCCGCTAGCGAACGTGTAAGTCCTTCTATTGCACCTTTTGAAGCCGCTACAGAACTGTGAAAAGGCATACCCGTTTGTACAGCGACTGTGCTGAAAAAAACCACAGAGCTAACTCCACTATTCGTTAGATTTCCTAAGATAGACTTCAGTGTTTTAACTGCACCCATCACATTGAGCTGAAAATCACTCTCAAAAGCTTCATCACTCAAACCCTTAAAAGGTCTCAAGTTGATACTCCCAGGACAGTACACAAAACCATGGAGTTGTTCCGGTAAAGCAGAAATGTCCAGATCGTCTTTGGTTGCATCAAAGGGGATGTGTGTCACGTTCATGGAAGTGAGACTCTCCGCTGTTCTGCATGCAACAAAGACATTATTTGATATTGAAAGTATCTCTGCCAGGGCCTTGCCTATTCCAGAACTACCTCCTACTATTAATATATTTTTTTCTTTCATCATGATATGTAGGGACCAAAAAGTGCTGTTAATGCGTTTTTTCTATATTCAAAAATCTCGTTCAGTTTGGGAGCAACAAGAAGTGGATGTGCAATTCTTCCTAAAAATCCCAATGGTAATTTATAATCGACTATATCAATCATTTCAACTCCATTTTTGATAGGATTTATAAAGTGTTTATGGTGCCATAAATCATAAGGACCAAATCGTTGTTCATCAACAAAATAGGCTCCTTCCTGTACATGTGTAATTTCCGTAACCCATTTTGTTGGAATTCCAAAAACGGGTGTTACTATATACTGGATAATTTGTCCCGCATACATTTGATCTGCAGCACCACTCAAGATCTCAAAACCCATGTAATCTGGTGTAATTGTTTTTAAGTTTTTGGGGTTTGATAAAAAATCCCAGGCTTGCTTTTGGGATATAGGTAAATTTTGAACCGTTTCTAAACGATAAATTTTCATAGCCTGATTTTTTCCAAAACTACAAAATGTTTAACTATTATTATATTTTATTAAACAATAATTAATTTTAGTTTTGAACAATCGAACCATTTCTTAGCTAGAGAGCAGAAAAAATTAACTTTGAAAAACATTAAAACCCAAATTATGAGAACGTTACATCTTGTTTTATTTTTATCAAGCACATTAATATCTGCTCAAATTCAAACCCCACAACCCAGTCCAAGCTCTGAGATACATCAAACGGTAGGCTTAACAGAAGTAAAAGTCGCTTACTCAAGACCTGCGCTAAGGGGTCGAGTAATTTTTGGAGATCTTGTTCCCTATGGTAAATTGTGGCGAGCGGGGGCAAATAAAAACACAACCCTTATGTTTAGCGACCCAGTAAAAATAGGTGGACAACCACTGGAAGCGGGTACATATGCCCTTTACATTCGTCCTGGAATAAAAATGTGGGAAGTGTTTTTCTACACAGAAACCGAAAACTGGGGATTACCACAAAAATGGGATCCCAATTTAATAGCTGCCGTTGTTGAACAGCCTACAGAACAACTTCAAAATACCGTAGAATCCTACACAATAAATATAGATGACTTGAGTAACAATGGGGCAAACATCAACATCCGTTGGGAACAGACACAAGTCAATTTAGTCCTAGAAGTACCAACAGATTCAAAAACAATGGCTTCTATTGAAAAAACAATGAACGCTTCTCCTAAAGCTGGAGACATGTATCAAGCAGCAGTTTATTACAGAGAAAGTGGCAGAGACTTACAAAAAGCAAAAGTTTGGATTTCAAAAGCGATTGAACTAGATCCCGACAAATACTGGATGTACAGACAACAAGCTCTTATTCTGGGGGAACTCAATGAAAAGGCTGCAGCCATTAGTGCAGCTAAAACTTCCCTTGAATTAGCCAAAAAAGCAGGGAATCAAGATTACGTAAGGCTCAACGAAAAGTCCATTACAGAATGGTCTAAATAATTTTTAAACCACCTTCGGGTGGTTTTTTTTATTTCTAGACTTATACCAAACATTGAGCACTAAACCAAAAATAACCAAGAAGGTACCCAATAATTGATAAAAATCATAGGTCTCTCCGAGAACCAAAACACCAAAGCCTAAGGTGAAAAGGACTTCAATGTATTTGAATGGAGCTACCATATGTGCTTCTGCATTTTGAAAAGCTTTGGTCATAAACAATTGTCCAAAAAAACCAAAAACACCCATACTGGAAAGCAGTAAAAAATCATCTAAACTAGGTGAAATCCAAAAAAATAGACTCCCTACTCCCCCTACTGCTGTAGCTATCAACATAAAAAAATGGACCACGACAACAGGATGTTCTTGATTCCCTATTTTTGAAATTAAAATGTATACTACAGCTGAAAAAAAAGCGGCTAAAAGAACAAGAAAAACACCAAAATTAGACCCAGAGGGATCATAACTTTTGATCAAAAATACTCCAGAAAATGCCATAACAAAAAAGAGCCATTGAAGCGGTTTGATTACCTCAGCAAGGAAAAAAACGGCTAAGATTCCAGCAAATATTGGAGAGACATAACGCAAAGTAACCGCACTGCCTATGGAGATATAATGCACTCCCCAAAAAAACAAGACCATGGAGGTGACACCTACTATTCCTCTGTAAATGAGTAGTTTTTTATGTGTTCCCCATTGAGGAATTTTTCTTGATTTTAAAAAAAAATAGGTGATGAACAACGACCCTAATGATCTAAAAAAAACGAGTTGAAAGGTAGAGTAATTTACCAGATACTTCACCAAAGCATTCATAAATGCAAAAGAGAGAGTACTCAAAAGCATGAACTGAATGGCTTTGTTAAATGTAGTATTCAAACTTTATTTTTTACAAAGATGGGAATTGGAATTGGTTTTGCCTATCAGATTTATCAAAAGAAAATAAATACTATCTTCGACTGGAGTAAATACTCATTTTTTGTTCGAAACTGATTTACATCACTTTTTTATTGCTGCATTTTGCACGTTTCTTTTGGGTCTTTCCAAATCGGGCATTAAAGGTATTGCGGCACTTATAGTAACAGGATTTGCTTTGGTTTATGGAGCAAAAAATTCTACGGGAATCTTAATGCCTCTTCTTTTAGTAGGTGATGTTTTTGCTATTACTTATTACAAACGTTATGTTCAATGGCATTATATAGTGAAACTCCTTCCCTGGATGGTTTTTGGAGTCTTAATTGGTGTATTCGGAGGAGCTTATATTTCAGAAGAGATATTTAAATACGGTATGGCTGGAATCATTCTTTTTAGTGTGGGATTGATGTACTATTGGGAAAATAAAAAAAACAAAAAAGTTCCAACACATTGGAGTTTTGCTAGCTCTATGGGGATTATGGCTGGATTTACAACTATGGTAGGTAACCTGGCAGGTGCTTTTTCAAATATTTACTTTTTAGCTATGCGACTTCCTAAAAATGCATTTATCGGTACTGCTGCATGGCTTTTCTTTTTAATCAACTCTTTCAAGGTTCCTTTCCATATCTGGTCTTGGGGTACGATAACTAGTCATTCGATAGTAAAGAGTTTGGAATTGGTACCTTTTATTCTCATTGGCCTTTTTTCAGGGGTGTATTTGGTTAAAAAAATCAATGATTCCAGCTACCGAAAACTCATCCTTTTTTTTACGGCTCTAGGGGGAATAGCGATATTGTTTAACTAGTTTTTACTTTTTGAACAAATTTTTTAAGAACCCCAGCATCACTTTCTTTTAATGGTTGATTTAGAAAGGATAAGGAATGATTTACCCCCTCTGGTAAAACCATAGGAGTACATTCTTTTGATCCGGACAAATGAAGTGCTTTAAAGTTGGCCTGTTTAAACAGTAAACAATTGTCAATATTTATTCCACTTCCTGGCATAATTGTAATATACTGTCCGTAATGTGTATTCCATTTTCTGAGGTTTTCAAAACCCTCCTCTGCTCTTTCGAATTGCCCAGAGGAAAGCACGCAATCAAATCCCAAATCAATCAATTGTTCCAATGCCTGTTCTGGTTCCACTAAAACATCAAAAGCGCGGTGAAAAGTGCAATACATCTCCCCTGCTAATGCTTTCCATTTTTTTAATAAGGAGTAATCTAATTTAAAATCCGAATTGTGAGCTCCCACCACAACCCCACTACATCCTGCATCTGCAGCAAACTGTATGTTGTATTCAATGATTTTAATTTCATCCTGTGAGAAGTAAAAATGCCCCTGACGAGGACGTATCAAACAATGAATAGGTAAACTGTTTAGCGCTACAGCTTCTTTAATTAATCCTGCCGAAGGAGTGAGCCCTCCAACTTCTAGAGCGCTACATAATTCTATGCGATTTGCTCCTGCTAGTTCAGCATTCGTTATCGAGGCTAAGGAAGCAACACATACTTCTACTAACATAAATGGAAAGCTAAAAAATCAAACAAAAATTAAATTCACCTCTAATTTAAACATTATTTGACTTTCAATTTTTTATTAAAACAAAATAGTTGTTACTTTAG
>Ga0181582_10005429_pt1 | contig 10286 bp, 8 predicted proteins | sample 071ome_32_FD_132438 | JGI IMG/M metagenome (GOLD analysis project Ga0181582, IMG submission 132438) | Coastal salt marsh microbial communities from the Groves Creek Marsh, Skidaway Island, Georgia - 071405AT metaG (megahit assembly) | ecosystem: Environmental > Aquatic > Marine > Intertidal zone... | reverse complement strand
CGCGCCCACGTGGACACGCTACTGGATATCCCGCTGGCGACTTATCGTCGTTGGTCAAAGGATCAGATTACCCGCGAACTCGAGAACAACGCTCAGGGTATCCTGGGCTATGTGGTGCGCTGGATTGATCAGGGGGTTGGCTGTTCAAAAGTACCTGATCTGGCGGATGTCGGTTTGATGGAAGACCGCGCAACCTGCCGGATTTCAGCCCAGCATATCGCCAACTGGCTGCACCACGAGGTAGTGGATGCCCAAGAAGTCATGGCAGCGATGCGGAAAATGGCGGAAGTCGTGGACGGGCAGAATTCGGACGATCCGTTATATAAACCGATGGCGCCAGACTACGACGGTATCGCATTCCAGGCCGCGTGTGATCTGGTCTTCAAGGGGCGAACCCAGCCCTCGGGGTATACCGAGCCCGTGCTTCACGCACGACGTCTTGAGTACAAGGCTTCATTGTGATTTGCTAGGTGATGAGGGGGCTTTCTGCCCCCTCTTTGCCCTTCGGGGCAATTTCACCCCCGAGGATATTTCGGGACAAAAGAAGGGCAGGGCACATGGTTGAGATTTCATTGCGTAAAGCGCGAACGATTATTCGCAAAACAATCGAAAAGGGGCGCGAGATGGAGCTCAAGCCTTTGTCAGTTGTTGTTCTGGATGCGGGTGGAAATGTAAAAGCGTTTGAGCGTCAAGATGAAGCCGCCCCCGGACGCTTCGCTATTGCCCACGGCAAGGCCTTTGGCGCGGTGATGCTGGGCATGTCGGGCAGTGCGCAAAAAGCACGCGCAGAAGAGCAGGCCTATTTCATGCAAGCTCTGAACGGCGTTTATGGCGGGCAGGTCATTCCGGTGCCGGGCGGCATTTTGATTAAAGACAAGCGTGATCGGATCATCGGGGCTGTTGGTGTGACCGGTGATACCTCGGACAACGACGCGATCGCAGGTCTTGCCGGGGTTGAAGCCGCCGGTCTGGCGGGTGTGATCTAAGACAGATCAGGCCGTCGATGATTTGAAAGAGGGCTTCGTGCCCTCTTTTTCATTTGCATGGGATGGACTATGTAGGACGCAATGAACGCGAGGACCCCATGTCACGAACTGTCGTTGGAATTATTGGCAACCATCATCTGATCAACGATGAATACCCGACCCATGCGGGCGGTACGATGAACTCGGCCGCCGTGGCCGAGGTGGCAGGTTGTCTGCCATTGTTGATCCCCTCTGATCCGCGTCTGGTGACTGTTGAGGAACTGATGGAGCGCTGTGACGGCTTTCTGCTAACCGGCGGGCGTCCGAATGTCTTTGCGGGCGAGTATGGCGAGGATCACACCGAAGCGCATGGCGATCAGGACCGCTGCCGTGATGCGGTGACCTTGCCGCTTGTGCGCGCCTGTGTTGAGCGCGGGCAGCCGTTTTTTGGCATTTGTCGCGGTTTCCAAGAGGTCAACGTTGCCATGGGCGGGTCTCTGTACCCTGAAATCCGCGATCTTCCGGGGCGTATGAATCACCGGATGCCACCGAATGGCACGATCGAGGAAAAGTTTGCCTTGCGACACAGCGTGACTTTTTCCGAAGGGGGTGTGTTCCACAAACTGTTCGGGGCGCAAGAGGTGATGACCAACACGCTGCATGGTCAGGGCATCAAACGGCCGGGCGATCGTGTGGTTGTTGATGGACATGCGCCTGATGGCACGCCTGAATCCCTTTATATCAAGGATGCTCCGGGGTTCACGCTATCCGTTCAGTGGCATCCGGAATACAATGCAGCGCATGATCCAGTCTCGCGTCCGCTGTTTGAGGCGTTCGGGGAAGCGGTGCGCGCGTTCGCTAGCAGCCGCAGCGGAATGCGCCTTTCCGCTTAAGCGGCCAGCGCAACCGGCATGGGTGCAAGAGTCGCGACCAGCAATTGCGCTTCGTGAGCCTTTAGGCAGGGGCGGGCGGTGTCGCCGTAAGCGTCAAGATTATCCTTTAGATGCGGGAAGGTGGCATACATCCGTTCGCGGCAGCGGGGGTTGACGCTTTCAAGCCCTTCGTCACCTGCATAGAAGCTTTCGGTGCCCGCGCCATGTGCCGTCAGGATTTGATGGCGATCTAGCATGATATGAATATAAGTTGTTACTTTTGACGGGCTCCGGCTGACGCCGGGCAAGTCCAGCAAATGTTTTGCGGCGACAAAAACTTCGGATTCACCGAACAATAGCTCGACTTCGGGACCCGATATTAGCATGCGGTGTTGCGGCGAGACCGAAAGTGCGCGCGTTAGCCCCGGCAAGCTGCCGGGGGCGAAAGTGACGGGGGCCAGATCACCCATCGCCTGAACCGAGCGGCGGCCGATCCAGCGGATGGGTTGGGCGCCGTCGTCTGCGGTCAAAACCAGATCGCCTTCGACCAGAAGATCAACGTCTTTCGGACCGTCCGGCGTATCACTCAGTGTGCCGGGGGTGAAGCAAATGATGTTCTCGATGTTCGAGAAGTTCAGTGTCGCCCCGCTGAAAAGGGTCGCAGTGCCGCTGAAGGTTCCGGTGCCATCATCGGTGTAATTCAGCGTGTTTCGGTCAACAAGCTTGTTCAGATCAAGCGTGTCGCCCAGCGTTTCGGCATCTTCTTCGCCATCGATGGTGATGGTGGCAGTGCTGAGCTCGCCAGTGTCAGAAATGATGAACAGATCGTCGCCCGCGCCGCCCCAAGCAGTGTCGCCCTGAGCCAAGTACATGGTGTCGTCGCCGGTGCCAGCGTAGAAGGTGTCGGCATCAAGGCCGCCAGTGATGGTGTCGTTGCCACCTTCTCCGTACAGAACGTCAAGTCCCGCGCCGCCTTCGATCACGTCGGCAGACTGATCGCCTGTGTCCGGAATGGTGTCGAAATGCACATCCGAAACCCAAAGGGTTTGAGTAGCCACATCTCCGTTCGAATAGCTGATCGAGATCGAGTGGACCGGTCCCGCGATATTGACCAGGGCCGAACCTTGGGCGCTGTCTTGTGAGTCGCCGGACTGTGCGCCGGTGATGGTATTACCTGACACCGTATCATTGCCATCGGCAGTGATTGTGACGTCAACGCTATTACCGTCGGCGTCCAGCGCGGTGACGGTGACGATATTTTCCCAACTGCCGGACGCCGCGTCGATATCGTTCAGGCGGAAGCTGACGTTTTCCACCTGGTTCGTCATGCCTGATCCGGTTGAGGCATCGAAGGTCAGGGTCGTGGTGGCTGTGCCGCCAGTGCCGCCGGAACCGACTAGATACAGGCTGGAGTTGGCGCTGAAGCTTTCGCCTGATGCGACATAAGTGGTGTCAGTGGATTCAATTTGGGCCGCGCTCAGCGTGCCGTCATCCACGATATCCACGGTAACGTCCATCGTGCCAGTAGACTGGGTGAAGCCAGCGCTGGCATCGGTGCCATCTGCAGCTTGCGACGACCAGCTTAGGTTTTCCGATGCCGCTAGAGTTGCTGCATTATTTGCGCCGCCGTAGATCGTATCGTTGCCGTCACCCCCCAACAGACTATCGCTGCCGTCTTCGCCGTAGATGATATCGTCGCCCGCGCCGCCGTCGATCGTGTCGGCACCGCCTTCACCACTTGTCGTACCAAAGACGATATCGGTCATGTAAATCAGTTGTTGCGACACGTCACCGTTTTGGAAGTCGATATCAATACGGTGTACCGGCCCCGCAATTTCAACTAGAACCGATCCATTCTGATCCGCAGCGGTTTCCTTAGTTGCCCCGGCGGTGATGGTATTGCCAGAGATTGTGTCATTTCCGGCGGCGGTTAGCGTGACCGCAATCTCGTTTCCGGCGGCGTCATAGGCTGTGACGGTCACCGTGTCGGGCATGCCGCCGTTCGAGACGTCAATGTCGTTCAGGCGAAACGAGACGTTCTGCGTTTCATTGGTCAGGCCAGACCCCGAAGCTGCATCAAAGGTGATCGTTGTCCGCGAAGGGTCTCCGGTTCCGTTGCCTCCGATTGCAACAGCCGAGTTGCTGCTGAAGCTTTCACCGGATGCCGTGTACATGGTGTCAGAGGTTTCGATCGCGAATTTTGGCGCGTTGCCGGCGTTAAGATAGGCAACTGTGACATCAATATTCCCAACGGTCTGGGTGAAGCCATTCGAGACATCTGTTTTGTCGCCGCCGACTGATGACCATTGAAACACTTCGGTGGAAGAGCTGCCGGTCGATCCGGTATCGCCATAGATGACATCGGCCCCGTCGCCGCCAGAAATCGAATCGGCGCCCCAACCGCCGTAAACCGTGTCATTGCCCTGACCGGCAAGAACGGTGTCATCACCACCGCCCCTGGACGCTGTCATCTAGTCCGCTGGCCCCACCTCCAAGCCCCGAGTCGATGGCGTCACCGTCACTATCGGTATAGGCGGTGTCGATCAGTTCTCCGGCGTCAGTCCCGAAAATAATACCGTCAGTGTTGTTGTAGGATGGGACTGTTGTCGCTGTAGCCGATACTAATCCGTTTACTTTGCCACCGTCCGGAACAAAGTAAACACTTCCGTTTGTCGCTAGATAGAAAACGCCAGTTTCAGTAGCCGTAGTCGTCGTTTGCCCTTGTGTGGCCGTAAAAGTCCAAGTTCCAATGCCTAACGTGCTATCCGTACTAAACTGGCGAGATGTCGTGTCAATGGTGTCCCCTGAATCAAGGACTGCATCTCCTAAATTGACTAGATACCCACTTGGCATTGCTCACCCAACCACTGAACTCATGATCGCGCGCGTGCGATCTTCACTACAAGGCTGGAAGTATGCGGGCTGTTTGGCACCTTTTAGGGTAAATTAAGACAAGTTTTAGGCAAATGCCGAGACAGTTTGCGCATCGGGAAGAAACTGTTTCCTAATTTTCAACATTTCCTGCTGTTTCCCTTTTCAAGTCACGGTAGTTTTATTACCCTGTTGCGCAATATTTGTGAGTGTGCGCCTATCGCTCTCGACATTTTATTACATTCACATTAATGAATTGATTGTGTGGCGTAGGGAGAAAGATATGCGGCGTTCAATGGTTTCAATTCTGGCAGTTTTGGCGGCCACTGCGGCGGCGGCAAGCGAAGACATCGCAGATCAGTATCCCCAGTCCGAACTTTATTCAAAACCGGTCGAAGTTATTCCTCACGTGTTTTCTGCAATCGGGGCGACGGCACCTCCGACATATGAAAACTCGGGGCATAACAACAACTTGTCCTTCGTCGTCACGGGCGACGGGGTTGTGGTGATCAACGGCGGCGCCTCCGTTCGTCTGGCGGCAGCTCTGCATGACGAGATCAAGGCGGTGACCGATCAGCCCGTGAAACTGGTCATCAACGAAAACGGGCAGGGGCATGCGATTCTGGGCAATGCCTATTGGGCGGATTTGGGTGTAGATATTCTGGCGCACGAAGATGCCATCGCCGAGGTCGAAGAAAACGGTGATTTCATCCTGCAAGGGATGCAGCGCTACAATCAGGACAAGGCCGAAGGAACCCGCGTGGTCGTGGCGAACCTGTCGTTCAGCGACGAATACATCGTCGAGATGGGCGACGTAACGCTGAACGTGTTGCACCTTGGTCCTGCGCATGATCCGGGCGACACGCAGGTCTGGATTCCTCAGTGGGGGATGATGATTGCAGGCGATATCGCGTTTCATGAACGCATGTTGCCGATCTTCGATCACACCTGCACAAGCTGTTGGCTTGAGACATGGGAAGAGGCGTTTCGTCCGTTGAACCCGACCTATGTAATTCCGGGCCATGGGCATCCGACAAACTTTGCTCAGGTCGAGCGCTATACATACGACTATCTGGTTGATCTTCGAGAAAAAATAGGTGCCCACCTTGATGAAGGGGGCGATCTCGCGGGCTCATATTACGTGGATCAAGAACGGTGGCGTGGATTAGACACCTTCGAAGAGCTGGCAACCAAAAATGCCGGTCGTGTTTTTGCAGAAATGGAGTGGGAATGATCCGGTTTTCGAGGTTTGCTTCCATTCTTGCGTTCGCCTTGCTGCCATTGGTGGCGCAGGCGGAAGAGGATGTCGCGGTCGTTCTTCAGGAATATGTGGATTTTGCAACATATGAGCAGGGTATCATCCTGCCTGAACAGATCGACCAGACGGTGTTTGACAGTGCCATTTTCATTGATGCACGTGATGCAGCGCAGTTCGAGGAACAGCATATCCCCGGGGCGATCAACATTGAATGGCGCGAGTTGCCCTACAGGATGGATGAAGTGCCCGAGAGCGGCATGGTGATTTTCTACTGCAACACAGGTACAATCTCATCGCAGGCAATGTTTATGAGCCGCCTGATGGGGCGAGAGAACACTCTGGTGCTGCAAACCGGGCAGCGGGGTTGGCTGGTAAACGGGGCCTACCACCCGTGAGCGCAGGAAAGTGGATGGATATTCCGCCAGTGTGGCTGGTTGGATTTAGCGTAATTGCATGGACGCAGTCGCAATTATTTGCCTATGGCTTGAATTTTGGCGGAGCGTGGGCTGATTTTGTTGGCGGCATGTGTGTTGGCGCTGGAATCCTTTTGATGCTTTTGGCGTTCTACGAAATGCGTGCAAATCGGACGACGGTTATCCCGCACCGCGACGCGGACTCCTTGGTTCAAAGTGGAATATTTTCGCGCACTCGGAACCCGATCTATCTGGGTGACACGCTGGTCTTGGTCGGTTTGATCCTAAACTGGAACGCGGTTCTGGCACTGCCGCTTGTTCCAATTTTTGTCTGGGTAATCGAGCGCCGTTTTATCATTCCGGAAGAAAACCGATTGCGAAGAAAGTTTCGCGCGGAGTTCGCCAGATATTCGCAGAAGGTCAGGCGATGGGTGTAAATAAAATTTAAAAAGGTGGAATGAGAATTAAATGGCGATAACGGAAAACTACGCCATTCTGCGTGAAGTGCGACTTGTCAGCTCACGAGTAAAACCCGCAGTCAGACGCGCGTCTTTCTGCATCGAATTTGTCCAATATTGTGAAAAGGTCATACGTTGACGGTAGAGGCTATGGGTAAAAATACGACCTTTTCCGCGTTAGCGCCGACATCCTGTTGTGGTGCTCTGACGTGTCCACTATAGGAAACTCAACCAACGGGGTCCGGTTCAGGGCGTCGTTGATCAAGGAAACAACAATCTGAGGGGGATTGAGACTTGAAAATCGGAACACCCAAGGAAGTGTTCGCTGGCGAAAATCGCGTTGCGATGACACCGGATTCAGCCAAGCAGTTGCAAAAGCTTGGCTACGAATGCGCGATTGAAAAAGGGGCCGGCGCAAATGCCGGTTTCTCGGATGCAGACTATGAAGCGGCTGGCGTCGAAGTTATCGGAACAGCTGCCGCATTGTGGAAGGCTTGCGATATTATCGCCAAGGTCCGCCAGCCTGATGAGAAAGAGCTGAAGCGTCTGACCGCCGATAAAACACTGATTTCCTTCTTCAACCCTGCGGGCAATGAAGACGGCATGGCGCTGGCCAAATCCAAGGGCGCAAATGTGATTGCCATGGAAATGGTGCCACGTATTTCTCGTGCCCAAAAGATGGATGCGCTGTCGTCGATGGCGAACATCGCGGGCTACCGCGCGGTGATCGAGGCGGGCAATAACTTTGGCCGGTTCTTCACCGGTCAGGTGACGGCAGCAGGTAAAGTTCCCCCAGCCAAGGTGCTGATCGTTGGGGCCGGCGTCGCTGGTCTTGCAGCCATTGGTACGTCAACTGCGCTAGGTGCGATCACCTATGCATTCGACGTGCGCCCCGAAGTGGCCGAGCAGGTCGAATCGATGGGCGCCGAGTTTGTCTATCTGGACTTCGAAGAAGAACAGCAAGACGGCGCGGCAACCGGTGGCTATGCCTCTGTTTCCAGTCCCGAGTTCCGCGAAGCGCAGCTGGCGAAGTTCCGCGAACTCGCGCCCGAGATGGATATCGTTATCACCACCGCTCTGATCCCCAACCGTCCGGCGCCGAAGCTGTGGCTTGAAGATATGATCAAGGCGATGAAGCCGGGCTCGGTCATCGTTGACTTGGCAGCCGAACGAGGCGGCAATGCCGAAGGCACCGTGATGGACGAAAAGGTCGTGACAGACAACGGCGTGACCATCATCGGCTACACCGACTTCCCAAGCCGGATGGCTTCGCAGTCGTCGTCGCTTTATGCCACCAACATCCGTCACATGATGACTGACCTGACCCCTGAAAAAGACGGTCAGATCAACCACAACATGGAAGACGACGTGATCCGTGGCGCGACCGTGACCTATCAGGGCGAGATCACCTTCCCGCCGCCACCGCCGAAAGTGCAGGCGATTGCGGCTAAGCCGAAGGAAACAGTGCCGGAAAAGACGCCGGAAGAAAAACGCGCTGAAGAGGCCGCTGCCTTTAAAGCCCAAACCAAAAGCCAAGTGACTTTGCTGGCCGTTGGCGCGGTGCTGCTAATGCTTGTTGGGTCGGTCGCACCGGCCAGCTTCATGCAGCACTTTATTGTGTTTGTTCTGGCCGTCTTTGTGGGCTTCCAGGTGATCTGGAACGTGTCGCACTCGCTGCACACCCCGCTGATGGCAGTGACTAACGCAATTTCGTCGATCATTATTCTGGGGGCTCTGCTTCAGATCGGGTCAAGCTCGACCATTGTGATCGTTCTTGCCGCTGTTTCGGTGTTCTTTGCGGGCATCAACATCTTCGGCGGTTTCCTTGTGACACGGCGCATGCTCGCCATGTTCCAGAAATCTTAAGGAGGGCTGAAAGATGGAATTAGGCTTTACTACTGCCGTTTACGTCGTTGCGGCTGTTCTTACGATCCTCGCACTGGGCGGACTGTCCGGTCAGGAAAGCGCAAAACGTGCCGTCTGGTACGGCATCGTCGGCATGGCGCTGGCGGTTGCCGCCACTCTGATGGGGCCGGGTTCAGGCTTCTGGATCCTGTCTTTGGTCCTAATCGCGGCTGGTGGTGCGATTGGTTACAAGCTGGCAAATGGTGTCGAGATGACCCAGATGCCGGAACTGGTGGCAGGGATGCACGCGCTGGTCGGTCTGGCCGCTGTGTTCGTTGGTTACAACGCACATTTCGAGCTAGGCAATGTCATGGCAATGGACGACAGCGCCAAGAAAGCACTCGAGGGGTTTGCCGCCCTTCTTGCCAAAAAGTCATCGGTTGAGATCAATATCCTGCGGGTAGAAGCCTCGCTTGGTATCTGGATCGGGGCTGTGACCTTTACCGGATCGGTTATTGCTTATGGCAAGCTGTCAGGCAAAGTGAACTCGGCGGCCACGAAGCTGCCAGGCGGTCATTTCCTAAACGCTTCGGCTGCTGCGATTTCGTTGATCTGCCTGATATGGTATCTGACCTCGGGCGGTCTGTTGCCGCTGGGTATTCTGACCCTCATGGCGCTCTTCATCGGATATCACCTGATCATGGGCATCGGTGGTGCCGACATGCCGGTGGTTGTGTCGATGCTGAACTCGTATTCGGGTTGGGCCGCGGCCGCGATTGGCTTCAGCCTTGGTAACGATCTTCTGATCGTCGTCGGTGCGCTGGTTGGTTCGTCGGGCGCTATCCTGTCATACATCATGTGTAAGGCGATGAACCGGTCGTTCATCAGCGTGATCCTGGGTGGCTTCGGTGGGGCGGTTGGCCCGCAGATGGAAGTTGAAGGCGAACAAGTGGCTATTGATGCCGACGGTGTTGCGACCGCTCTGGAAGAAGCCGACAGCGTTATCATCATTCCGGGATACGGGATGGCGGTGGCCCAGGCGCAGCAAAACGTGGCGGAACTGACCCGTCGTCTGCGCGCCAAAGGCAAGAACGTGCGTTTTGCCATCCACCCGGTTGCCGGGCGTTTGCCGGGCCACATGAACGTTCTGCTGGCGGAAGCCAAAGTGCCATACGACATCGTGATGGAGATGGACGAGATCAACGACGACTTCCCGGAAACGGATGTGGCCATCGTGATCGGTTCGAACGACATCGTGAACCCCGCGGCACAGGAAGACCCAAACAGCCCGATTGCCGGCATGCCGGTTCTGGAATGCTGGAAAGCCAAGCAGGTGTTCGTGTCCAAGCGTGGTCAAGGCACCGGCTATTCCGGCATCGAGAACCCGCTGTTCTTCAAAGAGAACACCCGCATGTTCTATGGCGACGCGAAAGCATCGCTGGATACCCTTCTGACCAAAATCAGCTGATCGGGTTCGTTTACGAAATTGTAAAAGGCGCCTTCGGGCGCCTTTTTCTGTTTAGTCATGGGGCTTTGCCCCAAACCCCAGAGTATTTTGGGTAAGATGAAAACGATTGTGCGCCAAGGTATGCTGTTAACTTTAT
>Ga0181582_10005428_pt1 | contig 10286 bp, 11 predicted proteins | sample 071ome_32_FD_132438 | JGI IMG/M metagenome (GOLD analysis project Ga0181582, IMG submission 132438) | Coastal salt marsh microbial communities from the Groves Creek Marsh, Skidaway Island, Georgia - 071405AT metaG (megahit assembly) | ecosystem: Environmental > Aquatic > Marine > Intertidal... | reverse complement strand
CCGCGCCTGGGCGACCTGCCATCGCGCCTGGGCGACCTGCCATCGCGCCTGGGCGACCTGCCATCGCGCCTGGGCGACCTGCCATCGCGCCTGGGCGACCTGCCATCGCGCCTGGGCGACCTTGATCGGCGACGCTGGTACGGTGACCTCGACCTCCCCCGACGTGACGCGTGCGGGGAGCGAGAGCGACGACGGTACGGGCTTGCATCGCGCGGCCTGTTGTTGAAACGACCCGGCGAGATCGACCTTCGCCTCCTGTACGGGTTATCGCGCGGGCTGCGGCTTCGCCTGCGATTCCTGTACCGATCGACGTCACGGTCCCTGCGACCACCATCCCTCCTGCCGTCCCTGCCGTCCTTACCCCTGTCGCCACGATCGCGATCCCTGCCCCTTCCGCCGTCTCGCTTTCGGTCGCCGTCGCGCCTTCCTCGGCCCTTGTTCCGCGCAAACTGCACATTCACCCTCTGTCCGTCAATCTGACCGTCGTTCATGAACTTCTGCGCCTCGATACCCTGCTCCTCGGTCTCGAACGTCAGCGTGAAGTTGTGCTCGACCGACGTCTTGCTCTTTTCAATCTCCACTGAGACGGGGCCAAACGTGCCCATGATCTCCTTCATGTGCGCGACGCTCACGTTGCGAGAGACGCCAGGCAGCCACAGGATGTTGCGGCCGATGTCCCTCGGTACACCACTGTTCGCCTCGCTCTTCTCTCTCTCGCTCCTTTCGTTCTTGGTCGCGGCGGTGTCTGCCGCCTTGGTCTCGGGACCCGGGGACCGATCCCTGCTCCTGTCCTCGTCGGACTGCATCCACGAGGGTGCGGGGCTCCTGCGTGCGTGCGTGAGGGTTCGCGCGAGGCGAGGCGAGGTGAGTGCACCGGTGCAGAGAATGAACCGGCGCTGCCGGTTCTCCCGGTTGCTCGTCGATATACCGTTTCGCGACGCAAACGTACTCTGATTCACTCATACTTCAACTTAAGTATGCACGAAGACGGCACGAAGACGGCACGAAGACGGCCGAATGAAGAGAGAGACCGATTTGTTTTTCTTCTCGTTTCTGCTCCTCCAGCAGCAACCTGCTGGCAGCAGAGGCAATAGCAATGCCCGGGCATCGTCATCGTCAGCAGCACACACACATGGTACGAGGATTCGTCGCACGATCCGCGTGGCACCCACGCCAACGGGCCTCCTCCAACTCCCTCCGATGCCGCCCTGTTGCTGCTCACGCCCAAGGACGAGGAGAGGGACGAGACCGCACACCCGACGCCGACTCGGCGTTGCGGATCCGCTTCCAGCCGAGCAATATCGAGACAGTCGCGACGCCGGGCCTGATGCTCGCGCAGGTCGCCGAGGACGCCGGCGTGCCGATCAGCTCCGGCTGCGGGGAGGGCCAGTGCGGGGCCTGCGAAGTCGAGATACGGAAGGGTGGCGGCTTGGAAGACGGCTTTGTCGTCCGCTCGTGCGTCACACCGGTGCCGCGGGCGGAACTCGTCGCCGAGGGGGGCGAGCTCTGGGAGGTGTCGACGGACTTTTGTGACTTGGGCGGCGTCTGGTGAGCCACAGCTTTACATCATGGGTTCATTTGTTGTCATCATGAGCCAGCAAAACAACGCACTCAACTCTCTCAGGGATTCACGCGCGTCGCATGCCAGGTCCCGTCGACCTTTTCGAAATCCACCCGTTCGTTCGACTTCAGAGAGAGCAGCGACACCCGGTCAACCTCGACGCAACACAGGCAGAACGCGGGCGCCACCGGATCGTCCTTCGTGGGGAGCCCTGCGGCGTCGACGTTGTACTGGGCCTCGCCGTTACCGTCGCCCGTTCTCGCGACCCCGGGCTCGGGCCACAGGAACTGCTGCCGTCCCGGATCCGACATGTTGCGCCATGCCATCGTCCGCGCCTTGCCGAGCGCCGCGTCGGTCGTCTCATCAGTGACGACCCGCACCTTGCCGCTGATCCTGTACTGTTCCCGCGTCGCCGGCATGTACCACGCAACCTCGGTCCAAGGCACCCGCTGGAAGTGCAAGACCTTCTCGCTCCGCCTGTCCGTCACGAATGTAAGCACGTTCTCATCCACACGACCGTCCGGCGTGGGCAGGAAGCCGCGGTAGACGACGGTCCGGTTCGTGGGCCTGCCTTGCGAGTCGACACTCGCAACCTGAAAGTAGCGAGACTCCCTCGCCCTCTCGTTCTTCTTGAGCGATTGCCGCAGGCTCGCGTACCACGTAGATTCCATGATCCGCGAGGGGCCGGACGACGCAGCGATCACGATCGCCGAGCGCATTTCTAGCGAGTTTCCCGTTTGAGGTTCATTCGTTCATTCACCTCAAAATTATCCATGTGTCAGTCGCTGGCGCCCATCCCCACCAGGAGCACTCCAGCGACGCGTCGTCGGGTGACGCGGGCGACGCGGGCGACGCGTCGCTCGTCGCGGAAGCCGGTTTTCAACGCCTCAGCCTCCCTCGCGGCCAACGTCGACAACGAAGTGGAGCTCCGGCCTGGGACGTTCGAAGGCTTCACGTCGTTCCGCGGGCACAAGATCCGGTACCAGCGGGCGCACGGGCCCTCCACCTCGTCGCCGTCGTCGCCGACCGTCCTTCTCGTGCACGGCTTTGGCGGGAACTCCGACCACTTCAGAAAGAACATTGACGAGCTCGCCCAACGTGGTAACCGCGTGTATGCCATCGATCTTCTGGGCTATGGCTACTCGGACAAACCAGACCCCCGCCAGGCCGAGACGAACGCCATCTACAACTTTGATACGTGGTCGGACCAGATTCTCGAGTTTGCTGACGCGGTGGCCCCGGGCGAGAAGGTGCTCATCTGCACCAACAGCGTCGGCGGCATCGCTGGCCTCGAGGCGGCGATCAAGCGGCCAGACAAGGTGGCGTCGGTGATGCTCATGAACGTGAGCCTGCGGATGTTGCACGAGAAGAAACAATCTGCGTTTGCCAAGCCGTTTGTGGCAGCCCTGCAGAAAACGCTGCGGACGACCGAACTAGGCCCGTGGTTCTTCTCGCAGATTGCCACGACAAAGGGCGTGGGCAACGTGCTCCGCCAGTGCTACCACGACGCGTCGGCGGTGACGGACGAGCTCGTGGACTACATCCTACGGCCCGGTCTGGAGCCCAATGCCGTGAGGGTGTTTTTGGACTTTATCTCCTACAGCGGGTACGTCGTCTTTTTCGTCGTCTTTGTTTGGTCTCTCGAACATTGGTTGTCACTCGTTCTCTCTCGTACCCACGCACACCGCCAGGGGCCCGCTGCCCGAAGAGCTGCTCGAGAAATGTACGGTCCCCGTGGAAATCGTCTGGGGCCGGCACGATCCGTGGGAGAAGGTCGAATGGGGAAGAGAGCTCGCCGCGTACCCCTGCGTCCAAGGGCCGATGGTCGAGCTCGACGCCGGCCACTGCCCGCAGGACGAAGCGCCGGCGCTGGTCAATCCTGTCATCGCCAAATGGATCTCCCGCCACGCGTGAAGTACCCGTGTCGATATTCATTGCTCATATTCGTTTTGATTTAATTTCTCCGACGAGGCTGCGACGGGACGACCCGACGCGAAGAATGCACGCGACAGCCCGGCGCGCCGAGCGACCCGACCCGCCCTCGCTATCCGACCCGACCCGACCCAATCCGATCCGATCCGACCCGACCCGCTGCCGCAGCCATACGCGAACGCAGGGAACAGAGCGGTGCCGATCTGCTGGTGGTGGTTCCTTCCCACTCGGCCTTTTCAATTTCATCTTTCGCCACCATGTTCATGCCTGACAGTCTGTACGCACCCACGAGCTTGAAGTCGCTGCTGACGGCCAGGGAATCGCAGCTGTACGACTCGGTCGCCTCGGAGACGTCGTCCAGTCTCAAGACGATGCGCGCTCCCATGGTGCACAGCTCGGCGGAGCCGAAGATCCAGCTGTACAGCGGGGAGGTACGGTCGATTTGATACGTCACCAGTCGGTCCGGAGGCGGCGGATTCCAATCGGTTGAGCTGCGAGGCGTGCGGTTGGATTCTGTTTTTCCCTTCGCTTCTTTTCTCGGCCCGTGCTGCCCGGGGGAGGGCGCCGGCGCCGCGTATCGGAAGGATCGGCGTGCTGTCGTCGGTGCCTGGCGGTGCGATGGCGACTGGGGATGGGAGGTGGACGGTGGGGGAGTGATCATCGTCGCATTCTCTCAACCCAAGGTAAAGGCGAGGGAGGAGGCGCAAGGGCGCCGCCGACGGCGGAGACGACGACAGCCGAGGCGTGGTGGCGCACCTGCTGCCGCCGGCGCCGCTTGCACCGTGGACCCACCCGTCGCCGACTGGTCCACTCGCCGGTCCACTTGCCGGTCCACTTGCCGGTCCACTCGCCGGTCCACTCGCCGGTCCACTCGCCGGTCCACTCGCTCACTCGCGCACTCGCGCACTCGCGCACTCGTCCATTTGGCTCGTCAACTACTACTCGACAGTACTATAAAGCGTGCGCGATCGGTACGTGATTGATACCTCCGACTCGTCCCCCCCTCGTTTACCCTCACTCGCGTCGGCCGTTCGTTCGTTCGTTCGTTTGTTCGTTTGTTCGTATGTTGCAGGTGGCATCTTGGCGTGTGGCCTCACCCATACTGCCGTCACCCCCCTCGATGTGGTCAAGTGTACGTCACGGAGTATCTCTTTCGCCGCAGCCACTCTGTCGAATGCTCACCGTCCTCGTCGTCCTTTGTCGTCGTCGTCGTTCACCGCAGGCAACATGCAGATTGACCCCAAGAACTTCCCGGGCATTGGCGCCGGATTCTCGCGCATCGCCAGTACGCAGGGAATTGGCGGTCTCTTCAAGGGATGGTTCCCGACGCTGCTCGGATACAGGTACGTGGTCGTTGTGTTGGGGTGAACGGGTCGCCACGCTTCTCGCTGCTCCCCCCCGCTTCCCCCCGTAACTGCTACTACCTATTGCCGCTATTACCCGATCGTTGTTGTTCGTCTTCCCGACAGCGCACAAGGATGCGGTAAGTTCGGACTCTACGAGTACTTCAAGAAGACCTACGCCGATGCCGCCGGACCGGAGCTGACTGCCAGGTACCAGAACCTCATCTTCCTGGCCGGATCTGCGTCCGCCGAGTTCTTCGCGGATATCGCCCTCTGTCCGTTTGAGGCCGTCAAGGTCAAGGTGCAGACCGTGCCCGGCTACGCCAAGGGCTTCAGCGACGGTCTCCCCAAGTTTGTCGCCCAGGAGGGCGTCGGCGGTCTGTTCAAGGGACTGACGCCGCTGTGGGCCAGGCAGATTCCGTACACCATGATGAAGTTCGGCGCGTTTGAAAACACGGTCCAGGCCCTGTACAAATACGTCGTGCCGAAGCCCAAGGAGGAGTGCAACAAGACCGAGCAGCTCGGAGTCAGTTTCGCTGCCGGATACATTGCCGGCGTGTTCTGTGCCGCGGTGTCCCACCCGGCCGACCTGCTCGTCTCTCAGCTTAACGCCCGCAAGGGAGTTAGCGCGGGACAGATCATCAACGAGATGGGATGGGTCGCCCTGTTCACCCGCGGACTGCCCCTCCGTATTGTCATGATCGGAACCCTGACCGGCCTCCAGTGGGGTATCTACGACGGCTACAAGGCCTACGTCGGCCTGCCAACCAGCGGTGGCGGCGCCCCCCCGCCCGCCCCCAAGTGATGAGCAGAGCGAGACTGACGCATTGACGACTTTGATCGTATTCATTACAGCGTAAATGAGAGACACACACGGATCAAAAGGGGCAAAAAATCCATCTATGCGATGTATCGGTACAGGTTTCGGTCGTTCTGGTCCCTTTCCAGGTACTCGCGCTCGATCAACGACTCGATCCGGCGCTTGATCGCAGCCGGGCTGGGCGCGAAGCGGTTCGACAGCTGCTGCGTGACGGACGCGATGACGTCGTTGTGATGCAAAACTTTTCGGCTCTTCATCAACCGCACGACGGCCGCCTCGATCTGCGGCCGCCGATCCTCCTCGACCTTTTCCCGCGTCTCGATGGCCCCGGCGTCCGACTCCCTGCTCGCCGCGCTCGTCCCGATCTTGACCTTGAAGAGCTTGGACGAGAAGGTGTCATTGACCGAGAACGCGTCATCCATCGCGATGTCCTTCGAGTCGGTGTAGTCCGGCGTCTTCTTGAGCACGTTCTTGCCCTTGACGATCGTCATGCTCTGCATCACCCGCTTGAGCTCTGCATCCGGAATGCCCGAGTGCTCGGCGATTTCCCGGTACGTAAGGCTCTCGGCGTCGTTGAGCAGCATCAGTACGATCATTTGATGCGTGCTGCACGAGATCTCGTGCTTCTTCTCGCCGAACGTCGCGCGGATTTCGGCCGTGCCCATGTTGGTCTGCCACGCCAGCTTCCTGCCCGAGTGCGCCGTGTTGTAGAACTCCTTGAACTGCTCGCAGCACGACACAAGATTGCGAGGAATGTTGCACGCACTCTGACCGTTGGCTGGCCACGCACCCGTCGTGAGCACCTGCACCGACAGGTCGACCGACGAGGACGGGGCCTCCCGCTGGTCGCGGTCCTGCGCTTCGTGCGCTCCGTGCGCTCCGTGCTCGCCTTCCTGCCAGCTCTTAAACTCGACCATCATCTCCCTGCTGGTGCGAATGTCGTTGAACATGTTCTCCAGCTTGGACGTGAACTGGTAGCCGCACTCGACCTTGAGCTTGCTCAGCAGCGACCGCTCCAGGTCGTCCGAGGACGACTTGCCGTTGAGCAGCCTCTTGGCCAGATGCTGCTTGTAGTACTTCTCGAAGAGGTCCTTCTCCGACAGGTACCTGAACAGGACGATGGCGTGCTCGAGCGACTCCTCGACCTCCTCCTCCGTGCCCCCCTTGGACCCCTTGCGGAGCTTGCTGTCCATGAACAGCGAGATGTACTCGGGAGACCTGGGGTTCTTGTTGACGAAGAACTCGAACGCATTGTTCAGCGCCTGGCTGAAGCTCTTGTCCGAGTTCAGCCCCTTGGTCAGCATATCGTCGCACTTGTGCCGGAGGTCCAGCAGCGAGCAGACGAGCGAGTCGGCGCCGTCTTGCAGGTTTCCGGCGGCTGTATCAACGATCTTCACTCCCAGATCCTTGACGTACGACGAGAAGGCGGTCTTCAGGCAGTCAATGCACTTGACTTTCACAAACAGCCTGTACATCCGCTCGAGGTCCTCGTAGTTGCCATTCTCAAAGATGTGGATGGCGCCCGTGGAGCTGTCGATCAGCGTATGGGCATGGCATGCGACCACTCTGTTCTCGACTACCTCGGCGAGCTTGGGTCCGGTCGTCTTGTGCAGGTACGCCTCGACCCTGTCGACCTCCTGCTTGAGCCGGTTCTCGGCGTGCTGCAAATACTCGGGGCTGTTCAGGGTGTCGATCAGGGAGGCTGCCTCCCGCTCATAGTAGTTCTTCGTCGCCTCCAGGAAGGGCGTCTCGAAATCCTTGATGTAGACCTCGGCTCCGAGGTCCACCAGCATCACGACGATGGACCGCGTCAACATGACGTCGGAGATCTCGCCGTTGCGCTCGTTTTCAATCATCTCCAGGATGGTGCTGATCATCCGAGAGAGAATGGCGGGCCTGCGCACCACCCGGGTTCTCCACGAGTCCAGCCCGAGCTCGTACGTGGATTTGTACTGCCGCTGCTTGGCGTTGCTCCGGTCCAGGTGCATCAGGATCTCCCTGATGATCGAGAAGCTCTTCTTGTGGCGCTCGTACTCGTGCTCCAGCTGCTTAAGCATCGCCTCGCCGTTCAGCTTCTCGATAGAATCGGCGACCTTCCTCAGATGCTCCTCGGTGGTCTTCTTCAGGCCGTTGTAGAGCCGGGGTCCGTACTTGTTGACCACCATGTTGTAGGCGTTCCGATGCAGCTCCTCGAAGCTCAGGCCCGAGGAGCGATCGGCGTTGATTTCTTTGATGGCATTCTCCAACAGATGCCACGTCTTCTCCGGATACTCCGGGTCGAGCTTCAGCGGGTGCCGGAACGCTGCGGCGAGTAAAGCGGAACGAGGGCGTGAGCGAGCGAGCGAGGTGGTGGGTGTGGACAGAGGGCGGAGGGCGGAGGACGTACGCTCGATCTTGAACTTGGTCAGCCTTCCGGACATTGCTCCGTCCTGCGTGAAAGGGAATGGCGAGCCGTGATGAGTGAGTGAGTGAGTCGTCGGTGCGTGCGAGCTTGATCGGGTGGCGATTCGGAACATGAAACCCCTCGAGGCAGTCCTACGGCGCTCTGCGTACGTACTTTCCCACCCGCGGGCTGTTCGAGAGGCTCGCGTACACTACACGCTCTCCCTATCCGACCGACTCTGGTAGGGGAGACACGGGCGACGCTCAAGCGGTCCGTGCGTGTCCGATTTCAAGTTTCAAATCAGGCAGCGAATTCGCGCTCAGCAGGACATCTCCGCAATGACAGTGATCAGGGTGGATCCCGCTACAACCGCTAGGGGGCAAGAGATGATGGATTGGAATGGGACTCGAGTTCCCGATCCGAGCGAACGCCCTCCGAGTGAGGACTCGGCACCACGATCGCCTTGCCTCGTCGCGACCAGGCACGTCGACACACGCAGCTCCTCACTCACATGCAGCTCCTTACACGGAACACAACACCCGCACGCTCCCCCCTATACCTTCCTCCCCACACAACAACTACTACTACTACTACTACTACTACTACTACTACTACTACTACCACCACGACGACGACTACGACGACGACTACAGCTGCGCCATCGCCCGCGCCGGCTTGACAATGTTGTCAATAATCCCGTACTCCAGCGCCTCCTGCGCGTCGAAATACTTATTCCTCTGCAGATCATACGCCACCTTATCATACGGCTGCCCCGTCGAACTCGCCAAGATCATATCCATGTAATCCCGAATCCTCAGCAGCTCCTGCGCCTCCCGATTCATGTCCGACGCCTGCCCGCGCGCCGTCCCAGACGGATGATGAATCATTATATGCGTATTCTGCAGCACGTTCCTCCGCCCCTTATCCCCCACCGCCAACAAAAACCCCGCCATCCCACTGCACCCCCCGAACCCCACCGTCCCCACCGGAGACCCAATATGCCTCATCGTATCATGGATCGCCAGACACGGCACAACCTGCCCCCCCGAGCAATTGATATACAGATTCAGCGGCTTCTGATCCTCCGAATCCAGGTACAACATCGTCGCCACCAGCTGATTCCCGAGCTCTTCATCCACCGGCTTGGACAGAAAGATGATACGCTCCCGGTACAGACAGTTCCAGATGTCCACCCACTGCCACGACGACTCCTTCGGTGTCCTATACGGCACCCGAGGCACCCCGATCGGCATCATCTTCGTGACCCGCCTTCTGAACGGCACGACACCACCGCTCGTCGTCGTCGTCGTCGTGGTGACCGACGTGCAGCGACGGACGCCCGTCCAAAATCCCTCTGTATGCGTGTTCTTGACCTGGAGACTACACGGGCTCGGTTTGTTGCCTGATGATGTGATGAATGATGTACGAGGACGATGAACGAATGAACGAATGAACGAATGAACGGTAGTGACGATGACGAAGAGGGAGACGGGAGAGACGGGAGACGAAGGACGTGAGAATTTGCACGTGATTTCAGACAGACGTACCGCCCGCGGCAAGTCCCACGTACGCCTGCATCGGAATGGGAATGGGAATGGGAATGGGAATGGGAATGGACGATGACGATGACGATGACAATACCGAATGACCGCCCCCACCGGCCCAGTGGCCTTTCCGAGCAGCGCATTGCCAATTCACAGTCCAGCGATCGCGTTCGTCGACATCGACTCATCGGACGGATATCTGCTGTGGGTATTCTATATTCTACATTGTATACCGAGCGTAGGGACGTGCATTTCATCCACAGAGGTTTCATTTCATCCACACGACGGGCATTTGGTCTGAATCACCCACGAGGCGGAGAAGAAGAAGTCATCGTATTCTCAGGTGAAGTAGACGTGGTATTCACGGTATTCACGGTATTCACGGTATTCACGGTAGACATTCACAGGATGCAGCTGAACGCGGGCAATTCAGTCAATTCAGTCGGTACGCCTGTGGGCGGTCGGGGTCGCGGTCGGGCACCGTATTATCAGGGTCAGGGTCAGACGCATCATCGTCAGTATGGTCAGTATGGTCAGTATGGTCAGTATGGTCAGTATGGTCAGTGTGGTCGTTATCGTCACGTGTGTGGGGCGGCAGAGTCGGCGGCGGAGGGGGAGCCAGAGCTGTTGGAGAAGCCGCAGCGTCCTCCGCCGAGGGTGACGAGGGCTCCTTCGGCGGGCGGGGGGCGTTCTCGTTTTGGTG
>Ga0181582_10005427_pt1 | contig 10287 bp, 7 predicted proteins | sample 071ome_32_FD_132438 | JGI IMG/M metagenome (GOLD analysis project Ga0181582, IMG submission 132438) | Coastal salt marsh microbial communities from the Groves Creek Marsh, Skidaway Island, Georgia - 071405AT metaG (megahit assembly) | ecosystem: Environmental > Aquatic > Marine > Intertidal zone... | reverse complement strand
TTCCTCCGCCGTGGCGGTACCCAGCAGGTTGTAGCTCTGGAATACGAAGCCGAAGGCCTCGCGGCGCAGCCAGGCCAGGCCGTCGGCGTCAAAACTCCTGATGTCCCGGCCGGCAAACAGGTATGTGCCATCCGTCGGGCGGTCGAGGCAGCCGAGGATATTCATCAGCGTGGATTTGCCGGAACCGGACTGGCCGACAATGGCCAGGAACTCACCCGGGTATATTTTTAAATCGATTCCCCTGAGGGCATGCACTTCAACACCACCGTCAGTCTTGAAAATCCGGTGGATCTTTCTCAGCTCAATCAGGGGTATGGCGATTTCGCCGCTGGTGGCTGCCGGCTCGTTCTCGGCAGCAGCGGTATTTGTCAGAGGGAAGTCAGGACTGAGCGCCTGGGTGCTCACTGGAATCCACCCATGGCACGGAACATCTGGCGCCGGTCAAAGCCCTGTTGCTGGGCGTTTTGCTGCCCGGCCTGCACGATGCCCGCGACGACCTGGTCGCCGGCTTCCAGCCCGGAGATCACTTCCGCCGCGATGCGGCTGGTGACGCCGATGATGACCTCTCGCTGCGTCTGCACACCGTTTTCGTCAACCACCCTCACGGTCGCGAGACGCCTGGCAGGCACTTCCTGACCGCCACCCTGGCGAGCGGCCGCGGCACCGGCAAAACCGCCCTGCGCCGGAAAGCCCTGGCCTGAAGCCATTCGCTCACGGATGCGTTCGCGCATTTCATCCGTCATGCCGCCCGGCGGTCCACCCGCAAAGCCACCCTGCCCGGAACCGGCAGCCGGGGCTCCACCATCTCCGGCAGGTACTGCCGGGCGAGCAGCGGCTGCCCGCTGGCCTGTCGGCTGGTCGAGAAACGTCAGCGCACCCACCGGGACGGTGAGGACATTGCTGGCGGAAGACGTCACGAAATATACCTGTGCGGTCATGTCCGAGAGCAGCGAGCCGTCACTGTTGTCGATGTCGAACAATCCGGTATACAGCACGACATTGTTCTCGATCACCGGGGTCGGCAGGATCTGGCGCAATTCGCTGTACCAGCGGCGGCTGCCGCCGCCAAGGGTAGTAAAGTAAACCTGCATGCCCTTCTTGATGCGCCCGATGTCCGCTTCGGAAATTTCGGTTTCCACGGTCATGGTGTTGAGGTCGGCGATACGCAGAATCGTTGGTGCCTGCTGGTTGGCGTTGATGGTGCGGCCTTCGTTCATTTCGATCGACACGACGGTGCCGGACCTGGGTGCGTAGATGCGGGAGAATTCGAGCTGGGTTTTGTCGCTTTCCAGGCTGGCGCGGCTTTGCAGGATCTGTTTTTCAAGTTGCACCAGACTGGCCTGGGCAGAAGCCAGGTTGGTGATGGCGTTGTCATAATCGAGCTGACTCGTGGCATCGGCCGCCATCAGGCGTTCCTGGCGATCGGTATTGGCCTTGGCCAGATCCAGGGTGGCGCGCCTCGCTTCGATCTGCGCTTCCAGGGCCTCGATGCTGGCCTGGCTGGCCTCTACCCGGGCTTCCTGGATACGGGCATCGATCTCGGCCAGCAACTGGCCTGCCTCGACCACATCCCCGACATCGACGAGCAATGCCTCCAGGATGCCGTTCACCTGGGCACCGACATCGACGAATTCATAGGGCTGCAGGCTGCCGGCGGCGGTAATGGTGTTCTCGATATTGCCGATCTCGACGGTCGCGATCAGCGGCTGGTCGGCGGCTTCCTGCTCCCGGCTTGACTCCCAGTAGTACCAGCCGCCAGCGGCAGCCGCCACGACTATAACCAGGCCGCTCCAGAGTTTACGCCTGCTGCGAAACAGGCCCTTGCCCGTGAAAGAATCAGCGTCTTTGGTGTTCATGATTCAGATCTTCAGCCCCGCCATTGAATGCCTGTCGCTGTTGAGAGTAAACGCCGGCATCCATTACCTGGTTTACCGGGTTCGCACCGTTGCACGTTGTTTCCGCTTTTCGCAAAAACGTATGCCCGATTTTACGCTGTCCTGTAACAGTAATTAAGGATTAATCAAGGATTTTATAAAGCAATTTCAGTGAGTTACCAGCAATGCGGAAGAATGCTGCTGGTTTTTATTCCGCTTTTCAGCAGGTTATGAGGCGCCCTGTTTTGCTTGTTTTCCAGCGGAATGAACAGGCATGCCACTACAAAAACCACGGTGGCCAGCAGAACGAAGAGCATGCTTTCGCCGTTGATGCCGGTGAAGATCATGGTGCGCACCACCAGGACGAAGTAGATGATGGAAACAATACTGGTGAATACCAGGTTCATCCTGAGCTCGGCACCACAGCTTTTGCAGACGTGCGGCCGCTTCATCAGTTTGGTGACGGCGTCCATGGCTTCGTTATGGCATGCAGGACATTCATTGCTGCTCATGGCTGATACTCCCGGTATTTCTCGTGCAATACGATGGAAGCCGTGATAATGCTCAGGAATGCTTTTAATTGCAACAGTTAACGACTGATTTAATTGCAATTTTTACTGGTTGGTGATGGCACAAAGCCGGTCCAGGGCAGCCCTGGCGCGACCGCTGTCGATGGCATCTGCCGCCATGGCCACGCCCTCAGGCAGGTCATCAGCCTTGCCGGCGATGAGCAGCGCCGCCGCGGTGCCGAACAGTACGATATCCCGGTAGGCGTCCTTTTGACCGTCCAGCAGTGCCCGCAGGCGGGCCGCATTGTATTCCCCGTCGCCGCCCTTGAGATCGGCCAGTGTGGCCCTTTGCAGGCCTGCATCTTCCGGAGAAAGACTCATTTGGGTGACCTTGCCGCCGGCCACTTCACAGATGTAATTGGCGCCGGTGGTGCTCAATTCATCGAGACCATCGGCACCATGGACGACCCAGGCCTTCTCGCATCCGAGGCGGGCCAATACCTGCGCCATCGGTTCGACCCATTCCTGCGCAAACACCCCGATAAGGTAGCGCCTGACGCCGGCGGGATTGCACAGCGGACCCAGGATATTGAAGACAGTACGAATGCCCATTTCGACACGGACCGGCCCGACATACTTGAAGGACTGATGGTGACGGGGCGCCATCATGAACCCGATGCCCGCCTCCGTGATGGCCTGCTCGATTACCGGAATCTCCGCATCGAGATTCACGCCCAGTGCGGTCAGCACATCCGCAGCGCCGGATCTGGAGGACAGCGCCCGGTTGCCATGCTTGGCGATCGGAACCCCGCAGCCGGCGGTCACGATGGCGGTGGCGGTGGAAATGTTCAGGGTGCCGGAGCCGTCGCCACCGGTACCGACAATGTCCATGGCGCCTGCAGGCGCCCCGACCGGCAGCGCCTTGGCGCGAATGACATCGACGGCGGCGCTGATCTCATCGACATGCTCGCCGCGCATGCGCAGGGCCACCAGGAAGCCGGCGATCTGCACCGGCGTGGCACGCCCTGACATGATGATCTCGAATGCTTCACGGGCATCGTCGAACGACAGCACGTTACCGTCTGCGACACGGGCCAGGAAGGGTTTGAGTTCGGTCAGGGCGTCGGTCATCGTCTATTTCATGCTGATGGCGTTGAGGGTATTTTGCATCAGGGATGCGATGGTCATCGGGCCGACGCCCCCGGGGACCGGGGTGATCCAACTGCACTTGTCCTTCACGCCGTCGAAGTCGACATCGCCGGTCAGGCGCCAGCCGCGCTCGCGGGTATCGTCGGGAACGCGTGTGGTACCCACGTCTATGACCACCGCGCCTTCTTTCACCATGTCGGCAGTGACGAATTCCGGCTTGCCGATGGCGACGATGAGGATGTCCGCGCTGGCGCAGATCTCCTTCATGTTGGTGGTGCGGCTGTGCACGACGGTGACGGTGCAGTTGCCGGAGTTGGCGTTACGGGACATGAGCACGGACATCGGTGTGCCGACGATATTGCTGCGCCCGACGACGACGCAGTGCTTGCCGCTGGTCTCGATGTTGTTGCGCTTGAGCAGTTCGACGATACCGTTGGGGGTGGCGGAAATGTGCGTGGGCAGGCCCAGCATCATGCGGCCCAGGTTCTGCGGATGGAAACCGTCGACATCCTTGTTGGGATCGATGGCCAGGGTCACCTTGTCCTCGTCGATCTGCTTGGGCAGCGGCACCTGGACGATGAAACCGTCGATATTGTCGTCCTTGTTCAGCTTATCCACGATACCAAGCAACTCTGCCTCGGAGGTCTCTTCCGGCAGCTCGATGAGGGTGGATTCGAAACCGACTTCCTTGCAGGCCAGCACCTTGTTGTTGACGTAGGTCTTGCTGCCGCCGTCGTTGCCGACAAGCACCGCAGCCAGGTGGGGAACCTTGCCGCCCGCCGCCTTGATTTCCGCGACCTTGGCGGCGATATCCTCTTTCAATGCCTTGGCAGTTGCCTTGCCATCCAGTAATTGCATAGTGTCCTCTACTCGACCTTCAAAAAAGGCGTCATTCTACCGAAAGGCTCCGGTGTTGTGGAGTTTGGCGCACATCTTTGATCCACGCAGGAAATGGTTACCGATCTGCTCGGCTGGGTAGCGGGGATGGAGTGCCCGGTTGCAGCGACGTCCGAGGCAGGGATGCCGAGGCCGAACGACAGCCATCTGAGATGGCTGGCTGGACCTGCTTGCAGGTACGTCTGCGTTCGCGGCAAACGGGTATCCAGCCCCGCAAAAATCCCGATAAAGGCCTTAAAAAAATATTCTTTAGATACGACCGAGCGCGTCGAGGATGATGCCTTCGGTAAGGATCTGCGGCAGGACTTCCGCCGGTAATGACGGGTCGGCCGGGTACATCAGGTACAGCGGCACGCCGCTGGTCTGGTAGCGCTTGAGCACCTCGGTGATGGCCGGGTCGTTGTTGGTCCAGTCACCCTTGAGGTAGGTGACATCGTTGTCGGCCAGCGCCTGTGTCACGATATCCGAGCTCAGCGCCACCCGTTCATTGACCAGGCAGGTGATGCACCAGGATGCCGTCATGTTGACGAAGACCGGCCTGCCCTGCCCGCGCAACTCGTTCAGGCGGGCGTCGCTGTAAACCTCGTATCCCTCACCCGCCGTGTCTGCGCCGGCAACCGCATCACGGGTTTCCAGCAGCGGCGAAGTCAGCAGGCTCAGCACGGCGGCGATGCACGCGATGCCGATGCCGATTTCCAGATAGCGCCACTTCGACTGCGACTGGCGCTGGTACAGCCATGCCGCCAGTCCGATGAAGACACAGCCGCCAACCACCAGGGCCATGGCATCGGCACTGGTCTGCCGGCCCAGTACCCACAACAGCCACACGGCCGTGGCATACAGCGGGAAGGCCAGGAACTGGCGGAACGTGAGCATCCAGCTGCCGGGCCGCGGCAGCATCCTCGCCAGGGCGGGGACGAAAGAAAACAGCAGGAACGGCAGCGCCATGCCGAAGCCGAGTGCAACAAAGACGATCAATGCCACGGGCATGGACTGGGTAAAGGCGAAACCGAGTGCCGCGCCCATGAAGGGCGCCGTGCAGGGACTGGCCACCACGCTGGCCAGTACGCCGGTAAAGAACGAGCCGGTGTACCCTTCCTTCTCAGCAAGACCCGAGCCCAGGCCCATGATGCCGGTGCCGATTTCGATGACGCCTGACATGGCCAGACCCATCAGGAAGAACAGGAACACCAGGGCGGCGACGAACCAGGGTGACTGCAGCTGGAAGCCCCAGCCGATCAGGGCACCCCCCGCTTGCAGCGTCAGCAGGACGGCGGCGAGACCAAGAAATGACAGGACCACACCTGCCGCATAAGCAATGCCATGCAGCCGTTGTTCACGCACCGGTGCCGAGGCGTTGCTGGCCAGGCTCATGGCCTTCAGTGAAAGCACTGGAAACACGCAAGGCATCAGGTTGAGAATGAGGCCGCCGGCCATGGCGAACAGGAATACCGTGAACAGATTCATGCCGCCTGCCGGCTGGGTACCCGTCGGCATGCCGCCTTCAAGCGCAGCCATGGTCACGCCTTCGGGGGCGGCCTGGATTTCATAGGAAACGATTTCCCCTGCCCCGTCTTCGACGATAAGCAAACCGCCCACGCGCTCGGGTGATTCCCGCAGTGCACGCGAATGGGCTTTCTGTGAAAGCTGCAGGCTGGATAACTGGTTGGTGATGTTCTGGTCGGCGATATAGTCGAGCACACGGTGCGTATCTGGAATGAACGCAATACGCTGCGCATTTTCAAATACGGGCTCGGTGGCCTGAACGAGCAGGTTGATGTCTTCCCCGGCAAAGGAAAACATGGCGTCGAAGGTGACATCCGATCGCGGCAGGTTCCGGCGCGTGGCATCGAATCCGTCGATCCAGCGCGAATCGATGCGGGCCGGCCCGGCGCCTACCGGCATTTCCAGGGTGACCGAGGCACCGCCGGGGATGCAGATCTCTTCACATTCCAGCCATTGGGCGTCGGCATGGAGAAGCAGGCTGGCACCGGCAAAGGATGCCGGGATAGTCAGCTCGGTCAGCAGGTATATCTCACCGGTGTAGCCGAAATCCACCAGGTCGGCGGGCAGGTCGAAACGTTCGGGCAATGGCCAGACGATTTCACCGGCGGTGACACCATCCGGCAGCTGCCACCTGATCTCCGTGGGCTTGCCGGCATCACCGGGATTCTTCCAATAGGTGTGCCACGCATCCACGTGCACGAGCCGCAGGGCGACCCACAGCGATTCGCCCGGGATGGCCACTTCGGTTTCCGCGACCAGCTGGGCATCCACATGGGTGCCCGAACCCGGGACGAGTTCAGAGACGCCCTGTCCAAGCGCCGGCAGCTGCCAGGTCGCCAGGAATGCGGCAATCGCGAGAAATTTCAGGAAGTTCTTGGTCATTGTCTGTAATCCAGTCCTGCGGATTGTACTGACTCCATGCGTTTTTACCATGATTTCCATGGAGTTATGGGAACAACCGGGCGCATGTTGCTACCCGATCAAGACCGGTCGGCGGCGTTATTTGTTCAGGCCGTTAATCGCCCTCTCCCAGGATTTCCGGTTTGGTCGCACGCAGGATGGCCCTGATGGCTTCCCTGGCCTGCGCATCCAGGTGGGAAAAAGCGGCGTCCTGAAGCTCACCGGACAGCACGCGCCGGATGCCATCGAACAGGTACCTCTTCACTTCCCCCGGCAAGGCCTCGATGGCATCGGAATAGACCAGGTAGCTGAGCGGGTATGTAAAGGTGCGCGTTTCCAGGTTAAGGTCGCGCAATGAACGGCCCTGGTTGTCCGTCGGTCCCCTGGCCTGGAAGTTGTCGGCGAAACCGGACGAACCGGTGATCCTGTCGGCGAGCGCCACTTCGTTGGCAAAGAACAGCGACTCCAGCACCGGTCGGGTCAACTCCGCGAGTTCGTCAGCAGACAGGTTGCCATTCTCGTGCAGGCGCGTGCGACTTTCGAAGCTCAGCCGCGTGATTGCATTCTGCACCTCGACCTGGTGCTCCACCACCATGAGGGCCACGATGTCGCTGCCGCTGCTTATATAGGAAGATGTATCCAGGTAACCGGCCAGGTCGGCCTTGTTGCCGTTCGGTGTGAGATCGAGATTACGCAGCTTCGCTACATCGTCGACGACGAAATTGCCCATGATGTCCTGGCTGCCATGCATGCCCGTGACATACATGCCGCCCCAGCGCCGGTTCAGCGGCGTCGACGTATCGGTGACGATACTGATCTCGTGCGTGACGATTTCCCCTTCGGGATTGGCGATCACCGAGGTGAGCAGGAAACGCGGCACCCCGCCGCCCGTCATCGAATAACTGTCGTGGCAGCGCAGGCAGCGGTTCATTTCCCGCTCCACGCCAGGCGCATCGGGATCCTGGTTGAAATCGAAGAACACGGGGCCCAGCACCGGGTCCATCACGGCGATCTCCAGGGTGCGGCTGTTCTGGGTGAAACCGATATAAGTGTCATCATTGAAATACAGGGCACGCGGCGTTTGCGCCGTGACGAAGCGTGTCTTCGCCGCGGTTTTGGAAAACACCAGGAACTGCGAATCCGGGTCGATATCCAGCGCGGCCAGCAGGGAATCCAGGTAGCCGCGCTGGCCGCCATCGTGTTCCAGTGTGACGCGCCCGGCGGCGACCTCCGCCATCAGGCGGGTGACGCGATCGGTGAGCGGACGGGAAGCGTAATCGACGCCGGGATAGGCCGTCTCATAGGAAAAGAACTGGGCGCCGGCTGTACCGCTGAACAGGCACAGGCAGCCGATGAGCAATTGCCGCCTCAGTTTGTAGGCAGCGGCAATCAAGGTCGTGGCGAGGCATCGAATTTCCATGCCCGCATTATAGTTTGTTCAAACCGGCTGTTGGACTGTCTGCGTAAAATCCTCCGTGTTTCCATGCTGTGAAATTTAATACCGTGATGAGCCCGCCAGCGGTTAAATTTCATATGCAAAGGTGCTAAAATCGCCGGCCTTTGCGAGCAACAGCCTGTTATTACAGGCTTTTCACGGCAGTAAATTTTCAGAAACAGCTCAAAGAACAAACCGCAAACCACCCAGGAAATCCATCCTACCAACAAGGGAATTCATTTTATGTCGCAGCCCTCAGATATCCAGATTGCCCAGAAAGCCAAACCGCAGCTGATCAGCGAAATCGGCAAAAAACTGGGCATCCCCTCGGAATCCCTGTTCCAGTATGGTCCTTACAAGGCCAAGATCGATTACAACTTCCTGCGCACCAAGAGCAAAGGCAAGAACGGCAAGCTGATCCTGGTGACCGCGATTTCCCCGACTCCGGCAGGTGAAGGCAAGACCACCACCACGGTCGGCCTTGGCGACGCCCTGAGCCGCATTGGCAAGAAGACCGCGATCTGCCTGCGCGAGCCCAGCCTGGGACCGTGTTTCGGCATGAAAGGCGGTGCAGCGGGCGGCGGTTATGCCCAGGTCATCCCGATGGAGGACATCAACCTGCATTTCACCGGCGACTTCCACGCCATCGGTGCCGCCCACAACCTGTTGTCCGCCATGCTGGACAACCACATTCACCACTCCAATTACCTGGGTATCGATGTACGCCGCATCACCTGGCGCCGCGTCGTCGACATGAATGACCGCGCCCTGCGCGATATCACTGTTGCCCTGGGCGGTCCGGGCAACGGCTTCCCGCGCCAGACCGGTTTCGACATCACCGTGGCTTCCGAAATCATGGCCATCTTCTGCCTGGCCACCGACCTGGAAGACCTGCGCAAGCGGTTGGCGAACATCGTCGTCGGCTATACCCGCGACATGAAGCCCATCACCTGTAAAGACATCAAGGCCGACGGCGCCATGACCGCCCTGCTCAAGGACGCCATGATGCCGAACCTGGTGCAGACCCTGGAAGGCACGCCCGCCATCGTTCACGGCGGCCCGTTCGCCAATATCGCCCACGGCTGCAACTCCGTGATGGCGACCACTGCCGGTCTCAAGCTGGCCGACTACGTCGTGACCGAAGCCGGTTTCGGCGCCGACCTCGGTGCGCAGAAGTTCTTCGACATCAAGTGCCGCAAGACCGGCCTGAAACCCGATGTAGTCACCATCGTTGCCACCATCCGCGCGCTGAAGATGCATGGCGGCGTGCCCAAGACCGAACTGAAGGGGGAAAACCTCAAGGCCCTGAAGAAAGGCATGGCCAACCTGGAACGCCACCTGGGCAATATCCAGAAATACGGTGTCCCGGCAGTGGTTGCCATCAACCGCTTCACCGATGACACCAAGGCCGAAGTCGAGCTGGTGCGCAAGTCCTGCAAGGCCCTGGGTGCCGAAGTCATCGAATGTACCCACTGGGCAGACGGCGGCGCGGGCACCGAGCAGCTGGCGAAGACCGTTGTCAGCATCATTGAAAAGGGCAAGAGCAAGTTCAAGGTGCTCTACCCCGACAGCATGTCCCTGTGGGATAAGACCCGCACCATCGCCCAGAAGATCTACGGCGCCGACGACATCATCGCCGACGACAAGGTGCGCAAGCAGTATGCCGACCTGCAGAACCGCTACCCGAACTTCCCGATCTGCATGGCAAAGACGCAGTACAGCTTCTCCACCGACCCTGCCCTGATGGGAGCACCCTCCGGGCACGTGGTGCCCGTGCGTGAACTGCGCCTGTCAGCCGGCGCCGAGTTCATCGTTGCCGTGTGCGGCGACATCATGATCATGCCTGGGCTGCCCAAGGTTCCGGCCGCGGAAAACATCTCCGTAAACAAGAAAGGCCAGATCGAAGGCCTGTTCTAGACGCGCCTGACTGCAAAGCCGGCTGCCCGCCAAGGCCGCCGGCTTTTTTGCGCCTGCAGCAAACCCGGAATCCCGGGTTGGGAAATTTCCCAACATTCTT
>Ga0181582_10005422_pt1 | contig 10291 bp, 7 predicted proteins | sample 071ome_32_FD_132438 | JGI IMG/M metagenome (GOLD analysis project Ga0181582, IMG submission 132438) | Coastal salt marsh microbial communities from the Groves Creek Marsh, Skidaway Island, Georgia - 071405AT metaG (megahit assembly) | ecosystem: Environmental > Aquatic > Marine > Intertidal zone... | reverse complement strand
TATCTACGGGCCTAGGCAATCGCTATCTAACCCATATACTGGAGTCGCAGCTATTTTCAGTAGCCGCTTATTGAATGGCAATGCTCCTGTAGTATTCGAGGATGGAGGACAATTAAGAGATTTCGTGCACGTTAGCGACGTGGTGGAGGCAAATATGCTCGCGACGGATAGCGATACGATTGAACACGGCGTATACAATATCGGAAGCGGCAGCCCCATCTCAATTCTCGAAGTGGCGGAAAAACTCATAGAACTATTCAAATTCCCTGGAGAGCCGACGATCACTCAAACGGCTCGGCCCGGAGACATTCGACATTGCTTTGCCGACATATCTGAAGCCAGGGAAAAGCTTGGCTATAGCCCGAAGGCTGATTTCAGTAAATCTCTCGAGGAATTGATCGCTTGGGTCTCCACCCAAACCGCCACAGACAATTTCGATGATGCCTACAGAAAGCTCAATCTGTCCTAGGAATGAACGAACAGAGTAGCATCGAGCTTCTTAAACCTTCTTAAGCTACATTGATCAATAAGGTCGGAAACGTATCTCCAATCGCCTTCGTAAGTATTGTCATTCCAACCTGCCGCTAAGGCAATTTTCCTTCGGACCATTAAGCAGCCGCAATCGATAAACGAGTACTCGAGCCGCGTTTCGAAGTTCCTCCAGCTGTAATAGTCGTGAGACATGTTGCAATAGACGGCATCCGTAGCTTCATCGAAGGCTTCGAGCATCTTTTCAATGAAGCCGGGCACGTGATAGTTATCGGAATTCGAGACCACGAGAAAATCCCCTTCAATTCGGCTAGCTACTTGCTCAAACCCTAACTGTCGCGGCGTGTGACCCCAGTCATTGGCTCTTTTGTCTGTCTCGATAAAGCGTATACGCTTATCGCTTTCGATAATACTTTTCCCGATTTCTCCTATATCATCCGAAGGGCCATCATGCACGAATAGCAATTCCCAGTTTTCGTAAGTTTGTTCGATTAGCGAAACTGCCAGCACGGGAAACGAATTATAGATAGGGGAAACGAAAATCACCTTTAACTCGCGTTTTTCGATAGCCTCTCGATAGACGGGACTAGGCGTCAGGGGACTCGTTCGCCTCAATATCTCCCAATGCCTTAGCCGATTTCGGGCCCTCAAGACGATTCCTTTGTCCCTGATTGAAGGGGGGAGCCGGCTCAACAGCTTGTACAAGAGTTCCGAAACGGCACTCATAAGGTTGCCAAAAATACAATTTTCATATCCCGAATAGAACCCTAGGATTATAGACCTCAAATGATGTTGCCAATGCCGTATTTAACGATCACGTACAGAGCTCGAACGCCATCCTTCGGCCTTATTTTCTTACCTTCATTGAAATTGCGTTGCTGATAGGAAATCGGCACATCAACGATTCTCAATCCCGCAGCGGAGGCCTTGGCAGTAAGTTCCGGCTCGATACCAAACTGGTTCTCTTCTAGTTCGATCGACTTCAGAAAATCCGCAGGAAAAAGTTTAAAGCAGGTTTCCATATCAGATAGCCTGTATCCCGTAAACAAGTTGGAGGCCATGGTTAGAAAACCATTGGCCATCCGATGCCAGAATGGGCTCACTTCGTTCAATCCCCGGCCTATAAAACGGGATCCGTAGGCGGCATCCGATCCAGATCTTTTCAGATATTCAATAAGCTTCCCGTATTCTTTTGGGTCGTATTCAAGATCTGCATCTTGGAAAATAATGTGCGTTCCATCCGAAACTTGAATACCCGTACGCAAAGCAGCACCTTTGCCCTGATTTTCAGCGTGGTGAACGACTGTATCGACTTCAGCACCCAAGGGCCCTTTCAGTAATTCGCCCGTTCCATCTGTCGACGCATCGTCGACGACTATAAGTTGCATTTCCGAGACACCACTACTTTTCACTGCCAGAACCAACGAAGAGAGCGTATCCACTTCATTGTAGACGGGAATAACAACTGAAAGCCTCATTGAGCCCACATCTTTGAAGATGATTCTTGGATATGAACTCTTTTCACCAAGAGAAGGAAGATTAACATTTAATTGATCCATCGAGCCCTGATGCCTTGGCTTGTACCACACACCAAAATGAATGATCTATTCGTCAAGACCGAGATGCCTTAGGCGAAAAAACCCGGCTGCCTTGCAGACAGACCGGACCTTAAAAAGTTTAGGCAAGAGCCTTTACTAGTCAGCTAGGAATACCTCAACTAGGCCGATACCCGTCGTATCGCTTACACCTGAGAGGACGAAGCTATATAGCCCAGGTATCGCGTCGACCAGAAGAATAGCGTCCTTGGATCCTGTCTCGAGTACGGCGGCACCCACGTCATTGGAGACAGCGATGATTTCATCGACTTTCGACGGATCATCTTCCCAGTCGTCGTTCGTGGCGACTTCAATCTGGGGGAAACCTGGCTGCGTAAAATCAGTGCGGAAAAGCGTGATTGTCGGATCCTGCAAGGTTTCTGACAATCCCGCAATCGACGGTCCCAATCCCCTAAGCAAAAGCTTGGAGTCGACCGCCCCATCGACGATAAATCCGGCAATCAACACATCCGCGCCGGTGCCCACAAAGCCACGGGTGGCCACATTGACCAATCGGTTTGTAGCGTCATTGGGAGCAACCCCATTTCGCGATGTGCCGCTCGCGTCGAAGACCTCAACCAAGCCTACGCCATTAGCGTTTTCTTTGTCATTGACGATAGCGGTGAAGAGCTGCGTACCCTCCGGGCTGAATGCCAGAGCTGCATCTTTAGATGCTTGGTCTACGAAGGCCTGGGCAAACGAACGTTCTACAAAATCATTAACTTCCGTTGCCTGGGATCCCCAATCGTCACTTTCGACGTCTGGAGCAGTTGCCCCGAACGGGAACAGGCTGATAGACGGATCTAGGGCAAAGTTGGAAATTCCTACGTTAGCGAGGTCAGGTCCTTTGGCTCTCGCCAAAATGTCGATGGGTCCAGTTCCCTCGATAACAAAGCCTAGAATAAGTGCTTCCGCTCCGCTTCCGATCCTTCCGCGGGTAGCGATATTGGCTAGACTAGAACGCAGCGACTGGATTCGGGCGCTCGAGCTAACTACTGAGTCGAATCCGTTGATGGCCACGAGTCGGTAATCATAGTCCTTACCACGGCCGACGCTATCGTCATCAAACGAAGTGGCATCGCTTCCAACTGTGCCCAGGACCGTCCAGTCAGATCCGCCAGCCAGTTTCCGTTCGATTCGGTAGCCACCGCCGGGAACGCTGGCTTCAGTCCAATTGAAATTTACCGTGCCTGGATTGTTTTCATCGGTCGCGACATTCGTCGGCGCCGTGGGCGATCCTGCAGGCTCGCCTGCTCCAAATCCGGCTGAAGCCACAAACAATGGTATATCTCCGGCATCTACCAAAGGATTGCTCACATCCGGAAAGAACTTAAGACTGTGTAGGAGGGTGCCATCTGCCGGCATCTCCCAATTGTCTCCAACCCCGTTTTCCGTCGTGTTTCGGTAAAAACCGTAAGGTTCGCCAGCGGCAGGCGTTTGGTTAGCCAAGGTCAGATTGGGAAACCAGAGGATAGCCAAGTCATTCCCCGCTTCCCAACCTTCGCCGTAAGGCACCGCGCCCGATGTAACGATATACTCACCACCCTGCGAGGACTCAGCGGACAGGTCCCATGATGCCACGATCGCATCGTCGCTGGCGACATCAATTAAAGATCCCTCAGATGGCAGGGAGAAGTTGTCGTCGTTAGTAGTGGCGACTAGGAAGAGCATTCCTCTGCCAATAAGCGGATCTCCGTTTTCGTCCTGGAGGGTTCCCAAGTCGATGGAGAAGAAAACCGATCCGAACGAAGTGGAGGCGATACAAGCCGCTAGGGCTCCAGAAAAAATTATTTTGGTCAGTTTCATTGTGGCAGGCTCCATTCATTGACCCAGTTGGTATCTCCTGGATTCGAATCAACTTTAACTTTGCGAACCGCTAAGCCCATACCTGGTTCAATTGTGTCGGTTCCTTTATCGACCGCAGCCCCAGCACTTACCTCGCGCCACGCTCCATTGTAATAGTAATACTCGGCCACCGGCTTCTTGTTTTTCCCAGGCGCCGTTGAGGAGTAAACGAGCAATAAATCGTTTGGATTAGCGGGATCCGTCGTCTCCTCGAACACGCCCCCAGTCGTGAGACCAAGTTCATTGAGGGCGATCGCTAACGGCCGATTCAAGCCCACGAAATTGTCGGACGCGTACTGATCCGATTCGCTGAGCGGGATGGCGATCGGAGCATCGATCACCTCTCCAAAAAACAGGGCATTCTTGGCTACCGTGTCGTTGTTGCGGATAACCATGGCGCGCCCTGGGTAGAGAACTGCGTTGTCGACAACCGCATTGATGCCAGCCCCCACTTGACGCCAGCTACCACCAGAGAAGTAGTAGATGCCTTCCGGAATCATGTCTCCCTCCGCAGATGACGACTCCGGAACGATGACCTCGATCTTTCTCAATCCTGGCTCGCTCTCGTCCTCGTTGTCCACTCCCAGAGGGAATGCGGATCCCAAGGTCCAATGGGGGTAAACCGCTATTCCGTCTCCATTCGCCAGGCCAGCGCTGGTCCCTCCGCCCACCACAATACCAGAGGCGGTGTTGGAAGTAACATCCAAGTGCGTTCCTTTCTGAACCCCAGTTTCTACAACCACATAATGAGTGGGTGCTCCTGACTGGCTGTCGAAAGCACCGCTCGTCAAAGAATCGGCGGCTACTGTTAAAGTTACCGAGCCGTTCTCAGAAGCGGACTCTAGGACACCCCTGAATTCGGCTGATTGTTTAAAGGGAAAGGCCACGATCACATCGCTCTCCGCAGGCAAATCGATAGAAATAGCCCCCACTATCTGGGAGTAAACTTCTTGCGCTCTGACTGAAGAACTCAACGCAACCAAGGAGGCGAGGGCGGCTATGATAAGCCTGGGCATCGTGAAAGATTGCTTCATGGCTAGAGAGTGTCTGGGCCAACCCATTGAAATACGAGTAATACGCTCAAATCAAGCCCCTTGTTTCAACTTTTTGCGCGAATGAGAAACGGAATCGCACTATGTCACTGTAAGGTAAACTTGCAGACCGCCCAACACAAGCCACGTCAAGGGCGATCCGCATTTCCCGTTACCGAGCGAAGACCGCGAGACCTGGGAAACTCTAGCCGTTGGAGTATCCTAACTCCCGCAGCAGCGCTTGTACTTTTTGCCGCTCCCGCAGGAGCATGGATCATTTCGACCCACTTTCGGAGTGGCCCGCTTGACCGCCACTTTCGGGAGTGAAACTTCCTTGCCCTCAGGGCCGCCTCCAATCGGGCCAGCGGGAGCGGAGTCGCCCGGTCCTCTGGCTACAGCTTGACGGGCCAGCATGGTTTTTACATTTTCGACAGCAACCATGTTGGTAGCCGTGCGGAACAGGCGAGAACAGAGCTGCGTCCGAATCATGCCAATCAATTCTTGGAAATAAGTGTAGGCTTCGTTTTTGTATTCGGAGAGTGGATCTTTCTGTCCGTAACTCCTCAAAGAGACGCTTCGCCGCAGTTCCTCCATCTCCGTGAGATGCTCCTGCCAGCGACCATCGATTGAATTGAGAAGAATAAATCGCTCCAAATGAATCAGCGCTTCCTCATTTTCAGCGGTCTTTTTAATGCGATAGGCTTCCTTAACCTTGTCGAGCACAAGATCGAGAACCGCTTCGATATCTAAGCCGTCGAGCTCCTCTTCCCTGATGCCGACAGGAAAGTGAGAGTTCACCCAAGTTGCAAATCCTGAATAACCGCCGCCTTCACCACTGCCTGATTCGGATTCCAATCTCTCAGCAAGCTCCTCCTCGACCAACTCAAAAATGGTTTGGCTGGGATCTTCGCTGTGCAATGCTTCATTACGGATGCCGTAGATAATTTCCCGCTGCTTGTAGAGTACGTCATCGTATTGCAGCAAGCGCTTGCGAATGGAGTAGTTCTGCTGCTCTACCTTCTTCTGGGCCGTCTCGATCGAGCGATTGAGCAAGGGATGCTCCAATGGTTCCCCCTCTTCCATCGAGTTTTGGAGAATCTTAGACATGGGGCCGGAGTTGGCGAACAGGCGCATGAGATCGTCTTCAAGGGAAATGAAGAACTTCGAACGACCTGGGTCGCCTTGCCGCGAACAACGGCCACGCAATTGCCTATCGATACGACGCGACTCGTGTCTTTCCGTTCCCACTACCAACAGTCCACCTCTATCTTTAACCCCATCGCCCAATTTTATATCCGTTCCACGACCAGCCATATTCGTGGCAATCGTCACAGCTCCACGGATACCCGCTCTAGCTACAATCTCCGCCTCTTGCTGGTGATATTTGGCGTTGAGCACATTATGTGGGATATTCTTGCGTCGCAACATGCGGCTCAGCAATTCCGATGCTTCTACTGAAACGGTTCCGACCAGCACCGGCTGACCCTTTTTATGGGCCTCTTCTATGTCCTCGATGGCGGCATTGTACTTTTCCCTTCGGGACTTGAATATCACATCGTTCTCATCGACTCGAATGCAAGGCTCGTTCGTCGGGATAATAGCCACATTGAGCTTGTAGATGTCATGAAATTCCGTCGCTTCCGTTTCCGCCGTACCCGTCATGCCTGCCAGCTTGTCGTACATTCGGAAATAGTTCTGCACAGTAATGGTGGCGTAGGTACGGGATTCCCGTTCGATCGTCACATTTTCTTTGGCCTCTACAGCTTGGTGCAAACCGTCGCCCCAACGCCTGCCCGGCATCACGCGGCCCGTATTCTCGTCGACAATCACGACCTTGCCATCCTGAACGACATATTCGACGTCTTTCTCGTACAAAGAGTACGCTCTTAACAACTGGCTAATGGCGTGAATATCTTCACCGACGACTTCGAGCTTCTCTTGCTCTTTAAGCTTGATAGCGTCTTTTTCCTCCTGGGAAAGCGAGGTGTCTTTATCCAAAGCGCTGAACTTGGTCGCCAGGTCCGGCAACATGAACGCGTCGGGATCATCGGGCCTCAGCTCGACTCGGCCATTTTCCGTGAGGTCCGCTTGCCGCTGCTTCTCGTCTATCGTGTAGTAAAGGCGCTCCTTGAGAGCATACATGCGGTCCTTGTTTAGATCGCCATGCATCTCTGTCTCGAATTTATCAAATTCGCTGCGGACGTCGCCCCTCTCCATCAGTCTCATGAAAGTCTTGTTCTTTGGGGCCCCCAATTTGACCAACAGTAAATCGGCAAACGGATCCGCCGCTTCCGCTCCGTCTGAATTCGAGGTTTCCTCATCGCTTTCCAGTTCAGCCTTGGCAGCATTAGCAAGCTTATTGCAAAAGGCTACTTGCTTCGACACCAGCCTTTGAATGCCGCTCTTCATTTTCGTGTAGGGCTGTTCCCGTTGAATGGGAGCTGGGCCCGATATGATCAGCGGCGTTCTCGCTTCGTCGATGAGGATAGAATCTACTTCGTCGATAATAACATAGTAGTGGTCGCGCTGAACCTGCTCCTCCGCATTGTGGGCCATCCCATTGTCTCGAAGATAATCGAAACCAAATTCGGAGGCCGTGCCGTAGGTAACGTCGCAACCATACATTTCCCTCTTTTGCTCCGGAGGCATTTGGTTTTTTATGCACCCGACAGACAATCCCAGATAGGCGAATAGGTACCCCATCCATTCAGAGTCCCGCTGGGCCAGATACTCATTAACCGTAACGAGCTGCACATTCCTGCCACTCAGAGCATTCAGGTATATGGGCAGCGTGGATACGAGCGTCTTTCCCTCACCAGTAGCCATTTCGGCGATACGCCCCTGATGCAATGCCATTCCGCCTATGAGCTGAACATCGTAGTGAATCATGTCCCATCCGACTTCCTGCCCGATAACGGAGGTCCTGGATCCCACAAGCCGTCTGGCCGCATTCTTTACGGTAGCGAAGGCCTCGGGAAGCAAGTCATCGAGGGATTCACCAGCCTCGAATCGAGCTTTGAACTGGGCCGTATGCGCCTTCAGTTCATCTTCAGTCAACGATTGGTAGCCTGATTCCAGCTCATTGATGCGATCCACGATGGGCTGGCATGACTTGAGCCATTTCTTGTTAGACCTTCCGGCGAATTTTTTGAAAATTGATGAAAGCATGCTCCTTGCTTGAATAAAAACCTTTTCAAGTAGCGAATAGGGGACCTTCTGGCAACGAAAAGGTTCTGGATTCTGGAAAGGCGAGCACAATGGGGCCATTTCGCCGCTAATCGACTACAATCGCGGATTCGTCAGCGAGAGCCAAATTGCCGGCCCATTGGGATGGTCCAATTCCAATCTTTCTCCCTCTAAGCGAAAACCGAAGTGCTCAAACGCGTCAAGCAACTCCGACTTCTCCATCCAGTTGCAGGATTCGCTACCACCCCCGCAAAACCCTGCCCAATCGAGAGCGTCGCCATAGTTGTAGGCATGGAGCTTGTGGGAAAATCCCGATTGGGTAGCTTCCCAGGATCCGGAAAACTTATTTCGGATAACAGGATTCGCATCGATCGCCGGCCCATCCCAAAAGTGCGTCCAGACGAACAGCGAGCGTACCCGCTTAGATAACAGCTCGATTAGCTCAACGGGATTTTTCATATGATAGATCACTCCGCAAGCCAGACCCACGTCAAAAACTCCTGGGGCCGCGCGCAGATACTCAAGGAAATCGCCCAACAAGTATCGCGTCTTTTGAAGGCCTAACAGCTCTTTGACCAACAAGCATCTCAGGTAAGCGTTGGCGTTCGCTTCTATCGCCAGGACGGAGGCTGCTCCTGCCAATTCCACCATAGCCGAGTGGCAACCTTCTAGTGGCCCCAACTCCAAGACGTTTTTTCCCTCGAGGCCGCCCAGTTGCGAGGAGGTCCAGTGAATTCGCTCGTCGTCGTAAAGCTTGCCCACTCCTCCGGTGTCGGCCCCTGTTTTTTCCGGTAGCGTGGAAAACCATTGGCCCGCGAAAAGATCTACAGCATTTTGATTGGAAGGGAACTTCCCGAAATAATTCTCGGTTTTCATCAATTCAATCCTGACTTTCGGGATACGCGATCCCCACGGGCGGAGCTGTACAAAATTATGGTCTAGAGCTCGAGAAGCTCTTTGAAGTACGCTATCGTTTCTCTGAGCCCCTCCTCCAAAGGTACGGCAGGTTCCCAATCTAGCTTGCTGTTGGCGATTTCTATATCCGGCCTCCTCTGCTTAGGATCGTCTTGGGGCAGCGGCTTGAATATGATCTTCGATTGAGTTCCCGTCAGCCTGATCACATTCTCGGCCAGCTCGATCATTGTAAACTCGCCCGGGTTACCCAGATTGACCGGTCCGACCGTCGCATCCTGCTCCATTAGACAGACAAACCCTTCAATCAAATCGCTGTAGTAGCAAAAGGACCGCGTTTGCGTTCCATCCCCAAATACCGTGAGATCCTCTCCCTTCAACGCCTGTACGATAAAATTGGAGACTACCCGTCCATCTTCCGGCGACATTCTTGGGCCATAAGTATTGAATATGCGGGCAATGCGGATATCGACTCCATTTTGCCGATGATAATCGAAAAATAGCGTTTCCGCGCAACGCTTTCCCTCATCGTAGCATGATCGGATACCTATGGGATTGACATTGCCCCAATAGGATTCCTGTTGCGGATGCACATCGGGGTCTCCGTAAATTTCGGACGTAGAGGCCTGAAACACGCGCGCGTTCGTACGTTTTGCCAGTCCTAGACAATTGATCGCCCCCATGACGGAGGTCTTGATCGTCTTGATCGCGTTGTATTGGTAATGAACCGGGGAGGCCGGACAGGCTAGGTTGTATATGCGGTCAACTTCCACCTTGAAAGGATCGATCACATCATGACGCATGAACTCGAAATTCGGGCTATTCCGTAGGTGAGCGACATTGCGCTTGGATCCGGTGAACAGGTTGTCCAAACAGATGACATCATCCCCTCGATCGATCAGTTTGTCCGCTAAGTGGCTCCCGAGGAAACCTGCCCCGCCCGTAATCAGTACACGCATTTCCAAAGATGACTAACCTCCGCTCGGAATTCCAAGATCAATAATGTCAACGATGCGTTAATTTGGGCTCGAAAGCCGTCGACCGGCGGGCTGTCCTATTCCCCGCCCGCTTCATACTCGCGAATCCATGCTTGGCTCCACTTGAGGAAATCTCCTCGGGCGATATGCGAGCGGGCCTGACGCATGAGATCCAAATAGAAATGCAGGTTGTGGATGGTTAACAACGTGCACCCGAGGATCTCTTTGGCCATTATTAGATGTCTCAAGTAGGCTC
>Ga0181582_10005419_pt1 | contig 10293 bp, 16 predicted proteins | sample 071ome_32_FD_132438 | JGI IMG/M metagenome (GOLD analysis project Ga0181582, IMG submission 132438) | Coastal salt marsh microbial communities from the Groves Creek Marsh, Skidaway Island, Georgia - 071405AT metaG (megahit assembly) | ecosystem: Environmental > Aquatic > Marine > Intertidal... | reverse complement strand
GTCATCCTCTAGATCCGTGACCTCATCCGCCGAATGCTTGGAATGACTGAAAAGGTTGATCATCCGCGCTTCATAGGGGTTTACCCTTCCACCGTCGGCTCTGGGTAGAAGATCGGCCCATTTTTCATACCCTAGAAAGGTGGAAGTCTTCTCCAGGAGGTTTCTCAGGAAATTGTAATGATACTTGCGCACTTGCCCTGTCTCGATGGCATTCTCAAGTTCTCCTTTCAGGTAGAGGTGATAGGCGAAGGGAGAATCGCTCTTCTGATCTTCCAAAGTTCGGCAGCACACCCCATGGCTTTCTTCCCACCGACGAGGATCTGTTGAGGATCATCCGGCAGGGGGTGCTCGGAACCTCCATGCCTCCCTTCAAGCTGCTGCCTGAACGGGACGCCCTCGCCGTGATCCAGTACATGAAGACCTTTTCCCCGGCCTGGCAGGATCCCACCAAGCATGCCGCGCCCGTACCGGTGCCTCCCCTTCCGGAATCCTTCGCCAAACCCGAGTCCCGACTCGAGATGGCCAAGGAGGGACTCCCCCTGTTCCAGGCCACCTGCGCACCCTGCCACGGTGCCACCGGTGATGGAAGCGGGGCCGCCGCCGCCACGCTCGTGGACGTCTGGCAGAATCCGATCAAGCCGATGGACCTGCGCCAGCCCTACATCCGGCGCGGCCGGAACCTCACCGACATCTACAAGGTACTTGTGACCGGAGTGAACGGCACACCGATGCCCAACTTCGGACCGGCCATGACCGACGACCAACGGTGGAAGATCGTGGCCTACGTGAACCACATCCGCCAGGCACACAAGGGACGTGTCGAGCCCCTGCCCGTCGAAACCGCACAACCTGCAACCTCCGCTCCCGCCTCCAATGACAGCTTTGAATAAGACATCCAACGAAGAACTCGTGCACCTGCCCTTGGTCAGGATTCATCTCAGCATCGCCGTGCTTTATTCACTCGTGGTCGTGCTTGCCGGCATGTCCTACGCGATGCAGTTCGTCAACCTCTACCCCTTCCCCGGCGTGGAGCTGCTCTCCCCGGGAAGGATCCGCATGTCACACACCATGGCGGTGGCCTACGGCTGGCTGGCCAACGGCTTCTTCGCCCTCTGCTACTACGTGCTTCCGAAGCTCACCGGATTCCGGGTGTTCTCCACGAAGCTGGGATACATCCTCTTCGGTGCCTACAACACACTGGTCCTGGGCACGGTCGCCATGATCATGCTCGGCTTCGGACAGGGCATTGAGTGGGCGGAAACCCCCAAGGTCCTCGATCCCTTCATCGCGATCAGTGTCGTGGGCATCGTCTTCAACTTCCTCTACCCGGTCTGGAAGGCACGGTCGAAGCCCTACTACGTGACGGTCTGGTACGCCACGGCCGCGCTGGTCTGGACGCCCCTGGTCTATGTGATGGGCAACTTCCTTCCGGAATACTGGCTGCCTGGTTCCGGTGGCGCGGCCATCACCTCCATGTACATCCATGACCTGGTCGGGCTCTTCGTCACGCCCATGGGTGTGGGCATGATCTACTACCTCCTGCCCGTGCTGCTGAAGAAACCCATCTACAGTCATGCCCTGTCACTGACGGGCTTCTGGGGACTGGCCTTCTTCTACCCCTTGAACGGCGCACACCACTACCTCCTGAGCCCGATCCCGATGTGGTCGCAGTATGCCGCCATCGTCGCCAGTGTCGGCATCCACGTGGTGGTCTACACGGTGATCTTCAACTACTTCGCTACCATGAAGGGTGAGTACAAGCAGCTTGTGGACAACATCCCGTTGCGCTTCATCGCCGTGGGTGCCATCTGCTACCTGATCACCTGCATCCAGTGCGCCGTCCACGTGACGATGAGTGCCCAGGAGATCATCCACTTCACGGACTGGGTGCCCGGCCATGCCCACCTGGTCCTGTTTGGAACCTTCTCCTTCTGGCTCTTCGCCTGGATGTATTACCTGTGGCCCCGGATCTTCAAGACACGCCTCTACTCCACCAAGCTGGCCGAATGGCATTTCTGGCTGGCAACGATCGGTGTGATCGTGATGTGGGTCGACCTGCTCGCGGCCGGCGTGATGCAGGGCTACATGTGGAAGCAGCTCGCCCCCTTCAACGAGGTGGTCGAGGCCAGCAAGCCCTTCTGGTGGACGCGCATCTTCTCGGGTGTGCCCATCCTGATCAGTGAGTTCCTCTTCGCGCTCAACCTCTACATGACCTGGAAGAACAGGAACGAGGCCAGCGACGAGGAGACACTCAACGCACCCCTTGCCCCCGAACCCACCGGCAGCAACGCCTGACACCTGATACCATGAAAAGCATGGAAAAATTCAACGTCATCTTCCTCGGGGCCGGAGTCGGTCTCCTGTTCATGGCCTTCCTGACACTCGGTGTCGTGCCGGCCGTGATGACCAACTCCGTGAAGCCGGCCGAGGTCTTCCCCGCCGTGGTGCCCGACAACTTCAAGGAATACTACAACTCCACGGAGGAATACCGCGCCGCCCTCTACCAGGGACGCGACATCTACGTGAAGGAGGCCTGCTGGCACTGCCACAGCCAATACGTTCGTCCGGTTGGCAACGAGGCCCTGCGCTACGGCCAGGTCTCCACCGTGGACGAGTACCAGAACGACCTCAACATGCCCCAGCTCTTCGGCACCCGACGCGTCGGGCCCGACCTGATCCGCCTTGCGGGCAAGCACGAGAACGACTGGCACTTCGTCCATCTCTACAATCCACGCGACGTCGTCCCCCTCTCCATCATGCCGGGCTATCCCTGGTATTTCAACGAGGACAAGTCACCCAAGGAGGAGGCCGTCGCGCTGGTGGCCTACCTGCAGTGGCTGGGCAGCTGGATCAAGGATGACGCCGACGCCAACATCTACGACACAAGGCAATGAGCACGCCACAAGAACCCGGAGCCGAGATGACGGAAAGAAAGGACTCCATGGATCGCCTGATCCGGAACCTGCTCATCACCTTTGTCGGTTCGATTGTGGTGCTGGCTGCGATCGCCGCCTTTGCCGTGAAGACGGACCGCCTTCACATCTACATGCACTTCACCGGGGTCATCTACCTCGTGCTCTGCACCCTCTTCCTGTGGATCATCGCCAAGGTGTTCGTGCAGGGACACATGGGCAGCTCGCGCGAGATCGAGGCGCCCAAGATGGAGATTTTTGACCTGGAGAACGACCGATGAACCTCACGAGTCTACCCGGCCTGTTTGCCTGCTTCTTCTGCGGCGTTGATTCCAAGGCGCTGATGGTGTTCTTCATCCTGTTCGTGGCCTGCGCCGCGCTCGGGACCATCAGCCTGCTTTTCTACGCCATCAGCAAGGGCGACTTCTCCAACGTGGAGGCCGCGAAATACGATGTCTTCGAAGGCCTGCCCGACAACGAAAAACCCGACCAAGACCAAGCTTGAACATGTCTGAAACCAAGACCAACCCCAACGAAGTGGAACACGAACCTGAGATTGTTCCCGAATCCGGCCATGGCAAGATGCCGCTCTTCCTGCTGTGCATCTGGATTGCGGCCATCAGCTTCTTCATCTACTACTTCTTCAGTTTCGGGTTCGCCGACCTTCAGGATTGGCTGAACAAGTAGTTCCATGACGCCCGAAGTCACAAGGCACTTCCTGCACATGCACGAGGATCTCCCTCCAGGCATCCACACCTACCCGACACTCAAGGGCAAGCGACGCTTTGAGATGTTGCAGGTGGCCAATGTGATGCTGGCGGCCTACGTGGCGATCCACAAGCTGTTCATGCCCGCCTTCGTGGCGCTCATGACCAAGACAGGCACCGTCGCGGATGCCGGCTTCGGGCTCTGGTACCTCTACCACGCGCTGATCTGGTTCCTCATGCTCGAGAAGCAAAGGAACCCCTACAACGCCTACAGCCTGGTCTACATGGCGTGGTTTGCCACCGGCTACCTGCCGCTGACGACCTTCCTGTCCTTCATCCATGATGGGGCATTCTCCGTCACCTGGGGCACGATCAGTGCGGTGCTCTGCTACGGAAGCAGCCTCATCTTCACCATGTTCCTCCTTTATCGCCTGAGGATGCCCACCACGGCCTACCTCTATCACCTGGAGGACCGTATCATACCCAACTGGAGCCTCGCCGTTCCCTGGTTCATCGCCGGACTGGGAGCCAGCCTTGCCGGCCTGAGCCATCTCTGACCCATGTTTGATTTCTACCTCACCATCCTGCACGTCACCCTGGTTTCAGGCATGGTCCTGTTCTCGGTGATCGTGCTCAAGAAGAGCAAGCACAACGACTGATGTTCCGGTGCCTCGTGACATGGCTGTTGCTGCTGGGCGCATGGACGCTCCAGGCACAGATGCCCGACCTCAAGGAAGGAGAGGTCGTCTACGAGAAGTCCTTTGGTGACCGCAGCATCCGGCTCTGGCAGATCCCGGGCACGGCTCGGGAGCACATCCCCATCCGCTTTCTCTTCGAGGAGGTCACCGCCACCTCCAAGGTAATGCCGAAGACAAATGCTGAGCACTCCAGTGATCCGGACACCTGCGTCCTATGTGCCCAAGGCGGTGCTCCGCTTCCTGAGGAACTGACGCAGGCACTGACCGCCTATGACACCTCCCGCATCGCACCGGAACCCGGATCCGAGGCCGCCTACACCTTTCGTCCCGCGACCCATGAACTTCATTTCTGGAGCACCAACCTGCTGGAGATCCGTGAGACCTTCCGGACTGCAGGCAACTACGAACTCAGCCTTTCCTCGGAAGAATTCCCCATGCTCGACCTGCGGATCCCCGAGAAGGTGGAACCCGCACTCTACATCCAGTTCGGCCCTGAGTTCGGTGCCTTCGTGATCGGGTGCGGCATCATCGGCATGGGACTCTTCCTCACGGTGAAATACCTCCATCAACGATCGCGCCAGCAACACCAGATGGCGCCCACCCTCTCCTGACCATGACCGACGAAGCCCGCAAAGCCCGCAACCTCGCCCGCCTCTACTTCACGCTTTTCGCGTTGCTGATCCTCGGTGGCATCGCCATCAAGCGGGTCTGGGGACATCCGGAATTCGTGATCTTCTTCCACCTGCCAGGCGCCTTCTTCCTGGTCCTCGGCGGCATATCCATGCGCGCCGGACGCGAAGCCGACTACCAAAGGGAAATCGCCGAATGGCGCGAAAGGGCAGAAGCCCGGCAATAATCTGCGTCCCTCTGCCTGTCCCGCTCCCGCGGTGGCGAAATCTGCGGATGGGTCAACCCGCCGTCTTGGGATCGGGCATCTGCCCCGCAGCCTGACCGGGCGCCTTGGTTGGCGCCGGATCTGACGGTGAATCAGGAGTCTGTTCACTCACACGGTCCGGCAGTTTTCCTTCCTTCATCGCAAGGGTGAACTTGTGAAGGAAGGCGGTGGGTTCCATTTCACCGGTGGGCTCGAGGGCGCCGGTGGTCACGCTGCCCCATTCGTTGAAGGCATTGATGTAGAGAAACAGGGGCTTCTCATGCAGGAGGATGTTGTGGATGTCGTTGAAGCGGCTGAGTGGAAAATCCAGGGTGACCTTCCCTCCCTCGACATGGGGCTTGGTGATCTTCTGCCCGTCGGCCACGAAACGGATGATGCCTACCTCCACCTCATTCAAATAGCAGCTGATGACGGCCTTGAATGGCTTGGTCATGGAGGTGATGTAGAAGACCTTGTAGGCATCAAAGTCCTGACTCACGGGTTCCTGGTTGATGGGGACCATTTGGTTCATAATCTGGGTCAGTATCGTTTTTTTCAGGCGGAAGACTTCAACCAAAGGCTCGCGAAAGCCTCGAGCGGTCGTAGGCGCGACGCTGGGCAGGCGTCATGGATTTGAAATCGGGTTTTCCGCCATCGGTGACGGGCCATTCGGAGGCTGCAGGCGGCGCGGAGGCCTTCTTCTCGGACTTCGCGAGAGGATTGTTCCGGACTTCCACACGGGACTTCTGGACGGCACTGCCGTCATAGCTCATCGCCTGGTCGGTCAGCTGCAGGTCCTGTTCGAGCGGGCGGTTGGGCGTGATCTTCCGTGCCTGCAGGACCCCGTGGTAGGCGCGCACGGCCTCCTCGGGATCAATCCGGCCCTCGACGATCATGCGCAGCATCTCGATGAAGGCCAGCTGGTGCTCGGCATTGTTGATCTTCCGACCGAACAGGGCCACGCGGGCACCGTGCTTCCTGGCATCATGGATGAGGCGAAAGGCATCATAGGTCGTTCCAGCACTGCCACCCAGGACACCCACCACCATGTTGGGATCATACTGGCAGAGCTCCTCCATGTAGCGGGGACCGGAATAGACGATCTTGAGGAAGACAGGACGCCCGGCCTCGGTCACACCGGCCAGGCTGCGGATGATCTGGTCATTGATGAACTCACCCATCTTTTCCTGCGGAATCCCGCTGTCGACATTGGGATTGAAGACCTCCAGGAAATACCGGAAGCGCTTGGCCTCGGCCTCCTCGCGGAAGGCCTTGAACTGGGTCAGAGTATGGTGGTCCAGCTCCAGGTCGTTCACGAAGGTGACGGAATACAAGCCAAGGTTGGCGCCAGGAAACTCCTCCACCCCATCCCGCTCGCACTCCGATTTCCCACACTGGATGTGGTCAATGCTGGCGGAGCGGAAGGGCCTCGCCGCTTCCTTGAGGTAGCTGCCGTGCCGGATCGCCCAGACATCGGTGGCATCATTGGCCCGGGCGGCGGGGGTCATGGGGGAATTCCTGAAGAGGCCCTCCTGGATGGTCAACAGCTCATTGACCGAGGCCGACATCAACATGATGTCCACCAGCTCCTGGTCGACCACCTCGCGGATGATGTCAAGGAACTCGGGAAGGTTGCGATGACCGTATTCCTCTCGGGTCCAGACCTCGGGGGAAAACTGGGCGGCATGGGCGCCTGACCTGGAAAGGTAGTCCCGCTTGCCCGGTGCCTTCACACCAAAGGCCATGTCCGCGTCCTTGGCATCCGCAATGATGAAGGCGTTGGACGATGGGTTGGCCTTGATTTCCTGAAGTTTGGCGTCGAGGGATTTCATGTGGGAGGTGGATTCTCCAAGGGACCACCGGCACACTCAAGCACCAATGCCCCTCATCCAACCTGGGTTTCTTCCTTGCCGGAACCGCGAGCCTCAATCCCCTTCTCGGCCTTCTTGAGAAACTCCGTGAGGAGGTGGGACTTCTCGGACTGGATGGCGGTCGTCTCCTCCACCCTGCCGCTCAGGTCGGCAAACTCCTTCTTGAGCTCCGCAAAGTAGGAATCCAACAGGGCCAGACGGCGCGCCAGGACCTTGGCAAGATGAAGACAGGCGGCGGGATTTTCCTCAAACCAGACCCCAGCCCTCTCAATGATGCAGAAGCGGCAGTCGGTCAAGGCCCTCACCGTCGCGTTGTGAAAGGTCTTCAAAAACACGGAAAGCTCACCAAAAACGGCTCCTTTTTCATCCAATTGACAGATCTGCTGCCCATTCTTGATGACCTCCACACGGCCATCCAGGAGAATCCAAAGCTGATTCTTGCGCTCCCCCTGACGCAGAATGTCCTCCCCCTTCTCAAAGGTGGTTTCGTCCAGATTTTTGACAATGTCCAGAATGTGGTTCATCCGCGCAGCCGGGTTTATAAATCAGCATTGCCCCCCCCTGTCAATTCAGCATCCCCCCCAAATAATCGCGTTTGCCGACGGAGAGCCTCATTGATCCAGCACGGGTGCGCTGATATGTTCCCGAGAATGAACCGATCACTCCATCTGCTGCTTCTATCGCTTTTTCTGCTCTGCGGAGTCGCGGCCATGGCCCAGGACGAAGCTCCCGAGCCCAAGGATGAAAAGCAGATCCTTCAGGAAAAACTCGATCAGATCATGGCCGAGGACGACAAGGCGGCCGAGGAGATCGATGGCTGGATCCGCGACCGGTTGCAGGATGACGAGGCCGGAGAGCTCAAGGAACTGACCCTGAACACCAGGATCCGTGGGCGGCTCGACGAGGTCGAGAAACTCTACAAGGACTTCATCCAGAAACACCCCGGCATCGCCAAGGCCCATCTCGCCTATGCCAGCTTTCTCAATGAGCAGGGCCGGCCCGAAGAAGGCCTCGCCCAGCTTGAAAAGGCCAAGGACCTAGACCCCAACGACCCCGCCGTCTGGAACAACCTTGCGAACTTCTATTCCCACAGTGACGAGATGCCCAAGGTCTTTTCCTACCTGGAGAAGGCCATCGAGCTGGATCCCGAGGAGCCGGTCTACCTCCACAACCTGGCCATCCTGGTCTACACGATGCGGAAGGACGCCAAGCTCTACTTCGGCACCGAGGACGAAATGGAAATCTTCAACCGCTCACTGGACCTCTACCGGAAGGCGGTGAAGCTGGACCCGGAGAACTTCGAGCTGGCAGCCGATTATGCCCAGAGCTACTACGGCATCCGGCCGTGGCGGGTCGAGGAGGCGATCAAGGCATGGAACATCTGCCTTGAGATCGCCAAGGAGGAGCCCCAGAAACAGGGCGTCTATATCCATCTGGCGCGCTTCAATGCGGAAGGGAAGAACTTTGCCGAGGCCCGCAAGTGGCTCGACAAGGTGACCCATCCCTTCTTTGCGGAGCTCAAGGCCCAGGTGCTCAAGAGCGTCAAGGGCAAGGAGGAGGACCACCTCCAGTCATTGGGCATCACGAACTGAGCCCGTCGCCCTGACCCGGTAGAAGACCGGAGCCATCAGGGTCTCTGAGAAGGTGAACCGGGACTCCCCGGTATTGGATGTCGAGGCTGTCGTCCAGATGTTGAGGTCGACCGAGCGCTCCACGTAGTAAAGAAGCGCATCATTCGAGACGTCTATGGTCAGGGTCAGCATTTCATCCGCCACCACGGGGGTGGACACCTGGATGTCCGGAGGATCCGCCACCACCAGTTCAAAGACATTGGTCGTCGTGGCCCTCAACTCATCGGTCATCACCACTTCAAGGCTGTTGGTTCCCAGCGAAAAGAGGTTGGTTGCCAGCTGCACCTGATAGGTATCCACATCAACGTTGGTGGTCGTCAGTGTGGAGGCCAGCGCCCCGGCCACATAGAAGTCCACCCGGTTGACGCCGTCCTCATCCGTGCTCTCCACCTCCACCGTGACCGGATCAAAGGGCGTGAACACGGTGTTGGTCAGCGGTGCCTGAAGGGAAACCTTGCCGGACGAGTTCTCCACCACGTGCACCACCCCGGTCATCCCGGCGCTGAACCATCGGTTCTCATCACGGTAGGGATAGTCGCCCACCGCATCAAAGGTGATCTGGCAGATGTCCCCCTTGAAGAGAAACTCACTGCCGCAGAAACCCTCGGTGCCCGTTCCCGAGACCGTCCGGCCATCGCTCCTGCAGAGGAAGTTGACCGTATCTCCCGTCGAAACGGTCAGTTCCTTGGGATTGAAGTCAAAGCTGTTCACCAGCACCTCCCACGTGGCAGCACTCCCTTCAAGCCCTCCCAGGGCCAGGGTCAGCAGCAACACGCAAACTCTCCTCGATGGGTTCATCAGACGGCAGGAGGAAACGACATGGAGCACGGTGCCCGCAAGCCTGAACGCAGGCCTATTCCAACTCCCCCAGTTCGATGACGGCTTCATGGGTGCCGAAGAGGTGCAGATAGAGGTCCGCATGTTCCTCCTTCAGTTCGGCGTCCAGTTCGATGGGAACCTGGCTTGACCTCCGGTATTCGATCAGCTCCACGGAGTGCACGAGGGTCTTGTCCCGACCGTGCATCCGGAGATGGATCGCCTTGCCCTTCTTCATGAGCGTCAACGGAAGGAAGGCCAGCCGGTGGGAATCCGTACTGTCATTGTTCTGGATGTCCATCATCCAGAGCCCCGATTCGGGAACCACCTGCCCCTTCACCTTGGGAGCCACCTTGAGCGCCCAGAGGAAACCAAGGCCAACTTCCTTTCCCTCCTCCAGTTTCGGCATTCCGGCAAGTCCCGAAGCGGGCGCCACCAGCACACCGGTCCCATCCCCGGTCATCAGGTAGGGCTTCTTCCAGTCGGGGGTCATCGCAACGGGCAGGCCTTCCAGTTCTGGAAGACTCCTGCGTATGACTTCGCCCACCTCGACGGCCTTTTCGAGCGGTTGGTGTTCCTGCGCAGCCAGGGAAAGGCCGCACAGCGTGAGAGCTAGGATCTGGATCAGGCGCTGGGACATGGTTGGATCAACGCAACCTTGGGCCATGGATCATTCCAGGGCAACATCGACCTTGAGAACCTCAACCCCTCCACCCCAGGAATGTTCCGCAACCAGGATTCCCTTCAAACGGGAAAGTGACTCGGGCGCATGCTCTTCCATGGG
>Ga0181582_10005412_pt1 | contig 10301 bp, 3 predicted proteins | sample 071ome_32_FD_132438 | JGI IMG/M metagenome (GOLD analysis project Ga0181582, IMG submission 132438) | Coastal salt marsh microbial communities from the Groves Creek Marsh, Skidaway Island, Georgia - 071405AT metaG (megahit assembly) | ecosystem: Environmental > Aquatic > Marine > Intertidal zone... | reverse complement strand
TGGCGATACACCAGATTCTTAATTAGATAAATAAACGCATAACCAACACGGTGTTGGGGACAAACCGAGGTAAACCTGCGATAGAACAAGGTTATCCGTGAAACACGGAGGATGAGGAGATACCATGGCCCAAGGTCGAATTTCTGGTAGACTCTTGCGAGATGATCTTGCTAGAGACACCAACTTAACATTTAACACGAACACACTGGTAGTTGACTACACCAATGGCCGAGTCGGCATTGGCAACGTCAGTCCAACGGACCTCCTAACAGTAGCAGGTAATGTAACTGCCGCTAACATCCAAATATCAAACAATCAAATATTATCAGTCAATGCCGACGCACATATCGTGTTAAATCCGAATGGCACCGGTAACATTGACGTATCCTCAACATACATCAACAACCTAGCAGACCCTACACAGGCACAGGATGCCGCAACTAAAGCATACGTTGACAGCCAACTGAGTGCTTCATTAGGCAACGCCATACAGTTAGGAACATCAACAGATGGCAATCTAGTATCGCCAGCGGCCTATCAAAGTTGGACAACAACAACGACAGTAACAGATGCTATCGATGACTTAAACGAAGTAATGTTAAATGTCTACAACGACACCTATGTGGGTTCAGTAGACTTCACGGCAGACACAACATCGGGTGGCGCAGGAACAGCGGTGACACTGACAATCACACATGTCGGTAATGCCAATAGATATGACATCACCTGGGGTGACGGTGACACAACTATCGGAACGACAGACACAACACCGACACACACATATTCAACAAACGTTGGTTCTCCATTTGACGTAACTGTTAGGGCATACAACAACGGTGGCTCTGGATCAGGATCAGAAGCCAGCAAGACCAGAGAAGACTACATAACGATCTACACGGCTGACCCTGTGGTAAGTTTTGCGATATATGCGGCCTCGAGCGGGGGAAGTCCGTTAAACTATTGGGACGATGGAGACACTGTATATCTAGAGAACACGACAACGAACATCGGCGCGGCCACCATACAGTTCACCATTGATTGGGGTGACGGATCAAGCGATGACGTCATCACAGACGACACGGCAGATGGTGGAACAGCAGGTGGTAGATTGGCACACACATTTACTGCATCAACAGAACAAGAGCAACAGAGAACAGTCACGGTCACTCTTGACAGTCATTCAACTGCTACACCAGGTGTAACACCAACCAGTGATTCAGACGTAGTTGAGATATATGACACACATACGCCAACTGTTACATTGGATGACAATTCAGGCATCAATGAAGAAGGCACGTCCGGACACGTGGTAACGTTTACTAATAACACAGAAAACACCATTGGATCATATGCAACATATGGCATACAATATCAATACCAGTGGGGTGATGGGACATCATCTACAACTGTTAATGTTGGGTCAGGCGCAGATGGTGATACTGGTGGAACCATAGCACACACATTTGCTCTAAGTGCAGGTGATCAAGCATCGGGCACTGCCCAAGATTACACAGGTAACCTTAGGGTAATCAGTAACCACACAGGGTCACCTTTCATCAGTTCAGATTTCACAGTCCACGTTGAACCAGACGTTCGTGCTATTGTAGCAGGAACAGCAAAATACGTTAGTGATAGAACAGGTGACAATCAATATGACATCTATGACTACACAACCTACGATGGAAATGATCTAGCCGTGGTGCAGATAACAAACACTTCACAGAACGCAGACGATTATGTTTATAACTTTGCCGACGGCGCAGGTAACATAGCAGTCACAGAAGACGGATCCAGTGACGGATCGTTGGGTAATATATTAGAAAACGATTTTGGCGGACAGTCGACAGGAACATACAACCTAACATTTACTGCCAACGGCACACCAGACTTAACAGCACAGACTGATCAGGATACTGGTATTACGTTTACAATGAATGCTACACCAAGTGCACCTAGCAACTTGTCAGCATTTTCACTGACGCTACAAGATGCATATCAGGGAACGAGTCCAAAACTGTGTGCCAGTTTTGATGACAACTCAGCAACAACACCGATATCAGCAGGCGCCGCATTAACGACCACAACAGCACGTAGATACACAAGTGGAACAATTGATACCCAAGTTATTAATAATGCGTATGACGGCACTACAGGCACCCTCACAGCGAACATTAACGGTAGTGATTCAGGTAGCACAACATTCTCAACATCATTGAATGAGACAGGAACATTTACAAGCCTGGTTGTTACTGATCAACGTGATGCACACGACACAATCAGTTCATCAACGTATCCAACAGGATTCTATCAAACATTTGATGCCAAGATCACACAGGCACTGACGAGCTACACAGTTGGCTTAAATGATCAATTACTGACACACTCAACAACAGGTAACACTAACTATGTTTCTGTTGTCTATGATGATGTTACATCATCACCTAGCATATCATCAAATGGCACATTGGTAGAAGGAACAGCAGGAACCAAGAGATACATCTCAGGAATACCTTATTATAACTCAGGTAGCCCATCTGTCATACTCTCAGGTGTCCAAGTTTCAAACTTGACAGGACAGGCATACATAGATGTTTCGAATGTTGTTGAAGTTGACACAGCAACTAACCAAGAGGGAACATCATCAGCAGGAACAGTGAACACAGATTATAACTACGCGGCCATTGATGGCGCAGTAACAATGCTATCAGGTGGCATTCCGTTGGCAGACACAGGTGTTGCCAGTGCTTACACACTAGGTAACCTAGAAGTTGGTATCACATCAAGTTCGGTGAGAACTATTGATAGAGTCCAAGTTCGTGCTAGAAACTGTAACGGTGTTGGTAGTTATTCAGAGAACACGACAAACATACAAGTCCATAAATCAGCACAGTCAGGCATTTCAGAGATTGCTATTGCTGTCTCTGACGCACTAGGTGCTACCTATGATGACGATGGCATACGTATTGCAGACTTTATAAGTGAAACAACAGACACACCAAGTTATACAGGTGCTACAAATTTCTATACGAACGATCCATACAGTGAGTCAAGCGATCCAGGTGTTGAAGGAACTAGAGAAGCAACTATCAGGTTAGGTGTTCTCAAACACGACACAACAGATTACTCTACTGGCTACTTACCAGTAGGTCCAGATAGATCAAGTGACACTGGCACACAATACTTTACATTTGCATTCCGTAGAAGTAATATGGCTAACTTTGATATCAACATTACATCAACAGGTATTGCTGGTTTATGGATAGCGGCGCCAGGCACTGCCATTGATTCAGCATCAGGCTTGAACGGTTGGTTACGTGCCGACACCACATACGGTGGTTCAGGTGTTCCTGGTAGTGACACGGGCAACGGTGGTAACGGATCGGACGGATGTGCGTTCACATCAGGTGATAGGATTGCGGCATCAACGAGTTTAAGTGGTGGTTACACAATGACGTTGGGTTCAGAGAACGGTTCCAACGCAACGGGTAACGTGGTATTAGTTCGCATAGCATTGACCAGTGGTCAGAGTGTTACTGCGTTATCAGTAGGAGTGGCGAGCTAATGGCAATTTCAGATACCCAGAAGGTTGATTATCTTTGGAAGAAACTGGGTTACGGTTCTACTAAAACTGATACCAATGCGAACAAACTAGCACCTAACGAAGCGATAGCTTCACCGTTAATCCTACGTGGTGACAAGGTGTGGCAACAGGCATCAAGCATTCCGACAGTGCAACCTGGCTCATCATCGGGGGTTGTCACAGTTTATCCAACATCGGGTCCACAAGAATGCACAGAAGATATCACGGCAACAGCAAATAGATCTTGGAAGACCGGACTGACAGATTGGATCCCACCAGAGATCGGCTCAACATATCAGGCAAAAGTTTACATACACACCTCAGGTGATGCCGCAGGAGCATCAGGTGGTGACCAAGTGTTTGCCACAGGCTCTGGCAACGATGACGAATGGTTCTTTGACTATCAGTCAGGTGTCCTGCACTTCATTGGAACCAACTTGCCCGACGGTATATCATTCACAGGCAAGAGCGTTTATGTGGCAGGTGCCAGATACACGGGCACGTTTGGTGTGGGCTCGGCCGGAGGGGAAGTAGGCAACATTGGTAACCTACAGGTAGATGATACTACATTCACATCAGTAACAGCCAGTGACGACATTATCATTGATGCTGAGTCAGGTGTATTTAAGATATCAGGCACAACTGGTTTTGTTATTCCAGTTGGTAACACGGCACAGCGAGATGGATCACCAGACACAGGCTTAACAAGATATAATAGTGAGACAGGCCTATTAGAAATATATGACGGCAGTAGTTGGGAGAGCATGGGTGACTATGCGGCCACCGTGGATTCATTTGATGGTGATAACTCAACAACAGCATTTACGATGTCAGCAGAGTCTACAACAGATGGCACCATAGTTGACATCAATGGTGTAGTCCAATTACCAACAACGGCATATTCAGTTTCAGGCAACGTAATTACATTTACACAAGCACCAGCGAGTGGTGATAAGATCACAACAAGACTGTTGGTTTCTCTAGTAGGAACAACAGCACAGGCCGCTGGCTCAGACACACAGGTCCAATTCAATGACGGTGATGTCCTAGCAGGTGATTCAGGATTTACATTTAACAAGACGACCGATGCTGTCACTGTGACAGGTAACATCACTGGTGGTAACTTGGTTACCGGAGCTCAAGTAGTAGCAACAGGTAACGTTACGGGCGGTAACTTGATCACTGGTGCTCAGGTAGTAGCAACAGGTAACGTAACAGGTGGTAATTTGGTCACTGGTGCCCAGGTAGTAGCAACTGGTAATGTAACAGGTGGTAATCTAGTTACTTCAGCAGATGTGACAACTGCCACTGTGACAGCAACAGGTAATATTTCAGTAGGTGGTATATTATTATCGGACATTGGAACACACGAGAAATTTGGCTCACTGTCATCAGCAACAGGAACAGTGACACACGACTGCTCAAATGGACACATATTCTATCACACAACGCCAAGTGCTGACTTCACGGCAAACTTCACTAACCTAAACTTGGGCACCACCTACGCCACAACAACAACACTAGTGATGATACAAGGTGCCACAGCAAGAATAGCCAACGCTGTCCAGGTAGGTGGATCAGCACAGACAATCAATTGGCAAGGTGGTTCAGAACCAACAGGAACGAACAACGGCATTGATGTGATAACATTCAGCATATTAAACAACAGTGGAACATACACGGTGCTAGGACAACTGGTAGACTTCTAATGTTCAGCTCATTCTCAGCTCCATTTGATCTAGGCAAACCTGTTAGAGCATTTGGGCTAGATCCTGCCAACAGGCCGATATTCCATTTGGATGCCGGATTACCCACAAGTTATTCTGGATCAGGAATCACCTGGACTGATCTACGTGGCAACAATGATGGCACACTGACGAACTCACCCACGTTCTCAACGGACAGATTTACCTTTGATGGGTCAAATGATTACGTTGATATGCCCAATGGCTTTGCTGACTTTACCTCAGGCTTTACCTGTTTCTTCGTGGCAAACTTTGGGTCAGCCGCTAGTTGGGAACGGCTGATGGACTTTGGTAACGGTGATTCAAGCAACAACATATTATTTGCCCGTTCTGGCACAACAACCAATTTAGCATTTCAAATTTATAATGGAATCAGCCAATCTGTAAGTTTAGACCTTACAGTGACTGATGGTGTCCTAAACAATGAACTTGCGACCTATGCTGTTACATTAGACGGCACAAATGCTTACATGTATCGCAATGGTGTCCAGATTGGAACGGCAGTATCAGCAGTGTTGCCAAACAACATTGAGAGAACTAATAACTATATTGGTCGTTCAAACTGGGTGGCAGACGCATACTTTAGTGGCGAAATGGCAGTGGCCATGTTATTTGACAAGGCATTAACGGCAGATCAGATCGCCACAAATCACAACTACTTTGCCTATCGTTATAACATAGGTTCAAAATATACCATTGAAAGTTTTACCACAACTGGAACAACCACGTGGCGTCCACCTAAGAACGTCAACGAAGTCGAATACCTTGTAGTGGGTGGAGGAGCAGGTGGTGGTAATGGCTATGACAACGCAGGAGGCGGTGGTGGCGCTGGTGGTATGGTCCGTGCGGGTGTAGTTCCAGTCAATCGCAACGGATGGTATAGCATCACGGTGGGAGCCGGAGGCACGGGTGGTGCTGACACTAGAACAAATAATAACGGAACATCAGGTAGTAACAGTTCATTCACGGATCAAAACACAGGAACATTTGATGACATCACTTCACTGGGTGGTGGATACGGCAAGGGATCAAGGACGAACTCAGCATCGGGTGAAGCCGCACAGGTGGGGATCACGACGGCACCAACGGGTGGTGACGGAAATGGTGGCGGTCAAGATGGCGGAGGTGGCGGCGGAGCCACTGGAGCAGGTGGAGCAGGCGGCGGATCACCGGGTGCTGGCGGAGCAGGATTCACATCATCGATATCGGGATCAAGCGTTACCTACGGTGTGGGCGGCGGAGGCGGATACAACGGTGGACCATATGATGGGGCCGCGGGAACTGCCAATAGGGGCAACGGAGGTGGAGGTGGATCATCACCAAGCTCAAACTCAGCCGGTGGCGGTGCGGGTGGTTCAGGTATTGTTATCTTAAAATATGCTCCCATAGTCTCACACGTCGAGACCGACTTAATATATCATCTTGACGCCAGCCAGACGGACAGTTATCCAACGACCGGAACGGCAGTGTCAGATCTGACAGACACATTGGGAGATTCAACTCTAATAAATGGACCAACGTTCACACAGGCTGGACAGGCAAGTTACTGGACATTCGACGGTAGTAACGATTATCTAATAAGCCCTAATCTTGAAACGCCAATGAGTGGTGAAAATCATTCAACGGAATGTTGGATATATCCTACTGGTAACGGTGTAGTAGTAACCTACGCAGGACAGGCAAATCCGCTAACGGCTTATCACCACTCAGCAATAGAGATAGTGTCAGGCAACTTAGAGTTTGGCTTATGGGGAGGCAGTGGTATTATATCAACAGGTGCGACTAGTGCTATATCAAACAATGCCTGGCATCAAGTAGTATTGACATATGACGGCACAACCTGCCGTGGTTATCTAGATGGGAGCCTAGCAGGATCTGTCACAGTGAGTTGGGACAGCCCACATATTAACTCAGGCAGTGATATGTATATGGCATTTGGGGTCTCTGATGTCACTAATCAAGGGGACGGCACATACTTCAACGGTCGATTTGGTGCCATCAGGATATACACAGGTGCTTTAACAGCCGACGAGATCCTACAGAACTACAACGCAACCAAGGGCCGTTTTGGTCTGTAATTAACTACGCATATTATCCAATAATATCAGTAGTTTATACAAGGTCTAAACAGACCAAAATCAGCATATTCAAATAAATATTGGTAATAGCGAGGAAATAGTTCGCTATCTAACGTTAGATAGGGGTAGCCCCTCTATAATTTAATATAGAAGGAAATATTATTATGTCAGTAACAAGAATTAAGAATAACCAGATTACAGACGCAACAATTAATGCGGCTAGTAAACTGGCAGATACATCCGTTACTGCTGGTAAGTTGGAAGACAACTTAACTTATGGTTCTAACCTAACGATCACAGGTAACCTTACAGTTAATGGTGCAACTACAACTGTTTCAACAACAAACACAACTGTTGAAGATGCTGTCATGGTCTTGAACAGTGATGCAACCGGTTCATTTGCGAATGACGTTGGTCTATACATGGAAAGAGGTGACAACACTTCAGTATTCATGGGCTACGATGGTTCAGAAACACAGTTTGCATTAGTTGAAACTTCATCAGTGGGTTCAGACGCGGCAATGACAGTAACAGACTACGCAGACTTACGTCTAGGTGGTCTAACAGCAGATGACACTGTTGTAGCAACTGGTAACATCACAGGTGGTAACTTGATCACAGGTGCCCAGGTGGTTGCTACTGGTAACGTAACAGGTGGTAACTTGGTCACAGGTGCCCAGGTGGTTGCTACTGGTAACATCACAGGTGGTAACTTGATCACTTCAGCTCTAGTATCAGCGGCTGATTTAAACTTATCAGGTAACGTAACATCAGGTTTAAACGTTGACGGTGACACAGTATTAGCAGGTAACTTTACAGTCGCGGCAAGTCAAACTATTGAGTTAAATGAAAACGTTGTTGGTAACATTGGTGCACCAGTAGCAAACGGTGATGCGGCAACAAAACAATACGTTGATGACGCATTGAGCTCAGTGTTTACTATCACTGATGGCACTAACAACCAAACGATCGCAGACGGCGACACTTTAACATTCGCAGGCACTGCCAACGAAATTGAAGTGGCAGTTTCAGCAACTGACACATTAACTATCGGTTTACCAGATGACGTAACGATTGGCAACGACTTGACAGTTACAGGTGACTTGACAGTTAACGGAACAACGACAACTGTTAACTCAACAGTGTCAACATTAGTTGATCCGATCTTCCAGGTTGGTCGTGGCGCAGACAATGCGGCTCTTTCATCAGATGATAACAAAGACCGTGGTCTTACAATGTATTACTATGACGGTTCTGAGAAATTTGCGTTCATGGGTTGGGATAACTCAGCATCAACTATCTCATTCTACTCAGAAGCAAGTAACTCATCAGAAGTTATCTCTGGAACTAAGGCGGCACTTGATGCGGCTAGTTTAGCAGTTTCAGGCACAGTTACAGCAACAGGTAACATTGATGGTGGTAACATCATTTCACAAGCAGACGTGACTACAGTTTCAGTCACAGCATCAGGCACAGTTGTAGCAACAGGTAACATCACTGGTGGTAACATCCTCACAGGTGGTTTAGTTGACGCAACTGGTAATGTTGATGGTGCTAACTTCAACACAGCTGGTCTAGTTGCCGCAACTGGTAATGTATCAGGTGGTAACTTAGTTTCAGCCGCTGATGTAACAACTGTTTCAGTTACAGCATCAGGCGCGGCTACAGTAACAGGTAACATCACAGGTGGTAACTTGTTAACAGCAGGTGTTTTAGAAACAGCAAGTATTACAGAAACAGCATCAGACGTTGTTATCAACGAAGCTGGTGCAGACGTGGACTTCCGAGTTGAAGGCGACAATAACACTCATATGTTGTTCGTTGACGCAGGTAGTGATGCAGTGATTGTTGGTGGTTCATCTGTAACAACTGACGCATCATTTAAAGTTGCTACCACAGACTCAATGATGCCTCCAGTTGGTAACACAGCACAACGTCCAGCATCGGGTGTTGTTGGTATGATACGTTTCTCTACAACATCAGACTCGCTTGAGCAATACACAGCGGGTGACGGTTGGGAAACAGTTGGTGTTCCAGCGTTTACAGTTATCGCTTCAGAAACATTTGACGGTGACAACTCAACAGTGGCATTCACACTAAGCGATTCACAGACGACAGCATCATGTATCGTGTCAATCAACGGTGTGGTCCAATTACCAACAACTGCTTATGGTGTGTCAGGAACGACATTGACGTTCACTGAAGCTCCACTATCAGGCGACAAGATCGAAGTTCGTAAGGTCACAACGACTACAACAGTTACTAACATCTCATCATCATCAGGTGGTGCAACTGTTGAAGCAAACAACGAAACAGAGATCGATGTTAAAGGTAACTTGATGCCAGCGGCTGACTCAACATACTCAATTGGTAACTCAACAGTGCGTTGGACAGACATCTACGTAGATGCTGGAACGATCCACTTGGGTGCGATCCAGTTGAAAGAGTCAGGCGGTGAACTAGCAATTTTTGCTAGTGACGGCACAACAGCGGCAGACATCACTGCAGGTTCATTAGGTGCTGTGTCAGCAGACGCTATCACTAACGGCACAACAAACGTGACAGCGGCCAACAACGGTGATGTTACATTTACGATTGGCGGAACTGGTATTTTATCTGTTGACTCAACAGGTATTATCAACGAGCAGTCAGATGGTGTAGGTAACATTGGTAACTCAACAGTTGGCTTTAACACTGTGTTCGCTCAATCAACTTCAGCACAATACGCTGACTTGGCTGAGAAATATGAAGCAGACGCTGACTATGAGCCAGGCACAGTTGTTCACTTTGGTGGTGACGCTGAAGTTACATCATGCGATGCAGATCACTGCACTAAAGTGGCAGGTGTAGTTTCAACAAGACCAGCATATAGAATGAACGACGGCTTAGAAGCAGAAC
>Ga0181582_10005411_pt1 | contig 10304 bp, 3 predicted proteins | sample 071ome_32_FD_132438 | JGI IMG/M metagenome (GOLD analysis project Ga0181582, IMG submission 132438) | Coastal salt marsh microbial communities from the Groves Creek Marsh, Skidaway Island, Georgia - 071405AT metaG (megahit assembly) | ecosystem: Environmental > Aquatic > Marine > Intertidal zone... | reverse complement strand
CCGCTCGATGAGCTCGAGGACGACGAACTGGACGACGAAGAGCTCGACGATCGCGATCGTTTGGGTGCCGTCTTCGGTGCCGTCTTCAGCCACTCTCGCATGTCCTCTGTGAGCGCACCGAGAGAGATTGACGTGAAGAAGTTGATGCTAAATCTCGTGTTGCGAGGCTCGTCCTTAGGCATGACGCCTTGAAAGTACTCTCGCATCTCCGGATCTTGCATTTTCGCGTTCAACTGCTTCAGGCCGAGCGCCTCGGCGAGCTCTTGGAAGAGGATCTTGATGAAGATTCTCGAACTCGACGTCGTCGCCTCTTCAGTGAGCGAAATGTAAGCCAAACACGTCCACGACATGGCGTCGGTGGCGAGCAGGTGGGCGAAAAACTTGGCCACGTTGCGGAGTTTGTTCGTCTCCAAGCGGTGAATGGTGCTGTACTGCTTCATGAAGACCTCGTCGAATAGCTGCGCGTAGATTTTGTTGATGAAACAGAATCTACCGGCGAGTAAACCGTAGTAGCGCAGGAACGTGCGCTCTTGCGAGCAACACTCGACGAGCATCGTGCACAACTCCACCTCGGCGCCCGGCGGAATGTTCATCTTCATCAATTTGTGACCAGCCTCTTCAAAATCCAGCGAAGACATGATGGTGAGGTAGATGGTGCGTCGAAGATTGACGAGGTTGGTCTCCGTGAGATCCGTAATGCCAACCTTGCCGGGACCGCCTTGCACCGCCTCCGGCGCCGTGGCGTCCTCCGAACTCGAAGACGAACTCGAACTCGAAGACGAACTTCCATCGCTATCGCTATCGCTATCGCTCGAATCGTCTCCTAGGATTTCACGTCGAATGTCCGCGTATTTCCGTTCGTTCTCTTCAAAGTCCGGGTCCTCTTTGAAGACATCTAATCCAGGCTGCGCCTGCATTTCGTCGTCTAAACCAATTTCGTGTACAATTTGGTCGTCCTCCTCGACCAAGTCGAGCTCCGGGGGCACGCCCTTCTTACCCTCGAATCCACTCTTTCTAAACGCAAACAACCCTTCTATCATAAATTGCACGCGCTTGTCGATCTCACCCTCGTGTAAGATGCCTCTGAAGCGCTCAAATATTCCGTGCAATCCCTGCGGCGTGAGCTCTTGCAGCGTGAATCCGCACTCTTTGACAAATGCAATCGCCACCTCTACGCTATCTCCCGTGGGCGTTCCCAACAACACCGTCAACAACTCTAAAGCCAACAGTTCGTGTACAAGCTGCGAGACAAAAAAATGTACGCGCACCGTCAGTCGTCGAATCGCAGCGTTCGCTCCCAGTCGTCCCGCGCCCCTGACGCGGCGTGACATCAGTGTTAAAAAGCTCGTTATGATTGTAATCCTCACGGGAATCAGTGAGTGTTGCGTGATCATAATTCATCCTTTGTCTCGCCATCGCGTCGCATCGTTCTTTCGCGCGCGCGTCGCGTCGCCATCGCCTCCGTACCTGTTGATTAATCAAAGCCGCCAAAAACCTCGTCGCCGCCACGCACACTGGTTTATCGTTTCTCTTATACGCCCTTCGAAACTGCAACACGCATCGCTTGATGACCAACTCACCAATCTCGGGAAATTTCGTGTTCACGACCGCCACCAATGCCGCGAACACGCCGCTAAACTGCGGAGACGCCATCTGCGACTTCATCACGCTCCTTGCGAACAACCCGCGTCCCCGAATCAAATTCTCTCGAAACAATTCCGGCACCACGTGCTGCACGTTCGACGCGTTCACTTTATTCACCAAACCATTGATGGACTTCTTCAACGCGTCCCAAGACATTCGCTGATACTCGGCGCTCGTCTTATCCGTCGTCTCTCGCATCATCTGCGCGAGCTTAAACGGCGGCACGTAGGTTCCACCCGTCTTGGTCGCTCGATTCGTCGACGGCGGACGCGCGAGGGCGTCGGTCGAGGCCGCCGCACGCGAAGGGGCGACATCGTTCGTCTTTTCGTCCGCGCGCGCGTCGGGGATCTCGCCGTCCTCGACGCCGCGCGACCGCGAGCGCGATCGCTTCTGGCCACCGGCGGCCGCGCATTCGTCGCCGCCGTCGCGCGCGGGCGAGCGCGAGCGCGAGCGCGAAGTGGACGCGCGACCGCGAGAGGCAGACGCGCGTCGATCGCGCGAGGTGGACCGCGCACGCCGCGATGAGCGCGACGGGCGGTCCTGAGGCATCGCGCGCGCGTCGTCGAATGTGGCGTCTTTGTGGGGCGCGCGCGATAGCGTCGACGACGGTGGCGATGACCACCATCACGGCGAGGGCGGCGGCGAGAACAGCGAGGACGTCGCGGTCGACGTCGTCGTCTCGATCGAGCGCGAGGAGAACGCCGAGGCGATCGACGGTGGCGCGTCGATTCGTCGCGCGCCCAGTCCGAGACCGAGACGTCGAGCGCGGTGACCCCCGCGCACGCGCGGCGGCGGAGGGCGCGTCGTCGGTGGACAAGAGCGAGAGAAACTCGGCGAGACGGGTTTTCGATCGCGCGTTCGAGGGACGCGATCGCGATCACGGATTGGCGGTGGCGGAGTCGGCGGCGTCGCGCGAGCTCACGCACGGCGACGAGTGGTTTTACGGCGAGCTCGAGTTCGACGCCGCGCGCGCGCTGTTGCGTCGATGCGCGCCAAAGGGTCATGACGGTGAGTTCGTCGATCTCGGGTCGGGATTAGGGAAGATGGTGGTCGCCGCGGCGCTGAGCGGGAAGTTTTCAAGGGCGAGAGGGGTGGAGTTGTTGCCCGAGCTGCACGTCGAGGCGACGGAGGGCTTGCGAGCGTACGAGCGCGCGTTAGAGGAAGAGGTGGGTGGTAACGGAGACGACGATGACGAGAGAGACGTGGCGACGGCGCGTCGGTGCGAGGTGATGCTCGAGGAAGGGAATTTGTTGACATTCGACGTGTCCACCGCGGACGTCGTGTACATACACGCCACGTGCTTCACGCCGGGTTTGCTCGACGCGACAGGGATGAAGTTGGCGCAAGAGATGAAACCCGGCGCGCGCGTCATCATCATGAGTAAACAATTTCCCGAGGGTTGGGTGTTTCGACCGTTCGACGGCGGGTACGCCGCCGTGGCTCAGCCGCAGAGCAAATGGAAACTCGACTGTTTTCTCTACGAAATCGTCAAGTGACGTCGCGAGGGCGACGCGCGTTTAGAGATTTAGCCATCTAATAATCAACGCATGCGTTATAACACATCTACCGCCGCGCTAGCTCGCGGAGGATCTATTACCTCTATCACTAACTGGAAGACGAGCTGCGAGACGAACGCTCCCGACGCGACCGTTTCCTATCCTTGCGCTCCTTGCGATCGCGTCTATCCTTTTTACGACTCTTCTCCTTCTTGCGCTTCCTATCTCTGCGCCCAGCGTCTGCGTCGTCGTCGTCGTCGTCGTCCAGCTCCAACTCGTACGTCTTCGTCGCCGCGTCTCTCCGCGCGAGCGCGTCGAGACCTCGGGCCGGATTCAACACGCGCGCGCGAAGACGCTCCACGTCCTCTTCATTGGACGGCTCGGCGTCTCCTCGTTGGCGCGCGACGCTCGCCCCTCGCGCGCGTATGACGCGACGCATTTTATCCTCCACCGCGGCTCTGTACGATTTCGCCGTCGCGTCGTCGGCGTCCACGCTCAACGCCTTATCGAAATCCGCCATCGCCTCCGCGTACTTCCGCTGATTCGCTCGACACGCCCCTCGAGCGACGTACGCGCGCACGCTCATCGGATCGAGCTCGATCGCCTGCGCGAAACACCGCTCGGCTTCGTCGTACCGCTCCGCCTTGGTCGCCAACGCGCCTCGACACGCGCTCTCCTTCGCCCACCCTCGCCGAACGTCCGCGCGCAACGCCTCCATCGCCCGCGCTCGCGCCGTCTCATCTCGCAACGCGTCCAAATCCCGCACGCTCGGATTCTTCACGCGCGTCACCGACCGAGACGTCCCCGCCGCGTCGCACAACAGCCGCGTCGCCGACCCCGCGCGCGCGTACGCCGCGCTCGCCCGCACGCGCGCCTCGAACGCCCCCGGTCGTCGATCCGACGATTCAAACGACTCAAACGTCCCCACGTCTTCGTACGCGCGTTCCCTCGCGCGCGCGCGACGCGACGCCGCCTCGTCCGCACGAAGCGCGCCCATGTTGGCGCCCACGACGCCGGACGGTCGATGACCAACGCCCCGCGCGTCGACCGTCGATCGACGCGAGACGCCGCGCGCGCACCGCCCGTCCCCGACGCGCTCGCCCGACCCGCGCGCGCGTTCCCGCGCGAGGAGCGCGCGTCGACGCCGTCGCCCACTGCGGTTGCGAATTCGATTTCTCCCTTCCCTTTTCCGAAACGACGAGTCACGACCCATCACGGAGTCCCCTCCTCGCCCCACTCGAAAGCTCTCGCGCCCCACACGCCGACGCAGGTCATGGCGCCCGGACCGCGCGACGGCGGCGCCGAGGCCGCGGCGCGGTACAGACAGTACGAATATAAGGCGGTGCGTGCTTTCGTTCGACCGCGCGCGACGACGACGATGACGACGGCGACGCGCGAATCGACGCGCGAATGTGTGATTCTCTTCCGCCGGCGGGGATGAAGTTGGCGCGACGACGACGACGCGGGCGAGGACGCCGTCGCGCGAGACGTGCGAGACGACGAGACGAGACGCGCGCGGGAAATGGTCCGCGCGCGACCGAGCGCGCGCGCGACCGAGCGACTGACCCGACGACGACGCGTCGACGCGCGCAGAACGCGTCTCTGGTGCTCGAGAGCGATCGACGGGGACGCGGGCGAGACGAACCCACGGGCGCGCCGGAATCGTTACACGGGAAGATTGACGCGAGTCAGTTTGGGGACCGGGCGCGAGGGAGCGGTGGGGATGATTTCGAGGAGAAGCGGCGGCGCGCGGAGAAGCGACGCGCGGAGAAGCGGGCGCGAGGAGAGGGCGAGGAGGAGGGCGCGGCGAAAAAGCGAGTCGGCGCGCGAGGGGTTGGTGGGGAGAGCGTGTTGGGAGGACAAGATTTTGGGTTGTATAAACCTAAGACGAGAGAGACGAGAGCGGCGTATGAGGGATTGTTGAGCGTGTTGCAGAGCGTGTTCGGAGATCAGCCGCAAGACGTCCTGCGCGGCGCCGCCGACGAGGTTTTGGCGGCGCTCAAGGAAGAGGGTAAGACGGAGCGCGAGAAACAGAAGAACGTCGAAGCGCTCATGGGTGAGGTGACGTCCGAACGTTTCGCGCAGATCACCGCCATCGGTAAACTCATCACGGACTTTTCAATCGCCGGTGAAGGCGGCGACGGAGACGGCGAGGAGTTGGACGACGACATCGGCGTTGCCGTCGAGTTCGAAGAGGAAGAGGAAGAAGATTCCGAGGTTGACGAGGTATTGGACGCCTCCGACGTGGACGAAGACGATGACGGCGAAGAGAACGTCAACGCGGGCGCGGTCGGCGGTATGATGGGTGACGACGAGTACAGACCCAACGCCGACCACGGTTTGAACCCGTCCGACATCGACGCGCACTGGTTGCAACGCACCATCTCCAAGGCGTTCGGCTTCACAGATTCCGACGCCGCGGAGAGTTTGAAGCTCTCCGAAGAGGTGTTTCACGTCTTGGCGACGGATGACGATCGCGAGTGCGAGAACGCGCTCGTGGGGATGCTCGACTACGACAAGTTTGATTTGATCAAAGTGTTGCTGAAGAATAGACTCAAGGTGTATTGGTGCACAAAGTTGGCGCGATCGGCGAGCGACGTCGAGACGGCGGACATCGAGGAACAAATGAAAGCTGTTCCGGAGACAGCGCAGATTCTGGCGCAGATGCGCGCGACGCACACGTCGGCGCGCGATCGTCAAACGGCGACTGAGCAAAAAATTAGGGAAGAGGCGCGCAAACTGCGAAGCGAAGTGGCCGAGATGCGCACGCGAGACGGCGGCGCGGCCGCCGCCGGTCGTCAGATGCTCGAACTCGATGCCTTGGCCTTCGCGCAGGGCTCGCACTTCATGAGCAACAAGCGATGTGAGCTTCCGCCCGGTTCGTTCCGAAGCGCGAAGAAAGGGTACGAGGAGGTGCACATCCCGGCGCTGAAGCCTCAACCGTTCAACGATGACGAGCAGCTCCGCTCGATCGAGGAGATGCCGGAGTGGGCGCAACCCGCGTTCGCCGGCATGAAGACGTTGAACCGCATTCAGAGCCGCGTGTACGAGTGCGCTCTGTTGTCGCCGGAGAATATGCTCTTGTGCGCTCCGACGGGCGCCGGTAAAACCAACTGCGCCATGCTCACGATTCTTCACGAGGTCGGTCTGCACCGAAAACGCGACGGAACCATCGACACGTCCGCGTTCAAGATTGTGTACGTCGCGCCGATGAAGGCACTCGTCTCAGAGATTGTCGGAAACTTGAGTAATCGTCTCAAGTCGTTCGGCATCAAGGTGCGAGAATTAACCGGGGACGTGTCGCTGAGCAAGGCTGAGATTGAGGCGACGCAAATCATCGTCACGACGCCGGAAAAGTGGGACATCATCACGCGTAAATCTGGTGATCGCGTGTACACGCAGCTCGTCAAGCTCATCATCATCGATGAGGTGCACCTGTTGCACGACGATCGAGGTCCGGTGCTCGAATCCATCATCGCGAGAACCGTGCGTCAGGTTGAATCGACGCAGGAGATGGTGCGTTTGGTCGGCCTGTCTGCGACGTTACCGAACTACAAAGACGTCGCGACGTTCATGCGCGTGAATCCTGAGAAAGGTTTGCACGTGTTTGATAACTCGTTCCGTCCGTGTCCGCTACAACAACAGTACATCGGCGTCACGGTGAAGAAGCCGTTGCAACGCATGCAACTCATGAATGAAATTTGCTACGAAAAAGTGATGGAGAGCGCTGGAAAGAGTCAGGTGCTCGTGTTCGTGCACAGTCGTAAGGACACCGCGAAGACGGCCAAGGCGCTCCGAGATTTAGCCATGGAGAATGAAACGCTGGGCAAACTGATGCGCGACGATTCGGCGAGCCGAGAGATTTTGCTCACCGAAGCCGAGACGGTGAAGAGCTCCGAGCTCAGAGATATGTTACCGTACGGATTCGCCATTCACCACGCCGGTATGAGTCGTTCCGATCGTACCCTCGTCGAAGAGCTCTTCGGTGACGGACACGTGCAAGTGCTCGTGTCCACGGCGACCTTGGCGTGGGGCGTTAACCTTCCGGCGCACACCGTCATCATCAAGGGCACGCAGGTGTACAACCCAGAAAAGGGTGGATGGGATGAACTCAGTTTCCAAGACGTCATGCAAATGATGGGTCGCGCAGGTCGTCCGCAGTTCGACACCTTCGGGGAAGGCATCATCATCACGCAACACTCGGAGCTACAGTACTACCTCTCGTTGTTGAACCAACAGTTGCCGATCGAATCACAATTCGTCAAGCAACTCGCCGACGCGCTGAATGCGGAGATCATCCTGGGCACGGTGCAAAACGTGCGCGATGCGGTGATTTGGTTGGGATACACGTATTTGTTTGTTCGAATGTTACGCAACCCGACGCTGTATGGCGTCTCCATCGACGCCGTGGAGGACGATCCGGTACTCGAGCAACGCCGCGCCGATTTAATTCACACCGCGGCGGCGCAGTTGGATAAGAGTGGATTGATTCGTTACGATAGAAGAAGCGGTGCTTTACAAGGTACCGATTTAGGTCGCATAGCATCGACGTACTACGTCTCACACGGTACCCTCTTGGCGTTCAACCAGCACTTGAAGCCGACGATGGGCGACATCGAACTCTGTCGATTGTTTTCGTTAGCCGAAGAGTTCAAGTACATTAGCGTGCGTCAGGAGGAAAAAATGGAGCTGTCCAAGTTGGCCGAACGAGTGCCCATCCCGGTGAAGGAGTCGATCGAGGAACCGACGGCGAAGATTAACATTCTTCTCCAGGCGTACATTAGCAACATGCGTCTGGAGGGTTTCGCGTTGATGTCGGACATGGTGTACGTCACGCAGAGCGCGGGCCGCATCTTGCGCTGTATATTTGAAATTGTGCTCAAGAAGGGATGGTCGCAACTCGCCGAGAAATCGTTGGCGTTGTGCAAGATGTGTGCGCGACGAACGTGGGCATCGCAGACGCCGTTGCGACAATTCTCCGCCATTCCCGTCGACGTCTTGCAAAAGATTGAACGCAAAGATTTGAGTTGGGATCGATACTTTGACCTGAACAGTCAAGAGATCGGTGAGCTCATGCGCGCACCGAAGCTCAGCAAGGCGCTACACAGATTCATCCATCAAGTGCCGAGATTAGAACTCTCCGCGCACGTGCAACCGATCACTCGAAGCGTGCTCAAGGTGGATTTGAGCATCACGCCGGAATTCGTGTGGGACGAGTCGGTGCACGGTTTCGTGCAAGGTTTCTGGATCATCGTCGAGGATAACGACGGGGAGAACATTCTGCACCACGAATTCTTCCTCCTCAAGGCGCACAACGCCGAGGAAGAGCACGGCGTGTCGTTCACCGTGCCTTTGACAGATCCGCTACCGCCGCAATATTTCATTCGCGTCGTGAGCGACACGTGGTTGGGGAGCGACACGGTGATTCCGGTGTCGTTTAAACACTTGATGCTTCCGGAGAAGAACCCACCGCCGACCGAATTGTTGGATTTACAACCGTTACCCGTGAGCGCGCTGAAACAAGACGGGTTCGACGCGCTGTACGCCGGTCGTTTCACGCACTTCAATCCGATTCAGACGCAAACGTTTCAGTGCTTGTACAACACGGACGACAACGCGCTCGTCGGCGCTCCCACGGGCAGCGGGAAGACGGTCTGCGCCGAATTCGCCATCATGCGCGAGTTATCCGCCGAAAATCCGGGTCGGTGCGTGTACATGGCGCCCACGGCAACGCTCGCGGACGAAAGATACGACGATTGGAGCGCGCGTTTCGGCGACTTGGGCGTCTCCGTCGTCAAGCTCACGGGCGAGACGACGACGGATTTGAAATTGCTCGAAAAGGGTCGAATCATCATCACCACGCCGCAACAGTGGGACGTCATCAGTCGTCGATGGAAACAGCGCAAGAACGTGCAGACGGTGTCGCTCTTCATCGCGGATGAGTTGCAATTAATCGGCGGTTCGATGGGTCCGACGATTGAAGTCGTCGTCTCTCGCACGCGGTACATGTCGAGTCAACTCGCCAAACCCGTGCGCGTACTCGCTCTGTGTACGTCGCTGGCGAACGCGCGGGATTTGGGCGAATGGATCGGCGCCTCGTCGCACGGCATGTTCAACTTTTCCCCGGGCGTTCGACCGGTACCGCTGGAGATTCACTTTCAAGGCGTCGACATCATCAACTTTGAGGCGCGCATGCAAGCCATGGCGCGACCGACGTACGGCGCCATCGCCAATCACTGTCGACGATCGGAGCCCGCCATCGTGTTCGTTCCCACTCGAAAACACGCCAAATTGACGTCGCTCGATCTCATCGCCTTCGCCGCGGCGGAGGGAGAACCGGACAAGTTTGTGCAAGTCGAGGAGAGCGATTTGGCGCCGTATCTGGCGCAAATCTCCGACCAATCCGCGCGACACGCGTTGGCGCACGGCGTCGCTCTCGTGCACGAGGCGATGCGAGAGGACGAACGCAAGGTGATTGAAAAAGTCTTCGCCATGGGTGCGGCGTCCGTGCTCGTCGCCACGGCGCCTCTGGCGTGGGGACTCACCGCGCCGTGTAAACTCGTCGTCATCGCCGGGACGCAGTACTACGACGCCGGAGGCGCGGGCGCGGCGGATTACCCCGTCACCGATCTCTTACAGATGATGGGTCGCGCGTCGCGTCCGGGCATCGACGATGCCGGCGTGTGCGTGCTGTTGTGCCACGCGCCGAGAAAAGAGTACTATAAAAAGTTTCTCTTTGAACCGTTCCCGGTCGAGTCGCATCTCGATCACTTTTTGCACGACCCCATGGTGGCGGAAATCGTCACGCGTACCATTGAGACCAAGCAAGACGCCGTGGATTACATTACGTGGAGCTTCTACTACCGTCGCCTCACGCAAAATCCCAACTATTACAACCTCACGGGCGTGTCTCATCGACATCTCTCCGACGCGCTCTCCGAACTCGTCGAGACGACGCTCGGCGACTTGGAGGCGAGCAAGTGCATCAGCATCGAGGACGAGATGGACTGCGCGCCACTCAATCTCGGCATGATCTCCGCCTACTACTACATCACGTACACGACGATCGAACTATTCGCCGCATCGCTCACCGCCAAGACCAAGCTCAAGGGTTTACTCGAAATCGTCGCCGGAGCGACGGAGTTTGAAACCTTCGCCGTGCGT
>Ga0181582_10005409_pt1 | contig 10306 bp, 8 predicted proteins | sample 071ome_32_FD_132438 | JGI IMG/M metagenome (GOLD analysis project Ga0181582, IMG submission 132438) | Coastal salt marsh microbial communities from the Groves Creek Marsh, Skidaway Island, Georgia - 071405AT metaG (megahit assembly) | ecosystem: Environmental > Aquatic > Marine > Intertidal zone... | reverse complement strand
GCGGCAACGGCGACGGGACCGGGTCAAAGGATGCCGCGGCGGCAGCAAAGGCGACAAAGGCGGCAAAGGATCCCGGTATCAACAGCACGAATACCACCAATACTAACAAGGACGCCTCGTCGTGGGCGAGCGTATTCTACCGGTCGCTCACGTCAAAGACCGACTCGGTTCGGGCGGCACGATTTGAACTCGACCGACGTGCGCTCGCACGCCCCGACTCTCTCACTCGCGCTACGCGCTTCGTTCGCCAGGTCGTCGTCGGCTGCAAGCACGATACGTCGACGTACGAGGAAATTTTGAAGGAACGCTGCAGCATGGAGAGCATCGGGCCGTACGCCATCGAGTCGATGATCGATACGAGCGCCCTCGACGTGCCCAAGATTGCCCTCGTGTCGGCGCTCACGAGCGTCTCGCCCGTGGTCCCGTTCATCTTCCGCAACTACGAATACTCGCGCGACGCGCCGGCGGATAAGACCCGCGTCGGATCGTGCTCGCACGCCATATGGGAGGCGGTCCGAGCGTCGTCCGCCGCCACCTACTACTTGGACGGTGCGTACCTTGACCGACCTGTGCTCGCCCTTTGCGCGCCCAGCCTCACCGCTCACTCGCGCTACGTGCTCCATCGCTTTCTCTCTCTCTCTCTCTAGGGTTCAAGTGCGGCGGCCGGACGTTCGTGGACGGTGCGCTCATCGCCAACAACCCGTCGCTCGTGGCGCTCCAGGAGGCCCACCGGATCTGGCCCGACGAGCAGATTGGATTCCTGCTCTCTGTGGGCGTGGGATCGACGCCCACGACCGACAGACAGGAGGGCATCTCTTCCTATCTGGACACGGGATCGGCCTTGCTCGAAAGCGCCACGGACGTCGAAGAGGTCCACCGCGCCATGGAAGTCGTCGGCAACCTCGTCCCCGGCCTCCAATACGAGCGCCTCGCTCCCTGCGACGCTCGCTGCGACATGGACCTCGACTGTGCGTACTCAAACTCGTTGTCCGACTCGCTCTTCTCGACGCTCACTCGACGCGCACACGACGCTTTGCTCGCCAGGCGTCGACCCGGCCAAGTGGCGAGCCCTCGAGGCCGCCGCGGACGAATACATCTCCCACGCGGGCGACACCTACCACCGCATCGCCAACGCACTCTCAAACTGAATGTTACACCCACCCACCCCGAGTCTAGTGCTTGAAGTGCCTCACGCCCGTCGTCATCAACACGACACCGTACTTGTTGCAGCAGTCCACGGCGTCCTGGTCCCTCATCGAACCCCCCGGGTGCACAATCGCCTTCACGCCCGCCTGACACGCCTTCTCCACGCTATCCCCCCACGAGAACGGGAAGAACGCGTCCGACGCCAGCACACTCCCCTCGACCTCATCTGCCGCCTTTTCGATCGAAATCTCCACACTCTTCACCCTATTCGGCTGCCCGCTCCCCATACCCAGCAACCTCCCATCCTTCGCAATCGTAATCGCGTTCGACTTGACGTGCTTCACGCACAGCCACGCGAACTTCAAGTCGGCCAGCTGCTGCGCCGTCGGCTGCACCTCGCTCACACACGTAAACTCGATATCCTCCGGCGTGAGGCTATCCGCCTCCTGACTCAGCCACCCCGAGCTCACCTGCCTGAACCCAACCCCGGACGGCGCGCGCTGCTTGGCCTCCAGAATCCGCAACGTCTTGCTCTTCCCCTTGAGCACCTCGAGCCCCTTCTCCGTGTACCCCGGCGCAATCACAATCTCGTAAAACATCCTCGTCTCCCCGTCCGTCGGCGACCGGAACTCCCGAATCTCCCTCGCCATATCCTCATCGATCACCGTATTGAACGCCACGATCCCGCCAAACGCACTGATCGGGTCCGCCCGCACCGCACACCGATACGCCTCGAGCAAATCCCGTCCTTCCTTCGTGACGCTCACCCCGCACGAATTCGTGTGCTTGACAATCACGCAGCACGGATCCTTGAAGTCAGACGCCATACTGAACGCAGCCTCCGCGTCCAGGTAATTGTTATAGCTCATCTCCTTCCCGTGGTGCTGCGTCGCCGACCCCACCCCCCCAGCGTTATGCTCACGCAGGCTCTCGTCGCTGTAGATGGCCGCACGCTGATGCGAATTCTCCCCATACCTCGTCACCTCCTTCAGCTTCATCGGCACGGTCACCTCGGGCTGCATCGCTTCTTTATCCACCTGCTGCCACAGCCACTCTGAAACCAACGCATCATACGAACTACAATGCTGAAACGCCTTCCACGCCAGATACGTGCGCTTCTCCTGATCCACACGACCAGCGGCAACCTGCGAGAGAAAGTCCTCATAGTCGGACGGATCCACCACGACCGACACGTGCGCGTGGTTCTTGGCCGCCGCACGGATCATCGCCGGACCCCCGATATCGATATTCTCCACACCCTCCGCGTACGACACGCCCGGACGAGTCACCGTCGCACGGAACGGATACAGATTGACCACAAGCACGTCAATCAGGGAGATACCGTGCGTCGCAGCCGCGTCCATATGCGCCGGGTCGTCCCGCTTTGCCAACAGCCCACCGTGCACCCCCGGATGAAGCGTCTTCACACGGCCATCCATCATCTCCGGAAAACCAGTCAGCTCTTCCACAGATTTACACGGCACCCCGAACCCCTCGATCGCGCCCTTCGAGCCCCCCGTGGAGACGAGCTCGTAGCCGGCCGCGTGCAGGCCCTTTGCCAACGTCTCCAGATTGGTCTTGTCCGAGACAGAGATCAAGGCGCGCTTCTGCGCAGTGGCGGCCTACAGGGTAGGGAGGGGGAGGAGGGGAGGAGGGGAGGACGGGAGGAGGGCGTGAGGAGGGCGGGCGGGCGTGACTGCATGCCTTGGCGGTTGCATCACGTACCATGCTCACGCAGCGCAGAGACGCCATCCGGCCGTTCCTGGTCGATCCACCGCGCGACAGTACTGTTCTCTTCGGGATCGTCGACTGCGCCGAGGACAAACGGGCGAGACGAGGAGACGAGGAGGAGGCGAGCGGGAAATGAGAATTCACGGCGAGCGATGAATTTTTGAAAACGAGCGTCGGCGGCGTGCGTGACACGAGCGACAGCATCTTGATCGTATAGACAGGTACAACAACACGTGTGTACTATGTACTATGTGTGTGTCTGGAGGTCGCCTTGGAGTGGTCATTTGCGCTCCGGGCGGCGAGGCAGCGGGCGTATGTCGGAGCGGAGGGCGCGGAGGGAGGACCCGGCGTACGTCGTTACGCGTCTATCGCATGTCGCCTATCGTCTGTCATTCGAGGGCTCGAGGTATCCGAGGCGCCCGAGGTGGTGAAGGGCTGGCGGCCGTCTCCGCCTCTGTCCGCTCCCCGTGGTGGCCGCCGGGATGAGGAACGAGGACCAGTCGCGAGGAACGAGGACCGACTCGTAGACGAGACGACGTGACGACGAGACGACTCGTAGACGAGACGACGTGACGACGAGACGACGTGACGACGTGACGACGTGACGACGTGACGACGTGACGACGAGACGACGTCTCCGACTCGGCTCGTCTCCACGACACCATTCCGATTTCTTCTCCCCGATGGGCCAAAACCAGTCGCGTACCGTCCCTGCGCGCCGTTCCAATCGCCGCGCCCGCTCCAATCGCTCCAATCGCTCCAATCCACAATCATCAGAGTCATCGTCATCGCACACGGCCACCGCGAATGATGATGACACCGCCTCCTTCTACAAGCTCTTTGGGTTCCGTCCGACCGTTCCCACGGACCTTCGGTTCACCACCTACGTCACAGTCGCCACCGCCACCACCGCCGCCACCGCCGCTACTGCGACCCCCGCCACCGCCTCTACTGCGACCGCTGCCTCTGCCTCGGACACCCGTTGGCACGTATGCGAGTCTCCGCACATCGTGGACTATGGATCCGTGACATTGTCGGTGGGCGCGTGGCTGGATATGATGGTGGGGAAGGGTGGGCGAGGGGGGGACGGGGACGGGGACGGGGACGGGGACGGGGACGGGGACGGGGACGGGGAGGGCTGTGATCGTGCGTGTCGGGCATGTGGGGGTCTGGCGCGGGGGCACGTGCGGTGGTTTGTGCGGGACGGGGTGGGGGTGCGGGTGGACGTCGTCGAGCGGGACGAGATCGAGATCGAGATGGAGACCGAGATGGAGACGGAGACGGAGACGGAGCATGAGGGCAGTGACGTGGTGATGTGGGTGGACGCCTCGCCGGAATCCCGGGTGGTGGTGGGTGCGGGTGTCACGATGCGGGTGCTCTTCGGTGTGTTCGCGTCGGGTGTACGATCTCGTGAACCCGACGCTTTTCGTCCGTGTGTTGTTCTCGGGCGGGGTGGAGCGGGTGTTGGGGTACGGTTTGTTGTCGAGGGAGTACGAAGAAGGCTGACGTGGACGCTCGAGTTTGGCGGTCGGAGGGAGACGGAGACGGAGACGCACGAGCGCGAGTGCGAGTGCGAAAGCGAGACTGCAAACCCGCACCCGGGTTTGCGTGCGGTGTCGTGGGTTGAGCGGCGTGTGGAGGCGCTGGTGGTGTCGTGTGCGGCGGTGCTGGGGAGGGGGGCGAGGCGTGGGAACGAGTCGACGCTTTGCGTGGAGGATGTGCTGGGAGGGGCCTCGTTGTCGGGGATTGTTGGGGAGATGCGGCGGTCGGAGTACGGTTCGTGGGACAGGCTGCATCGGCGGTATGCGGCGTTGCTGGAGGAGGGGGGGTGGCGGGAAGGGGAGGGGGAGGGGGAGGAGGATGGTGTGTTTCGGCGTATTCGGGCGTGGCGGCAGACGTGGGAGAAGGAGGAAGTGGGAGAGAGAGGAAGCGCGTCAGAGACGCCGTCGTTGGTTGCTGTCGACTGGGACGCTGATTTTATGTGGGACGGCGCGCAGTGGCGTTACCTGTATGGCGACGATCTCTACAGCTCGATCATTGCCGCGTTTCTTTCCTCTGGCGTGTACCGGGCGTTTTGCGCGAGCCACTGCGGTCGTCGTTTGGGAGACGACGGGGAGACCACCCCCGCCGGGACGGGGACGGGGACGGAGACGGAGACCTTGGCGGCGACCCAGCAGCGGGAATCGATCAAGATCGTCATCGACAGCCTTGTCTTTGAATCCCACTCGGAGGTCCAGTTTCACGCGATCCGTGAGCGGTTCATTCCCGGCGGCCACGCCGCGTTTGTCCTGTCCCTCGCCAACTGCCGGCCGTGGTCGCTGCCGTCTGCCGGCGGCAAGAGCAACGCGTACTTTGTCAAGTCTGCGTGTGGAGGCTACGTTATGAAGCAGATTACGAGGACGGAGTTTGAGAGCTTTCTGGAGTTTGCGGGGGCGTACTTTGGGTACGTCTCGCGGCGCGGTGATCTGAGCCTGTTGGCCAAGGCGTTTGGCGTCTTCACCCTGACTGTCGACGGCGAGAACGGTGGGCGGAAAGAGAAGCATTTTATTGTCGTCGAGAACGTCCTGAGTGGGGGTGGCGAACGAGGTGACGAGCACAAGGACGGCAAAGATCGAGACGATGGTCGGGACGATGGTCGGGACGATGGTCGGGACGATGGTCGGGACGATGGTCGGGACGATGGTCGGGACGATGGTCGAGACGAAGACGACGTCTATGACTTGAAGGGCGTCGAGGGTCGTCGTGCGCGGGCCAACCAGGGCTCGCGGGTCCTCTTCGACGCGGACCTCATGGACCGCATTGACGTCGATCCGCTGCTCGTACCCGAGCCCCAGCTGCGGGACCTCCGCGCGAGGTTGGAGGAGGACACGGCCTTCCTCGTCAGCATCAACGTCATGGACTACTCCCTGCTCTGCCGCCTGCGGTACGACACGTCGACCGTGCGGGTCGGCATCATCGACTACCTGAGAGACTTTACCGTCGAGAAGCGGCTCGAGAGCCAGCTGAAGAAGGGGCTGGTCGGAGAGCACATGACGACCGTCGTGGAGCCGGCGCGGTATGCGACGAGGTTTGTCGACAGCGTTTGTTCGTTGTACTTTGCTGCCGTGCCGTCGACCGAGTGAAGTGAAGATTTCAATCGTAAAGGATCGTACGCAAACCGCATTGTACATACGCGACGAGCATATCTGGTATCGTCCTCGGAAAAGCGGGTCGCTATCAAAACACAAACCGGCGAGGATTCGCCCATGCAACAGCGGTGACATGTTCAAGCGGAAGGATTGGGTCCACTCCAAGAAGGGCCGCGGCGGTGGTCTCGAAGACAGCAGCAGCTCTGGTAGCTCGAGTGAAGACGACGGTGGGAGTGACGTCGAGCGAGACCCGATCCACCGTGGGAGTGAGCGTGACGACGAGGAGGACGAGGAGGACGAGGAGGAGGAGGAGTCTTCAGGCTCGGAGGAGCTCGACGCAGACGATTTGGCCGCGTTGGAGGACGACGACGACGAAGATGACGACGACGACGACGAGGATGGGCCGTTCGGCGTCCCGGACGAGGAGGACACCCCCGACGTGCAAGCGAGGGCGTGGCACGAGGCCGGGCGCGGAGGTGCGGTCGTCAAGGGTCGGGCGCTCACCTGCGCGCCATGTGGCCGGACGAAGAAAGTTCTGCTCTTGAATAGCGTCATGCTGTACCAGCATTTGACGTCGAAACACCACAAAAAGCTGGAAAAGGCCGAGGGGTGCGAGCAAGAGCCCTATTCGATGTTCCGGTATGCCGACGAGCAGACCAGAAAGGGGCTGGTGAGCGGCGGCGAGACGCATGCCGAGAGGCTGGCAAGAATTAAGAGAGTCTCGAAGAGCTCAGAGAACAGTGCGAGAAAGGAGCAAAAGCCGAGAAAGGCCCGGCCGGGGAAACGGCAGCGGGCCGAGCTCAAGGCGGCGACGGAGAAGGAGAAGGAGAAAGAGAAGGCATGATGAATTCTTTTTCATGTATGAATTATGGATGCTCGCCGATCTCGTAGTACCCGTCGATCGGGAGGAAAGCCACAAAGTCCTCGAGGTCTGCGCCTCCTTCGAGGTCTGCGCCGCCGCGTAGCGTTCCGCTCGCTCCGCTTCCCGCCTCGAGCTCTTTAATCGCGCTCTTGGCGAACGGACTCCACTGCTTGGCGGCGCTAAAGTCCTTGATGTTCATCCCGTTGGCAAGCCCCCGCAGCAGCTGACTCACGCGAAGCACGAAAAACAGGTCGCTGGGAAAGTTCTCCACCGACACCTGCTTGATGGGAGAGTTGGGATCGAACGGATTGACGGTTCCCTCGGTGTCGAACATCCCCCACGCGATCCTCGCTTTGATTTTCTGGTCGTCCACCTTGCCGGTCGTCTCCACCCCGAGACGGTCCAGCGCATCGCAAATCTCAGCATCGTCCTTCTTCTCCAGCGCCAGCACCATCTTGGCGAACGGCAGCCTGTAGCGATCCGGCAGCTTTTTCGACTGCCCGTAATCGATCAGCCCGATCCGCCCGCCCTTCATCACCAGGATGTTACCCGGATGTCCGTCCGCCTGGAACAACCCGTCGAGCAGAATCATCCGCCCGTACGCCTCCGACACCTTGCTCAGAATCTGTCTGGCCGCCAGCCGCTTGGTCGCCTCTGACAAATTCTGGAACTTGGCCTGATCCTTCATCTTCGTGATGGGAATCCCGTCGATGAAGTCCATCACCAGGAGACGCTGCGTGACGAGCGGCGGGATGCTCCGCGGCACGACAATCCTGTGGTTCAGCCCGTCAAACTGCTTGGCCACTGCGTTCATGATGCGGGCCTCCCTACTAAAGTCAAACTCCAGCTTGATCTGCCGAGGTAGGAAGAGAGAAGGAACGGCGGTGGGTGGGTGGGTTGAGTGAGCGGGCGCGAAGCGCGACAGCGAGCGACAGCGAGGGAGCGCGAAACCCGAGAACGCGAGAACGTGAGAACGCCAACCGACCGACAACCACGCGAGAAAGCCCTACCTGCTTTGCGAGCTCGTCCACCGCGCTCACCATATCAAACTTAATCTCTGTCTTGCTCAAGAAATCCGCCCAAACCCGTATATTCTCCAAATCCATCGCCATCGTCGGCAGCGAATTCGGATACTGGATCTTCACCGCCACGACCCCATCCTCCGGCGCATACTTGGCAATCTCCCTCAAATCATGCACCACCCCTTCTGCCTCTGCCCGCGCCGCCTTCGCCCCCCGCTTCTTCTCAAACCGCTCCCCCCCGGCCGGCTGATACTGCAACGTATCCACGATCGCCGCGATATCCCGCCCGGCTGCCGACGAGTGCGACGCCCTATACGCCGCCGCACGCCGCGCCTGCTCCGGATCATACCTCGTCACCCACGAAAACACCCGCCGAAACACATTCCCCCTCGCGCTCGCGGCCTTCTCCGTCCCCCCATCTGGCAGCCTCAGCTTGGCCTTGTGCACCTGACTGATACTCGCCGACCCCAACGGCGCATCCAAATCAATCCAATCGAACACCGCATCCACCCCGACACCCAACTCCCGCTCGATCGCCGCTTTCGCCTCCTCCCGACCCATCGGCGGCACCTGGTCCTGCAACAACGCCAACCGCTTACATATCGGCAGCGGTATAAAGTCCGACCTCGCCCCTAAAAACTGCCCGCCCTTCAAATAAAACCCACGCATATCCACGCAAATGGAATACATCTTCTCACCAGCCCATTCGTGCTGCGGAGACCACACCTCCGACTCGACCCGGTCGGAGGACCACCCCAAGACTCGCTCCTTGAACGCGGCCTCCGCCTGCGTCCTTTTGTATCCCATATACACTTCCGTTGCGCGCAGCCAAAACTCGGCCGTACGGGAGAATTTTTTCCACGACGAGAGCTCGCCCGCCGTGGCAGACGGCGCCGTCGGCGCGCGGGGAAACGTGGAGGTGGAGGCGGGGGTGGACATGGGGGTGGGTGGGAGCGGGGACGCGGGCGCCATGGATGGGGCGGATAGCGAGAGCGACAGAACGAGGTGTGCTGTCGTCTATGCGTGGACTCGCAGGCTGGCTCCTCGGCTCCTCTCTCGAGGGAATCACTCGGAGGGAATCGCTCGAAACTCGACGCTCGTCGCAGGCAGAGCCCAATGCGCGATCGATACACAATCTCACACACCAACGGCAGCCTGTCCGACCGTCCGTGGGATCCCAGAAGCTGCAGAGTCGGTGGATTGCCTGTTTGGTTGTCCCAGGCTGAGCACGCGTCCTCCGGCTCGTTTCAGAGCTCGGACAAGTCGCCACACCGCGCGGTCGGCCCTTCACAGTTAATAGTCACGAGTCAATACACGATGAAGTACAGCGCAACTGTGACAAGCTCGCGCAGGAAGTGCAGGAAGGTACGTGGAAATTCGGGATTCTCGGCGCGAGAAAAATTCGGCGCCGGCGAGTCGATGGGCTCGCCGGATTTCCCGGGCGTGCCTCCGCGTACACCATGACAGTCTTGTCCGTGGTCGTGGTGATGGATACACGTCGCCCGCGGGTGGAACAGACGGCTCGGGAGGGCGGGGTCGGGCTTTTACGCATTCGGCCGCGAATCATCCCCCGTTTCGGGCCGGGAACGCCAGGAAAGCCGCGTGTTGCGGCGCGGAAGGCCGGCTACACGCGTACCACGCGCAGTGCGGCGTGCGCGCTGCCTTTTTCCCTCTTTCCCGCTCGCCCGCTCACAATTTTCGTGCTCTTGCTCTTTCAGGCGCACTTCACGGCCCCGTCTTCGGAGCGTCGTAAGCTGATGTCGTCGACGCTCTCCAAGGAGCTGAGCGCTGTTCTGGGAATCAAGTCGCTTCCGATTCTCAAGGGGGACAAGGTTCGCGTGATGCGGGGCGGAAAGGTCTACAAGGGGACCGAGGGGACAGTGGAGGCTGTGTACCGCAAGAAGTGGGCCGTGCATCTGGACTCGGCGAAGAGGGAGAAGAAGAATGGACAGACGGTGAACATTCCGTTTTCGGCGAGCAATCTTGCCATCGTGAGCCTGGGGGAGCTGCATGCGGATAGGAAGGCGCTGATCGAGAAGAAGAGGGCGAGCAAGGGGCTGACTGGCACGTGGGAGGAGAGCGATGTGGTCAGCGCGTAAGTGTTGTGGTTGTGTAATTTATTTATCAGATAATGGTCGTGCGAGTGGTGCGTGATTTCTACCAGAAGTAGATGGTGTGGGGGAAGCACTCGGACTGCCAGCGGTCGCCAAAGGCGAGGACGAGCTTGTTGGCGCGCTCCTGGGTCCAGTTCTGCATGGTCCTGTCGCTGCACTTGCGCAGCCACTCGTACAGCCTCCTCTCGTCCGCATCGCCGCTGCTCCTCGGGAACCTGCCGTGGGTCCGCTTGAACAGCTTCACGGCCTCCAGCATCGCGTCCCACTGGGCCTCGTCCCTGGGATTATGCTGGTGGCCCGGCT
>Ga0181582_10005407_pt1 | contig 10308 bp, 10 predicted proteins | sample 071ome_32_FD_132438 | JGI IMG/M metagenome (GOLD analysis project Ga0181582, IMG submission 132438) | Coastal salt marsh microbial communities from the Groves Creek Marsh, Skidaway Island, Georgia - 071405AT metaG (megahit assembly) | ecosystem: Environmental > Aquatic > Marine > Intertidal... | reverse complement strand
GGCCCCTATGCATCGCGTGCCGGCTACGGATCCATTGGCGAGGGAATGGGTGGCTTGCGTTATGTGGTTGGCGATCCGTCCACGCAGCCAAGTCGGATGGGCATTTCGATTGGGGATGAGCTTGCGGCGACCTATGCGTGCCTCGGCGCGATGATGGCGTTGCATGCGCGCGAGAGGTCGGGTGTCGGACAGATCGTCGACAGTGCGATTTACGAGGCCGTTCTTGCAATGATGGAAAGTATGGTCACTGAATACAGTGTGGCTGGATATATTCGTGAGAGAACCGGTCCCATACTGCCCAACGTATCGCCCTCGAATATTTTCAATACCAAGGATGGAAAGCTGCTACTCATCGGTGCCAATCAGGATACGGTCTTCGCCCGTCTTGCCGAAGCCATGAATAGACCGGATCTTGCCACTAACCCTCGCTATGCCACGCACGCGGCAAGGGGCGAGCATCAGGCGGAGCTTGACGGGCTTATAGATGAATGGACGAAGACCATTGACCTTGCCCCTCTGCAGGAAAAACTGAACGAGGCAGGTGTGCCATGCGGTCTGATCTATACCGCGCCAGACATGCTTGAGGATCCACATTTTAAAGCACGTAATGCCATTGTCGACGTGGAGCATCCCGACTTCGGGACTATCAAGATGCAGAATGTTGCGCCACGACTTTCTGACACGCCCGGTGCCGTCAGGCATGTAGGGCCAGAGTTGGGTCAGCATACTGATGAGGTGCTTGATGACATTCTCGGTTATTCCAAGGATCAAATAGCAACTTGGCGCGAGGCCGGCATCGTCTGAACGGCACGACATCCGGGGAGAGTGGTGCGGCCAAATATGTGAGAGAGTTAACCAAAGAGCCTGATAGGTGTTGAAATGACAACAGATCTTGATGCTAACTACAAGCGTGCGGGGTATCACAGCGCGCAGGCATGGGGGCGGCGTCCCGCCTTGCTTCTTGTGGATTTTGCCCGTGCGTATTTTGAGCCTGACTCACCCTTGTTCGGTGGTGAAGGGTGCCTCAACGCCGCACAAAATGTTCAAGGGCTTCTGGAAAAAGCACGCAGTAAATCCATTCCTGTTATCTTCACCGAAGTGCGCTACAGGAAGGGTGGCCAGGACGGAGGCGTGTTCTTTCGCAAAGTTCCCCCTCTTGCTTGTTTTGAGGGTGAAAGCCCGCTTGCCGATCTTCAGCCGCCCTTGGAACGTCGCGGTGACGAAGTCATGATTACCAAACAATATCCATCTGCATTTTTTGGAACATCGCTAGCGGCCATGTTGACATCCATGCAGGTTGATACAGTTTTGTTGACCGGGTTAACAACGTCGGGTTGCGTGCGAGCCAGCTGTGTTGATTCAATGAGCAACGGCTTTATCACCCTTGTCGTTTCCGATGCTTGTGGTGACATATCGCCTGAGCCTCACAGTGCAAACCTGTTCGATATGGAGGCCAAATATGCGGACCTGTTAACAACAGATGAGGCCATTCGGTATTTTGACAATGTTGTGGAGACCTGAGCGGTTCAGTGATCACGGAACAGCGGACCATGCCCGTCAAACTGATCCTTGATTCCCATCGCGCGCAAGGCGTGCCAGTATGTGGCGGCATTGATGGGTATCATCGGCTTGCCAAGTTCAACCGACATTTCATTGCAAACCTCAATCATGGACAGGTTCGTGCCCACCTGAACAAACGCGTCAATGCTGTCATCGTTCATCTCGAGCACATGTGAGCGAAGTTCATCCGGCTGCACATGGGCAATTGCCACCGGGCTGCCGCATTTCAAACCACGGAATTTCCGCACGTCAAAACCGCAATCTTCAAAAAACTGGGTCACATTCTTGTCAGAAACCGGGAAGTAGGGCGAAATGACCGCAATTCGCTTCGCTTCATAAAGCTTAAGTGCCTCCTCGCAGGCGAACGAGCCTGCCGAAACGGCGACACCACAATGCTCGGACAATTCCTGCATGCGCTTCTCCGATGGTGCCCGGCCACCCCAGAACATCAGCGCCGACATGCCCATGACCAGATAGTCGGGCTCACATGTCATACAGCGATCAACAGCCTCGTAAAGTGTGGCGCCGATAGCCTCCACCATCGCCACAAACTCTTCATCATTGCCAACCTTCATATTGGGAATATGAATTCTGCCGTAGTGATTTGTGACACCCTTGACCCGCAAACTGTCCATATCAGGCTGTACGATCGTGTTTGTGGAAGGGGCTACGACGGCAAATTTGCATCGCCAGCCCAGCGCATCACGAGACATGGTTACTCCTCCAAGGTAGAACAGAATTGTATCAAGTGTCGGCCCCGCCGAAAATGAAGTCAATAACTTGTCTGGACAAATTTTTGAGACAAGATACTCTTTTTTCAAAGAAAGGAACGTGCGATGGGGACTGGTTCGCTCTTTGACCTGATGGCTCGTGACACGCCGGTTGTTGCGCCCGGTGTTTATGACATGATTTCCTGCAAGCTTGCAGAACGCGCCGGGTTCCCCGCAATTTATGTCAGCGGATATGGTGTTTCCGCCGCCCATCTGGGCTTGCCGGATGTGGGGTTGATGACATTTACCGATATGCTTGAGCGGGTGCAGATTATTGCCCGGCATAGCAGTGTACCTGTTATCGCCGACGCGGATACAGGCTATGGCGGCTTGATCAATCTTCGCCATACAGTGCAAGGTTATGAGGCGGTCGGCGTGGCCGGCATCCAGATCGAAGACCAGGAATTTCCAAAACGCTGTGCGCATGCTCAGGGTGTGCGCGTGATCGAAATGAAGAGCATGATGCGCAAGATCGAAGTGGCCTGCGAAAGCAGGACCAACGATGGATGTCTGGTGATTGCGCGAACCGACAGCCTGGCGGAACATGGTATCGATGACGCTATCCGGCGCGCTAATTCATATGCCGAGGCAGGCGCTGACATGCTGTTTGTCGAAGGCGCGAAGACCAGAGATCAGCTTGTCCAAATCGCCGATTCCGTCGAAGCGCCCTTGCTTGTCAAAATGGTCCCCGACTCTCCAACGCTTTCTACCAGCACCGAGGAGCTGGGGCGGCTGGGCTATGATGTGGTCATTTATCCAAGCCTCGCCTTTTTGGCCGCCGCTATTGCCATGGAATCAGGGCTTTCCGAATTGCGCAACAGGGGCAGGGTAATCACGGCACCAATGATGGCGTTCGATACCTTCAGCGAGATGATCGGCTTTGATGAAATCTATGAGTTTGATTCACGCTGGTATGATGCATCACTGGATTGAACCACGGGATTAATATGACCAGAGAGACCAACACACAATCCGTTCTGGCCCAAATTGGCCGAAGAGGCAGGAGATACTAGAATGCATTATGACTTTGTACCGTTTCCGGATCGCAAGCCACTTAAATGGCCAAATGGCAAGCGCATGGCGGTAATCATCACGACCAATCTGGAATATTGGGACCGGACAAAGGATACTGACCAAGTCATCTACCCCGGAGGCCCGGGTATCGTTGGAGGCACACTGACCGGTCGCATCTATGACAATCCAAACTGGACCTGGCGCGAATACGGCCACCGGGTTGGTGTCTGGCGGATGTTTGACCTGTTCGAAGCTTCTGGCATACCGACCAGCTGTACGATCAATGCAATGATGGCACTCGAGCGAAGAGCCGTCGTGGATCATGCTGTCGCCGCCGGATATGAGATCGTGGCGCATAATTATGAGCAGAGTGAACTCCTGACAGACTTTCAGGATGATGAAGATGCCGAGCGTCAGATCATCAAAAACACGCTTGAGGTTTACAGAGATGTTGTTGGTCGTGAGGCCAAGGGTTGGCTGTCCTCGTCGCTTCGTTCAACCCCCTCAACGATCGATATAGTTGCTGAAGAAGGCCTACTTTTTTTCTGTGATCTGCTGAATGATGATCAGCCCTATCTTGTTCAGACCCGCTGCGGTCGTCCGATTGTCTCTGTTCCCTATACTTCAGAAGTGAATGATTTCACGGTGTTCATGCGACAGGGCAAGGATGCAGAGGGCGCCTTCAAGGTTTTCAAGGAACAGTTTGACTGGCTCTATATGGAAAGTGAAAAAAGTGGCAGACATATGAATATTGGTCTGCACCCTCACGTTATCGGACAGCCTTTCAGAATTCGGGCGCTAAAGATGTTTCTTGAATATGCCAACGGCTTTGACGACGTTTGGTTCGCGACGCGCGAAGAAATAGCCAACTGGTATATGGAGCATCATGCCGAGCATATTGATCTGTGATCATCAGAATGCCTTGATTACTGTGTGATCACATGCGCAGCTAGTCGTGCCGTTTCTGCTTCAGGGTTGAAGAGAAAATAAAGTTTTCTTCGCCAAGGTGCCAGTTGAAGGAGGCGAGAACCGTTCTTCCAGACGCTTTGTAGCGTCGCAATATGCGAAGCGACAGATCCGTTGAAGGGTAGGCCAGGGTTTGCCGCACGCGCGGTGGCATGGATAACGCCTGAATGTCCTGTTCGATTGTCGTGATCGCCATCCCGGTTACTTCTTCAAGAAAGCTGTAGAATGGCGGATTTCTCTGCGACAAATCCTGCCAATAAGGACGAAACAGCGGCGATACGAATGTTTCGATCAATGCCAGCGGGGCGTTGTTCGCTCCACTCAGTCGGAGGCCACTAAGCAGGAACCAAGTCTCGTTCGATATTGTGCTGGATTGCGGATCAATTTTAGCAAGGGTGTCTTTATCAGGTGTCATTTCCTGAGTGGAAAGAAGCTGGTAGCCCGTGTCACGCGCAAATTGTAGCAACTCCGAAGTCGTTTCGACACTCTGAATGAATGCCATATTGGGCGCTGTCTCAATGACCTTGGCACAGGCGCCCTGTTTGCGCTCAACCATGCCGTCAGCTTGAAGCCTTCGAAGGGCCTCTCGAACGGTAAACCTGCTGCTGCCGAATTCAGTGCAGAACGCAGCCTCGCTTGGCAGGTTGCTGCCTAGCGGATATTCACCATCAAAAATTCGTCTCCGAATGATTTGGTGGATCTCCTGATATCTTGTCATCGCCGACCAAGGGTTTCCATCGAGGCGCAGAATTCGCAACCTCCGAAAGCAGATTAATGGATATTTCGCCTATTCGACAGTTTCAAGTTCACGCAGTGATGTAATCATGGATGAGCGCATGACAAACTCCTTATGGCGCAGGGGGTCACCCACGGTCGCCCGCAGGTCATCATAGTAATCAGCGCGTTGCTTTGGGTCGGTGGCGTTCAGAATGGCCCGGTTGCGAAGCGCCTGCGTCTGCACAGTCTCCAGCGCCACCTTGCGTCGCTGGCGTTGATATCTCTCCATCGATTCCAGTGGTTCGCCATGCCAAACCTTGACCAATTTCTCGACGAGATTGACGGCATCATGAATGCCACCATTCATCCCCATGCCGCCAAGTGGGTTGTTCAGATGCGCCGCGTCACCAGCAAGGAATATCCGCCCATCCAGATATTTGTCGACAACGCGCTCATGGACACGATAGGCGGTCTTATGAACCACTTCGTAGGGACGATCCGTTGGCAGCACAGCCTGCAGCCTGGCTTCAACATTCTCTGGATCCATGATGAATTCTTCGCTGTCATTCGGATTCGTCGGCAGCAGTACCCGCCACAGACTTGGTGTGCGAAGAAGTACTAGCCATTCCGATGGATCCGAAACATAGGCGATGTTGGCAAGGTCAGGCATTGCCTCGTGGTATTTGAAATGTGTGGACAGCGATAGGAAGATTTCCGGAATTGTAATTCCGTCAAAATTGGCACCAATAGCGCGCCTAATTATCGAATGGGCACCATCCGTTCCAATCAGGAACCGTCCATTGACCTCAACTTCTGACTCATCGGCATGCGTTGCGCGCACCCATATACCATTTTCGTCCTGGCCTATCTCTGTAGCCCTTGTTTCAGTCAACAATTTGCCATCTGGGTGGTTCTCCACGAATTCGCGAAGTGCCTTTGTCAATTTCCATTGTTCGCATTGCAGACGGAATGGATAATCCGTTTCACCGGCAAGATGCGAGAGATCAAAAGTGGCGACGACACCTTCGGTGCGGTCACGAAATTGCCATTCGTGACATACCAGCCCCTGATCGACCAATGTCTTGGTGATGCCAATTCGCGCCAGAAAATCAAGCGTAGGCGGATGAAAGGTGGACGCCCGCAAATCCTGCGCGAGGTCAGCAGTGGCTTCAATCAGCGTAACGGGTATGCCCGCATCCAGCAAAAAAGCTGTTGCAACAAGCCCAACAGGCCCAGCGCCAACAACAACAACCTGTTCATTTTTGTATGACATTTCCGAGCGCGCCTTCCATCAGGTTTCATGCGTGTGGGTTTGTTCCAGTCGTAAACTTACGATTCTTTCCGAAAAATACGCTAAATTTGTCTGGACAAGTTAGCTCAGACCCCCTCAAAGTTAAAGCGCAGAATCCGTCCCTTGGTAGGGCTTCGCTGATCGAGATGACGATTTTGACAAAGAGGTGGGGAGATGGTGTTCACACAACAACTGGTCAACGGTTTGATGCTTGGCAGCATTTACATAAGTGTTGCCGTGGCATTCACTCTGACGATTGGCATTCTTAATTTTCTGAACTTCACCATACCGGCATTGTACATGTTGGCCGGCATGGTTGGATGGTCGGTTTCATATTATGGACTTCCCTTCGGTTTGAGTGAGCCGCTTGGCTGGGCGCCGTCATTGCTTGTCGGCATCACTTGCTCGGTATTGGCATCTCTTCTTGTGGAACGGTTCACCTACCGCTATTTCAAAATCAAGCATGGCGACTCGACCGAACACGCCATTCCACTGGTATCGTCTCTCGGTTTCCTGCTGATTTTTGAATATGCGATCCTTGGTGCGCATGGCTCTGAGACACGCGGGTTCCACACGCCCTTCACGGATCTGAATTGGCGTTTTGCGGATCTTGTGATTTCCATTCCTCAGGTCACAAGTCTGATTTTATCACTGTGCATCGTTGTCGGCCTGTCCTTCATGCTGAAAAAGACGCGGATCGGGCGGGCCTTGCGGGCGACGGCAGAAAGCCCGGACACCGCAACCCTGATGGGGGTCGAGGTGCGCAAGATCGTGCCCATCGTATTTGTTCTGACGGGTCTTCTTTGTGGCCTTGCTGGGTCAATCTTTGCGGTGAATTACAGTGAGGTCAGCCCCTATATGGGTGATCACGTGGGGACCAAGGCCATTGCCGCCATGGTAATTGGCGGGTTGGGTTCGGTATGGGGTGCAATCGCAGGGGGGCTGATCGTAGGCATCAGTGAAACCTTTTCCATTCACTTCTTTGGCGCGTCATCGGCACAAATTACGGTATGGGGGTTGCTCCTGGTGCTTTTGATCTTCCGCCCGAATGGGCTCTTTGGTCATAATGCGATCGGAAAAGGCAAGTTCTGATGAGTGGGTATCTTTCCGGCCTTATCGGCATTCTTGGTATCAATATCATCTTTGCCTATTCGATTTATGTAACCGCGGCAACAGGCCAGCTTAATCTTGGCGGGGCCGGCTTTCAGGCCATTGGTGCCTATAGCTGCGCGGTTTTGAGTGAGATGTTCGGTCTCTCAATTCCATTCCTGTTGCTGCTATCGACAATAATTGGCGCAACTGTGGGGTTTCTAGTTGCCTTTCCCATTTTGCGTACACGGGGCGTCTACATGGTCCTGGCAACATTTGCGTTCGCGGAAATTGTGGCCGGCGTGATACTGAACAGTGATTCTCTTGGTGGCCCAACAGGACTTGTCCTTTCGGACTATATCGAGACGGATGTTATCATCTGGTCGACCATCGGCGTGGTTGTGTTTTGCTTCTATCTCATGTCAACGCGGATTGGCCTCGCGATGCGCGCTGTTCATGATGATGAAGCCGTTGCCGATCTGCTGGGAGTCAACCGACGTGCTGTTCAGGTCGGCGCGTTTGCTATAGGCGGTGCTTTGGCTGGGCTGTCAGGCGGTCTTTACGCATTGTATTTCGGGTTTGTCGAGGCGCAGTACTTCAACGCATTTCTGTCCATCTTTGTATTGCTCTATGTGTTGATCGGCGGCACTCAGACAGCGTGGGGCGCCCTTATTGGCGCTTCCTTTTTCACCCTTGTGCCGGAACTGTTGCGCATGGGTGATGATTGGCGTTTCTTCATTTTCGGTGTGATTATTGTGGTGATGATGATCTGGCGGCCAGAAGGCATGGTCACCCGTCAGGCTATAGACCGGATTACTCTCAAGCTGTTCCCGGTGGTAAGACGCCATGGCTGATCCGATTCTGCAGATTTCCTCAGTGTCAAAGAACTTTGGTGGAGTCGTTGTTCTTGAGGATGTTTCCTTCGTCGTCGAGGCAGGTGCGAGGCATGCGCTCATCGGTCCGAATGGCGCTGGCAAGACCACAATGTTCAACGTCATCTCAGGGGTCTACCAGCAGAATGCCGGAGATGTCCTGTTTGCCGGGCAAAATATAAACGACATTCCGTCGCGCAAGCGCATCGCCCTGGGTATGGCGCGCAGCTTTCAAAATATTCGTTTGATGCCGCATCTCTCGGTAACGGAAAACGTCATGCTTGGTCAGCACAGTCAGGCCGGGATTCTCGATCTTCTGAAACCGATTATGGCCATGCCCAGGGCGCATGACAAAGAACGCGCTGTTGAGTTGTTGGACAATTTTGGATTGGAGGCCTTTCAGGGAAGATCCGTTTCCGAACTGCCCTACGGCGTCAGAAAGAAGATTGAGGTTGTACGCGCTTTGATGGCAAATCCAAGGCTTTTGCTTCTGGATGAGCCTGCCGCAGGTCTCAATGTAGCGGAAACCGCAACGCTGCACGATTTTCTCGTTGAAGTTGCAGAACGTGGCGTGACTCTCCTGTTGGTCGAGCATGATATGCCGTTCGTGAACAAGCTTTGCGATACGGTCACTGTGATGAATTTTGGCCGTCGAATCTATGATGGACCAGTTTCAGGCCTGCGGGAGGACAAAAATGTTCTGGAGGCCTATCTTGGAGCAGATGCCTAGGTTCGGTGGATGACACAATGCTGAAGCTTGAGAATGTTGATGTCAGGTATGGACCGGTTCACGCTGTGAAGAGCGTGTCGCTTGAGGTGGACGAGGCGCAGATCGTGGCTGTCGTCGGCGCAAATGGCGCGGGCAAATCCTCATTGCTTCGTGCTGTTGCCGGTGCCGAGAAGATCAACAGCGGCAACATTTCTTTTGATGGCAGGCCTGTCAACAGGCTTGCCGCTCCTGAGCGGGTAAAGCAGGGCATTACCCTGGTGCCTGAAGGTCGACAGATTTTTGTCAGCATGACGGTCGAAGAAAATCTATTGATGGGTGCGTATACAAGGGATCAGTTTCAAATAAAATCGGGTATAGAGGCCATATTTGATCGCTTTCCAAACCTTGCCAGTCGTCGACACTCGCTTGCATCCGTTTTGTCCGGCGGAGAACAGCAGATGCTGGCCATCGGTCGGGCAATGATCGCGCGACCTCGTCTGATGATGCTGGACGAGCCATCGCTTGGTTTGTCGCCAATTTTTGTCAATCTGCTATTTGAGTTGATACTTGAGCTCAACCGACAGGGCATTTCCATTTTGTTGGTCGAACAGAACACAAAGATGGCCTTGCAGGCGGCGGAGCGCGGCTACGTCCTTGAGCTTGGCGGTGTACGCATGGAAGGCAAAGCCAGTGACCTCGCCGCGGATAAGAGCCTGGCCGAGGCCTATCTCGGTGACGAATAGACTTCATGCAGGGACCTGTTCTCTGCAAAAGCTGTGGGATAACAGGCCCACAAAAAAATGGGAGGGATGTTCCAATGAGACTTTTTAAACCACTTTTTCTTGGTGTGGCACTTTCGATGCTGGGTTTGACCGGCGCGCTGGCTGCCGAGACACTAAAAATTGGCCATATCGTCGCGCGTACGGGGCCATTGAAGGGGCCTGGTTTGCCAGCCACCGTTGCTGTTGACATTGCCGTCGAGGAAATCAACGCGGCCGGCGGTGTGAATGGCAAGATGATAGAGATCATCGAATTCGATAGTGGTTCGGATCCCAAGCAGGCATCCTTGGCGGCACGTACCCTGGTCAATGACCATGATGTCCTTGCCATTATCGGCCCATTCTCTTCAGGGGAGGCAAAGGTCGCCTTCAATGTCGCTGAGCGTGAAAAAATTGTGATGATGTCCAACGCATCCTCTGCACCCGGGCTGACGGATGGTAAGGAATGGGCGTGGCGAATTACAGAGGATGAGGGCAAGCAGTTCAGCCGTCTTCTGAAAACGCTGACCAAACTCGATGTGCCGCGCAAAAAGGTTGATAT
>Ga0181582_10005404_pt1 | contig 10310 bp, 4 predicted proteins | sample 071ome_32_FD_132438 | JGI IMG/M metagenome (GOLD analysis project Ga0181582, IMG submission 132438) | Coastal salt marsh microbial communities from the Groves Creek Marsh, Skidaway Island, Georgia - 071405AT metaG (megahit assembly) | ecosystem: Environmental > Aquatic > Marine > Intertidal zone... | reverse complement strand
GTCGGTGTCTGGTCGAAGCGGTTCCATGCATACACGGGATCGTATCCATTGTCGGGTTCCATGTAGGGTATGAGCTCGTCCTTGGGTGTGCCGGCAGGCTTCTGGGTCAGGTCGATGCTGAACGTGGGACGACGCGGCAGGGCGGAGTCGAAGAAGTGCAGGGGAAAGTTGCTGCTGATGCCGCCATCCGAGAACCAGATCCGTTCAAGGGTTTCGTTGTAGCCTTCCGAAAAATCGACGGCATGGAGCGGGATGGCGCTGAGGAGAATCGGAAAGCTCAGGCTCATCCGGGTCGCCACCACGACTGGAAGATCGGCTGGATCGGGGAGGGGGTGGTAGCCCATCTCGTGTCGCCGTGCCCGGCGTTTCCGGTCCTTGTCGGTGTCCTTGCCTTGTCTTGGATGCTCGATCATCCAGTCCACGACGGCAGCGGGGAAGAGCTTCCGGAACTCATCGGGACGAAAGTAGAAACGATTTTCCTTCACACCGTCCGATTCACGAAAAGGCAGGCGGTAAGGGCGTCCATGCGTCAGGTTGGTGGTCATCATCTCCAGGTTGACCAGGCGGTCCGCGAGTTCGGGATCGCTTTCATCGGTGCCCCAGAGATCACCGAAGGTCAAAGGGCGTTCCTGGTCTGTCAAGCCAGCCATCTCGTTGAGACGACGGTGGAGCCATGACGTCAGTGCGGGTGGATTGCAGGCGTTTCCTGTCTCGCCGGGCATGCCGCTGCAAAGACCGAAATGGTTTCCGGAGATCTCACGTGCCGCATCGATCCCGACGGCGATGAAGAGACCAATGACGATGCCTGCGCACATGATGAGAAGACTCAGCCAGAACCATAGGTCGAGCAGGACATGCCCATCCATCTGCAACAGCCGAAGGCCAGCCAGCATGAAGCCGGGTATGGCTCCGAACAGGATGGCGAGCAGGTTTCTCCTGAGGACGGATAGGATCTTTTTCTTGTCGCCCCCGAGAAAGAGACTGAAGAGGCCGTAGGTGCTGGCGGTGGCTTTCGAAGGCTGAAAGAGATGAAAGAGGTTGGTCTCCTTGCGACCATCGTCCTTTGAAGACAGGAAATCGGGAAGTTGCTCGAGTTCCTCGAAACCCCGCTCCGAGCCTTCGGTGTTTCTCCTGTGCTGTGCGGCAGCGGTTAAAGCCGCAGCGATGGCACCGGCCGAGGTGCCTCCGATGTTTCTGAAATCGAAGCGATCAGCGAGTCGGGTGAGCGCCTGGGGATACACAACACCGCTGGTGATGCCGCCCTTCATGACGATGTCGCAGGTCCTGCGAGATGGGGTTTTCTTCATGGTTCTCCTTGGATGAAGTCAAGGGGAGGTCATCAAGAAGAAGCGGTTTCGTCAACGGAGGAACAGGTGAGCGGCTCCTTTCTCTCGTTTCCGTGATCCTTGTGCCTCTGTGAGAGACAATTCTTCTCGAAATCCCAGCGATGCGGAAGACCTCGCGGAGCGACGGTCCCTACCTTTAAAGCGGACGGCGAGGATTCTGGATCTGCTGCCTCATCTGGCGCTCCTTCTCCTTGTTCAGCTTCTTCTCGGCAGCCGTTGCGGAAAAATCCTGGGTCTCGGTGTGGACGACCTCTCCCTTGCGGATGCGACGGATGACTCTCTGTGTATCGGTCCTGACACTGATGGCATCGCCCCAGTAGCTGGTGGCCGTGTCGCGGATGTCGTCTTTTTCACCGGTCAGGATGGGACGCAGGGAGGCACCATCGAGGGGATGGTGGGTTTCCTGGAAGCGGGTGTTGCAGAGGTCCATGAGGGTTGGGTAGAGGTCAGTGGTCTCGACCAGGGCATCGGTCCTGAGTCCCTTCTTGGAAACACCGGGAGCACGGATCAACAGGACGCTGCGGTTGGCGCGCTCGAAGGGTACGTGCTTTGCCCAGAGCTGATGCTCTCCCAGGTTCCAACCGTGGTCACCCCAGACGACCACCACGGTGTTCTCGGCGAGTCCTGTTTCCTCCAGGGTATCGAGGACCTTTCCGATTTGCCGGTCGGTGTAGCGCACGCAGGCGGAGTAGGCGCGTTTCGCCTTGCGGATGGCGTCGTCGCTGAGGGGGTGGGTCTTTTCCCAGTCGGTCTTGTATTTATAGAACTCGCCACTCTTGTGCCAGAAGGGGGAATCCTTCTTCTCGGGATCCTCGGGCAGGGGGATGTCAACACCCTCGAACGCATCCCAGTCCTGCTTGGGTGCGACGAAGGGAAGGTGTGGCTTGAAGAATCCCAAGCCCATGAAGAAGGGCTTGTCCGCCTTGGCGAGTGCCTTGAGCCTGCTGACGGCCGTGTCGGCCATCTGTCCGTCGGGAAGTTCGTTGTCCTTTTCCACCACGAACTCCATCAGGTCCTTGTGGCCGCCGCCATCTTCACGGTGCTTTCCATTGGCGTAGGCGAAGAAGATGCCCCAGCCGCGCTTCCAGGATCCCAGTGGGGTTGCGAGATCGGTCCATGCATGGGGGACTTCATGGCGGCCGTCGCCCTTCCCGTTGTATTCGTAGACCAATCCATCCGCGGTGTGGGAGATCTTGCCGATGAGGATGGTTTCATAACCACTGCGCCGAAAGAGCTCGGGCATGGACTGGGCTCCGGCCTGTTGTTCCTGGAGCAGTGCACTGGCGCCCTGGTAGAGACCTGCGTTGCTCCGGGTGACGCCAGAACTGGCGGGGCTGCGTCCCGTCAACAACGCATAGCGCGAGGCACCACAGGTGGCCACCTGCACGTAGTGCCGGTTGAAGAGGACTCCTTGCGAGGCCAGGCGGTCCATGTTGGGTGTCTGGGCATGGGTTGCTCCGTAGCAGTTCAGCTCGGGTCGCAGGTCATCGACGGCAATGAAGAGGACGTTACGCTGGTTTTGTGCTGCCTGGAGGGAAAGGCATGCGAGAAAAAGGGTGCAGATGAAAAGGCGGTGCATGGTGCGAATCATGGGTGCTTCTTCGACGTTAAGCCGTGCACCTTGATTCATGCAACAGTTCCGATACGAGGGTGGTCAGCATTTTTCCCTCGTATGGCTTGGGCAGGATGCGCTCCAGCTTGGATAGCAGGGAGACATCGGGGAGGTCCTCGCTATATCCGGTGCAGTAGATGATCGGCAGGTCAGGGCTCTCAATCCTGATTTCCTTCGCCAGCTCAAGGCCCGTCATGTTGCCGGGCATCCTCATGTCGGTGATGAGCAGGTCGATCGTCTCCCTGTGCTCCTCCCAGCGCTTGAGGGCCTCGGGGCCCGAGGCAGCCTCGACGGTGGTAAAGCCCGCCCTCATCAGTAACCTGATCTTTGTCCTGCGAACCTCCTCCTCGTCCTCCACGACGAGGAGCGTGGCCTGAAGAGGAGATGAACTTACGGTGTTTGTTGCAGGGGCTTCCCTTGTATGAACGGCGGGATCGGCGGTGGGAATGTAGAGTCGGAATGTGCTGCCCTCACCGACCTCCGATTCCAGTTCGACCCAGCCTTCGTGCTGCTTGGTGATTCCGAAAACCGAGGAGAGGCCGAGGCCGGTACCCTTGCCGGTTTCCTTGGTGGTGAAGAAGGGCTCGAAGATCTTGAGATGATCAGACGATGGAATCCCCGTGCCCTGGTCAGAGACCGAGATGACGATGTAGTCTCCTGGCAGTGCTTCCGTTTTTCCGGTGATGTCGTCAGGCCCCAGGAACACGTGCTTCAGATCCATCTGGATGCTTCCACCCTTTTCCATGGCATCCCTTGCGTTCAGTACCAGGTTCGTCACGGCCTGCTGGATCATCCCGGCGTCGGCCATCATCTCAGGCAGATCCGGGGCGATGGTCAGTTCAAGGCGGTGTGTTTCACCGAGCATACGCTGGAGCAGCTTCCCAAGATCCATGAGCAGCGTCTCCGCCTGGGTCCGCTTGAAGTTCATGGCCTGCTTTCGGCTGAACGAAAGTAGCTGGTCCGTCACGGTTGCGGCGCGTTCGGCCGCGTTGAAGATGTCGGAGAGGGTTTCGGCATCCTCGCCCTCGAGTACCTCGCTGTCCTTGAGCATCTCGGCATTGGCCAGGATGATCGTCATGAGGTTGTTGTAGTCGTGGGCGGCGCCTGCAGCAAGCTGTCCCACGGATTCCATCTTCTGCATCTGGAGGACCTGCCTTTCCAGCCGCCTTCGTTCGGTCACGTCCCTGGCGATGCACTGGATCTCACCGGATGCGGATTCGGGATCCTTACTGAGGCAAACGTCGAGAATCTGCTCCTCTTCGCCTTCGCCCCGACGGATCTCCAGGCACGCGTCACCGGTTGGACGTGCGGGGGATTCGATCAGGACCTTCAGATCGTGCGCGGATGGGGCTCCTAGAAAATCGTAGATCAAACTTCCCGAAAGATCGGACTCCCCGCCTTCAAACCACTCTTTGGCAGCCGGGTTCATGGAGGTGAACCGGCCCTGCGAATTCAGGGTAAAGATGAGGTCGTTGGCATTTTTCACCAGGGTGTCGTAGCGCGCGGAGAGACGTCCCTTTTGTTCCATCTCGGTTCGGATCCTGTTGGTCTGGCGTGCCACCCTCGTCCTCAGTGCGTAGATCCATACCAGGCCACAGACAGCGACGAGTCCGAACCCCTGGGCGCTCACGATGGCGAATTCCTTCGTGAGCCATGGGGCCTTGGCCAGGACCTGTATGTCGCTCTGGGTGGGCACAATGAGATGGAAGGACCTGGGCTTGTGCCAGGCGTCTGCCTGCAGGCTAAGGACTCCCGATGCGGATACGACGGAACGCTTTGGGAACCTTTCTTCCAATTCCGTCTTTCCGAGATCCGGCAACAAAGCGGTAAAAAGCAGGCGACCATTGTTCAGGATCAGGGAGGGTGGGGAGGATTCCGGGTGACTCTCCACCACCTCCGCCTCAAGGCGGACAAGGCTGGAATCCAGTGCTGGATTCAAGGCGGCGGTGGCTGGAACAAAAACGGGTTCGGGATTGAATTCTCCGGTGGCCTCGCGCCATTTCGGTTGGCGGAGCTCAGGTGAAAAATGACCAGGCCTTGGGAAGCCGATGACCTCAATGTAGCTGCCGCGCCCGGGGACCTTGCTTCCAGTGAACTCAACCATGATGGCCTTGGTCGCATCCTGGATGGCGACCATGCCCGAATCTCCAGTGTAGGTGACCCTTCCTGCAATCTTGACCCTTGTTAGGTCCAGTGGGTCGTCTGCATCGAAATGCAGCAGTTCATTGATGGGGGTGAGGGCGATATCAAAAGGGTCCTTGGGAGCGACCTTCAGGAACTCGAGGTGCTCGAGGTTGGGGATGTGGAAATAGATGCCGACAGGTTGACGGTCCGCATTGGCCTTTACTCCGCAGACGCCGGTCAGCCTGACCCTGGATCCCACCCAGTTCTTCTTTGAAACCTGAGGACCTGCTCCCATCAGTACGGCGTCGAAATCACTTTCGGGATGATGGACGTGAAACTGGATGTTCTTCTGGCTTCGGGTCGCCTTCTCGATGGTTCCTTCAATCTGGACCCATTGGCTGTCCTCGGCGCCCGAGAGCATCCGGCCAAAATGAACGCGCCTGGCCGCGGGCAGTGTGCCTTCCCCCTGTTTTTGAACGGAAGTTGCCTCGACCATGGGAGCGAAGCCCCCCGCGGAAGAGGTGCCGGTCACCTTGACGCGGTCACCCAGTTTGATTGGCAGGCGCCGGTTCTTCTCGTTGACGTAGATCCCTCCTGTCCCGTCCTGGACAAAGAGCACCCTCCAATCAGGATCGTAGTAGGTCACGACGCCATTGAGTTCCACGGAGTAGGCCTTGGCCGGCTCCTCCGGAGACAAGCTCCGTACCGCCTGAGCCGTCTGCAACACCAAGGGTTCGGACGGGAGGCCCTTGGCTGTTTCCGCATTCGCCGGCGGTATCCTGACGAGGGCTCTTGTGAGGGAGAAGGTGCCGTCGGATTCCTTCCAGATGGATCCCACGGTCTGGACCTTCTGCCCGACTTCGGTGGAATCTTCATTCACCAGATGAACCGTAGTGGAGGTCCCATCCGACTTGATGACGATCTGATCATCACCGGACTTGGAGATGATTTCGCCCTCCACCCGGATCAGGCGGGGATCCTTTCGGTTTTCGTATTCCTGCCGAATCCGGGAAAGAGGTATCTGAGGGGCGAGGAAAGGGTCGGGCAAGCCGGGCTGAAAAACTGCGACATCCTCCATGTTGGGGACAAAGACCTTGATCTTGGAGGCATGGGGATCCGTGTGTTCTCCCAGGCTCGTGGGACATCCGGCGACTTCCACCTGGGCACCCAGCAATCCCTTGAGTTCATCCGGAGATGCGTCCTTTACAATGACAGCGACCTGAAACCTCTGAAGGTAAGCGATCACCATTTTCAGGTGCCCCGAGGAAAAACCGGCCTCGATGACAGTTCCCGCAAGCATGACCCGTGGAGGGATCTTGGCCGGGTCTTCCATGGCGGGAAGCATGAGGATGGCCGGTGGGACGAGGTCCGTGGAGCCGAGGTGGGTGAACTTGGGTTCGATCAGGATCGTTCGTCCATCCTCCCAAGAAGTCGAGCTGTCGATACGGATGCGGGTGTGGGCCTTTGGAACGGACTGACAGGTCCGTGGATCAATGAACAGGCGGCCTGTCGCATCGTGGATCCACAGCATGTTCCATGAGGTGTCGGAGTAAAGGACATCGGCCTCAAACTGGACGGGGAGCTTCGACTTTGCCTCTTCCTCCGTGAGCTCATAAATGGTGTGGACGTTCCGGATCAACGTCCTTGATGGCGCAGGCTCGGCGGCCGGAGCAGGGATGGCCAGAAGTAGGCCAATGAGGCACACCTAGGAAAGCCACGTGACCTGCCTTTGTTCCGCCAGGATGGCAATTGAGACTGGAGGGTGATGCGGCATAGCAAACCTGTCAGTAGGCCTCGGTGTCGACTAGTGGAGAATCCAGTATTCGGAATCTTTTGGCAACCCCAACGACCGGGGTCGCGCGGCGCTTGGCTATTCCCTCAGGGACGCTATCCTCAGGGCCATGAGTTTGCTTCCGTTTGCTGAACTGAAACCGTATCGAGTCCGCCGGATCGTCCCTGACAATGTGGACCTTGGAAACTGGGACGAGGTCGAGCCACTGTTTGACCTACTTGAGAAGAATGCCGCGGAGGCGAAGACGGTGGCCGAGTTTGAGGACTGGCTGATCGACTGGGGTGAGCTGAGTGCCGCACTCGATGAGGAGGCGAGCAAACGCTATATCGCGATGACCTGCCACACGGAGAGCGAGGAGGCGGAAAAGTCCTACCTCCAATACGTCGAAAAGATCGAACCGAACACCAAGCCGAGGCAGTTCAACCTCTCGAAGATCTACCTTGAGCATCCTGTGCGGGAGGAAATCGACAAGGAGCGCTACCGCGTCTTTGACCGGGATGAAGAGGTCCACGTGGAGCTTTACCGGGAGGAGAACGTGGAACTTGAGACCGAGGAGGCCCGTTTGACCCAGCAGTACCAGAAGCTGAGCGGCTCGTTGACCGTCCAGTTTCGTGGAGAGGAACGGACGCTGGTCCAGATGGGACGCTACCTGGAGGAGACGGACCGGGAACTTCGCAAGGAAGCCTGGGAGGCCAGCGCTCGCAGGCGCCTGAGGGAGGGCGACAAGTTCGAGAAGCAGTTTGATGATCTCATGGCACTGAGGCGCAGGATCGCCTCGAATGCGGGCTTTGAAAACTACCGGGACTTTGTCTTCAAGGAGCGTCGGCGCTTTGACTATACCCCGGCCGACTGCGAGGCCTTTCACAAGGCGGTGGAGACCTGTGTGGTGCCCCTGATGAAGGAGATCCAGAAGAGGAGGAAGGGGGACATGGGACTGGATACGCTTCGCCCCTGGGACCTCTCGGTGGATCCGCTTGGCCGTGATCCCCTCAAGCCTTTTACGGAGGTCTCCGAGATGGTGGAACGCTCCCAGAAGATCTTCGACCGGCTCGATGGCGGGCTGGCGGGCTGGTTCCAGCAGATGCAGGACCTCAAGCTGCTGGACCTGGACAACCGCAAGGGCAAGGCCCCTGGAGGCTACCAGTGTGGGCTTGAGGAAAGCAGGCTTCCCTTCATCTTCATGAATGCGGTCGGTGTGCAGAGGGATGTGGAGACGCTACTGCATGAGGCGGGCCATGCCTTCCACTCGATGGCCTCCCGCGAGGAGGACCTGACGGCCTACCGGCATGCCCCCCTCGAATTCTGTGAAGTGGCGTCCATGAGCATGGAGTTGCTGGGCGGTGAGTTCCTTGAGGAGTTCTATGGCACGGATGAGGCCAACCGGGCCAGGCAGACGCACCTTGAAGGGATCATAGGCATCTTTCCATGGATCGCCACCGTGGATGCCTTCCAGCACTGGATCTACACCCATCCGGATCATACGCCCGAAGAGCGCAAGGCGGCCTGGCTGGAATTGATGGATCGCTTTGGTGGAGACGTGGACTGGGCGGGCTTCGAGGACATCCGTTCCTACTTGTGGCACCGGCAGTTGCACATCTTCATCCATCCCTTCTACTACATCGAGTACGGCATCGCCCAGCTCGGTGCCCTGCAGGTCTGGGCGAATTCCCAGAAGGACAAGGCCGGGGCGCTCAAGGCCTACCAGGAATCGCTGGCCCTCGGAGGTTCGCGAACTTTGCCTGAACTTTTCGAGGCTGCCGGGTGTCAATTTGACTTTAGTGAACGCACCGTGGCGCCGTTGATGGAACTGGTGGGCCGGGAGCTGGAGAAGCTTTCCTCCGGCCATTGATAAAAAGATCGTTCACGACTACCTTGCTCCGCCCATGTTGGAAGATCGCGACTATATGAGGTCCGACGGAGGCTCGTTCCGTCCCAGTCAGCCTGTCACCGTCAAGCTGGTGATTGTGCTGGTCGCCTGCTTTGTCGCGCAGTTCGTGATCGAAAACTTTACGAAGATCGATCTGGGTGCCTTTGCCTATCTTTCCCTGGAGGGCATCAAGAGCGGCTACGTCTGGCAGTTCATCACCTTCCAGTTCATGCACGGAGGCATTCTGCACATCCTGTTGAACGGACTGGTGATCTATTTCTTTGGGCGTGCCATCGAGGATGTGCTTGGGCCGCGTCGTTTCCTGCAGCTCTACTTTACATCGGGAGTGATGGGAGGGCTGCTGGAGGTCATACTAGCCTTCCTTTTTCCGGAAAGGTTTGGGGGATCGGTCTTGGGGGCCTCCGCCGGGGCCTATGGCTTGATGGCCGCTTATGCGACCCTGAATCCCCACCGGCGTATCACCCTTCTGCTCTTCTTCATCCTTCCTGTCACCTTCGCTGCCAGGGTGTTGCTCTGGATCTTTGGTGGCATGGCGGTGCTCGGGATCCTGGGAAGGTTTGGCAACAATGCGATGGCGGATGGCATTGCCCACGGGGCCCATCTGGGAGGACTTATCTTTGGTGTCATGACCATCCGCTGGTTCTATCAGGGGGGAGACCTTGCTGACTTCAATCCCTTCAAGGGCATGGGTGGATCCGGAGGTGGCACTCGTGCCCGGAAGCCCGGAAGAAAACAGGCTCCGATCATCAATGTCGAAGTGGAGCCGTCCGATGACTTCATCAGCAAGCAGGTGGATCCGATTCTCGACAAGATCTCCAGGAAGGGGATCAACAGCCTGACGGAGCAGGAGCGCAAGATCCTTGAAAAGGCCCGTCAGAACATGAAGCGTTGACCCATCACGGCGCCTTGAAGCATTCCCTTCGTCCCTTCCTCCTCTGGCTTGCCCTGTTTTACGCCTGTTGGCTGCTTTACGTCACCCTCGCCGATCGTTGGAGCGTGGTGGTGGAACACTGGGGTATCGCTGCCGCCATGGCACTGGGTTCCTATTTCGCAGGATCGACGCCCATGGGGGGAGGCACGGTGGGCTTTCCCGTTCTGGTTCTTCTGTTCAACGAACCTGCTTCCCTGGGAAGGGACTTCAGCTTTGCCATCCAGTCGGCAGGCATGCTGAGTGCCTCCATCTTCATCTTCTGTCGTCGAATCCCCCTGGAATGGCACATCCTGAAGTGGGCCTTGATCGGATCGGCAATCGGCACGCCGATAGGAGTGTTTCTGGTGGCGCCCTTTATTCCGGCCCTCGGGGTGAAGCTCGTCTTTGCCATCACCTGGGCCAGCTTCGGCATCCTTCATTTCTGGAAGATCGGGGAGATCGTCTCGGCCGAAGGGGAATCGAAGATGTCCGCGCGCTTCTACCAGTGGGCCGGACTGGGTGTCGGTTTTCTTGGCGGTGCCACGGCGGCAGCCATCACCGGTGTCGGGGTCGACATGCTCTTGTATGCCATCCTGGTGCTGGCGTGTCGGGCTGATCTCAAGATCGCCATCCCCACC
>Ga0181582_10005402_pt1 | contig 10312 bp, 10 predicted proteins | sample 071ome_32_FD_132438 | JGI IMG/M metagenome (GOLD analysis project Ga0181582, IMG submission 132438) | Coastal salt marsh microbial communities from the Groves Creek Marsh, Skidaway Island, Georgia - 071405AT metaG (megahit assembly) | ecosystem: Environmental > Aquatic > Marine > Intertidal... | reverse complement strand
GGGGGCGCCTAGAAACGGTCAATGGAGTTCCACTGGCAGATCATCTGGCTGGTGCTGAACCTCCAGGGTCGGTGCGACGTGAGCTCAGTTTGACCGAGTCTGGCGTTCTTGGTCGGGACAATCGGATTGATCGAGGGCGGTTTTTTACGGAAAGCGATGCCCCAGGGTTAGTGACAGTTGAATCAAAGCTATTCGATGAGCTGAATTTAAAACTTGGTGATGTGATTCAGTACACCATTGGTCCCGATCGAATTTCTGCCGAAGTCATTGGATCTCGTATCGTTCAGTGGGACTCGATGTTGCCCAACTTTTTTATGATCTTTTCACCAGGAACGCTCGAACCTTTTGAGTCCACGCGGCTGACCAGTATGCGTCTTCCGAATCCGTCAGAGGATACCGCTGCTATTAGCGGAGCCTTTCGACAAGTCACTTTGTTATCAGTCGATGCAATATTGAATCAGATCCGCGGAATCTTGGACCGGGTATCACAAGCGGTCAGCGTCGTTCTTTACTTTGTTCTCGTCGGGGGCGTTTTGGTACTTGCGGCAAGTATTCAGACTTCACTTCCTGAGCGTCGTAAGGAGTCTGCGATTTTGAGAAGCTTGGGGGGCTCAGACAGGTTGTTGTCGCAATCACAGTGGGCTGAATTCCTGACCCTTGGCGTAATGAGCGGGTTATTGGCTGCCGTCGGTACAGAGCTTCTTGGTTGGCTTGTTTACACTGAGATTTTCAATTTAGAGTGGACATCTAAATGGCAGATTTGGGTGTTTGCGCCAGTTTTGACCGGTGCTATTGTTGGTGCTATCGGGCGGTGGTCTGCGAAGCAAGCACGACAGATGCCCCCAGCTCAGTTATTAAAAATTGCGGATACATAGAAGGTTGTTGCATTGAAGCGTTATGCCCCACTACTTGTTGCCTGTTTGATGGCAGGCCTAGTTGCTTTTCCATTTGTTCGGAATCTCACAACCGGTGAAAAAGGGATGCCCGGTGCGCAAATTGGCGGGCACTTCGTTTTAGAGACAGCGACAGGTCCGCTTGATACCGCGCAATTAAATACGGATTTGATGCTGATTTACTTCGGGTACACCTATTGTCCGGATGTATGCCCCACTGAGCTTGCTCGGATGGCGCAAATCTATGAGGGCTTGGGCGAGGATCAAACGCGCGTGTCTGGTTTGTTTGTGACGGTCGATCCTGAGCGAGACACCGTGAAAGCCGTGACTGAGTACGCCGAGGTCTTTGATCCCTCGTTTAAAGGTCTGTCTGGTGACCAAGCTCAGATTGAACGGGTCATGCGGCAGTATCAGGTGTATGCACAGAAAGTTGGAGACGATCCTGAAAATTACACAGTCGATCATTCTTCTCGAATTTATTTGATGGATCGTGATGCCAAACTAATGGCTTTATTCTCGATGGATACAGAGATTCCAGTGATGATCGATCAGGTCAAAAACTTTCTTTGACCTAGATCATTTCTTTAGTTGAGTCGAGACGATTGTCGTATTGGGTTGTCTATCGTTAGGCATAACACTCTTAGGAATAAGTTTAACCACCAAGGAGTTTTCATGACTGATTCGAAGGTCTATCCGGTTGATCCTGCAATTGCAGCGAACGCTTGGGCAGACGAAGCAACTTATGAAGCGATGTATCGCCAATCCATCGATGACCCAGACACATTTTGGGCCGAGCAGGCCAAGCGTCTCGATTGGATCAAATTCCCGACAAAAATCAAAAATACATCGTTCGCTCCTGGTAATGTCGATATCCGTTGGTACGAAGATGGTGTACTCAACGTTTCAGCAAACTGTCTTGACCGCCACCTAGCGACTCGTGGTGATCAAACTGCGATCATCTGGGAAGGCGATGATCCAAATTCTGATGAAAACATCACATACCGCGATCTATACGAGCGAGTGTGTCGTTTTGCCAATGGTCTCCGTGCGCAGGGCGTGAAGAAAGGTGATGTCGTCACCCTGTACATGCCGATGATTCCTGAAGCTGCTGTTGCGATGTTGGCATGTACGCGTATTGGTGCTGTGCACTCGATCGTCTTCGGTGGATTCTCCCCTGATGCATTGGCTGTTCGTGTTGAAGAGTCTGGATCGAAGGTCATTATTACGGCTGACGAAGGCCGCCGTGGTGGTCGTGCGGTTGCTTTGAAGACTAATGTGGATAAAGCAGTCGCATTGGATGCATGTAAAGGCGTTGAAACGGTCATCGTCGTCAAGTGCACAGGCGGTGACGTAGAAATGGGGCCAAAAGATGTTTGGTACCACGACGTTTGCGCTGGCCAATCAACAGACTGTGAACCAGAGCCAATGAATGCGGAAGATCCGTTATTCATTCTGTACACCTCAGGTTCTACTGGTAAGCCGAAGGGTCTCAAGCACACAACTGGCGGTTACTTGGTTTATACCTCGATGACGCATCAATATGTCTTTGACTATAAAGATGGCGATATCTATTGGTGTACAGCAGACGTGGGCTGGATTACCGGCCACTCATACATTGTGTATGGACCCCTAGCGAATGGTGCGACGACGCTTATGTTCGAAGGTGTTCCAACATATCCAGACGCATCACGCTTTGGCCGAGTGATCGAAAAGCATAAGGTCAACCAATTCTACACTGCACCGACAGCGATCCGTTCACTGATGGTGAAAGGTGAAGATGTTTTGGGTGATTCGGATCTATCTTCACTGCGTATCTTGGGATCGGTCGGCGAGCCAATTAACCCAGAAGCGTGGGAGTGGTATCACCGCGTGATTGGTAAAGGAAACTGCCCAATCGTTGATACATGGTGGCAGACCGAAACTGGCGGCATCATGATCGTTCCATTGCCGGGTGCTACTCCGGCGAAGCCAGGCTCAGCAACACGTCCATTCTTTGGCGTGCAACCAGCCTTGGTCGATAACGAAGGCAATATTCTTGAAGGTGCGACTGATGGAAACCTCGTACTTCTCGACTCGTGGCCATCATCAGGTCGCAGTTGCTGGGGCGACCATGAGCGTTTTGAGCAGACCTATTTCTCGACGTTTGCAAACCGATACTTCACTGGTGATGGTGCGCGTCGTGACGAAGATGGCTACTACTGGATCACCGGTCGCGTGGATGACGTATTGAACGTATCAGGCCACCGGATGGGAACAGCTGAAATCGAATCAGCGATGGTTGCGCATGATGCAGTTGCAGAAGCTGCGGTTGTTGGTTACCCGCATGACATTAAGGGTGAAGGTATTTACGTCTATGTCACACTTCAGGAAGGTATTGAACCAACTGAAGAGTTACGCGCAGAGCTTCGCAATCATGTTCGCGGTGAGATTGGACCGATTGCATCACCTGACTTCATTCAGTGGGCGCCAAGTCTTCCGAAGACGCGTTCAGGTAAGATCATGCGTCGCATTCTGAGAAAGATCGCTGCAAACGACTACGGTGCACTGGGTGACACGTCGACCCTTGCTGATCCTTCAGTCGTTGATGAGTTGATCGATAATCGCATGAACCGCTAAGACGCGATTGATGTCAAAAGCACCCGCCGAGCGCAGGCTCTGCGGGTGTTTTTTTTGTCCAAAAAGTGCACAAATGTGCGGTAGTTTTCGCATATTTTCTAAAATTTGGTATCTTTGAGGCTTAATCAGTAACGGATTTACGTTATGCATCACTGCAAGATTGTGATCGCGGATGATCACCCACTGTTTCGCGCAGCTTTAAAACAAGCTGTTTCTAAAGCGGCTAAGCAAGTCGATATTGTTGAGGTTTCAACAATGGCTGAGTTGCAAGACGCGGCATCAGAGCATAATGATGCTGATTTGGTTCTTCTTGATTTGACCATGCCGGGTGCCAGTGGCTTTTCAAGTCTTGTGTATCTGAAAGGTCAAAGTCCTGAGATGCCAGTCGTCGTTGTCTCAGGCAATGAAGATCATAATGTGATTCGTCGTTCGATCGAGTATGGCGCGCTTGGCTTTATTCCGAAGAGCGTCGCGCTCGAAACAATGGTTGAGGCTGTTCAGGCAGCTCTCGAAGGTGAAGCGTGGATTCCTGAAGATGTGAATCTTGATGCACCTGTTGTCGATGACAAAGAAGCCAAGATTGCTGAGGGTATCGCATCTCTGACACCGCAGCAGTTCCGTGTTCTTGTGATGCTGATGCAGGGGCTGTTGAATAAGCAGATCGCCTATGAATTAGATGTGAGCGAGGCGACTGTCAAAGCGCACGTCACAGCAATTCTCAGAAAACTGAAAGTCCATTCACGGACACAAGCTGTGATCGCCGCGCGCTCATTGGATCTTGAATCATTGTCCGGTTGAGTCTTGGTGCGGGTTCCACCCGCCCAAATCACGCCAACGATTAACGATTTCACAAAAGAGCTGGGCCGTTAAGTCAGCGTCATAGCGCGCTGAATGCGCCTCGTCATGATCAAATTTCAACCCAGCAGCATCACAAGCGCGAGCGAGTACCGTTTGTCCGTATGCAAGCCCCCCGAGTGTCGCTGTATCAAAACAGGAAAATGGATGGAAGGGCGCACGCTTAACACCCGAGCGCTTAATCGCTTGATTCAGAAATCCGAGATCAAAATGCGCATTGTGGCCTACGAGAACTGCGCGGTTGCAGCCATGATGTTTGATGGCGTCTCGGATCGGCTTAAACATCCGTGTCAGCGCATCTTTCTCGCTCTCGGCCATTCTGAGCGGGTGGTAGGGATCGATCCCAGTGAACTCAAGCGCGGCAGGCTCGAGATTTGCACCCTCAAATGGTTCGATATGCGCATGCACTTGGTCTCGAATAAACAGTGTTCCATCCTCATCCATATCGAGGATCACCATGGCGAGTTCGAGGAGAGCATCTGTTTCTGAGTTGAATCCACCCGTTTCCAAATCAACGACAACTGGCAAAAAGCCTCGAAAACGTTCGCCAAGACGGGTTTTCTTTTTCGGCTTATTGATTTCGTTTGAGTTGCCGTCGTCGGAGATAACGTCTGGCTCGATCATGAGAGACTCCAAGCTGTTGTCTCGCCACCCCGAAGAAGACGTACTTCAGTATTTCCGAAAGGTTTTGTCAGCGGAATGGTCGACTCGCTCTTTGTCAGTGTAACTGTCTCGGTATTCCGAGGCAGACCATAGAAATCAGCTCCATTAAAGCTTGCAAAGGCTTCGAGGTTGTCGAGCTTGCCATGGGTTTCGAAGACTTCGGCATAGAGCTCTAAGGCATAAGGTGCGGTGTAACATCCGGCACAGCCACAGTCCGATTCTTTATCGCCGATTGCATGTGGCGCAGAATCTGTTCCCAAAAAGAATTGCGAAGAACCTGATGTTGCGGCTTCAATTAACGCATCTCGATGCAGGCTTCGTTTTAAGATCGGTAGACAGTACAAATGTGGACGAATACCGCCAGCAAGCATGTCATTTCGCTCATACATTAAATGATGAACCGTGATGGTGGCACCCATCTCCGAGTGCGCTTTGACGAAATCGACTGAGTCTTTGGTGGTGATATGTTCGAGGATCACCCTGAGGTTGGGAAGGCGCTGCATGAGCGGGCCCAGAGTTCTATCGAGGAACACAGCTTCGCGATCAAAGATATCAATCGAGCGATCAGTCACCTCGCCGTGGATTAATAGGGGCAGTCCCGTCTCAGCCATGGTCTCAAGTGTTGGCATGACACCATCAAGGCTCGCAACACCTGCATCTGAGTTTGTTGTTGCACCTTGAGGGTAGAGTTTCACTCCGTGTACGTGCTCGGACGATGCGGCTTCTCTGATGATTTCAGGGCTCAAGTCCGGTGTTAAATAGAGGGTCATCAATGGATCAAATGTCATGCCATCAGGCAGTGCAGCCAATATCCGCTCGCGATATTGAAGTGCAGCTTCCACCGTCGCCACAGGAGGTTTGAGGTTCGGCATCACGATCGCGCGATAGAACGCCCGTGCGGTATCTGGAACAGTGGTTGTTAAGGCCGCTCCATCGCGTAAATGAAGGTGCCAGTCATCGGGACGTGTGAGAGTCAGTTGCACGAATTGATCCTTTTTCAATGCCTCATAGGGTAGAGTAAAACGACTGTTCATTCATCCGTTTCATCGGAAACACTCTGCAAGCTTCGCGCGCTCTGCTATCATGCGCGGCCTGATTTTTCATGATTTTTTAGGATTTCTTTCAATGTCGGACATTAACAAAGTCGTTTTGGCGTACTCCGGTGGTCTCGATACCAGCGTGATTGTGCGTTGGCTTCAGGAAACCTATCAGTGTGAAGTTGTCACCTTTACAGCTGATTTAGGGCAGGGCGAGGAAGTTGAGCCGGCTCGAGCGAAGGCTGAAGCCCTCGGCGTGAAGGAAATCTACATTGAAGATTTACGCGAAGAGTTCGTGTCTGAGTATGTTTTCCCAATGTTCCGTGCGAATACGATTTACGAAGGTGAGTATCTCTTAGGCACCTCAATTGCGCGTCCCTTGATCGCCAAGCGTCTAGTTGAGATTGCTGAAGAGACCGGTGCTGATGCAATCAGCCATGGAGCGACAGGTAAAGGTAACGATCAAGTCCGGTTTGAACTCGGTGCTTATGCATTGAACCCAGCAGTACAGGTCATTGCACCATGGCGTGAGTGGGATCTCACATCGCGCGAAACGCTGCTTGCGTATTGTGAGCAACACAATATCCCTGTTGAGCAAAAACGCGGTAAGAAGTCACCATATTCGATGGATGCGAACCTCCTTCACATCAGCTACGAAGGCGCAGTATTGGAGGATCCTTGGGCCGAGCCTGAGGAAGATATGTGGCGTTGGTCAGTTTCTCCAGAAGCTGCACCGGATCAAGCAGAGGAAATCATATTAGGCTTTAGAAACGGTGATCCTGTCAGTATCAACGGTCAAGCGATGTCTCCTGCCACTTTATTAGCAGAGCTCAATGCGATCGGCGGTCGTCATGGTATTGGTCGCTTGGATATCGTTGAAAACCGCTACGTGGGCATGAAGTCTCGCGGCTGTTATGAAACACCAGGCGGAACCATTATGCTCAAGGCGCACCGTGCACTGGAGTCGATCACGCTAGACCGGGAAGTTGCGCATTTCAAAGACAGCTTAATCGCGAAGTATGCCGATTTGGTCTACAACGGGTATTGGTGGTCACCAGAGCGCAAAATGATGCAGGCTGCGATTGATGAGTCGCAAGCAGTCGTCAATGGTGATGTGCGTTTGAAACTGTACAAGGGATCGGTGGCTGTCACCGGTCGTCGTTCAGATCAGTCATTATTTGATGAAGCGATCGCAACGTTCGAAGACGATGCGGGTGCCTACAACCAGAAAGATGCTGAAGGTTTTATTAAGCTGAATGCGCTGCGTTTACGTACTGCAGCGAAGAAAGGCCGTTCGCTACGCAAATAAATCAAAGGCTCGGTTTGCCTTTGTATTCACAGAGATCGGAGATCAGGCAGTTCGTACAGTCTGGTTTCCGAGCTTTGCAGACATAGCGCCCATGTAGGATCATCCAATGGTGCGCATCTTTTAAAAACTCTTTTGGAATCACTCTTACAAGTCGGTCTTCAACTTCCCGGACGTCCTTGCCCGGCGCAATCCGAGTCCGATTAGCCAGACGGAAGATGTGTGTATCGACTGCCATGGTTGGTTCACCAAATGCTGTATTCAAAACCACATTCGCAGTCTTACGTCCGACTCCAGGTAACGCCTCTAACTCTTCACGTGTTCTTGGAATTTCTCCACCATGCTGTTCGAGCAAAATCGCGCAGGTTTTCATCACGTTCTCTGCTTTTGAGTTATAGAGCCCGATTGTCTTGATGCACTCTTTTACCCCATCGATTCCGAGTGCCAAGATCGCTTCTGGGGTGTTGGCAATTGGATAGAGTTTGCGTGTTGCGAGGTTCACAGAGACGTCGGTTGCTTGTGCTGAAAGTAATACAGCGATCAGAAGTTCAAATGGTGTTGTCCACTCAAGCTCTGTGGTTGGATTGGGGTTTTGATCTCTTAAGCGTGTGAAGATTTCCGTTCGGATCTCTTTATTCACGAAATATCTCCAGTGGTTCGCACGCGACGGTCTTTGGTATTGGCGATGACCTTCGCTCTTAGGTGGTTGAGCTTGGATTGAATCACTTGATGTAATGCCACTAACAATCCGAGTGCGATAAAAGCACCTGGTGGGAGTGCTGCCAGGATAAGGGTTTTAGAGGCCCATTCACGCAGCGCTCCCAGGCTAACCAATACCAATAGAAATCCAAGGCCCTGAGCGAGACCATCCATGGTACTCACAAAAAATGGCTCGCGACGAGCAAGTGCCTCGGCCCGCCCGAGTATCAGACAATTGGTCACAATCAATGGGAGAAAAATTCCCAGTGACTGGTAGAGGGGATAGTCAAATGCCTGAACCAAGAGTTCTGCACAGGTGGTTAAGGCCGCAATCACTAACACAAAGACAGGCAGGCGGATTGCATCGTCGACAAGGTTTCGGATCAGGCTGATGGAGGCATTGGATAATACCAAGACAAATAGTGTCGCAAGTCCGAGTCCAATTGCGTTGTCGACTGTGTTGGACACGGCCAATAATGGACAGAGTCCTAGCAGTTGAATCAATCCTGGATTTCGATCCCAGAGACCATCAAGCCATAGTGTGACGATTTTCACTGCGAGGCCTCCAATAATTCTGGATTTTCGTCGAGATATCGCAGCGTGTCTTTCAACGCATTGACGACAGCGCGCGGTGTAATGGTTGCTCCAGTAAAGCTATCAAAACGCCCGCCATCTTTATCGACAGCCCAGTCATCTGGCGATAGGTCCCTGTATGAAAGACCGTTGAAGGAAAGAATCCAATCAGTTTTCCGTGTGTCGATTTTGTCGCCGAGTCCTGGCGTTTCTTTATGATCAATCGCGCGCAGGCCCACAACCCGTTGGTTTTGATCGAGGGCGATGAGCAATTGGATTGTTCCGCTGTAGCCTTCTGTTGACTTGAATGGGATCACAGATCCGATCTGGTTGGTTGCGTTTGCAATTGGAGTGACGAGCAAAGGTCTTTCCAGTGTGGTTGGTGCATTGCTCGGCAACTTTTTACGTACTGGCGTTTGAATTGTTCCGTCCAGTAGTAAAGGCTCAGCGAGTGCATAGAGTTGTTCGAGCCGCGCCTCTTCTTTGGCTGCGATGATTAACGGTTTGGTGATGACGTAAATCACCCCCACGAAGAGGCTTGTGATCAGACCAAAGGTTGCAAGACGAAATGTCATGATTGACCTCCAGGGCCTTTGACACTGGCCTCGCGACCCATGATGCGTGGCCGAGTGTAATGATCAATCATTGGTGCCGCAAAGTTCATCAATAAGACCGCGAACGCAATGGCATCTGGATACTGCCCATAGGTTCTAATGAGGTAAGTGAGTATGCCAACTCCGATCGCAAACCAGAGGCGCCCTTTCGGGCTTGTGGCTCCCGATACCGGGTCTGTCAGAATGAAAAATGCAGCAAAAATTCCCGCGCCAGCAATTAGATGAACCCAAACGGGTGTCGCCGTATCCGGATCAAAGCTGAAAAATGCGCTGATCACAACGAGAGTTGCTAAGAGTCCAACAGGTGTGTGCCAGGTAATCACTCGCTGATAAATTAGCCAAAAGCCACCCATCAGATAGGCTAAAGCCACCCATTCATAGCCGTAAATCAAACCCAGATGTGCTTGGCTGAAGAGTGGGTTACGAGCCGCTTCAATCGCAGTCAGGGAGCGAAATTCGGTTTTGTATAGATCGAGAGTCGTTGCGCCTGACACTGCATCGCTTGCTTGGCCGAGATACGCGTTCCAAGCAGTGGCAATATCTGGAGTCGTAAGCGGATTGATCCACAGAGTCGTCATGGCGACTGGTGCTGAGATCAGCATGAGAGCGTAGCCAAGCATCGCAGGATTGACGGGGTTTTGTCCGAGCCCACCATAGAGATGCTTGCCTAAGATGACCGAGGATGCAGTCGCTGCAATCACCAGCCACCAGGGCGCTGCTTGCGGAAGCGCGAGAGCGATCAGAACACCGGTCAGAACGGCTGATAAATCTGTCAGCCGTGGGTTTATCGGGCGCTTTCGTAAGCCGAGACATAGCGCTTCGGAGGCTAGTGCCGTAAGGATTGCTGTGATGATATTCAACAGAACACCGACTCCAAAAAATAGAGTCATGGCGATGATGCCTGGAATCAAAGCCATCAGCACTGTACGCATAACGATCGCTGTATCTATCGGTGGATAGTCTGGTCGCTTGATCATGCGCTTTCTTCCCGCGCTTTCCGCGCTTTGTTTAGGGCATCTGCAGTTTTGGCTTTACGCGCAGCACGCTTCGCCTCTT
>Ga0181582_10005396_pt1 | contig 10319 bp, 6 predicted proteins | sample 071ome_32_FD_132438 | JGI IMG/M metagenome (GOLD analysis project Ga0181582, IMG submission 132438) | Coastal salt marsh microbial communities from the Groves Creek Marsh, Skidaway Island, Georgia - 071405AT metaG (megahit assembly) | ecosystem: Environmental > Aquatic > Marine > Intertidal zone... | reverse complement strand
GTCATGGTCCCCGGAGTTTCACCGGCCGCGATCCAGATGGCGGAGCACGTCTCTGGTATCATTCGTGATGACCTGAATGGGATCGGGAGGGAGCATCGCCCCGCCTTCACTTACTGGGACAAGGGTACCATGGCCACCATCGGTCGCAGTGCGGCCGTTGCACAGATAGGCCAGATGCAGCTTGCCGGGTTCATGGCGTGGCTGGCCTGGCTCGGTGTCCATCTGCTTTTCCTCATCGGCTTTCGCAACAAGATCGCCGTCTTTCTACAGTGGGTGTATTCCTATGTGACCTATCGAAGGGGCGCCCGGATCATCATGGGGGCGACGCCTCCACCTGAAAGGCGATTTCGAAGCATCCCAAGTCGGAAAACTCCAGCCCGGAAGAAGAAAGCTTCCTGAGTTTGGGAACATTCCTCAATTTGGAAAACTTTTCATGATTGTTTCCGGAACGATGCGGAATCCGCAACGTGCCTGAGGCTCCTTTTTCACGACGTCGTGTGACAATGGTGAGATGCTTCAGGAAGTGAAGGGGCGTTTTTTAGTTTCACTGCTGGTGCTGGGGTGGTTCTTCGGAGTCATGGAAGGCCCCTGTGCCCTGTTGCTTGCAGATGACTTCGGCACCTGGAATGGGATCTACATCCGGATGCTCAACACCGAGCACGTCGACCTTGTCACGCTTTCCCATGCCCGGCTTTACGATGAAAGCTCAGAGCTGCATCAGTACTTCATCAGTCAACGTCTTGTCTATGACGCCCATCCCAACCTGCAGACGGGCGTCAATTACACCCACCTCTCGATCCGCAGCGACAACCAGTTCGACTTCACCGGCCAGCATAGGATGGAACTGGTGCTCACCCCTCGCTGGGATGCCACCGAAAAACTGAAGCTGGAACTGAGGAACTGGCTGGAGTTGCGATGGATCGATCGGCTACCCGGTCCCAGACTGAGGAGCCGACATCGGCTGGGGATGCGATACAAGTTGAGCGGCATGGGCCGGCTCACTGCGCTCTATGCACACAACGAGTTCTTCTTCGACTACCATGCCCACCAATGGAATCAGAACCGGTTTGTCCCCATAGGCCTGCGGTTCCGCCTCACCGACAAGACCGGTCTCAGTGTCCACTACATGATGCAGTCCAACCTCAGGAGTCACCAATGGAAGAACACCCATCTCCTGGGCACCACCATCAGCATCCTCTTCTGAAGTTAAGAACAGTGAGGAAGATGTACGCCGCAGATTCAGAGCTCCCACAGATTGATTCCTGCAAAGGGATTGGGAGAAAGGTAATCCTGTAGAGGTCTTTCGGTGTGCTCAAGACAAGTAGGGGTGACGTAGACCTGAAGATTGGCAAACTGTTTCGCGAAGCGTCCTGGAGTGCTGGGCTTCGTCCCGCTTTGCGGAAGGTGGCGATTCCTCTTCGGTGATTGAGGGGATTCCAGTTCCGTTGCCCAAGCGTAGGCTTGTCGATGGGACCAAGCGAAAGCCACAATAACCTCATGACCCCGCGCCGCCTGATAATCCCAATCCTTCTGTCTCTATGGTTCGTTTTCACCGTTTCTGCAGCCGGCGATGAGAAGAAGGTGGTCATTGGATTGATTGGGGATTCCACGGTTGCCACGACCTATGGTTGGGGGCCTCCTTTCGCACTTCGCTTCAAGGAGGGTGCGGCGGTGCTGAACTTCGCCAGGAACGGCGCCACGCTGGATTCGCTTTCCAAAAAGCTGGATGCGTTGCTCGCTGAGAAGCCGGATTATGTTCTGGTTCAGTTTGGACACAACGACATGAAGCGCTACGGTGCCGAGGCCTATGGGCAAAAGCTGAGTGGTTACGTGGAGCGCATTCGCAAGGCGGGGAGCAAGCCTGTGGTGCTCAGTTCGGTGACGAGGAGGAACTTCGATGACAAGGGAAGGATCGCGCCGAGGGTGATCGAGGGAGACCGCACCCTGCCCGCCTTTGCGAAGGTCGCGAAAGCTGTTTCCAGGAAAGCCAAGGTGCCCTTCATCGATTTGAATTCCATCAGCATCGAGCACCACAACCGGATTGGGCCGGAAGCCAGTGCCGCCTACAACTTCAACGAGAACGACAAGACCCACTTCAGTCCGGAGGGAGGCGCCGCGACAGCCGATCTGATCCTGAAGGAGCTGCGCGCAGCTGTTCCGGAATTGGTGCCCTGGATCCTGTCGAGGAATTGATGCTTTCCGGATCTTGAAGGACGGGAAAAGTACACCGGGAGGGACTCGAACCCCCGACAACCTGGTTCGAAGCCAGGTGCTCTATCCAACTGAGCTACCGGTGCGATCGGGAGAGCACTGATTGAAGCGGTCGCGTGAACAGGGGTCAAGGTTCCATGCTGAAGGCGTAGGACCTCAGACTGTTGGTGTCGATCCAGATGAAGGGCTGCTGTGGATAGTCACGTGGCAGGGTAAGGCCCTCCTCCAGCTCTCCCGGATGCCACCATTCCGGAGGCGAGGCAGGCAGCTGCTTCAGGAAGTCCCTGGGTTCCTGTCCGGATCCCTTGATCGGCACGAACTCCAGTTTGTTGGTTTCGGCGTCGAGACCAAGAGGATGGTACATCTGGTAGTGTTGCAGGGCCCATTGCCTGGCGGCATCGACAGGAGCGTCGAAGAGGATGTAGGAGACGCCCCCGGCGCGCTGGGTCCTCTTGACCTGGATGTGGTTCACGGCATCCGAGAACCCGAAGTCCGTCCCGCTCAGTTCAAAAAGCTCCCCGTTGCTGTCGGCGGTGTATTCCTCCTGTTTTTCCGGCACGGAGAAGACCACCCATGTGACCACCACCATGAAGAGCCCGAAAACGACATTGTGCCACATGGGTCTGGGCGGGGTGGTCGGGATGTCTTCTTCGGGTGCCGGATGCTCTTCCATTTCTTTGCAAAAAAGATTGTCCAATCCCGTCGGGAAAGGACTTACTGGTGAACATATCCCTGTTGGTATTTTGATTTCCATGAAGAAAAACCAGACTTTCTGGGCGGCGGTGGTGTTGCTCCACCTTTTTACCTTTTCAGCTTCTGCTGCGACCCTGTTTGTTGAGGCCGAGAGCTTTGACACCCATGGAGGCTGGAAGCTCGACACCCAGTTCATCGAAAACATGGGGTCACCGTACCTCCTCGCCCATGGACTTGGCCAACCGGTGAAGGATGCGACGAAGTCCATTGAGGTGCCTGAGACAGGTGAATACCGGGTTTTGGTCCGCACCAAGGACTGGGTGGCGGTCTGGGATGCCCAGGGCAAGCCAGGACGCTTCGAGTTGCATATTGATGGTGCCTCGACCGGTGAATATGGCAGTGAGGGTGCGCAGTGGCATTGGCAAGAGGGGAAGACCGTTTCACTGAAGAAGGGAACCCACGAGCTGACCCTCAAGGACCTGACCGGCTTTGATGGGCGCTGTGATGCGATCATTCTCACGACCGACAAGGGCTACCAGGCACCCAACAGCAACGAGCCACTCGCCGCATGGCGCAAGCGTCTCCTGGGGCTGGCCGACAAGGCGGAGGTCAAGGACGGCTATGACCTTGTGGTCATTGGTGGGGGCTATGCCGGCATGGCCTCGGCGATCTCCGGTGCACGCATGGGCTGCAAGGTGGCCCTGATCCAGAACAGGCCGGTGCTCGGAGGCAACGGAAGCTCCGAGATCCGTGTCTGGGCGATGGGAGGAACCCGACGTGGTCTTTATCCCCACCTGGGCGGCATCGTGGAGGAATTCATGGACAAGGCGACCTTGTCGCCGGGTACCTACGAGGAATTTGGCGACGACAAGAAGGAGGAACTGGTCCGGGCCGAGGACAAGATTGACCTTCATCTCAACACACACGCCTACAAGGTGAAGACCCAGGGCAGCCGGATTGAATCGGTCACCGCCTTCAACACGAGGACCGGACAGGAGATCGTCTTCAAGGGAACCCTCTTTGCGGATTGCACCGGGCATGGAACCATTGGTGCCCTGGCCGGGGCGGATCATACGATCCAGGAGGAGGGGCACCTTGGCATGAGCAACATGTGGCGCTGGGAGGAAGGGGAGAAACCGGTTGAATTCCCGGAGGCCTCCTGGGCGCTCGATCTCAAGATGGATGACTTTCCCTATCCGGTGCGCGGACATGGGCAATGGTTCTGGGAGAGCGGCTTTGACAAGCATCCCATCCATGACCTGGAGCTGATCCGTGACTGGAACCTCCGCGCCGTCTACGGGGCCTTCAACGCGATGAAGAACAAGGACGGTCGCGAGAAGCACCGAACTGCCTATCTGACCTGGGTGGCCTATGTGGGTGGAACGCGTGAGTCACGCCAGTTGATGGGGGATATCGTGCTGACGCGTGAGGACATCGTGGAAAAGAAGGCCTTCGATGACGGCTGTGTTCCCACTACCTGGGACATTGATCTCCACTATCCACGTGAGCAATACGCCAAGAGCTATCCGGACAATCCCTTCATCTCTAAGGCGGTCTTCGACAAGAGTGTGGACCGCAAGGAGGGATACCCGGTGCCCTACCGCTGTTTTTACTCACGCAACATCGAGAACCTTTTCATGGCGGGCCGCAATGTCAGTGTTACTCATGAGGCCCTTGGAACGGTACGCGTGATGAAGACGGGTGGCATGATGGGAGAGGTTGTCGGCAAGGCCGCCTCGATCTGCAAGGCGCACGCCTGCCTTCCACGTGATGTCTACCACAACTACCTCGGCGAGTTGAAGGAGTTGATGAGCATCCGTGGTGTCTCACGCCGTGATAGCGTGGAAAGCCCGATCTACATTCCAAAGGATGCACCCCACCTGATGCCTCCGGGAGTGGAGTACCAGGACCCGACCATGATGCCCGGGCTGGTGATTGATGACTCGCAGGCCGATGTGAAGGGCGACTGGAAATCGGGAGAGGGGCTCAAGAACTACATTGGTGATCACTATCTTTACCTGGGCGGCAAGGCGAGGGGATCCGTCGCCTTTGAATGGACCCCGGAGGAGACCGGTGTGTTTGACGTCAGGGTGTCGCACCAGCCGCATCCGAACCGCTCCAGCAGGACCAAGGTGCAGGTGCATGCCGCCGATGGCGTCAAGGACCACCTTGTCAACCAGCAGGAGGAACCCAAGCTGCCGGGAGGTTTTGTCTCCCTTGGAGAGCACTACTTCCGCAAGGGGGTCAAGGCCTCCGTGGTAATCCTGACCGACGGCGCCGACGGAAACGTCCACGCGGATGCGGTTCAGATCATCAAGCCGTAGCCAGGCCCCCTGTTTCATTTCCGTGCAGGCGAAGGCCCCTCCTCAAGAGGGGCTTTTCCTTTGGGTGGGCTTTGCTAGGATGCAGCCGTTCCAGATGTCCTGATGATGCGTTTGCTATCCATCTTTTTCCTGTCCTGCTGGGTCCATGTCACCTGGGCCGGCGAAGCCTTCTACCAGGAGAAGGTGAAACCCCTGTTGAAGGAGCGCTGCTATTCCTGTCATGGCGTCCTGCAGCAGAAAGGAAAGCTTCGGCTCGATTCGGTGGAACTCATGAAGGAGGGCGGGGCCCTGGATTCCGGAAACCTCCTTGAGAGCGAACTGTTCAAGCGACTGACATCCACCGATGAGGACGAGCGGATGCCGCAGGAAGGAGCCGCCTTCAAGGAAGAGGAGATTGCCTTGATCAAGGCCTGGCTGGAGATGGGGGCGCCTCATCCGGTGGATGAGAAGGCTGAGCGCGCACCGGAGGAACACTGGGCCTTTCAGGCGATACAGCGACCTGCGATCCCCGGGGATGGAGAAGCCCACCCCGTGGATGCGTTCCTTGCAGGTCATCATGAGCGACTTGGGCTGCTGCCTCAACCAAGGGAGGAGGCAGGCCTGTTGGTCCGACGGCTGCACCTCGACCTGACTGGTTTGCTTCCGGGTAACGAGTGGCTGGGTGTGGAGAATCTCTCGGATGCGGAATGGGGAAGGCTGGTGGATGAACTCCTGGCCGATCCTGCCCATGGAGAACGATGGGGGCGTCACTGGATGGATGTCTGGCGCTATTCCGACTGGTACGGACTCAACAAGCAACTGCGCTTCAGCAGCAAGCATCTATGGCATTGGAGGGACTGGATCATTGAGTCCCTGAACGAGGACAAGGGCTACGACCGCATGATCCTGGAGATGCTGGCGGGGGATGAACTGGAACCAGACAACCCGGAGGTCGTTCGTGCCACAGGATACCTTGCCCGCAACTACTACCTCTTCAACCGCACGACCTGGCTGGATTCCACGATCGAGCACACCTCCAAGGCCTTTCTGGGGCTGACGATGAACTGCGCAAAGTGCCACGACCACAAGTACGATCCCCTCAGTCACGAGGACTACTACCGGATGCGTGCAGTCTTTGAACCGCACCAGATCCGCCTGGATTCGGTGGGTGGAGAACTGGATTTTGAAAAGGATGGGCTGCCAAGGGCCTTCGATGACCATGTCGATGAAAAGACCTGGATCCATGTCCGTGGCGATGAGAAGCAACCGGACAAGACGCGTCCCATTCAACCTGGGGTGCCGGCCATTCTCGATCGTCACGGTTTCGAGGTGAAGGCGGTGGAGCTCCCGGTCGAGGCCTATGCCCCAGGGGCCAGGGAAGCGGTGCTTTCCTCCCATCTCGCTCAGGCCGTGAAACGTCGCGACGACTCTGCAAAGCGACTGGAGGATTTGGAGTCCAAGGAGGAAACCAAGCCTGTGAAGAAGCGGAACGAGGGGTTTTTCCTCCAGGTTGATGCCTCTTCAAGGGAGAGTCTTGAGAAGGATTGGGAAGTCAATGGCTCGCAGTGGAGGCTCAAGGAAGGAGGGATCCATCTGGAGCAGGTGGGAACGGATCATTTCATTCGTTCACGCAGGAACGTGGAGGGTGACTTCCGGGCCGTGATGCACTTTACGACCTCCGGAGGCAACAAGTGGCGCTCGGTGGGCTTGAGATTCGATCTCCGGAATGGAGGTGCGGAATCCCACACCGTCTATGCCAGTGCGGTGGAGGGAGGCCAGAAGGTCCAGGTTTCCCACAATGTCAAGGGACGCTCCAGCTATCCGGCCGACGGCAGGAAGTCCATGACGGTTTCCCTCAATGCGGAACACATTCTCGATGTGCGTGTGCAGGGCAGGTTGCTCAACGTCTACTTTGATCGGGAGCTGGTGATCGTCTATCCCTTGCCAGAGAGGAATCCGGGGCATTTGGAGGCCTTCTTCTTTGATGCGACCGGTGTGCTGCATTCCCTTGAGGTCGAAGGGTTGCAGGGAACGCTTGCCAGCAAGCTGGATGGCAAGGTCGTGGATCTGCTTGGAGCGACGGAGGAGGACCGACTTGCCAGGGTGGGCCTTGCCAGGGCCGGGTTGTCGGCTGCCCAGGCCCACCTTGCGATGGTTGAAGCCAAGGTGGAGGCGGAAAGGGCGCGTCGCTCGGGCAGCGGAGGCAGCGACCTCGAGGCGGCCTTTGAAAAGGCTGCGGAGGCGGACAGGGCTTATCAGGTGGAGACCGGAAGGGTGAACGTCCTCAAGCTGGAAGGGGATTTGGCGAAAGCGAAGGGGAAGGACGAGAAGAAGGCGAAGGACCTGACCTCGAAACTCAAGGCGGCCCGCAAGCACCTTGAGGATCTCGAGGATGGCAGGACGAAGGTGCCCTATGAACCGCTCAAGGGAAGCCTCAAGTCCCCGGAGACTCCCGAACACAAGCAGGGCGATTATCCGGATGTCTATTCAGGGCGCAGCACCGGGCGTCGGCTTGCGCTTGCGCGGTGGATGATTGATGAGCGGAATCCGCTTACCGCACGCGTGGCGGTGAATCACGTGTGGATGCGCCACTTTGGCGAGCCTCTGGTGGAAACCGTCTTTGACTTTGGCAGGCGTGCTCCTGAGCCAGAGCTGCTTGACCTCCTGGACTGGCTGGCCTCGGAATTGATTTCCTCCGGATGGAGCATGAAGCACCTGCACCGGATACTGTGCACATCGGATGCCTATCGCCGGACCAGTTCCGCCGCCGGCGCGATGTCGGTGAACATGGAAAAGGATCCGGCCAACCACTACTACTGGCGCGCGCATTCACGAAGGATGGAGTCGCAGGTGGTTCGTGATGTGGTGCTCCAGCTTTCAGGATCGCTGGACCGCCAACTGGGTGGCCCATCCCTGGTTGCGGCAGAAGAGGATGGGCGGGGCAGGCGCAGTCTCTATTTCAAGCACAGCCGGGATGACCAGCATGCCTTCCTGACCCTTTTCGATGATGCGGACATCCATCAGTGTTACCGTCGCAGCGAAAGCGTCGTACCCCAGCAGGCGCTGGCGTTGTCGAACAGCAAGCTGGCGCTGGAAGCTTCCGCGCGGATCCGGGACCGGTTCGTCGGGAATGTGGAACAGAGGAACAAGGCTGAAGCCCAGGTGCGGAAGCTGTTCCAGATCCTTTTGGGTCGGGATGTTCAGGATGAGGAGAAGAAGGCCTGCCTGGATTTCCTTTCGCAACTGCGTGAAGCCGCTGCGGCAAACGGAAGCGGGGATCCGGAGGCGGATGCCTGGGAGCGCCTTGTCCATGCCCTGTTGAACCACAATGACTTTGTGACCATTCGATGAATCCATACGACTCTATCAACCGGAGGGCCCTCCTGGGCGGACTTGGCGGTGTCGCGCTCGGGGCAATGCTCCAGCGTGATGCCATGGCATCCGGCGGACTGGAAATTCCGGATGGCAATCCCCACCTGGCACCCAAGGCAAAGAGTGTGATCTGGCTCTTCATGCGGGGCGGGGTGAGCCACATGGAAAGCTTCGATCCCAAGCCGGCCCTGGACAAGTATGCCGGGAAGACCATTGCCGAGACACCCTATGCCCATGTGCAGGATCCGGAACGGCTGAAGAACGTCCGGGTGGTGGTGGTCAACGACGCCAATGGTCAGCAGCGGAACGAGATTTATCCCCTTCAGCAGACGTTCCGGAAGCATGGGCAAAGCGGCATCGAGATCAGTGACTGGTTTCCCCACATTGGTTCCTGTGCCGATGACATCGCCTTTGTCAGGAGCATGTGGACGACGGATGACAACCATGGGGCACAGGTCCAGTTTCATTCCGGTCGGCATACGCTCGATGGTCGCCATCCGACCATTGGGGCCTGGGTGAACTACGGACTGGGTTCCCTCAACCAGAATCTGCCACAGTTCATCAACATGGGGCCCCGCTTCTTCGACAGGAGGGACGGTCATTACCTGGGCCCTGCCTACGACTCCGTGACCCTGAAGATGGATCCGGCGAATCCGCTTCCATTTGCAAGGCCCGAGGCGGCCTGGCCAAGGAACGAACAGCAACTGGGTTTTGACCTGGTGCGCAGATTGAACCGTATCTCGCAACGGCAGCATCCGGACGATCAGGAGCTGGAGGCCCGGATCCGCTCCTATGAACTGGCGTTCAGGATGCAGACCGCCGTTCCGGAGACGATGGATGTGGAGGACGAGCTGGAGGAGACCAAGCGTCTTTACGGCCTCGACCAGGACAACACGAAGGAGTTTGGGCGGCAGCTTCTGGCCGCACGCCGTTTTGCCGAGCGGGGTGTCCGGTTCATCCAGATCATGCACGGTGATGGCGCGGCGGGTGCCTGGGATGCCCACAGCAAACTGAAGAGCAACCACACCAAGCTGGCCGGGCAGGTGGACCGGCCAATCGCTGGATTGCTGACCGACCTGAAACGCCGAGGGATGCTGGATGAAACCCTGGTGGTCTTTGCCACCGAGTTTGGACGGACCCCGGGATCACAGAGGGGAGACGGACGGGATCATCACCCATTTGGCTTTTCCATCTGGATGGCCGGCGGAGGAATCAAGGGAGGGATCGCACATGGGGCGACGGATGAGATCGGTTTCCATGCCGTGGAAAACCGGCATTACGTCACTGATGTCCATGCCACGCTTCTTCACCAACTGGGAGTGAAGTCCCACAAGATGGAGGTGGAGGGGCACAAGCGCCTCGAGAGGGATTTCGGAGAAGTGATCCGCGAGATCCTTTGAGGATCAGAGGGTTTTCCTGCCGTCCTCTGGAAAGAGCCCCGTCACGTCATTGTTCCCCTTTGAGTCGAAGGGCCAATCCTCAGGTGAGGGCGGTGCCGTGTCCTGGACGGGATTGGTGAAGGGGGCGTTCTCAAGGATGATATCTCCTTCGCTCAGGCCTCGGATGATCTCGACCGCCTCCTCATCGTAGGCGCCCACGACCACGGGAGTGGTGGTGACTTCACCGTCTTCCCACTTGAAGGCGACCGTCTGCCCGTTGGAAGTGGTGACGGATTCCGCAGGAACGGTGATGACGTCACGAAGCTCGTCGATCGGAATGTGCACGGTGGCATTCATGCCC
>Ga0181582_10005394_pt1 | contig 10320 bp, 10 predicted proteins | sample 071ome_32_FD_132438 | JGI IMG/M metagenome (GOLD analysis project Ga0181582, IMG submission 132438) | Coastal salt marsh microbial communities from the Groves Creek Marsh, Skidaway Island, Georgia - 071405AT metaG (megahit assembly) | ecosystem: Environmental > Aquatic > Marine > Intertidal... | reverse complement strand
GCTCTCGCGCATCGCTCGCGACGCACCGGCGCGGTGTGACACGTCAATCCCGCGCCCGTCTCCATCCTTCGTCGTTTTCACTCGCGCGTCTTCGATCGAGCGTCGCCGCGAGCGCGTTTCCACGCGTCGTCGCGATCGCGACGCGGTGTGCCGACGCGCGGGCGGCGGCGGCGGCGGCGGGGACGCGATTGCGTCGCGCGCGCGACGGCGCCACGACGCGATCGTGACGACGGGTGACGCGACGACGGGTGATAAGACGTGAGACGCGTCGAATCGGTCGAGCGCACGCGCGCGCGGAGGCGTGGGTGAGGCGCGGCACGTGGGTGAAGGCGGCGCGCGAAGACTCGGCGTCATGGCGAAGAAGCAGCGGAAAACGGGTGGCGCCGGGAGCGGTGCGGGCGGTGCTGGCTCGTCGAGCGCGTCGAAACCGAGACACTCGATGAGCGTCACGGGACGGACGAACTCGATGAAGCCGTCGGAGCGCTCGGCGGCGACGGTTCGCCGGTTGGCCATGTACAAGCAACGCGCGGTGAGAGATAAAAAGGGACGGCTCATCAAACAAGATTTGCAGAGCAAGGAGTTGCCGTCGACGCGCATCATTCCGGATCGACGATGGTTTGGAAACACGAGGGTGATTGGTCAAAAGCAATTGGAGGAGTTTCGAGAGGAAATGGCGACGAAGAGTCGGGACGGGTACACGGTGCTCATCAAGCAGAAGAACCTGCCGCTGTCGCTGCTGAAGGACGAGGAGCACGGTCGAGCGAGACGCATGAACTTGTTGGGTCAAAGCTCGTTCGCCGATACGTTCGGATCGAATAAGAAGAGGAAAAAGCCCAAGCTGATGCTCGATAATCTTGAGGCTATGGCGAGCACGGCCTCAAAGATGGGCGACATTTACAACGAAGGCGTGGAGACGGGAGCCCTCACCGACAGAGACTTAATGCGCGAGGATGACGGCGTTCGAGCGGAGGCGAAGCAGGCCATGTTCGAAAAGGGTCAATCAAAGCGCATCTGGGGTGAGCTGTACAAGGTCGTGGACTCTTCCGACGTCATCATCCAAGTGCTGGATGTACGCGATCCCATGGGTACGAGATGCTACCATCTTGAGCAACACTTGAAGAAGGACGCGATGAAGAGGCATAAGCACATGATTCTTCTCTTGAACAAGGTCGATTTGGTTCCAGCGTGGGTGACGAAACGTTGGCTTCACGTTCTGTCGCGTGAATTCCCGACAATCGCGTTCCACGCATCAGTGAGTAACCCATTCGGCAAGGGAGCGGTGCTGTCTCTCCTACGTCAGTTTAGCCGGCTTCGGATGGATAAGCAGAACATCTCCGTTGGTTTTGTGGGATATCCAAACGTCGGTAAGTCATCTGTCATCAACGCACTGCGCCAAAAGCGCGTTTGCGTCGCTGCGCCGATTCCGGGTGAGACGAAAGTTTGGCAGTACGTCAACCTGACAAAGCGGATTTTCTTGATCGACTGCCCGGGTGTGGTTTATCAGGACACCGAGGACACAGACACTGATGCCGTACTCAAGGGTGTAGTCCGTATTTCCAACCTCGAAGACGCAGCCGAACACATTCCAGACGTTGTCGCTCGAGTCAAGCCTGAATATTTGCGTCGGGCATACAAGGTTCCGAGTTGGACTGATCCCGATGACTTCCTCCGTCAAATCGCGCGCATGAGCGGGAAGCTGCTCAAAGGAGGTGATGAAGACGTTAACTCTGTTGCGAAAAGTATATTACAAGACTGGCAGCGCGGTCGCATTCCCTGGTTTACGCCGCCGCCATCGCTCCCAGATGGACCCTCTCAAACCATAGTGAATGTCACGGAAGAAGCGACGAAAGTTGAAAAGGAAGCTGCGCAAGGATTTGCTTCGGCAGCAGCGGAAGCGACGATGAAGCAGGTACACCGACGCATGCCACAAGCTCACGGGTTGTTCGACGAGGAGGATAGACACGACAAGGAATACGCCACAGAGGATGAAGATGAGCCTGAGTCAGGAGAGGACGAGGATGAAGCCGAGGACGAAGACGAGGACAAGGACGCGAAGGCTTCAAAGCGAAAGCGCGATGCTTCGGAGTCAGAGAAAGACGAAGATGAGGATGCAGAGGCGGCTCACGGCGAATTATCCGAAAGTGAAGAAGTAGATATTCACGAAGAGGGCGCGGGCGGCTCGGTCGACGCCGCGACGCTGAAGAAATTCGCGTCGGACGACGAAGAGGATAACGACGAAGAGGATGAAGATAGCGACAGTGATAGTGACGGTTACGGCCCCGGTGGACTATCGTTCGATCAAGTCCTCGCTGAGATGAAGGGTGAAGTAAGGGAGAAGCCATCCGGAGTGACGGGGAAATCCACGAAGAGTCGCCCGGCGAGCAAGAAGAGCGCCGACACCTTCGGCGCCTCGGGCTCGCGCAAGGGCGGGGAGAAAACCATCACTTTCTCGAGCGCGAACAAGAAGCCATCGGTCGCTCCGGGGAAGAAAAAGCCTCGAAGATGAGTGTAACATTATTCCATTCCACTCCATTTTTAGGCTGAAACGTCCAAAATAACGCTCGTCTTTTCGACTCCCCGCGCGCACGGTGCCCTCGCGCGCGCGCTACCTCGCGCATTGCGCCGCGCGCTCGCGCGCGGCAACGATCGAGAAGTTTTATTCGCGACGCTCTCATGGCCGACGCGTCCGAGCCTGCGGCCGCGCGGCCCGTCGACGCCGTCGATGAGGACGGCGCCCGCTGGAGAAAATATGGACGTAAAGAAATTCTCAAAAAGGGGGAGATTCCGACCGAGCGATCGTACTATCGCTGCTCACATGATGGATGTCCCGCGAGGAAACGCGTCACAATCGATCCCAATACAGGAGAGGCGAACGTGACGTACGAATTCGAGCACACATGCGGAAAGAACATTGACAAGGTGAAGTTGGTTACGGCAAACGCCGAGTGCGGTCCGGTAAAGAAGAGACGGATGGCACAGAGTGCATGCGAGGCACGCGTCGTCAACACAAACAAACGAACTAAAATAGCGCGCTCTCCGGCCTCCGCAGTGCCCGCGAGCGGACCGGCCAAAAAAGGACGGCCACCAGGAAGGACGAGCGTGCACAAATCGTCCAAACATCTCTTGGCGCTGAGAAAGGACCTCGAGAAAGCGCAGCATCGAAACGAGGCGAGCTCTGAAGTACAATCAATGACATGGCGACCAGATGGTGTGCGAAACATCCGGCTCTTCGCGAGAGTACTCTCGGACAACGGTGAGACGGCGACTTTGAAGCCAGTGAGGGTCATGGTCTCGTCGCAAATCGAGCTGACCAAGCTGCGCACTCAGAATGCAATCACGAACGCCGAACTGGAAACTGAGCGCGCGCGCGTAATAGCGCTTGAGACAAGTGTGAAACTTCTGCGCTCTCAGCTCGAGTGTCGACAGCTCAAGGCGCAATTAGAGGCGGACATCATGAGGCCAAACACTTTGTGCGCTTCTTCCGGTCTCCCAGTGGCAGTTCATGACGATCTCATCGGCCTCGCGCGAGAGGATGACATGTTAGAGGAATAGAGCGCATTTAATACACTAGCAAACTAACGAGGCTGTTGTGACTCCGCCGCGTCGCCGATAAGCGGCAGCTTAATTTCCTTCCCTGCTGTGGAGCCGATCGCACCGACCACACAGCAAATGTACGTGAACAGGAAGACACTGTTGAAAAATATAATCTCTGCCTGTAAACCGATCCCACCCGTTGGTCCCGAGCCGTCGATTCCTTGGAACGTGCGCGTGAGCAAATCCGGTACGATCAACAAAATGTCCAGGAGCACGGCTTGTTGTGCGTTAAACCTCACGAAACGTTTCATGTTTTGGTTCTGCACGACGCCAAGGTACGTCGCAAAGAAGACAACGATCTGCAAAAAGCCAAGATTAAACCAAAGGCTGATGAGCGGGCTCAGCGGTAACAGCGCCAGCCCGAAAACAGGAAACTGCAGCAATAAAAACTTGCTGTACTTGAGGCTATCCAAAAGTGGCAACATGTACACCAACGCCGCGATAGCTCGCTCGCTGAAATCGTACTCCTCCTCCGGACTCTTCCTGTTCAACTTCTTCCCCGACATGGACGTCTTCTCTCGCGCGATCCTCGCCTGCGCCGCCGCCAAATCCGCCGCCACCTGCGCCGCCTCCGCCTTGGCTTGCGCGTCCAGCGCGCGCGGCTTCGGCGTCTCACCCGTCTCCCTCCTCGGCGCCGGTTCGAGATCGCCCAGGAGCTTATCGAGATTACTCAGCGTATCATCATTCGCGCCCTCGTTCTCGCTCGCGCGCCGTCGCGCGTCACGCGACGAACGCTCGACGAAGAAACGCGCGCCCGACGTGGCGCGTTTCGGTGAGCACGCGCACGGCATCTTTGCGGAACGCGCGCGCGACGCGACGCGACTCGCGACGCGCGCGCTCACGGTCAAACGCATCGCGTGCACGTCCATCAGATATTCGAGCGTCGCCCGGTGGCGATCGCGCGCGAGCGTGTGACGAGACGCGAACGCGCTCGAGGTCGTGACGTCGTCCCGGGCGCGCGTCGCGGATTTCATGTGTTTCGTCGTTTTACATTCCCTGGCCCGCTAAGTAATCGCCGAATTGCTCGACGTGTGCGCTCACCTGTCTCGTCTCGAGGTTGTTCCCGTGGATGCCGATCACGAACGCGGTCTTGGTCTTCTTGACGACGACGCCGTGCTCGGCGCCGCGTTTGCCGCGGACGACGCCGTATTCGTCTCCGCCGTTGAGAAAAACGTACCGAGAACCACCGATCACGATCCCAGCGCTCGCGCGCTCGATCGGATCGGCAAACAGCGCCATCAAACCCTCCGCCTCCTCCGCATTGAACCCTGGAAAGTGTTCAGATTGTCCCCACACGTTTCCGGCGTGGTCCGCGATGCAGCACGCGCTCAGCGCGCCCGCCGCGGTGCCGTCCGGCGCCGCCACCACGCTCAGCGACTCGATCATCGCCTGCGACGAGACGAACACGCGCACGAGGCATCCGTCAGTCCACGATCGAGCGCGACGCGAGCGTTCGCGCGCGCGTTGCCTCGAGACGAACGCGCGCGCATCGCGACGGGACCGTCGCGCCGGTCACGTCGTCGACGCATCGCGCGCGCCGTGCGTCACCCACGCGTCCGCGACCGCGCTCGATGGACGCACATCCCAGCCCGACATGTCTTCGAGCGCCCGCGCGCGTCGAACGCGCGTCCACCACTGCGGCGCGGGCGATGAAGAGGACGCGGGCGCGCCGCGCGACAACGGACGCGTCGTCACATCTTGACCCTCGAACGCGCGCGGGGCGTCACTCGGCGTCTACGGAGACGGGAGCGACGGTGGGCACGAGTGTGACGTCGTGAACGCGCGGGAGAGATGACGAGCAAGCCGAGCGCGTGGTGGAGCGCGACGAGGATCCTCGTGGGGGTGTTCGCGTGGGAGTCGCAGTTTCAGATCGCGAGAGTGTTTCTGTGCGATAAATTACCGGAGCGGGACGATAAGGAACGGGCGTATAAGCGAGCGGTGAGCTCGTACGCGGTGTCGTTCGTACACGCGCTGTTTTTGACGTGGGCGGGCTGGGCCATCGTGTTTCGTTTGAAGGGCACGAGCGAGGCGGAACGGTTGTCGCTGTACGCCAACGCGGACGAGAGCTTCGTGGGGTTCGTGGAAGTGGTGACGATCGCGTTCTTCAGTTACATTTTGTATGATTTACTACACGTGATCGAGCAGTATCCGAACCTGGGGGGAGTGGACATTCTTATCCATCACAGCGCGTTCGCCACGGCGTCGTGCCTAGCGTACCGCTACGGGGCGTACCCGTACATGCTGGGATGGCTGTGCACGTGCGAGACGTCGACGCCGATCTTGAACGTGCGGTTTTTCATCAAATCTTGGAAGGAGATGGATTACACGCTGCCGTATATCGACGCCATCGCGAAGGCGTTCGGAATGAAGGTCCGAGGCGTTGTCGCGGGGAACTGGCTCGAGTACTACGTGAGCGTGGTCTTCTTTTGGGTGTTTGTCGGCGTGCGCCTGTTCGGGTACGGCGGCGCGTTCATGGCACTCACGCGAGATTTGAATTCAGTGGAGGATAATTTCATTCCGTACGTCGTGCGCGTGACTCTGTACGCGCTCACACTGATGGGTCTGATCCTCAACTTGGTCTGGGCGTACAAAATTCAAGGCATGGTGAGGCACTTCAGGCGTAAGGTCCTGCGCGTAGATGCGAACAAAGGGGAGCCGGTGAGCGACAGCGAGGAGGAAACGAGCGCCCTGCAAAAACGTAACTGATCTGAATGATTGAATCACGAGTTAGAAATTAACGTACCCGTAGCACGTGTTGTAAAACAGAAACTCGATCGACCGATCGACGTTTTCTTCAGAATATTTCTTTACATTACAGCCTAGCGCCTGAAACTGCCCATGAAGCCGCCGCGTCGCTCGCCGCCACGGTTCCACGGGAGAGAAGATTCGCTCTTCGGAGCGGGCGCCGCCGGTTCTTCGGAGCGACCATTCGGTCGACTGTTGGCGGATGGACGCTCGCGTCGAGAGGGTGACTCACGGAACTTTCCGCCAGGCCCCGCCGGTTGGAAACCCGTCGCGACGATGGTCACGGCGATTTCACCGCGATGCTTCTCGTCCACAACGGAACCGAAGATAACGTTAGCATTCGGATCGGCAAGCGAAGTCACGACTTCAGACACCGTGTTCACCTCCATGAGCGTCATGTCCGGACCACCCGTGATGTTGAACACGATGCCCGTCGCGCGATCGATGGAGTGCTCCACAAGTGGCGCGCTCATGGCGGCTCGCGCCGCCTCCTCAGCGCGGTTCTTACCGCTCGCCACGCCGACGCCGAGCATGGCGGTACCACTATCCTTCATTACCGCTCGAACGTCTGCGAAGTCAACGTTGACGAGACCCGGAATGGTGATGATGTCGGAGATACCTTGCACACCTTGGCGCAAGACATCGTCGGCGAGCAAGAAAGCCTCTTGCAGCGGCGTACCCTCCTCAACGACATCGAGCAACCGGTCGTTCGGAATGACGATCAACGTGTCCACATTCGCGCGCAGCGCTTCGATGGCCTCCGTCGCTTGCTGAATGCGTCGACGACCTTCAAAGGAGAACGGGTACGTCACCACGCCGACGGTGAGGATTCCCTTCTCCTTGGAAAGCTTGGCGACCACCGGAGCGGAACCACTCCCGGTACCTCCTCCCATACCTGCTGTGATGAAAACGAGATCGCTACCCATAACGGCCCGCTCGAGAGCCTCCTTACTTTCGTTCGCCGCGATTTCCCCGAGTTCCGGGTTCCCGCCGGCCCCCAAGCCTCGCGTCACTTGCTCACCGATTTGAAGCTTGTTCGCCGCGAGCGAGTTCACCAACGCCTGAGAATCGGTATTAATGGCCCAAAATTCAACACCCTACGTCGCACGAACGATCACGTGCGGTCAGTCACGCGTCCCGGCCTCGTCTCCGCCCCGCGTCGTCTGTCGCCCGCGCGCGCGCGTTCAAACGCGCGCCCATCATTCCGACCCCACGCGCGCGCTCACACGCGCCTGCAAGCCACCGGAGATCATGCGATTCACCGCGTTCCCACCACCACCTCCGCATCCGAGGACCTTGATCGTCGCGTTCGAGCGCGCCACCACGCTCGCCCGTCGCCCACCGCGTCGATCGCGCGCCGCGTCGCCCGCGCGCGCGCATCGCGTCTCCCATCGCGTCGTTCGCGTCTCCTGACGACGCCCGTCGACGACGCGCGCGCGCGCACCCACGAGCGCGCCACGCATGCTCACGTTCGCGCGCACGACCGTGTGCGGCACGTCGTCGTCGTCGTCGTCGTCGTCGTCGTCGCCAGGCTCATCCGACTCGGCGCGCGCGCGCGCGATCGTGACCGGTCGTGACTCGTCGTACAGTCCCATCTTGGGCTGCGCTAAAAAACTCACACGCATATACCAAAAGATGCACTCTTTGCATGAGAATCCGACAACCACGCGTGATGGCTAATAGCGTCGCGCAAAAAACTCACACGCATATACCAAAAGGTGCGCTCTTGGCATGAGAATCCGACAACCACGCGTGATGGCTAATAGCGTCGCGCAAAAAACTCACACGCGCATGCCAAAAGGTGCGCTCTTCGTATTATAATCACACACCTCGCGTGATGGCGAATAGCGTACAGAAGATGGGACGCGCACACCCGGGACGATGGACGCTGCTCGAAGACGCAGACGCGCGCGAAGACGCGCGTTCGCGACGCGCGCGCGTCCGTGGGCTCGCTCGCGCTCGAGTGCGAGCGACGCGCGCGTGATGAATGCCTCGACGTCTCCGTTGGATGTGCGTGCGAGCGCGGCGCGAGCGAGCGCGCGTTTCGCGTCGGCGCGTGGGTGTCCCGTTGAGGCGCGACGTGAGCGGTGGACTGACGATGGAAGCGCGCGCGCGCGCGTGAACGCAGAGCTCGAGGCTGCGGGTGAAATACACGAGTCGATCGCTTCCGCGATGTGCGGATGAAGATCTGGGCTTCGGCACGGTGCGCGCGATGACGAGGTGGAGCGACGCGCGAGACGGATGCGCGAAGGGAGACGCCGGAGGGCGCGACTGACGAGGATGAACGCGGACGCAGGTGATCACCGATCATATGTTGAAGATAGAATGGTCGGTTCAGCACGGATGGAACGCGCCGATGATCGTTCCGAGCGGGCCGGTGGGCTTACACCCGTTTGCGCATGTGTTCCACTACGCGGTTGAGTGCTATGAGGGCATGAAGGCGTACGTGGACGATAACGGAGACGTGCGCCTATTCAGACCGCGCATGAACATGCAGAGGTTCCGCACGTCTGCACAGCGCCTGTCTCTTCCCGACTTTGACGGTGAGGAGCTGCTGAAGTGCATTGAGGCGCTCGTTGACATAGATAAAGACTGGATTCCAAGAAGAAGAGGATACTCCATGTACCTGCGCCCTGTGATTTTTTCCACAACTCCATGGCTTGGTTTGACGCAGTGTGCAGAGGCGATGATTCTTGTCCTTTGCTGTCCGGTTGGACCATACTTCAAGTCTGGATTTGTTCCCATCAAGTTGTCCGTCGACGCCAAGTACATCCGAGCTTGGCCGGGAGGCACTGGGAACGTGAAAGCCGGCGGTAACTACGGTCCCACGGTTATTTCTCAGGCCGAGGCAACGGCAGCAGGCGCATCGCAATCGCTCTTCGTCTACGACAAGAACGAATACGTCACCGAAGCTGGCACGATGAACATTTTCTTCTTGATTCGCAACGAACAAGGCGTCAAGCAACTGATCACTCCCGCGCTAGAGGATGGCACCATCTTGCCCGGTGTTACGAGACAAAGCGTGATTGAACTCAGTCGAGAGTGGAACGAGTGCGAGACTGTGGAGAAAATTATTCCTTTTCGGGAAATTAAGGCGGCGTTTGAGAGAGGTGATGTTCTGGAGATTTTTGGCACGGGAACCGCCGCCATCATTCAACCAATCAACGGCATCGTTTACGAAGGCGTGGAGTACAACCCTGTGGTTCCATTCAGCGACGACATGCTCCAGGTCCGACTGACGAACTTCCTCGTCGGCGTTCAATACGGAGACATCAAGCATCCGTGGTCTCACGTCGTTCCGAAAACACGTTGGTCCGATCCTGCCTGGAACTAGTGGCCCATAGATTTAGCCTCCACGCCCACCCGCCTAAGCCTAGTAATTTATTGCTCCTTCGTAACCGTCTGAGTGAATCTGTCGCGTCGTTCGAGCCACGACAGCTCCAATTGGACTGTCCCCTCGCGCACAACGAGGGCAGGGCCTCTTTTCGGGTGTGTCGACCGCTGGACAGTCGCGCGTCCGCTGCGCGCCCACACTCACGCGCGCGCGTCGTGATCTCGTGGGATCGCGTGCGCAAATGTACGCCCTCGCTCGAGCCTCGTTCTGCCAGCATCCGCTCGCCACGCGCGCGTCGACGCGCGCGCGACGCTCCGCTCGAAGTGCGTCGAGCGGCGACCGTTACGATTTTCGGAGCTCGGGCGTATGCGCCGCGAGACGCCCGAACATCGCGGTTGGTGCGAACTATGAACGCGAGAAAGTACGAGCGTGTGAGCCTCGACAGCGCTCGCTCGGGTCCTTCGCCCGAGCGCCGCAACGAGGGGTCGCTCCGCGAGCGTCAAGCGGAGGTCTCGCGGGAGCGCCTTTGAGCGGGGCGCCGAATCCGCTCGATACGTTTCGCAACGGATTGAAGGATAGATTAGAAGTTGATCCAAACTTCCTATTCAAGCTTGGCGCCGAAATTTCGATCGATTTTGTGATCACCG
>Ga0181582_10005393_pt1 | contig 10320 bp, 5 predicted proteins | sample 071ome_32_FD_132438 | JGI IMG/M metagenome (GOLD analysis project Ga0181582, IMG submission 132438) | Coastal salt marsh microbial communities from the Groves Creek Marsh, Skidaway Island, Georgia - 071405AT metaG (megahit assembly) | ecosystem: Environmental > Aquatic > Marine > Intertidal zone... | reverse complement strand
TCGCCGTCACCCTCGCCGTCACCAGACTCGCCCTCGCCTCGCCCGGCCCGGAGCCGCACCCGGACGCCGACAAGCTGAACATGCAACCGCATCCGACTCAGCGACAACAGCAGCTTCTGCAGACCCGACGGCGACCCACCCTCGTCTCCCTCCCCGTCGCTCCCGACGTCCGACGACGGCGACCTATCCTCCGACCGACCCGCACTCATCCACCCAATCTTCAACCGCCGACACTGCACATCCTTCACCAAACTCCTTCCATCCGCCAGCGTCACGACCACCTGCGTCGCCTCGCCCAGAGCACTCAAACTCTCGACAGAGACGGTGAAGCGACCGTGCTGAGTGGTCGCAATCCAGCTCACGACGAGGGCCAGGAGTCTCGCCCTGGCCACCCACGCCACCACCGCGAAGACGAGCGCAATGATCAAGAGCTGCGTGACGAAGTTCATGGTGAAACCCGCACCGCGAGAACCGTTACGATTTGGAACTCGTTGAGAAATTCAACGTCAGCTTGGGCTCGGAAGAGGTTCTGAACGGCCTTCGCCGCGGGCCATGGTACAGTACAATACAGTTTCGTCTGTCAGAGCGACCGAAACGTCCTCGAAATTTGAGTATGAGCGGCGAGGAACGAGCCCCTGTGATCAGAGCAAATTCGTTCGAAACGAGAGAGAATGGGCAACTCTGCGTCGTCTTCCGGCGCATCGCCGCCGGTTCATGTAGATGCTGCTGTTATTGAGAAGCTGGAGGCACGGGCAGCAGCAGCAGAAGCAAAAATCGCCCGACTCGAGGCCGCGAAGGATGCCCACCCGACCCCACCGACCAACCCACCGTCGTCGGCTGCGCAGGTGACTGCCGCGTACGTGAGGGAGCTGAAGAGTCTGCGGGGGGTGCTGGTCGCCGCGGAAAAGGAGCACGACGCGCTGGTCAAGCAGGTGAAGGAGCTCGAGGAAAAGAACGGTGGGTGGCCTTGAACTGACCGGCGTGCGCTCGCCCCGCTGCTTGACTCTCACTCGCTTCGCTCGTTCACGTTCGCCAGGCAAGCTCGAATATCGCATTCAGCATCTGGTCAAGAACTGCCAGGGATGACGACTACCGTTGTGTGTGTTAGATCACTTTTGATACATGCGGTCGAGCTCGGCCGCAAACCTCTTTTTGAGCTGCGGCCGTTTCGGCTTGAAGGTCGGCGTGAGCAGGTCGTTGTCGACGGTGAACTCCTCGTTGGTGATCGAAACCGCTCTGATCATCTCGAACCCCTTGAGCTTGGCGTCCTCGCCGGTCTGTCGGAGCTGCGAGAGGAGGTCGCTCTCGGAGATGGAGCCCCTGGAGGACGCTTTGGGCACGACGACGGCGACGAGGAAGTTGTGGTGGGAGTCGCCGTAGACCCAGATCTGCTCGACGTTCGGCGAGCGCGAGAAGATACCTTCGAGGTACTCGACGGCGATGTACTCGCCTTGGGCCAGCTTGAAGAGGTTCTTGACGCGGTCGATGATCTTCAGACATCCCTGGTCGGTGAGCGTGCCCACGTCGCCGGTATGGAACCACCCGTCGGCGTCGATGCACTCCTTGGTCTTCTCCGGGTCTTTGAAATATCCCGAGAAGAGCATCGGGGACCTGAGAAGGATCTCTCCCTTGGGCGGATCGGCCAGGGCGTCGTACTCGAGGTCCGGCACGCTCTCCAGCCGGAACTCGGTGCTTTTCAGCGGCGGCCCGACCGTCTTGGCCATTCTCGGGTCGGGAAGCATGATGAACGACGCCGCACACGACTCGGTGAGACCGTATCCCTGGAGGACGGGGGCCAGGCAGACCGTGCAAAACTCCTCGACGTGGGCCGGAAGGGGTGCTCCGCCGCTCACGATGAAGCGGGCCTGTCCGCCGAGTGCGTTTCTGATCTTGGCAAATACGGTCGAGTCGGTCAACAGGCCGCTCGCACGGTGCGAGCAGCCGAGGTTCAGCATGGTGCGCTTCAGCGCAAACGCGCCGTTGAAGAGCCCGCGCACGACGGGCGATCCCTCGGACAGCTTGGCGTTCACGCCGTCGCAGACCCGCTCCAAAATGCGAGGCACAGCCATGAACAGCGTCGGCTTGAACGCCGCGACGTCGTCCATGAGCTTTTTCACGTTGCCCTGCCAGTATCCGATGCGGGCGCCACAGGAAAGCGAGAACTCCTCCATGAGCCTATCGAAAATGTGCGCCAGGGGCATGTACGAGAGCAGCGAGTCGTCCTTCGAGATGCCAAGCTTGGTCTGCTGGATCATGTCGTGGGCGCTCGCGATGCCGCTGACGAGAGCGCGATGGTGAATCACGACTCCCTTGGGCGTGCCCGACGTCCCCGACGTGTACATGATGCAGCAAACGTCCTCTGGCTTGGGCGCCGTGGTCTTCGACGGGTTGGCCTTGCCGAGCTGTACCATCTCGTCAAACGTGTGGACGAAAAGCCCGGCCTTCTCGATGCGTTTCTTGACGGCCGGGTCGACGGCGCCGATGGAGACACAGCCCCGGAGCGTCGGGACCTTCATTTCGACCACCTCGGCCATCGCCTCCATTTTGTCGGCTTGGACGACCGCGATCTCGAGCTCTGAGTGACGCGTGATGTACTCGATCGCCTTGGCACCGAGCGAGTCGTACATCGGGACAATGATGGCGTTATTGCGCTCCGCGCCGCGGATGCTCAACATCCACTCGACGTTATTGACCGACCACACCCCGATCTTGCTGAGCGGCTTGGCGCCCAGCTTGCAGAAGCCGGCAGCGACGTGCGACGACAGCTCGTCCGTTTCCTTGTACGAGTGGTACTGGAAATCGCCGGCTGTGCCGTCGGCCGCGATGGGCCTCCATCCCAAACATGGGCGGCCGGGATAGAGCTCCACAGAGCGCGCAAACACCTCGAGTGGCGTGGACAGACCCTCCCACGTGGTGACGAGTGGGGTGTCCGTGCTCCCGCCGGAAACGTTCCGGTACACGGCACTCTGGCTCGGTCGAGAACCCTCGCCTGGCCTTGACGGCTCCACGATGCAAGTGACGGGGCCGACGCGCTGGGTGGTCGTCATATCGAGCTGAATTTCGTGCGAGGACGTGATGGCAGAATTTGAAATCGCAGCTCCCAGAACTGGAAAGCGCAGTCCTCCGTCGGTCTGTGCAATGAGAGAGCGGAGTTCGTGGAACGAGATCCGTCAGAATCCAAGGAGAATGGCCCATAACCCGTCCCGACGGCCGAAAAGCTGGGACCCTATCGAACCCAGCACGACCAGTCGCACCGGCCGGTGCTGACTGGTAGACGACGAATCGCGTTGCTCAGCAAGCCACAAGGCGTAAGCCTGCTCGTCGTCGATCCACAGCCCGACTCGCCGACGGGATCCCTACGATCTCACGCCGCTCACGGCGTGAGTTATACCCTATACCAACAACACGCGCGGCTCCGCGGTCACAACACGACAACGGCGTTTACTTCGGTTTGGCCGACGAAACTGAGCCGGGATCGCCACTCCTTTTTGCTCGCTCGCTCGATTGATTGATACACACACGTTACATCACCTTTCCACGATTACTGTTGCCCGCCGCGGCGGACCGTCGTCGTCTTTAAGATCCCCTTGGGCTCTGCGCGAGCGTCTTGCTTGCGGCCGTCGTTCGAGCTGTCGGGGCTCATGGACGCGCCGTCGACGTCGTAAGCCTTCATGTGGACCGATCCCTCCATGTTGCTTCCGCGCAGGCGGACCGATGGGTCGTTCGCGTTGGTTTTGAAATGCGCGCCCGCGCGGACAGACGCCTCGCTATTGTACACTCTTCCCGCCCGCACAGACAAGTCGGCGACGGCGTTGGCCATTGCCATGGATATCGACGAGGCATACGAGCCCTGCGACGCAGACGGGGTCGTCTGCTTGGCGTCGTCGTCCTGCGGGGCCGGTCCCTGCTCCGGGAGGTCCGCGAGCCTGGTGCTGAAGCCGTCCGGCTCCAGCTCGTTGTTCCTGTAGTGGCCGAATCTGGATCCGTACTCGGTCGAGTCGGACGGCTGGAGCACCGAGTCCCGGAAGAACTCAGAAGACTGCCTGCGCAGGGGGGTCGCGGCCGACGGACTGACGGACACATGCTCGGCAAAGCTGACCCTGGAAGGACGCCGGGCGTCGTCGCCGGGCGACGGCACGGCCTTGGGCGGCGCGCGGCCGCTGGCCTCCATCCACGAGTCCGTGGCAAACATGACGGCGGACAAGAGCGCCTCCTTGAGCTCCTCCACCAGCCAGTCTGGCTTAACCGTGAGGAAACCGTCGTCTTCCTGCGACGCGGAGGGCATCAGATCCAGGATGTCGGCGACGTCCACCTCGTCGAGGATGCAACCGACCCACCCGCGGCTGTTCATCGAAGACAGCGACCTCATCGACGTGCCGGAGCGCACCGAGTCGTCGTACATCGACGCGCCTCGCATGGATTCGTCGACGGATCGGCGATGTCCGTGCGCGCTGCCGTGCGCGCTGACGTGGACGCTGCCGTGAACGCTGCCGTGAACGCTGCCGTGAACGCTGCCGTGAACGCTGCCGTGAACGCTGCCGTTTGCCCCGTTTGCCCCGTTTGGCTTGCCACCGAAGCACGAGCAGAAGATGCCCCGGCCGCCCCCGCCGACGTTGGCCATCGACAACGAGCGCCCGGCTCCCATGGAGCCCTCCTTTTTGGCTTTCGCGACCATCTCAGGGAAGGTCGTACCGGCGGACGATGAACCAGGAGCGCCGGTCGGGAGGACGTCCACGACGACGAGGGAGGTGTCGTCCTTGACCGCGCCGTGCATCCGAACGATGGTCGAGATGATCTTGGAGGGAACAGAGTCCAGCGGCCACGTCCTAGTCATCGCCCCCAGCTTCTTCTTCTTGTGGAAGGCGTCCCACACGCCGTCAGAGCCGATCAGGATGCGCCCGCCCTTGCTCGGGATAAGGGTCTGGGTGATGTGGCCAAATGGCACGATGGAAGGCCCCACATCAAAGTCGCCGATGGCCCTCGAAATGCAAAGGCCGCCCGGCCAAACCCGGAGCGGTCCCAGTCCGGGGCTGTACGCGTCCGCGGGCCCACTGCCCGACATGGACACTGGCGCCACGATGGCGCCTGTCAGCTCCACGCGCCTCCTGTCTAGCTTGTTGGAGGCGACTCGGTGGTCGCTGGTGAGCTGTATCAGCCGACTTCCGGTGTCCATGAAGGCGTGCGAGTCGCCCAGGTTGATGCAGGTCACCAGCCACTCGGTGAAAAGCACAATGGTCGCAGTGCAGCCGGCATGGATGCCTTTCGCCGCAAACGTCCCGTTCAGTTCCACGAGTGTTATTGCAAGAGCCCTCTGAATGAGGCCTCGCCACTCTTCGTAGTCCTCGTGCTCTATGGGGGGCGCATTGCCCCTCGGGAGGTGCTTCTCGAGCGTCTCTCGCACGCAGCCGCCCGCGTGATTTGCTGCGTGCCGACCGTTGTGGCCGTCAAACACGCAAAAGAGCGAGTATACGTTGCGGTCATGTCCACATTCGCTGCACCGGCACTCGTGGAACGTCGTCGTCCCCCGGTTGGTCGAGGAGCAAAACGACTCATCGTCCCGGCCGGGCCACGGTCGCTGGTGTTCGAGGAAGACCACGTCCTCCCCCTTCAGTTCCGTCTGACCCACGCAGTACGACACGGTCGGGTGCTGGCAGAAGTCCTCCTCCGTCATGGTTGTCGCGGTCTTGTCCATTGGGCTGTTCGGGCTCGGCTTGCTGACCTTGGCTTGACATTGGTCATCCCTCGCGACTGACTTGAGAAAACTGATTGCTTCGATTCGTGAAGGGAAATCGCCGTCGCCCGTCGACATACTCGCGGCGTGAAACGTCCAAATTTGGAATTCGGGAAAGCGAGTTGAGATTCTTGCGCTTTTTCACTCGGCCTGGGCGGGGCGCGGGGCGCGGGGCAGCGATACTCGCACTTGTTTCAACTCGCGTAATGTAGGTAGTATCAATGTGCGTGCGGAGAGAGAGGTTGCGATATCTCGATACGAAATGACCTATGCCCTATAGGGCAATGACCTATGATCAGTGATCAGGCCGGGGGAGCGGGCCGGGGACACACATTGTCTTAGAGTAGAATAAATCCTAGGAAGATCTTAAGACGGGGCTCCGAGGTAGCTGGCGAGCTTGAGCAGGTCGCTGAAGCATCCCGCGGCCGTGACCTCCGCGCCGGCGCCGGGGCCCCGAATCTGACGGACGAGCAAACCGAGACGCGAGAGTGAGAATGAGATTCAAGACGAGAGCTGAGAGCGAGAGCGAGGGCGAGAGCACAAGCAAAACGCACGATCAGCGGCTGCGAATTGTATCGCTCCGTTTCGAAGCTCAAGATGTTGTCGCTGCCCGACAGCGACGCGAACGGATGGTCCTTGGGGTACCTCCTGAGCTCGACGCTGCCCGTCTTGTTGACCGGATCGACCACGCCCACGAACCGCAGGCACTCGCCGGCGTTCTCCGCGTCCTCGAGGAGCTTCTGCATCTCGCCGTCAAACTCGGGGAGCCGCTTCATGTACTCGTCGGCCGAGTCCACGGTCTGGAGGGGCTCCGGGACGAGGCTCTGGACCGATACTTGGTCCAGCTCGAGGTCTAGACCGCACTCTCTCGCCAGGATGGTCACCTTCCTGGCGACGTCCATGCCAGCGAGGTCGTCGCGGGGGTCCGGCTCAGTGTAGCCGGCGTCCTTGGCCTCCATGACCACCTCACTGAAGGTGCGGGCGTCGGATCCGAACGTGTTGAAGATGTAGGAGAGCGTCCCGGAAAAGATGCCTTCGATCTTCTTGACCTTGTCCCCGGAAGACACGATGTGCTGGAGGGTGAAGATGACGGGCAGGCCGGCGCCGACCGTTCCCTCGTAGAAAAAGTGCGTCAGCGAGGACCGTTGGTACTTCTTGATGGCCTTGTAGCGAGCGAGATCGCCGCTGTTGAGCTTCTTGTTCGGCGTGATGACGTGAATGCCCTTCTTCATCCAGTTCAGGTACTCTGCCGGCGGGGCGTCCGAGGCCGTGCAGTCGAGGACCACCGCGTTCGGGATCGAGCTGCCGGCGAGGTGGTCGGCCATCGCGTCCGTGTCCAGGGCGACCGCGTTTGATTCCATCTCGGCCTTCCATTTGTCCAGGTCGATGCCGCCGTCGCTCAGCACCATCTTTTTGGACGTGGCGATGGCCAGGATGCGGAAGTCGACGTGGTATTCGTCGTTGAGCTTCTGCCACTGGTCCTTGAGCTGGGAGAGGAACGTGGAACCGATGAGGCCCGGTCCGACCAGCGCGATGCCGATCGGCAGAGACCTCTGGTAGAACCTCGTGTGGGCCGCCCTGAGAGCCCTCATGGCGTCCTTCTGCCGTATCAGGCACGTGATGTTGTACTCGGAGCTTCCCTGGGCGATGGCCACCATGTTGACGTTCGCGTTGGCCAGCGCTGAGAAGAACGTGGCGGCCACGCCGCGCTGGTTCGCCATCCCGTGTCCGACGGCCGACAGGATGCAGCAGTCGTCGACCGAGTCGATGCTCTGGATGCCACCCGACCTGATGGCCTCCGAGAACCTCTTCCGCAGGGCGCTCACAGCCTTACTGGCGTCGGCCTTCTTGACGGCGAACGACACGCTGTGCTCGGAAGACGCCTGCGAGATCATGATGGTGTTGACGTTGGCGTCCCGCATGGTCCCAAAGATTGACGCGGCCGTACCGGGCACGCCGATCATCCCCGCGCCCTCGACGTTGATGAGAGAGACGTCCGAGATGGTCGCGAGACCCTTGACGCCGTACTCTCCGCTCAGCGCATCGGCGTCATAGTCCCTGCAGATGACCGAGCCGGGGGCCGTCCTGTTGAAAAAGTTCCTGCTGCTCACCGGGATGTTGAATTTCATGGCCGGAATGGTCGTCTTGGGGTGGAGAACCTGAGCACCAAAGTACGACAGCTCCCATGCCTCGTTGTAGGTCAGCTTCTCGAGGCAGACAGCGTCCTTGACCACCCTCGGGTCGGCAGAGTAAATGCCGTCCACGTCAGACCAGATGGTGATCCTGCCGCTCCTGAACAGCGCGCCCATGATGGTCGCCGAGTAGTCAGACCCATTCCTCTTCAGCGTCGTCACCATTCCCTCTGGCGTCCTCGCGATGAACCCGGTGCAGATGATGACGTCGGGCGTGCCCTGCGCGCCCTGTCCGTCGCACCAAGCGTCCAGGTTGGCGTCCGAGGCATCGTAGTGGATATCAACGGACTGTCCATCCGACGTAGCCGACACCACGATCACGTCCCTCGCGTCCATGAACCCGGCGTTCATCCCGAGCTGGCGGCACCGGGCCGTCGTCAGCTTGGCACACCAGAGCTCACCGTGGCCGACAATGTAGTCCTCGTACGCATCCACGCACATACCCGTGATGCTGAACGTCTTGAGCATGGCCCGCAACTCGTTCATGTCCGTATCCAGCCCCTGCAAGAACGCGTCAAGCTCGGCGCCCTTGCCGAGGAGCGCTGTCGCCGCCTTCTCGTGCTTTTCCTTCAGCGCGTCCAGATCCTCGTCGAACGACTTGTCCTTCTTCGACGCCTTTGAGATCATGTTCAGCAGCAGATCCGTCACCTTGGTCGGCGACGTCGGGTGGCTCCCCATGGCGCTCACGACGGCCACCTTCTTATGGGCCGTGCACTCTGTGTGGAGAAACTGGACAATATCCTCTATGCGTTCCGCTGTCGCCACGCATGTCCCTCCGAACTTGTGCACCTCCCACTCCGATCCTCGGTCGCACCCCCCCGCGTTGACCACCACGGGCCGACGGGCCGGGAGCGACGCATGACCGACCGGCTGCGGCTGCGGCGAGGGAGCGAGCGGGCGAGCGGGCGAGCGGGCGAGCGGGCGAGCGGGCGGACGGGCGGACGTGAGTCAGAGTGCGCGCGTGTGTGCGACGACGAGGAACGAATACTACTGCACGAATACTCGGCCTACCAAACTCCAACGCACCTTCCTGGTCGTCGTGAATGGCGACGAAGGAAAAACCGCAGTCGGCGCCTGCTTCTTGGTCATGCGGGCGCCGACGCGGCCCATCGACATGGTACTACATATGCGCGACTCTGACGCGGAATGCACCGCCGATCGCGAGAGATAGCTGCAGCCCAAGACCATCGATAATTTCGCCCAGCAGTCGAGAGAGAGAGAGAGAGAGAGAGGGTGGCCTTAGACGGCGATCTCGCCCTTCCTGGTGCGAGATGCGAGAATGGGATGCTCGAAATTCGTTTGCGGCCGATGGCGGAGGGCGGACGCCATTGGGAGCCGGCATTGGGAGCCGCGACACGATGCCGGCGGGGGGACACGTCCCCGGGACGAGTTCAAGTTCGACAGTTGCATTCGATTCGTTCACCACGATGGTCATCAACCAGTCAGTTCAATTTGTCCAGCTCCTTCTTCTCGTTCGCCAGCAGGTACAAGCTGCCGCCGGCGAGCACCCCGTAGAGCACGTCGAGCCCGACATTGCCGGCCCCTTTGGCCACGTCGGCCAACACGTTCACGACCAGCATACCGCCCAGCAGTCCGAAGATGTACATTCTCGCCGGCGACCGAATCTCTTCCTCTGTCGTCTCGAGGATCCGCTGCCTGCGTTCCATCGCCTCGCGGCGCTCCATGTCGTCCATCTCTGCCCACCGCTTGGCCCTTCCCGCCACGCCGCCGCCCTCCTCGTCCTCGTAAAGGTTACCGAAAAACTGCCCCTGGTTTCGGGATGCGCCGACGTCCCGCATCCACTCGGCCGTCTCTCTCCGCTCCCGCTCCATCTCTTCCCGCTGGCGCTTGAGCTTGCGCTCAAACATGTCCGCCTCCCTGTTGAGGTCCGCCAGCGCCTGGTCGAACGCGAGATCTCCCCGCATCTTCGCGAGATCGGCAGCGCGGTCCATCTCGTCCTTGGCTTCCTCGGCAATTTTCTTGAGGACCTCCGATGACTGGGCGACCGCTTCGTCGGCGGTATTTTTCGCCTTGATGTCGAACTTGAGCTTCTTGATCAGCTCGTCGCCTTCGGAGGAGGTCACATTATCCGAGCTCTCGTTGGATGCATCGCCCGACTGGGCGCGAGCGACGACCGGTCGAGCCCAGTCGTCGCTCTCGTTGTTCGTTCGCCGAGGACGAACAAAGAGAACGAGTGGGACCGGACGTCGTCGTGCGTCCCGCGACGGAGACGGAGACACGGCCGACGACGACCACGAGCTCCGCGATATGCTGAAGATGTTCATCACGCTCCGAACGCACGCGATCGATACGTGCGTGCCAAATAAACAAATAATGGCCTGCGTACCCTAGGGTACGTCATCAAACCGAAGGAGCTGGCTGTCGAGACGGTCGTCC
>Ga0181582_10005389_pt1 | contig 10325 bp, 2 predicted proteins | sample 071ome_32_FD_132438 | JGI IMG/M metagenome (GOLD analysis project Ga0181582, IMG submission 132438) | Coastal salt marsh microbial communities from the Groves Creek Marsh, Skidaway Island, Georgia - 071405AT metaG (megahit assembly) | ecosystem: Environmental > Aquatic > Marine > Intertidal zone... | reverse complement strand
TCATTTGTTGATGGTGGAAAATCTTCTCGTCCGTTGAACGATTTGTTCTCGATATCGTTCTGTAGGACTGTTTCGATGTAGAGCTGTAGCGCTCTGAGTGCTATCATCTCTCTCTCTCTCTCTTTATCTATTTATCATCTCTGCGCGCGCGTGTATCTTCTCCCTCCTCTCTTGCGCGCGTGCGGCGAGATGTAACTCAGATTTGAGCATCATCACACGCGGCACTTTGTCCTCGCATTAGCATTATTGACTCGACACGAGACAAAAAAGCAACAAATCTATCTCTCGCGTCTTTTTTTTTTGGCTCCGCTCTATATGGCATACATAGGCTCTCTCTCTCTCTCTGACCCGGCGAAAAAAAAACGCATTTCTCTCTTCATGTGATCACACTTTATTGACATGATGTCGACAAAAAAAACAAAAAAAGACAGAACTGAAGTAAAATACGAGCGCGCGCGGTTGTGCGGTAACGATGATGAACGAAAGAGCGAGAGGTCGAAAAGAAGAATCGTCGCGTCGTCGTCGTCGTTCATGTCGTCATTCGTTTTCGTTCACCGCGTGCTTTTTCGCGACGCTCGCGTGCTTGATTCAGCTTCCAAATTCCATCGAAGCCGGTTGGAAAAGAAATCGCGATGGCACGGCTTGTACCAGCTGGCTAACAGCGACTGGTCAATCATCTGCCAGTTACGAGTCGGAGTGCGCTGGTAAAACTTGGGAATATCGAAACATTTGGTGGGGTACGAAAGAAAACTACTACTACACGTATGGTAGTTGCTCGCGTACCTGCGGAGGTGGAACGAAGGCGCGATATAAAAAGTATGACTATTACAGAATCACCAGCTGCTCCACGAAAGACAACAGAATTGCTAGTTGCGGTTTTGCGTATGAAACAGGAGGAATCACACAAAGCCAGGATACTGTATCTTGTAATTCTCATACGTGTCCTCCTCCACCGTCACCGCCGTCGCCACCACCGCTGCCTCCGCCGTCGCCACCACCGCCGGGAAGCAACGGTGTGCCGACGGTTGCTATTGGCGTGCAAGCGGTACAAGTAACGGATCGCGAGTTTGATTTTCAAATCACCGTCTCAGATAACGACTGTTCAGACGTGACGAACTGCTTGGGAACCCCTTCCCTTGTCAATGCAAATACAGCAAAAGGTTTGCAATGCGACGCCTACGTTGCGTCGAGTTCTACGGATACTTCGTGCACGCACGCTACTTCGAGCGATTATTTGCCGTGTAAAAAGTGGACGAATTTTTACGACTCTACGAAAGGGGACGATTATAAGTTTACCCTGACGATGACTGATGCGAGTAACGAGTTAGTGACTGGAACGTACCAAATCAAGTACGAATGCTATTGGTTGATGGCTGACGGCGTCACGAAAGCTCCGACACCACCACTGGAGAACAAACGTTGCACGAATTCGTCGTCGAAGAAGGGTGCTCGGACTGGTTGAGTCTTTCAACGGTTCCTTTGGAAAAATCTTTTTTGTTATCTTCGCCTGATTTTCTTTCGATTACCGACTGTGATACCGTAGATTACGTCAAAGAAATGGTGTTTCGAAAGTACGATACGAATCCGCGCGACGGGAAGCTCAGTTACGACGAAATTCAGGACGCGTTTTTGAGACACGACGCCGACTTTTCGCATTTAACGAATGAAATCGGCGAAAGTGGGTACAGCGATCTCACATTGAGCGACATCATGAACAGCGACGCGTTGCCGTTTAAGTGCTACGAGAAAGCTGTGACTGGCTCGAGTGATGTGTACATGACTTCTATCACGTACCCGGATTTAAGCACAGACGCTGGTTCAACGTCGACGACTTTGAATAGTTGCGCGGCGGCAAAAGAGCTCGTCACCGTCAAGTGGGCGTACAACACTCCGCCCGTCGACAACTCTGATTACATGTGTGTGTATTCTGATGCTCGCTTATTCGCAAAGTACGTTGGTTCTGATACAGGAGGTATCCCAACATCACTCACTGACTCGAGACCTTCAATGGGAACCGGAGACAGCGAAGTGACTTTGATCGCGCACTTCTTGTTTGACGACGACATGTCGAATTCGGCTAGTGTGGACGATACTACGACAACTTTAACTGGATACGATTCATTCGAGACGTGCGGCGATGGTGTCAAGTGTTTGAAAATGTCGACATCATCATCTGGCTATGAGTTTGCCAACACAAACGAGATGGCCAACAGCGCGATCATGACGTGGATCTATCGAAGTAGTAGTGATACGGGGAATGCGGATGTCATCTACTCAACATCAGTAACCGGCAGTTCGTGCAAGAAAGAAATCCACTTTACGCTGGGAACAGATGCGACATTGAGCGGCGGTCTCGTCATTTCAGACAACAGCAATGGAGGTTGCACTCAGACGTGCGGTGGCGGAACCGGTCTCTGCGAAATCTCGTCTGCAACGGCGCTGTCGACGAACTCGTGGCATCACGTTGCGATGGTTTCCAACAATATTTATGGTTTGACGATTTACAAAAATGGTGTGTCTGCTGCGACTATGGTTGCGGGCGATTGGACGAATACTCTGATGGATTTACCTTTCGGAATGACTTCGAAGACGAAAACTTTATTCAACTCCGCCTACGCGTCGAGTTCGTACGTCTACGACGACGCTCGCATTTACAGCGGATTCGTTCATGAATTACACATTTCTTCTATATACAGTTGCGGAAGGGGCGAGTTGTGCGCGAACAGAGCGTACGCATCGCCGCAATCTCGAAGAATCTATTGCGTCGTTTTGAACTACGCGGTTGCGACCCAAGCGACGAGTGGTTTTACACCCCCTTGCGTCACGGGTTTATTCTATAACGGTTTGGCGATTGATTTAACCACGTCTGCGTCTACGAAAGGGGTTACTTTTCAGTTCAGAGACACGGCGTTGGGAGAGAGCTCTTTTGAAGTTCTTCGCAGGCAAGTTGTGGACGGCAGCGCAGTTGGAACGTACGAGTCGATTGTTTTGATCGATTCCGATATCAGCGGTTGCGCCTCATCGTTCAATTCCATGACTTTTGCGGACTACGAAGCTGCGAAGGTTCCTGGTGACGTTTGGGAATACGCCATTCGTACGAAATACCCGACGGATTCTGCTTTGAACATCGATTCGGACGCGTTCACGTTTACGGTGCCTTGGTACGGCGTGGTCGAGGGCGAAATTTTGGCAGGCGAATCGGACGTCGCGGTGCCAAACGTGCGCGTTTGTTCGCGGCTCAAATCCTCGACAACGAGCTCTGATACGTCTGTCGGTACCGTGTCAGATGCAGAAAGTCCGAGTTTAGCTTCATATACGTACGTCGTGCACTCGAACAGCGATCGAATCAGTGACGCTTACAAGGTCACGGACACTCAAACCGGCACCTCCGTCGAGCTCGACAATGCGGAACATTTGAAGATTGATTTGAATATTTTCTCGTCAGTTTCGTCTGTGAGCGTGTGCGTCGCGAGCACAACAGATTTAACGACGGCGCCTGAGTTTATTGTTCGAGTCATGGATTACGACGATCCCGACGACGCGGGGAATACCGGGAATATGTGCATCGAAGACGAGATATCTTCAGTCGCGGATGGAAACGTGTGCATTAAATACTCGTGCGTCGGAACACACATCTCCAGTTTTTCTGGACAATATATCACCGTACTTTCCGGCGAAAGTTCGACTCAATCCATCGCCGAAGTCTTCGTTACGGGTTCGGAAATCACGTGTCCTTATTCAGGTTTTTCGGACGACGACGGCAATTTCGAGATTGAAATTACGGAAGAATCGGGAGCGACTTCGAAAAACGCAAAAGTTGGCGTCATGGCGTTCAAGACGGTCGTTTTTGATCGAAGCGACAGCACTCTTTTTCAGACTGTGGCCAACGAAACGGACACTTCTATCGTCGGGCCGGATGCTGTTTTGATCGCGCTCGAATACGATGCGACTGGTTTAACCGCATCGTTAGGTAGTACCTCTGCTCTTGGTAACGGATTATACTCACCGCCTGACTTTTTTGTCAACACCATGATGTTTGAGTATCTCCCTTCGTCCATCTCCGGAACCACTCTCAAAGACACATCTTCCTCGGATGTTTCCATCGGGGACGCGTTTATGAACTCCTGGGGTTGTTTCAGCGGATCGACTACAAGTGCATTCAAGAGTACGTGTAACAAAAAAGTATATACTTCATACGTCATTCAGACCCCTAAAGTCGATTTACGGACATTTGATGGTTTAACGTTTGAAATGTATGCGAAATTCACCAGCCGTACTAACAACCAATGGCTTTTTGGACACGGAAAAGCCTCGACGAGTCAAGGTTTGCATATCGGAGTCGAATGGACACAAGGATTAATGTTTGGTCTCAATAACAATGATCTCTATAGTGGCTGGAATCCGGAATTGGACACGTGGTACCATCTGGTGTTCACCTACGAAAACTCAGGCTCGTACACGAAAAGTATCTACGTCGACGGAGAACTTAAAGCGACTGGACCTGGAAGTGCGTATGCGTACAGCGGATCGAATAAGCAATTACTCATTGGTAGAAACTACGGACCAGATTCAAGTAGATTTTATGGATTCTATGGTGAAATTGAGTACGCGAGAGGATACACAGAAGCGCTGAGCGCTAGTGACGTTGCATATCTTTACGACCCAAGTCAGCCTACATCATCGAGCCCTCCGCCACCACCAAGTCCGCCACCATCGAGCCCTCCGCCACCAAACCCGCCGCCAAGTCCGCCACCACCGAGCCCTTCGCCACCACCGAGCCCACCGCCAAGTCCGCCACCACCAAGTCCGCCACCACCGAGCCCTCCGCCATCACCCCCGCCGCCGAGCCCTCCGCCACCACCGAGCCCTCCGCCACCGAGCCCTCCGCCACCACCGAGCCCTCCGCCACCAAACCCGCCGCCGAGTCCGCCACCACCGAGTCCATTCATCGATACGGACGTCGATAACAGCACGGCTGTATCAAAGGAGGAATTCTCCGTCTACGCCGCGGCGAGATTGGAGTACGTAGACGCATTTATTGTGATTCCGGATGCGTTTTGGAACACGTTCGATGTAGATTCAAGTGGTGATTTAAGTTCGACCGAGTTTATGAACGTGGTTGCTGCGTTTCACAGCGGTGCTGTAGTTGGAACGCCGTGGCTCGTTTATCCCCTCGCGGAGACGAGTTACTTAACGAATTTCTACGCGAGTGATCTCGCGACGACAACAGGCCAATCCGCCATCGCGGCGGCGCCGAACCCAAACACTACCATGCCAGTTACCACAACGTCGTGGCAAATATGGTACGAAAACGTCACGGCCTCGTTTTCTGATTTTTCGTTTGCCTCGCCGAGTAGTTCGACTGACTTTGATGTTCTCGCGACTCTCGGCGTTGACGATGAACCGGAAATCAACCCAGCGATTATTCCTATGGTCGTTCGCACCGACGATGCCGGTCGAATTGTTTTGTCTGGTGACGAGGTTTCCTCGCAAGTTTCTGGTTTCGATGCTCTTTTATCTGCGTCATTTCCTATTGCTTCTGTGAATCTCAAATTGATCGCAACGGAGCAACTGTACGACGTGGTTCACGTTTTCAACACCGAGGACGAAGGTTACGATACCGAACAGAGCGAAACGATTACAAAGATTTCTCATCTTTCTGTCGCCGGGGTCGATATCCAAGATAACACCGTCGTGACCGTTTCAGGTATGGTCCGTTTCCCTGATTATAGAACATCTGACGTTGTGTGCGGTTTACCGTACGCGGTGATTAACGCCTACAGGCAACAATGTGGAAACGATGGTTCGTGTACTTACGAAGAAGCGGACGAATACACCGCCGACGCTTTGGGATACTTTGAGATTTCCGTCACCCCAGGAGATACGTACTTGTTTCACGCCTCGTACGGGGATCATAGCATCTGCTACTCGGAAGACGGATTCGACGCCGAGTGCTCCACAACGACGATCACGACCATGACTCTCGGGCCGAGCGAAGATACCGTAACCACAAACAGTTACGTCCTCCTCGAAGCGATCGACGGATCAGAAAGTATCGTTTTCTACGACACGACGGAACGCACCGTCGATGTCGGCTTATACGCCGGCGCGTGCGGAACGTCTTATGAAGGATACACCATGCTCATCACGCCCGCGAATGGGTGCGGTGCGGCGCTTAGCGTTACTGATACAGATATCAGTGGATGGACTCTTACGGACGCAAATACACCAAATATCCGCTATTGGCCGTACGCCGCGATGGATTACTACATTCAACTCGATGTCGCTCCAAGTGTATCTGCTTTGACAGAAACAGTAATTCTTTCGGATTCCGGTAATAGTGCCGCGACGTGTACGGCGCCTGGTTCGAACATACTCACGTTTTTCCGCGACAGAGACGAACTCGTTCGTACTTTGGGTTTTCTCGATACCGCGTACGCGACGGCGACGTACCAGTACCACGGGTATTTGTGCGCCAACCCGACTATCGGTTCCACTACGACGGTCACTTTTGCGGTTGACTGGCCATTGATTGATGCGGACGAGACGTGTCTCAACGCGGCTACTGCAACAAACCCTCTAACTTCCAGTCACATGATTGGTACGTCGAGTTCGACTGAACTGTCTTCGACCATCACCACGAAAAAATACGCGTGGTTGCAAGTCTTTGAGGCGCACTGCACTTCATTAGACGATTCGGGAAGTTGCGTGAACACATATTGCTCTACTTTCTCGTCCGAAACGAACACAGACTTAAGTATTTCGGTTCGTTTGAATGAAGACGTCGCGCCACAATTGAGCAATCTGTGCCATTCGAGCAACGAGCCAGACGATTCGTGCTACTTCAGCACCGTGGACGAGACAAGCCAATTTGTGCAATTCACCGATTCTGCAGGGGCTACGACTGATTATCGCGAAATCAACGCCGGGAGTGCCAAACCTAACTTGGTTTCTCCGTACAGACGCTCGATATTTTTTACTGTCGTTCGAAACGACGGGTGGTCCTCGACGACGACCGAGGTTGAGCGTGAATTAGTCGCGCTTGGGTCTAAAGTCCGAGGCGAAAGTTCAGATTATTCCGCGAGGTATACGAGTACTAAGGAGTTTTACGCGACGGCGCCTATTCGCGGATTGGTGTATGCGGTCGTTCACGATCCTCCGGGAGGAGATTCGTACGCGTCTATAGCGCAAGGAACGAACATTGAGCTCGAGCTCGGGTTGCTCACGACGCGTAGCGCTAACGTCGCTTCGAGTTGGTGCATGGATGCTGGAGTTGGTGTCGCAATCAGAACAAGTTTGGGTTTAAGTGCAGGTTCAGGCTATGTTAATGGTGAGATAAATTTTGACACCGCAAATCCGAACACGAATACAGATGGAATGGGATTTTCAGCGGGTATAGGCGGTGGTCGCGAAGAAGACGGACCGTCTGTTTCCGTTTCCGCAGAAACAGATAACGGATGGGACTTCCACATGACGTTGAATAGAAATCTTGATTCATCTTTAGACCCGGCGTTAGCCGGACGCCCCGGCGACGTTCTCTTAGGCGGCGGATTCGAAATCGTTTACGTAATGTCTGACATTCTCGATCTAGACGACGGTGCTTCTGACAATTGCTTGGCCGTGACCCAAGAAGTGGAGTGGTATCCGCGCAAACCTACGAGCTATATCATCAACGTGTTCACGATTGAAGACAAAATTCTTCCCGAGCTCGAATACTTGAGAGATGGGATTTTGGACGGAACAATTTCAAATAGTGATGCTGAGTTGGAGGCAGTATCTAGAGATACCGACGAAATCGCGGCTATTTGGGCCGATCGTTTGACAACGGCAATCACAGATTGGACGAACACTATAGATTGGACGACGCCGGATTTCAACCCGGCTTCGGCGACGACTGAACTTCTGAAAGACGCCGCAAAAACCTCTGCGGAAACCAAATTTGCAAACATGGCTGATTCATTCACTTCTAACACCGGCGTTTTTGGCGCGAGATTTAAGGAGAAAATAGACAAGGCGTACGGTGCGTATACAGGAAAGTCATCTTTGAGCGATTACACGTTTGATGAAGATTGGGATGATCTCGAACACGTTTGGGACTCGATGAGTAGTTCGTACGGTCGCGTATCTGGTTTGTCGGGTCTTTCGAACACGATGGGCATGATCACAGAGAACGTGGCCAAGGGAATCGTGGATGGTAATTCCGAAAATTCATACGCTAACGAAAATAGATGGAAGCCTGCCAAAGGCAGCTGGGTCGAAACTTATCAAAAGACTGGCACAGAAACGGGCAAGAACGTGTTCAATTCCGAAGAACCAAATAAGGCCTGGAGTCGCGGCATGAACGATCTGGCAATCGTGGACGCGTTTGAGAACGGTTTAGAGCCAAACACCGAAGATAGTTACGGAACTCCAATTTCCTCAAGCGAAGCCTTAATAACCAAAATGCAAACGATGGATATGATCGATTCGTCTGTTTTTGGAATGGATACCAAGTTTAATTTTGGGACCAGTAAAACGGTTTCGCAAACAATCGCCGGGACAGTTGTATCCGATACCGATCCCGCATCTGAGCCGAATTTGCCTTCGGATACCGCAACGACGGAAGAAAACGTTTATTTGACATTTTCCGGCGGTGGTCACGCGCTCGAGTTTTCCTCTTCCGTGTCAGATAACATCGACAGCTGGGGTTACTCGTGGTCGCTCGAGGCTGAATCCGAGATTACCAACAACATGGACATCGAATTAACGGCCGCTGTTGCCTACACGAACTGGCATTACCACGACTCGGGCGGGAAATCCGTCGCGCTCGAACACGCCATGGCGTGGGCGAAGTATGGTGAATTAGAAACGTCGTACACGTTGTCCGACCCGGATCACGGGGACAAATTTGTCATTCAAGTTAAATTCGATAAGCGTTTTGGAACGCCTATTTTCCAAACCATCGGCGGCGCGTCGAAGTGTCCGGGCGAGCCGAACACGATGTGGCGAGAACAAGGTCTGGAGCTCTCTATTGCTGCCGCGGATGGCATAAATAACGAGTTCATTGCACCCGATGCGAGCGCTCTGTTTGATATCACGATAACGAACGAATCGCCTTATCGTGAGGGTCAAATTTTCGGTTTGCTCTTAACCAGTGGTTCGAACTACACCGGCGATACGTACGGCAACATGAAAGACTTGAACTTTATAATCAACGGTAACGACAAAATGTCCCCAATGGGCGATTTGTTTCACTTGCACGACATCCCTGCAACCGACGATGGATCTATGAGCGGTAATCTCGTCAACTCGGTCGTTTCGCTTCGCATAGAACGAGGCGCGATGGCGCACTCGTACGAAAGCATTGGTTTGACGTTAATCTCCGAATGCGAGTGGGCGCTATCGCGCAGTCAAATTTATCGCGCACCGATTTCACACACGGCGTATCTCGGCGATATCAAGTGGGAGAAGAAATGCCCGTCGGTGACTTGGGACGAAGGCACTTGGAACACGTACGCAAACTACGTGGCGTCGACGGAAACTTCCAATCTCTTCAACGTGACTTTGATGAACCCAGATCCTATGAATTTATGGTCGGACGATTACGTCGACGGAGATACAAAAGGAACGAATCACTTAGTTCACGAAGACGTTCAATTCATCCGTTTGCAATTTCGAAGACCTGGAACCGGGGAATGGATCAGCGCTTGGGAAGCAGGAGCGACTGATTCCGCAGATTTACAATGCTCGCAAGCGCGCGGCGAGGGATGCAGTTTCGAGTGGGATTTAGAAAACCAATACTTTCTGAACGGCTTGAAAGATGGCCCGTGGGAAATCAGAGCGAAAGTCTTCTGCTCCGGGTACGACTCGTTCGCGACGACGGACGTTCGAGGATCGGTAACGGATGATACTTTGTACATGATTGCCGACGTGACGAGCCCGTATCCGTCTTCTCACGAAGTGTACGGAAACGTTTTATTTGTCGATTTTTCGGAAGAAATTTCATGTCCGCAACTTGACTCCGATGTTTCTGCGTATTCCATCTCGAGAACTGCCGATTGCGACGGAAACGCCGTCGCAGACGGTACCGTGAGCAGCGCTGACATCTTGTTACACTACGCCTTTCAATGCCTCACAGACGAAACAAACGGAAGAAATTCGTGGACAATGACCATACCAATCTCCTCGGCGGCGTCTTCGAAAGCTGAAGCGGGCGAATATACGGTAGCAATCAACGACGGGTACCTCACAGATACCGGTGGAAACGGCGCGTCAAGTTTCACAATCACCGAATCTTTCGGATGCTCGTCGTCGTCGTCGTCGTCGTCGTCGTCGTCGTCGTCGTC
>Ga0181582_10005382_pt1 | contig 10329 bp, 10 predicted proteins | sample 071ome_32_FD_132438 | JGI IMG/M metagenome (GOLD analysis project Ga0181582, IMG submission 132438) | Coastal salt marsh microbial communities from the Groves Creek Marsh, Skidaway Island, Georgia - 071405AT metaG (megahit assembly) | ecosystem: Environmental > Aquatic > Marine > Intertidal... | reverse complement strand
CTATCCGAGGCTACGTTTGAACGACTACAGCTCGAACTGGGGGAAGAGGGATCGATCAACTTCGTCGCGCTCATCGGCTACTATCTCGGCGTCTCGGCGATGCTCAATGCCTTTGATATCCCGGTACCTACCCAAGGAGAGACACCCTTCCCTCCCTAAGGCTGAGCATCAAGGGCAGAGACCGGGTTCAAGCGTTAGTCTGGGCTTGATAATCGCTGTCAACATCCCTGGCACGGACGATTAAGCGAAAGTCCCTCGATTTTTTCCGAGCGAATCGCCTGCAGCGCATTGTTTACCTAAAACGATGCCTCAGGACACTTTTTTGGCAATAACACTCGCTTCAACGATGCGTACTGAGGCAACCCTTGCCTGTAGGCCGGGTAGTCTTCGCCATTGATCAGGGGCGCCAAGTAGTGCCTAGCGGCCTGGGTGATACCAAATCCATCTCTTGCGATGAAGCGCTTCGGCATTTTTTTCTCAACATTCGCAACTCGGCTGAGCGGCACTAGCTTCGTTTTCCAGCGATAAGGGCTCGAGGATACCCGCTCGATAGCCACCATTTTCGCATTATGCCCTGCAAGCGCGGCGTCAACTGCGCTAGCGCCTACTGCATAGGCCTGTTCGACGTCTGTTTTCGAGGCGATGTGACGAGCCGCACGCTGTAAATAATCGGCCAAGGCCCAATGGCACTTGTAGCCAAGCCTTGCTTTGATGATGTCTACAAGACATGGCGCTACCCCACCGAGTTGGGCATGTCCAAACGCATCCGTTCCGCCACTTTCTGCGAGAAAGCGGCCATCGCTGGTTTGTGCGCCCTCCGAGGCAACGACGACGCAATAGCCCGATCGTTTAACCGATTGCTCGACCTTTCGCACAAACGCGTCCTCTTCGAAGGCGACCTCGGGTAACACAATCACATGAGGCGGATCACCCGCTTTTGACTGTATGAGCCCGCTGGCAGCAGCAATCCAACCCGCGTGCCGACCCATCACCTCGAGGACAAACACTTTGGTTGACGTTTCCGCCATGGAGCGAACATCCAGCGATGCCTCGAGAGTGGACACCGCTACGTACTTGGCGACCGACCCAAACCCGGGGCAGGTGTCCGTCAACGGCAAATCGTTATCAACCGTTTTAGGAATGCCAATGCACGTCACTGGAAACCCTTGTTGAATGCTGTACTGCGCTAATTTATTCGCTGTGTCTTGGGAGTCGCCACCGCCGTTGTAAAAGAAGTAGCCAATATCATGTGCCCTGAATACTTCGAGGATCCGCTCGTACTCGAGAGGATGTGCCTCCGGCGCCCTCAATTTGTAACGACAAGATCCGAAGGCACCGCTTGGCGTCGTCTTTAACTGGCGAATCGCTGCTTTGGTCTCTTTAGACGTATCAATCAGCTCTTCCCGTAACGCGCCTAATATGCCATTCATGCCGGCATACACTTTGCCTATCGCACTTTGTTCTCTAGCGCGTTCGATCACCCCGCATGCCGACGCATTGATCACCGACGTCACTCCACCTGATTGAGCATAAAAGACGTTCTTGGGCATTGGGTGAATCTCCGTCTCAAGGCTTGGCAGCATTATAGCTGGGGTTTTCGAGGCCCGCTCACATCCGGCTTCGAAAAATATTCACCAGAGGCTTGAAATCGCGGTAAGGCGTCTTAGATAGCGGGTAACCGTAAAGGCTTAGCCCAACGGGTAAGGCAATCGAAAACCACTGTTATAGAAGGAAACCCTAATGAGCACTTGGACAATCTCTCGCGATCCATTCCGATTCACCTCCCCACTGCTTCGCGCGCTCTGGTCAGAGACACCGACCGCTGGCAATCGAATTGAAGTCGGCCAATCGCTTGCTCTTGAGCCAAACACTGACATCTTAATGTCAGCATCAGCTTACCGCCTGAGAGTCGAGCTTCCCGGCGTTGCGATGGAGGATGTCGAACTCACCGTGGATGACCAGGTGCTGTCACTTGTCGCTAAACGCTCATCTGCCGAGCTCGGCGAAGACGAGAAAATGATTTCTCAGTCTCTCAAAAACGCTGACTATCAAAAAAGCTGGCGATTGCCAGTTGATGTGAACTGTGAGGCTATCACCGCGACAACCACTAACGGAATTTTGGATATCTGCATCGAGCGAACGCAAAAGCCCTCGCCAAAAAGGATTAGTGTGACCCAGTAGCCGCTTCAAGATGGAGTGGGACCCCTGCACCCCTCGTTATCATCGAGGGCGTGCGGGGGATTAGATGTAGGCTTTAACAATAGGAACCCGGCGGCCGATACCAAACGCCACCTTAGAGAGTTTTGGGCCCGGACAAGTTTGTCTGCGTTTGAACTCCATGCGACCGATGAGGGTAATAATCCGCTCGTAATCAGTCTTGGCACTAGCACTTGATAACCATTCATTCAGTTCACCATCGTCAATTGAGATGGTCTCGCTCACGTTCTGAACCCAATCCCTGAAGGCATCAAAGTCGCTGATGAACTCCTCTACATAGCCCTGCACGATAGGGTCCAACACAGCGTAGGGCAGTAAGTTGTCCTCATCAAACTGATCTGGTGCGAGTTCGGCCGAAGGTCGCTTGGTCACAATATTTCGAGGGATAGCTGGCTGCGCAGTCGCGAGGTCGAATACCTGTCGTTTGTAGAGATCGATAATGGGCGCGAAGCTTAAGTTCATATCAAAATGCGTGAAGTAGCCACACGCAGACTCGGTTTTATTCCCAGTAGCTAGCGGTAAAGCCCCATACGCATTGGAGAAATGCATCAGGTAAACATCCCGCAAGCGCGCTTGCACATTTTGATCAGCGATCGCGTTGTATCGCCCCTCACGATGGACCGCCGTCACCAGATGATCCGCCGCTTCATAGCGATCAAATGAGTGGTTCAGTGATTCAACAAGCCGAAGGTGCTCGATTTCGACCTCGTAATCCCAACACCCCAGGGCTTGATGCAAGGCCATCGCGTCTGACTTGGAGTGATCACTACTGTAAACCGAAGGCATACGTATCGCGTGGACATGACTTGGGCCGAGCGCCTCGCAAGCCAAAGCGATAGTCAATGCGCTATCGACGCCGCCACTACTTGCGACAACAGCATCAGAGAAACCAGACTTTCGAGCGTAATCACGAAGGCTCATAACAATGAGCTGATCAAGTCGGGCTGAGCGCACTGTCACGCCAGCCGCAGGCACATCAGATGAGCTTGGCGCCTGCGGTGCGCGCTCTAGGTCGACTACGGCGAATTCGTCGCACTCAACCTGGCTCGAGCAATATCGTAAATTCCCACGTTCAGCGACAAAACTCTGACCATCAAACACGAGTTCGTCTTGACCACCCCACTGATTCACGTAGACCAGCGTGAGCTGCTCATCGTCTCCCACTAATCGACGAAGACGGACCTCGGGTTTTCCCCGCACAAAAGGAGAGCTGTTGATCGAGACTAGCGTATCAACACCTGCCTCACGGTAGCGGGCATAAGGGTTCCTATCGGCCGCGTAATGATCCTCTCCTTTATCGTTCCAAAGATCCTCGCAAATGGTGAACCCCACCTTGCGGCCTTCTATATCGAGCACGGCAAGATCTTCACCAGGCTCAAAGTATCGCGCTTCATCGAAAACATCGTAAAAGGGAAGGAGCTGCTTGCGATAGTTCGCGATCAATTCGCCATTCCTCACGATGGCGGCCGCGTTGAAGAAAGGTTTGCCCGCGCCAGGATTGGGTTCGATATATCCCGCGACGACACACAGATCCCGGAATGCTTCATTCTCGGTCTCGGCGCAGAGCCGTTTTAGCGTGTCGAGATTTCTCTCGATATACCGGGGTTGATACAGCAGATCTTGACTAAGATACCCCGGGATCGAAAGCTCAGGAAAGGCGATCAGGGTACATCCGCCATCGACCGCAGCGCGCATGCCTTTGAGCATCGCGTCAAGGTTGCCTTCAAAATCTCCGGGCGTGGTATTGATCTGGCCTAAACAGACTCGCACTCGACCCCCCTCTCTTATCGGTAGGCAGCGCCTATGAGCGCGCTAATCGATTCACATAGAGCACACCCAGCAGTACAAAACACGCCATCACTTGGTGAACCAGTGCTAGTCCAAGCGGCACATAATTCAGCAAGGTGGCGATCCCCAAGACAACCTGGATAGCGATCAACGCCACAACCCAGCCAAGCGCCCGACGCCATCGCCGCTCTGCTCGACTCCTAATCGCCATCACCAACATCGCCACGGCATAGAGCGCCACTGCGATCGCTGCCCAACGATGGATGAATTGAATCATGGCGCCATTTTCAAAGAAATTCAGCCAAAACGGAGCCAGCGTCGTCGCCGCTTCTGCAAGCCAAGCATCTCCCATCATGGGATACGTATTGAAGCCAAGGCCCGCGCGCATGCCAGCGGTGAAGGCGCCGTACACAATCTGAAATGCAAGCAGCGCGAGGAGTATGCGAGCACCCAGTCGCATGGCTGGAGAAACGTTCACTTTACGCACGCGGCGCATATCCAAGAGTAACCAGTACAAGTACCCAAGGATGCCGAGTGCTAATGACAAGTGTGCCGCTAGCCTAAAGTGACTAACACGAGGCACATCGACTAACCCACTTTGCACCATGTACCACCCCATTAGCCCTTGGCAGCCGCCAAGACCCAGTGCAATGAGAAGGCGCCCTTTGAACCCAAGTGGTATCTGCTTGGTGAACCAAAAATAGACAAGCGGGATAAAGAACAGCAGACCGATTATCCTGCCCAGCACTCGATGCCCGTACTCCCAGTAAAAAATACGCTTAAAGGCCTCTAGGCTCATCCCTTTGTTTAGGATTTGATACTCGGGAAACGCCTTATAGCGCGTGAACTCTTCTTCCCACTCTGCAGTGTTCAAAGGCGGCAGAATCCCTTGAATCGGTTTCCATTCAACCATCGAGAGACCTGAATGGGTGAGCCTGGTTGCACCGCCTACTCCCACCATCGACACAATGACTAGGCAAACGACGACCAACCACCGCTCGACTGACTTGTTCCTATTGCTAATTGCCGCTTGCATATCCCTTGATACCACGCTTTTCTCTACGGGCGGTCGCCCGATCTTCCATGAACAGTTCTTCCAAAAAAACAGCTCTTCCTAAAACGGCGCTTCCATCAAACACCCTTCCTTTAGCTGGTCTTCTTACCTCACAGCACCTCACTGCGCTCTGAATCTGGCGGGCCTTTTGCCGCCAGATAAAAACCTCTCCTCGCCAGTTTGCTATACGAACAAAAACGCCCTTTCTTCCCATTATTTGGACAGATGATTAACTGTCATTGATGAAATGTAGGGCAAACACTAGCCCTCGGCCTCGGGCTATTTGGGGCCTCCACTTAGTGCGCCCATCGCTTTTCGTGTGCGGCGAGCGACTAATGCTGAATTATAGCATTCGTCAATGATGCCCTGACTCGCTTTACACTGGCTCGAGATTGGGCACAATGCCTTCTCCTGCCCATGTTTAGGAGTGCCCGGCATGTCCGATCTCGAAACTTTCCGTTCAGAAACACGGGAATGGCTTGAAGCCAACTGCCCAGATGAAATGCGCAATCTGTCCTTTCATTGGGAAGACGCTCACAAGATCTACAGCACGGATGCGGCCGACGTTTGGCGACAGCGTATGGCAGAAAAGGGATGGATCGCTCCTATGTGGCCGGCTGAGTATGGCGGGGGCGGCCTATCAAGAGATGAGGCGGTCGTGCTCTCTCAAGAAATGCAGCGAATCAAAGCCACGGCAGCTTCGAGCGGCATGGGTCTCACCATGATTGGCCCAACCCTGCTTGAGTTCGGCACCGAAGAGCAAAAGCAGCGTCACTTACCCAGCATCTGCGATGGAACCATCCGGTGGTGTCAGGGGTACAGCGAGCCCGGGGCTGGCTCAGACCTCGCAGCACTGCAAACCAGAGCAGTCGTTGAAGGCGATCATTTCGTTATCAATGGCCAGAAAATCTGGACGTCGGGTGCTCAGCACGCAGACTGGATGTTTGCGCTAGTAAGAACAGACCCAAATGCCTCAAAACACGAAGGCATTAGCTTCGTGCTACTGGACATGCATCAAGACGGGGTCACCGTGAAGCCGATTCAACTCATCTCGGGTTCATCACCGTTCTGCGAAACATTCCTAGACAACGCCCTTGCCAAACGTGAAGACCTGGTAGGCGAGCTGAACCGAGGCTGGACCATCGGCAAACGTTTACTTCAGTTTGAGCGATCCGGAATTGGAGGTCTGTCGGGCGCCGCGAATCGAAAAAAAGTCCAAAAGACTAACCCGATGGTTGAAACCGCCAAAGCCTATGTTGGCGTCGAGGCGGGCCGCCTGACCGACCACGAGGCAAGAGACAAAGTCTTGAAGCACACCATGACCGAGCGTGCTTTCCAACTAACGACCAAGCGCGTCGTTCAAGAGAATCAGTCAGGTAGCACGCCAGGCGCCACGACATCGATCTTCAAACTGGTGGGTTCCAGTCTTGCAAGAGATGGTGCTGAGCTAAAGTCTGAGCTGATGGGTCTAAAAGGCCTTGGCTGGGAGGGAAACGGGTTTTCCGACCACGAAATTGAATCTACTCGCGGATGGCTGAATTCGCGTGCCGTGACGATCTACGGCGGCACTAACGAAGTGCAGATGAATATCATCGCAAAACGGGTACTGGGATTACCGGACTAATCCGTCGATCTGGGGGCCTGGCACGCCTTGGCCCCCAATCAACCCCTGGGCGTTATCACGGCGAATCCCTAACTTGAGCGCCTTCCACTGACTGACATTCCCTCTCAAAATCAGAGCCAGCACTTTCTTGAACGCGACATCGGACCCTAGCTCCTCGCCAAGAAACACCCGTCTCCTCGCCGCCTTTCAGGTTCGAGACTACTTGTACCTGTGGCTCGGCATGCTCGGTTCTGCGTTCGCGATGAACATGCAACAAGTCGCTCAGGGCTGGCTTGTCTATGAAATGACCTCATCGGCAGTTCAACTCACCTGGGTGACGCTGAGCTTTATGCTCCCTCAAGTGGTCTTCTCGCTCATCGGTGGTGTACTTGCCGATCGGGTTCCCAAAAAGCCTGTCATCGGTCTCTCGCCCATCGTCAACGGCGTGGCAAGCTTTTATCTTGCTTGGGTCATTTTCTCGGGCGACGTCACCTTTTGGCACTTCATGGCGATTGGCTTTTTAAACGGGACCATCATGGCGCTGTCCATTCCCGCGCGGACCGCGCTGATCCCTGAAATCGTGGGCGAACGACTCATCTTTAATGCAATGGCCTTCAATACTGCGGCCTGGAATCTGTCCCGTATTCTGGGGCCGGCGCTCGCAGGTTTTATGATTGCGCTGATTGCCGGAGGGGACACCACCTCGACCTTTGGTGTCGGCTGGGTATACATCATCCTTTCCTGCCTATATCTGTTTTCGGGGGTGAGTGTTCTCTTAATCCGGCACAACGGGCAACCGTCTGAATCATCCAATCACTCGCCTCTGCAAGACACGATCGAAGGTCTCAAATACGTCGTTCAATCAAAGATTGTTGGCGGCCTCATACTACTTTCCATCCTGCCGTTTCTCTTCGGGCTGAGCATCATGACCCTCTTGCCCGCTTTTAATACCGACATTTTGCTTGCCGGTCCGGATACGCTCGGACTGCTGATGACTGGCATGGGAGTCGGGGCGATTGCAGGCTCGCTGGTCCTCGCCAAACTCAGCTCGTTATCGAAAAAAGGGTATTGGTTATTTGCCACAAACACGTTGTGGGGACTCGGGGTCCTAGCCTTTGGGCTCACGAACACTTTCACCGGTGCATTTATCGCCATCTGCTTTGTGGGTTTCGTCTCAGCCATCAACATGTCGATGAACCGAAGCCTAGTGCAACTACAAGTGCGCCAGCGAATGCGTGGTCGCGTGATGAGCATCGATTTAATGTCGCATGGACTGATGCCGCTCGGTATTCTTCCCATTGGCTATGTCGCCGAGCACTACGGTGTTCACGTCGGACTCATGCTCAGCGGTGCTATTCTGGCAGTGTTTAGTTTAGTCTTAATGAGTGCGCTGGGTGCCGTACGCCGTATCGACACGGGCTACCAAGTTCAATCGGAAAAGCCGGAACATACCGAAAAGATAACGGCAGCCCCAAGTAACACTGCCTGAATCGCTTAAGGCCGTTTCATGCCACTGATCAATCAAAGCGACGACCGACCGTGAGCATCATCTTTACCTACTTTTGGCGTCTGTGCCTGCTTCGGGCTGACCCATTGCAATTACCGATACGTCACGTCGTTTTTTTATCCGCGCTTTGTGTTTACGGGCTCGTCGCGCTAACAGCAGGCCTTGTCAACTACCCAGGGAGGACAGTCAGCCAAGTGGTACTCGTCCTCGTCACGGGAATCACCATTCAAATGCTGCTGCTCTACGGCATTCTCGTCTTTAAGAATGTGCGACAACATTTCTCCCAAGCAATGAGCGCACTCCTTGGTACCAGTGCCATGATGACGATTATTCTCCTTCCGGTGAATCTCATCTTGCTGCGAAGCGACATTGAATGGCTCCGCGTCGCAGCGGATTCCATGACTTGGGTTTGGCTAGCATGGTGGTTACTCATCGGCGGAAATATCCTCGCCAAAGTTGCGCGGCTCAGCTTGGGGCAAGGTGCGATTCTGATATTTTTGACCGAATTGCTTAGCACACTGGCCAGCTTGCACTGGGTCGAGGGGCTCTAAGGTGCACGTTCACATTCTAGGTATCTGCGGCACGTTGATGGGCAGCATCGCGCTCCTCGCCAAGGCCCAGGGGCACCAAGTTTCTGGTTCGGATGATCAGGTTTACCCACCCATGAGCACTCAGCTCGAGAAGGCCTCGATCCCACTCCAATCTCCTTACTCTGAGAACAGCGTTCCCGAGGGCGCTGACCTCGTCGTGCTAGGTAACGCCGGGCTCGGCAGGGGTAATCCGGCCGTCGAGGCATTGCTAACTCAAAGAATTCCATATTGCTCGGGCGCTGAGTTCCTAGGACGGTATGTCCTTCAAGATAAGTGGGTCATCGCGGTCAGTGGCACTCATGGAAAAACCACGACAGCGTCAATACTCACTTGGATATTGAAAGAGGCGGGGCTCGACCCAGGGTATCTCATTGGTGGCGTCCCGATCGGCATGGGTCCGTCTGCGGCGATGGGTAGTAGCCCATTTTTCGTTATTGAAGCGGATGAGTACGACACTTCATTTTTTGATCGCAGAGCGAAATTTCTGCATTACGCCCCTCAAACCCTCATCATCAACAATCTTGAATTTGATCACGCAGATATTTACCCCGACCTCGCCTCGATTCAGGCCCAGTTTCGGCAATTGGTTCGTCTGGTACCAACCCACGGTCTCATCATTAAACCTGCCGAGGCACCTGCCATCGACGCAGTGTTGGGCGAAGGATGCTGGTCCCCCGTCATCACCGTCTCATTGTCCGGCGAGCCTGACCTGAGGGCGATTTGGAGCGAGGAAACCGAATCCCAGTTCGAAGTTTTTGATAACGGCCATAGGGTCGGCACGGTCAACTGGGAGCTGGTTGGTCAGCACAATGTTGAAAATGCATTAGCCGCCATTGCAGCGGCAAGACATGTGGGTGTACCCCTTGCCCACGCCGTAAGCGCCCTCTCTACCTTTCAAGGCGTGAAACGGCGGATGGAGCTAATCTGTCGCGCTGGCGTCATCAATATCTATGATGACTTCGCACATCATCCCACCGCGATCCAAACCACCCTGCTTGGTCTTCGCGCTAGGGTGGGTCAGGACAAGGTTATCGCCGTGATCGAGTTGGGTTCGTACACCATGCGCGGGGGCGAACACGCGGGTCGCTTGAGCGAGGCAGTGAGAGAGGCCGACCAGGTCATCTGGTTCCAACCCCGAGACGTTGCCTTTGATATTGAGGCTGTCGTACAAGAAACAAGCGCGAATCTCGTCCTTTCAGCCGACGCCCTGCTCGCGCTGCTAACGCCCCAATTCGATGCACAGGTTGAGGCAACCCACCTCGTATTAATGAGCAACTACCAGCTGGATGGCTTTCGCGAGCTCATCACCGAGTGCTATGGTTGAGAAAGAAACGGACCTATATGAGCCTGTCGCGACATGGTTCAGCCAGTCCGGTCATCAAGTCATGGCGGAGGTGAAAACCTGCGATGTGGTGACACTGCACGACGATCAGTTGACGATCGTGGAACTCAAGCTGAAACCCAGTCTCAAATTCATTTATCAACTGACCACCCGGACTCGATACGCGAACTTTGTCTACGCAGCGTTACCGTTTGATTCGGTCTCTGGAACCAATCGCAAACACTGGAT
>Ga0181582_10005374_pt1 | contig 10334 bp, 6 predicted proteins | sample 071ome_32_FD_132438 | JGI IMG/M metagenome (GOLD analysis project Ga0181582, IMG submission 132438) | Coastal salt marsh microbial communities from the Groves Creek Marsh, Skidaway Island, Georgia - 071405AT metaG (megahit assembly) | ecosystem: Environmental > Aquatic > Marine > Intertidal zone... | reverse complement strand
CCGAAGACTAAGGTAACGCGCACAGAAAACAGAGGTTGGGGGTTGGTATTGCTCGAGCCCGTGAAGGCGGGAACGTTCATCACGGAGTACGCGGGGGAGATTGTGAACGAGGCCGAGTGCGCGCGACGGCTCGAGCATGACAAGATGACGGGGGAGGAGAATTTCTATCTCATGGAAATATCCAGCAACTACGTCATAGATGCCAAGTTCAAGGGATCCATCGCCAGGTTCATCAACAGTGGCTGTCATCCAAACTGCGAGACGCAGCGCTGGGTCGACGCGGCGACAAACGAGACGCGCGTCGGCATCTTTGCGCGAGAAGATATCCCGGCCGGAACGGAGTTGACGTACGATTACAACTTCGCTCACTTCGGCGACGCCAACAGTACGTCGTTCATGTGCATGTGCGGTCACCCCAAGTGCAGAGGCACGCTCGATGCAGCAAAGACATCCATCCCGCATCTGCATCGAAAACTTCGCGTCCAGGCGATGATGCCGTCGAATAAGGATAATTTGAAGTCAAAAAAGAAACAGCGAATGGTCAAGGGCGAAGTTGTTGACTACGACGCGACGAAGAATAGGTACAAGATAGGAGTAGACGCCGCCGAAGGCGATGCTAGAGTGTTTGTGTGGGTGCAGCTCGACGGCGAAAAGGCCGCGAAGCACGCGTGGATTGGCAAGGCGAAGTAAATTAGCGATTATAATGCACAGTAGCTCAATCGTCTCACGATCCCACGGTTGTTGGAACCGATCCTTGCACTGCGAACCCGGCGGCTCACCCAAGGCGGCTCACCCAAGGCGCGTCAGCCGTCAGCCTTGCGCACGAGCTTCAGACGCGGACGCGGCGTCGTTCGTGAGCGCGTCGCTCGGTGAGTCTCGGTCTCAGAGCATCCGCGAACGCGTCTCGTCGTCATGCCACCGTCCTATCCGCACGGCGCGCTTGTGAAGAGCGGAACAACGGCAAGCGGAGAATCCTTCGCTGGTGAAATCTTCGCTTACGACGCCGCGAGCGGAATCCTGACGCTTCGCGCGCCTGGAGAGATCTCTAACACGCACGACTTGAAGTTCGTGAACGTCACGAACGCGGTGGACGTGGTCGTAGACGTTTCAAGCGCACGAGACGCTCAAAAGTGCCCGGCGGTGGATGATCCTCGACGCGAGCGACGCCTCGAGAACGCTCTGCGCGTTGCTCGTATGCAAGCCGATAACATTGGTGAGAACGTGAGCTCGTTGGCACAGGACGTATTTGATGCGCTCTCGCGAACGCTGCCGTGTCGATGGAACGGAGATGTCATCGTCGTCATGGATGAGGTGGAGGTGCGAGGTCCAAAGTACGACGACGCGAGCGGAAGCGGCCAAACGCCGGGGGCAGTGGAGCGCGTGCAGAAGGTGCTCGCGCTCGAGCGCGCCAGACTCGGCGTGTAATCCTAGCTCAGGTGTAATGTGTCTAGTTGCTACTAATAATCGGATCTCTACGTTGTCAGCCTAAAGTTCTATGCGCCGCTCGTGGCGAGCGCGAGTCGTCGCATGCGCAAAACAGGCTTTGAGCACTTCACGCACGGGCAATCAGTCGGTCGCTCCAGCAAGCGAGCTCGAAGACAGTAATAACAGTACGGGTGGCCACAAGGTTCGGCCACAAACGGATGCACGGGTTCTGGGCATCCACAAGCGACGCAGCGGTGTGCCTGCACCGAGACTCGAGCACGATTTCCCGAGCGCCTATCGTCCAGCAAAGCATCCCGCCTGGCGCCGATCGATCCCACGAGCGAGCGCACTCGTGTGTTGTACACGTACGGTAGTGTGAATAAAACAAGCTCGGAGAGCTCTCGCCACGCGAGCTGCTGATTCAGGTACTCAAAATCCACCACGCGAGCCATGGTCGGTTGTCCGTACACGAGTCGAGCACCCAGCAGGCGCTCAACAAGCGTCGGGTAGCGACCGTTCCGAAGGAAAACGCAGAAATTTACGAAGCTCATCACTGCGTGAGCGTCTTCGGCGAATCGAGACCATCGCCACAGCCGCGCTTTCCATGCTTCGTCACCGTCGTCGTTCGCTTCGTCGAACCGCTCTGTCGCCAGCCTCCGCGTCCACGCGTTCCAAGCGAACGCGCCCGCGCACTTCACTAAACCGTACAAGGCGCGTTGCGCGATGCTCAGCCCCTCACCCTCCACCCCGGTCTTTGCGGATCGACGCATGGCGTCGTCTCGCAAAAATTTACGCTCGTTTCGAAACCGCAAGTTCATCAACTCTTGTCCCGGCGTCGGAGCGTTGCGTGCCGTCGTCCACGCGAAAACCGCTACGTCGAGCGCGAGTCGCGTCCGCTCGCTCGACGCGCGCGATGACACGACGCTCGACTCCGCGCTCGCGCGCCCGCTCGCGCTCGCCCACACTCGAAACGCGTCGACGCATCGAGACATCTGCTCGTGCAAAATCTCCAACAGTTCGTCATCTAAACGCCTCGCGTCCACCTGAGAGACGCGCAGGACGTCCAGCGCAGGCGTGAGATCACGCACAGCGCGTTTCTCCATCGCGTCCATCGTCGCCACGCGACGAATGATGACGACGACGACGACGACGACGACGCGTGCGCTTGACTGCGGCCTTCGTCAGAAGGCTCCTCACTCGGGCGCGCCCATGCTTCTCCGACGCGCGGTGACGAGTCAACGCTCGCTCGCGCGACGTGCACTCCGAGCGCTCGTGCGCATCGCCGTCATCGTCGCGTCGATCGGTCTCGCGCGCGCACTCGCGACGGGCGATGGACGGCGAGTCGGCGGTTGGCGCGCGCGGTCGAACGCCGATGGCGCGTATGAGCTGTCGGTGATGCGTATAGACGCGGGGAAGCACGCGACGCGGTACGCCGGGAAGTCGGGAGCGCTCGTGATGCTCGGAACGGATGGGCGAGGTCGGAGCGTCATCGTGAAAGCGTGGTGTGGCATTCGTGGCAACTATCGTCAAATAGTCGGGGCAGCTGCCGTTCCAGAGACGTGCGACGAGACGTCTTCTCGCGAACCAGATCGCGTTTTGGAGGTGCATGGATTGATTTCATCGATGGGGTTCGGTCGTTTTGTACCGCGCTCGAGGGTGATGGCCGTTTCGTTTGATACACCGACGGACTCACTATCTGCCGGAGAGGAGCAACGCGTTCACGCGTTGGTTATGGATGTAGCCGAGGGGAAGCCGATCAACGAGCTCGGCGATGATGTGTCGGCGTCGGAGGACGCCCGAAACACGATGACGAAGCAAATGTATGATGTTCTCATGAAGGTGAAGCGCGAGGACTATATTGCTCTCACGCTGATGGATTTCCTGCTCGGCAATCGAGATAGAAACGTGTACAACATTTATGCGACGGCGGGCGGAAAGCTGACTGTCATCGACAACGCAGACGTGTTCGACAAATATCATACGAGTGATGTGGCGATTCCCGGCACGAGTCATCATTTTTATTTTCTCGGGGGGTATGCGCACGACAAAGAAAAGTGCTACGGAAGGCGAGCGAACGAGACCATACCGGAGTGCGTGAGGCGAGTCGAAAATTTTCCGTTGGCGGTGGGGGCGATACTAGATTACAGGTGTTGGGTGAAGGATGGCTTCATCGGTTGGAGTTTTCCGGATAGATTCGCGACGTTCCTCGCCGAGGCTTCTAGGCGCATGCACGGACGGACCGAGGAGGAAAAAAATTTTCTGCAGAGTAGAGCTGATCTTCTTCGCAAGCACGGATTTGAGGGCGCGGTGAAGATCGTTCTTTCTGAATCCACCGAGCAGTTCGCAATCAAGGCGCCGTGCTGCGACCCACTAGGCTGCGATTGGCCCGTCTCCGAACGACTGTCGCGCGTTGCGACTTCGTCACACGCCGCCGCCACGGGACCGCTCTCGCGCAACGGTGAAAATTTGAGTGAAGCCGCGCGCGCGTTCATGGGCTCAAACGACGCGCAAAGTGTCGCCAAATTCCTGGATGTCGTTCACCGTCGAGGTACGTCTACTTAGTCGATCCGCGGCCGCGCGATGATGCGCCAGTTGTAACCAAAGCAAAGCTCGCCATGCTGAGACGTGTCGTCACCAATCGACGCGGCATGACGACGTCGACCGCGCTCGTCGCCGTTACGCGCGCGATGACGGCGTTCATCGCGCGTACGGTTGAACGAAAATTATCCCCATCCACTTCATTCGCGATTCGACGTCCGATGAGCTCGCGTCGCGGTGACGCGCGCGCCGTCACCGCGCGCGCCGACATCGGGCGCGAGCGCGCGAGCGAGCTCGCGAGCGGAAGCGATTTCGGACGTGGTGACGAGAGCGACGACCCGCTGGTGCACATGGGTCGCGTGAATAAATCTGCACTGAAACGTATAGGTGCGCGCGGCGTCGTTGACCCTCGCACGAGCGTGAAGCTGACCGGACGACGCGTTTTCTTCGCCGCAGCGCAGGACCAAAAAGCGCTCGCGCGGTCGATGCTAGCGCTGCCCAAGTCTCAGGTGACGCAGTTGAAACGATTCTTACCGGAGGACGTCGTGGAGCTGACGTTACAAGGTGGCGTAATAACGAGGAAAAATCGGGTAGCGTTTAAGCGACACGAGGGGACGCTGGCGAGACGGTTGCGGGCGCTGACGGATGGCGAGCGAGACGCGCTCGTGCGGGCAATTTCTGAAATCGAGAGCGGCACGAGCGGGACGATGGATCCGGGCGTTGAGGCGACGGCGACGGCTTGGAGAAATATGTTATTAAAGGGTTCAGAGCAGGATGCGTCCAAGGCGCGCGACGAGATCTTCGCCGCGCTCGATGCTCGGGAAGCGTGGGCGTTCACACGACAGGAGCTCATGCGAGCTGTCGCAGAGGCGACTAAGGAGCACGAGACAAGCGTCGAACAAATCGCCCGCTTCAACGCCGCTGTGGACGAGGAGATGAAAATTCTCGTGATCGGCATACAGGTTGAGGAGGCGCTCAAACAAACGCGCGCGTACGCCGCGAACACGCTTCGAAATCGCAAGGGATCCGGGTTTGAGCGCGAGCCCGCGGTGACCAAGTCTCGAGCGCTCCTCAAGCTCCTTCGCGACGTCGCGCAGGCGGCGCAATAGGATGCTCGCACTCGACGACCTCGTGTACATGTGATATATCCACGGCCGCTTTCAGGCGAATGCGATGCATTTACCCCCTCACACGACTGTCGCGCCCGAGTCAACGCGCCCAAGAAAAGTCAACCCACCGAAAAAGTCGGCGCGCGTCATAAGATCTGCACCACTCGTCCGCGCGCACTCGCGAGCGAGCAAGTCCCTACCGACTCGCGCACCGCCAGAGGTCACACCGCGCGTGACGAACGCACGCGGTCGTCATGGCGTCCCCGTACGGTGCCGCGCCCGTGATCGTGATGAATCAGAACGCCAAGCGGGAGACCGGGTCGATCGCTCGCGAGAACAACATCGCGGCGGCGAAGGCCGTGTCGGACATCATACGCACGACGCTCGGACCGAGATCGATGCTGAAGATGATTCTGGACGCCTCGGGTGGAATCGTGCTCACGAACGATGGGAACGCGATCTTGCGAGAGATCGACGTCACGCACCCGGCGGCCAAGAGCATGATTGAGCTCTCGCGAACGCAAGACGAGGAGACCGGAGACGGGACGACGTCGGTGATCATCCTGGCGGGAGAGATTTTGCACCTATCGCAGCCATTTTTGGAGAAGCAAATTCACCCCACGGTGATCGTTCGGGCATACATGAAGGCTCTTGACGCGGCGCTCAAGGTGATCGACGCGATTAGTTTTCCCGTAGATGTGGACAACCGGGACGAAATGTTGAAGATTGTGAAGACGTCGATCGGGACCAAGTTCACCGCACGTATGGGTGAGCTCATCCCGAACTTGGCGCTCGATGCGGTGATGTGCGTTGCTAGAAAGAATGCGGACGGGACGAATGACATAGACATCAAAAAGTACGCCAAGGTTGAGAAAATTGCGGGTGGCTCCATCGATGACTGCAAGGTTTTGCGAGGTGTCATGATGAATAAGGACGTCGTCGCCCCGGGTCGCATGAAAAGGCGAATTGAGAACCCGAGGATTATGTTGCTCGATTGTCCGCTGGAGTACAAGAAAGGTGAGAACCAGACCAATGTTGAGATCACAAAGGAAGAGGACTGGGCTGTGCTTCTGAAGATGGAGGAGGACTGGATCAAGGAGACTTGCGCGAAAGTTGCCGAGTTTAAGCCGGATGTCGTCATCACAGAAAAGGGTTGCAGCGATTTGGCGTGTCACTACTTGTCCAAGGCTGGGATCACCGCGCTGAGACGCGTGCGAAAGACGGACAACAATCGCATCGCTCGCGCAGCAGGAGCTACCATCGTGTCGCGCGTCGAGGAGATTCGCGAATCGGACATTGGCACCGGCGCGGGTTTGTTCAGCGTGGAAAAAATCGGCGACGAGTACTTTACGTTCATCGTAGATTGCAAGGAGCCCAAGGCGTGTACCATCGTCCTTCGAGGCGCAAGCAAGGACATTTTGAATGAAATAGAGCGCAACCTGGTGGATGCGATGGGAGTGGCAAGAAATGTCGTGCAGGATCCCCGTTTGTTGCCGGGTGGTGGCGCGGTGGAGATGGCGGTCTCTCGGGCGATCGCGGAGGAGGCGACAAAGATCGAAGGTGTTGAACAGTGGCCGTTCCGAGCCATCGGTGCCGCACTCGAGGTGATTCCGCGCACGCTCGCGCAAAATTGCGGCGCAAACGTCATCCGAACGCTCACCAAGCTTCGCGCGAAGCACGCAGAGGGCGACGCCGCGCGAACTTTCGGTATCGACGGAGAAAGGGGTACAATTGTGGACATGAAGGAGCTCGGCGTCTGGGACCCGTACGCGGTCAAGGTACAGTCCATCAAGACAGCCGTAGAGAGCGCCGTCATGCTCCTTCGCATCGACGACATCGTCTCCGGCTTATCCAAAAAGAAGGACGCCGACGCCGCTGGCACGGGCACTGGTATCAATCCGAATGGCGACGATGAGGATTAATCGACCAATCGCGCGCGACGACGACAGCATTAGCACATTTGTGATGACAGCTTTATCGCCGCAAACATCTTGCAAGTTGCACAATCCAGTGCCATTGCCTCACACGTCGACTCAAGCGTCGACGTGTGAGCGCTCTCGACGGCAGCTTCACCATGACGACGCCGTCTAACACTCTCCAAGACGCGCACGAATTCATCGACGCGATGACGCAGGCGACGATTCCGCGCACGCTTCGTCTGCTCGATGAGTCTTTTCCGTCAACTTCCAACGATCGCGTCGAACTCTTGAGCCGTTTACTCGCGCTCGGCGTGATGACGTACCTCGAGCACGCGGCAAATTATCGAGCGATGCGTCATACGTCTCGGGCATGGAGCGCGATCGGGAATCGGGACGCACGAGGGACAGCAGGGGCGATCGTGTGGGCGCTGGCGACGACAGCGCTCTTCGCTGAGCCGTTGCGTTTGTCGAAGCGTACGTATCGGGCGTTACTGGGACGGGAGGTGGCAACGAGGTTCGGGAACGATGCGCTGAGGAAAATTTTGGGGGAATCGAGTCTGGTGAGCAGGGCGAAAGGCTCTGGTGACGCCGCAGGTACGGCGGCGGTGGGGGCGCCGATGTTCGCGCGAACCGCGCTTGACGCTGCGGCGAATGGGGTCGAGGCGTTCGTGGGACTGCTGTATCATTCGCACTGCCTATTCGCGAGCAACTTCTGGAGCGCACCGTTTCTTATTGGTTGCGCCCTGTACGGCCAGGCGCAACAGCTCGCTCGCACTGGGGACGGTTTGGAGGCGAAGCGCGAGGCGCATCGCGCAGAGACAGCGGTTTCGAGGCTTCGCGAACTTCTTGTACACGCGGAGGCGAACGGTGAGGCGATCGCTCTCGCAAACGGAAGCGTGACAGAGACGGAGGAGGCCATGGCGACGCTGGAAGCTGGACAAGAGTTCACGTACAGACGGGAAGTCTTGAACGCCCGAATGCGTTTTCCATGTGACGTGTATAATTCAGCGGCAAATTTATTGCCCATAGCATCCGTCCTTCCTCGCCTGCTCAGCGGAGGAATCGTCGAACTTTGGGATTTGCAGGTGGCGGTCATGTCATTCAGCGCGATCCGCGCTGCCCTGGGCGAGCTTGTCCGGAACGCATCCACGTTGACCACGGCAGAAGCGCACGCTACACATGTGTCCAACTTACACGACGCCTTGGATGCGGTCGCCGAGCGTACTGCGAGCGGCGTTCTCGGGATGCACGTTCAGCAACCAGAAGATTCCATGTCGCTGGTGGAGGTAGACTGCCTCTCTATCTATGGGCACGATAGTCGCGAGATCATTCGAGCGTTGGATTTTGTGCTCTGTAGGGGAGATTCTCTCGCGATTGTGGGTTCGGCGGGTTGTGGAAAGACGCTCCTCGTCAAGACACTCGTGGGATTGTGGAGTCATGGGTCTGGTGGTGTAAGAGTGATCGAGCGAGCGCGTGTGTGCGTGCTTTCTAGAAAGCCTTACCTTCCCAAGGGCGCTCTGCTCGACGTGTGTCTGTATCCGACGTCCTCCGCAGACATCGGCGGTGAGACGCGAGAGTTGTTAGTTGAGGTCATGATCACGCTGGGTTTGGGACGATTCGTCGAGCACCTCGACGATGTCGCCGCTTGGGGCGATAAATTGAGCTTGAGCGAGCAACAAAGAATCGCGGCTTGTCGTGCCGTAGTTAATCGCGCCGGGTTGTGTATTCTCGATGATGCGACGTGCGCGATGGACCCGATGGATCGCAGCACAACCTATGATATTCTGAAGAAATACGTGGGCGGTATCCTGAGCTTTGGAGACGAAGTGTCGTTACCGAAGCTCCACAATCGTACGCTTCGAGTGCACTCCGATGGTACATGGAGCGAGTTTGAATCAGTTCTCTCTCCAAGAGGTGGCGCTACGCGCAGCTTTGTGGAAGATATCGCACAACGAGCGTCAAACGAGATGAACAATGAATCGACGAGCGCCACGGAATCACCCATGCGCGAAGAATCTCCGGCACGAACCGCGCAATCGTTCAGTCCGTTGCAGATGGACGCAAGCAGAAAGGAGAATAAATTCATTCGGCAACAGAAGAAAAACGTAGCCAGAGCGCTCGGCGTGAAGCCAGAAAAACTCGGCGTTGTGCCAACGCCTCCTCCGAACAAACCCGTGAAGAGGAGCCCCGCGAGTAGCAAGTCGCTCTCTTTCGACCCTTTGGGTTAGCAGAAGAAGTTTGTACCGCAATGTTCTCAAATGAATCAATCTCATCCGTCACCCTTCGCGATGGCGCACGACGACCGTTCGCGAAAAAAGTCTCTCTGGTTTCCGCCGGGCGCCTCTGGACACCCGGTCGTGGACCCGTCCCCCCGCGCGCGCGCGTTCGCGTCTCCATGGCGCGCGCGTCCACCGCGCGGGTGCTCGCGAACGTGCGCGGAAGCGTGCGCGATGCGTCATCGCGACGTCGCGGATGCGTCGCGAGCGCGCGTCGTGAACGCGTAGACGCGGCGGCGGACGCGGCGTCCGTCGCGGACGATGCGTCGTGCGTCGTCTCGCGCGCTCGGTGCTCTCGTGACGTCGCGCGTCACGCGCGCGGGAGCGCGTCGACGAGCGCGTCGAACGCGTGCGTGATGTCGTGTGAATACGAAGTCGTGCGAGCGCGACGGGCGAACGGGAACGGACCGGCGGTGTTCGTCGTACCGGGGAACCCGGGCGTGGCTCGCTTTTACGAAGCGTTCGCGACGGCGCTGGGTGAGCGATTGGACGCGCGAACCGTGGACGTGATCGGATACTTGGGGCACACTGAATGTTCGAGACCAAACCGCTCGGAGTGGTTCACGTTGGAGGAGCAAAAGGCGCACGTGCGCGATTACGTCGACGCGAGGCTGCGCGAGGAGGCGACGACGTCCAACACGGAGTGTGTCGTCGTCGGGCACTCCATAGGTGCTCATCTCGCGCTTTTCACGGCGAAAGAGCTCGGTTACGATAGAGTAACGGTCGTTCTAGGACTCATGCCTTTTCTGCACGTCAATGGACGGAGTATGCTTCAGAGATTTTTATCATTGGTCACGCGAGCGCGCTTTGTGGCGCACGCGGTGGGTCGATTCGTCGACGCCCTGGGCGTCGTCGCGCCCGCGCTTCGCTCGGCGTTACTTCGACTCACGGTGACGCGCTCGATGGATAGCACCGCCGCCGAGATCACCTCCTCCTGGCTTCGATGGCAGAGTTTGATCAACATGGTCTTCATGGGGCGCACCGAATTCGACGCGCTCACGCGCGCGGTGGACGAATGCGAGCTCGTGACGAGCGCCCGCGCCCGCGGTCGCTTCGCCGCGTTATAT
>Ga0181582_10005371_pt1 | contig 10340 bp, 7 predicted proteins | sample 071ome_32_FD_132438 | JGI IMG/M metagenome (GOLD analysis project Ga0181582, IMG submission 132438) | Coastal salt marsh microbial communities from the Groves Creek Marsh, Skidaway Island, Georgia - 071405AT metaG (megahit assembly) | ecosystem: Environmental > Aquatic > Marine > Intertidal zone... | reverse complement strand
GCCGCCGCCCGACACATCAGGAGACATGACATGAAGCGCCCCAACAAGATCATCATCAGTTGCGCGGTTACCGGGTCCATTCACACCCCGTCCATGTCGCCGCATTTGCCGGTGACGGCGAAAACAATCGCGGAACAGGCCATCGGCGCGGCTGAGGCCGGTGCGGCGATCCTCCATCTTCACGCGCGCGAGGAAGGAACGGGCCGGCCGACACAGGACCTTGCGGCCTATGCAAGGTTCCTGCCCGTGGTGCGGGACGGGTGTGATGCGATCATAAACATCACGACCGGCGCCGGGCTTGGCATGTCGCTCGAGGAGCGGCTGGCGGCCGCCAACCACTTCAAGCCGGAAATCGCCTCGATGAACATGGGGTCGTTCAATTTCAACATCTCGGGCGCGGCGAAGCCGGGTATGAACTTTGCGCACGACTGGGAACGCCCCTATCTGGAGATGACGCAGGATTTCATCCTGTCCAACACCTTCGCGCAGATGCGACGTGCCATTTCCGAGCTGTCGGAGAACGGCACCCGCTTCGAGTTCGAATGCTATGACGTCGGGCATCTCTATAACCTGGCCCATTTCGCCGACCTGGGGCTGATCAAGCCGCCGTTCTTCATCCAGTCAATCTTCGGCATCCTTGGCGGCATCGGGGCCGAGCCGGAAAACCTGATGACGATGAAAGCGACGGCGGATCGGCTCTTTGGCAACGACTATTACCTGTCGATCCTCGCCGCCGGGCGTCATCAGTTCCCTTTCGTGACGATGGGCGCGATCATGGGGGCCAATGTGCGGGTCGGACTCGAGGACAACCTGTATCTCGGCAAGGGTCAGCTTGCGCCCTCGAATGCCGCGCAGGTCGCCAAGATCAGACACATCCTCGAGGAACTGTCGCTCGAGATCGCAACGCCGAACGAGGCGCGGGCGATGCTTCAGACCAAGGGCGCCGCGAACACGGCCATCTAGGACAGCGGCACAATCGGCCGTCGCAGGCACCAAGACCCCGACCGCGGCAGATCGCAGCGCAGTTGTCGGCACCTGGGTGCAGAACGAACCCGGCCGGGCCTTTGGCCCGGCGTCCACACAGAGCAGGCCCCTCGGAGGACACAAGGTGGAAATCGAACTGAATGAAAGCCAACGCGCCATCCATGACGCCGTCGTCCAGCTCTGTGCCGAATTCGATGACGACTACTGGATGAAGTGCGAGGAAGAGGCGCGCTTTCCCGAAGAATATTATCGCCTGATGGCCCAGAACGGCTGGCTGGGGATCACCATGCCCGAAGAAGTCGGCGGGGCCAATCTGGGCGTGACCGAAGCAGCGGTCATGATGCATGCCTGCACGATGTCGGGGGGCGGCTATTCTGCGGCATCGGCCCTTCACATCAACCTGTTCGGTCCGCATTCGATTGTCGTCCATGGCACGCCCGAGCAGAAGGAGAGGTTTCTCAAGCCCCTGGTGCTTGGCCAGGAGAAAGCCTGTTTCGGCGTGACCGAACCCGATGCCGGGCTGGACACCACCTCGATCAAGACCTTCGCCAAGAAGACCGCCGGCGGGTATGTCGTGAACGGCCGCAAGATGTGGACGTCCACCGGGCAGGAGGCCGACAAGATCCTCCTGCTGACCCGCACAACGCCGAAGGAAAAGTGCAGCCGGCCGACCGACGGCATGACCCTGTTCTATACCGACCTCGACCGCCGCAAGGTCGAGGTGAAGCGGATCAAGAAGATGGGGCGGAATGCGGTCGACAGCAACGCCGTCTTCATCGAGGACCTGTTCATCCCCGAGGAAGACCGGATCGGGGACGAGGGGCAAGGCTTCAAGTATATCCTCGACAGCCTGAACCCCGAACGCATCCTCGTCGGGATCGAGGCGATCGGGTTCGGCAGGGACGCGCTGCGCCGGGCGGCCAACTATGCGCGGGACCGCGTGGTCTTCGGGCGCCCCATCGGCCAGAACCAGGGCATCCAGCATCCCCTGGCCGAAGCCTGGACGCAATTGGAAGCGGCCTACTGGATGTGCATGCGGGCCGCGTATCTCTATGACAACGGCAAGCCCTGCGGCGCCGAGGCGAACGCCGCCAAGTTCCTGTCGGGCCGGGCCGTTTTCGACACCGCCACCAAGGCGGTCATGACCCATGGCGGCATGGGCTATGCGCGCGAGTTTCATGTCGAACGGCTGTTTCGTGAATCGATCCTGCCGCGGATCGCTCCGGTGACGGAACAGCTCATCCTGTCCTTCATCGCCGAACGCGTGCTCGATCTGCCCAAGTCCTATTGAAGCGCGGGCGGTTCCGGCCGCCTGCACCCCGACACCGGGGCACGAAAAATCCAAGGCCTGGTCCACACCACGGGCCAGGCCGATCTCGTTTTGGGGCAGGTTCCGCGTGATCGCTCTGTCGCTGCGGCGCGAACGCGGCCACGACGGTTTCGCGGGCGGCCACCTGCGATTGGCCTGACAGCAGGGTCGCCCCGCCGTCAGGCCGCAATCGCGTCTGTCACGCCCGCGTGGCCTTGCGCAGCGCGGCGGTCTCGACAGGGTCCACGACGTAGACAGGCCGGCCGAACACCGTGCGCACCTTGGTGACCGCCGCCTTGTAGACGTCCCGTGCGGCGGTTTCGTCGATGAAGCCGTTGTTCAGGTCGTCTTCGATCGCCGCGCAGTCGCGCGTCGCGGGGTCTCCGAAACCGCCGCCCCCGGGCGAGCCCAGATCGAACCGGTCGCCCGACTTGAAGGGGACCTTCTCCGCCTTCGACCGGAACGGCGGCACCCAGGTCTTTCCACCGGTATGCAGGACCACGCTGTTGGGCGCGGCCGAGGTGCCACCTGCGGTGCCGAAGGGCCTGAAATCCACCCGGTCGCCGAGAATGGAGACCAGCACGTCGGAAAGGGTCTCGATCCCGTAGGCCGATCCGCATCCCCCCCGATGCATGCCCGCACCGGCTGAATTCTCGCGGATTTCATAGTGATCGAACCGGACCGGATAGCGGTGCTCGGACATTTCGACCGACATGAACTTGGCCATCGAGCTCGGCGGCGTCCCGTTCACCAGACCATCGGACTGCGTCGAGCCGCCATAGCCGCCGGGATAAGGATAGACCGCGACGAAATAGCCGCTGTCATCAGGATTGCGCCCCGAGACGGTGGCGACACCGGTCGTGCCGAAAGGGGCGGCCGGGGCGAGACTGGGCACGGCCTGCCCCATCGCCCCGAAGACGACATCGACGATACGCTGCGTCAGCTCGGTCGTCCCCCCAACCGGCGAGGGATAGGCGGCCGACAGGACGCATCCCTTGGGAATTGTGAAGTCCGTCGGCCGGAAGGCGCCGCCGTTGACCGGGACGTCGGGGAAGATGTGTTTCAGCGCCACGAAACACAGGGACCGCGTGGTCGTGTCCGAGACGTTCATCGGCCCCGCCGCCGGACCATCGGTGCCCGAGAAATCGAAGCGCAGCGTGCTGCCTTCGACCGTCAGGTCCAGTCGGACCCCGAGCGGTTTGTCGATCACGCCGTCATTGTCGATGAAATCCACGACGCTGTAGGTGCCATCCGGAATCTCGGCGATGTACGAGCGCATCTGCGCTTCGGACCGCGTCATCATCTCGGCGATACAATCGCGCAGCATCGCCGTCCCGTAGCGCGCCACCAGATCGTCGAGGCCACGACGACCCACTGCGAAGACGTTGATCATGGCCGACATGTCGCCCAGCAACTGGCGCGGAAGACGCACGTTGGCCGTGATCAAGCCGACGACACCCTCGTTGCGCCGGCCGCCCTCGACCAGCTTCAGAGGCGGAATGATGATCCCTTCCTGGTGGATTTCCTGGGCGCTGGGGGCCCAGCCACCGGGCGTGCTGCCGCCCATGTCCATCCAGTGCCCGGTATTGGCAAAAAGCGCGAAGACCTCACCGTCGACAAAATAGGGCGAGATCAGGATGACGTCGTTCAGGTGGGTGCCGGACAGGTAGGGATCATTGGTGATCCAGATATCCCCCGGCTTGAAACCGCCCGCCTTCTCGATGATCGGGATCATCTGCTGGACGGTGAACTGCATGTTCGCCAGGAACATCGGTAGCCCCAGCCCACCCTGCGCGATCGTCTCGCCGGTTTTCGGATCATAGATCCCGTGGGCGCAGTCGTTGGTTTCCGAGATGATCGGCGACAGGGCCGCACGGATCAGGTGAAGATCCATCTCGTCGCCGATCTGTTCCAGGGCGCCGCGCACGACGGCAAGGGTCACTGGATCCATCACTCCATCTCCACCAGAATGTTGTGCAGCCGATCGACGCGGGCGCGCTGGCCTGGCTCGATCACCGAGGTCGTGTCGGCCTGCTCGATGATCGCCGGCCCGAAGAAGGTCATGCCCGGGCGCAAGGTCGCGCGGTCATAGATCGGCGTGCGGACCCAGCCATCGAACCAGACATCGCGGAACCCCGCATGCGACGCCTGCGCATCGACCATGGCGCTGTCGTCGGCGCGGGCGGGCTTCGGGCGGACCCCTTCGACCGCGGTGATGAGGCCGACCAGCGTGACCGGAATGTCGTTCAGCGTGTTGCCGTATTCCGCCCGGTAGCCGTCCTCGAAGGCGGCGACGATCTGATCGTGGCTCCAGCCAGCCTCGATCGGGATGCGCAGGTTGTGGATCTGGCCGGTGTAGCACAGCTTGGCTTCATGGCGCAGGATCACCCCGTCGAGCGTGACGTTGGCCGCCTCGAGTTCGGCGGCACCCTCGCGGGCCTGATCGCCGAGGATGGTGCGGATCTGGTCGCCCGGCACCTCGGCCAACGGCCTTTCGATGGTGCGCGACAGGTCGTAGCGCAGGTTGGCCACCGCGCAGCCAAGCGCACACAACACGCCCGGATAGGGCGGCAAGAGCATGGTCTTGATCCCGACCTCGCGCATGATGGCCGCCCCGTGCAGCGGCCCGGCGCCGCCAAACGAGACCTGGACGAAGTCGCGCGGATCGAGGCCCTGTTCCACCGTCAGCAGCCGCGTCCGTCGCGCCATGATGTGGTTCACGACGGTCAGGATCGCCTGCGCCGTCTCTTCGATGCCGAGGCCCAGCTGGTCGCCCAGCCGCTTCATCGCCGCGCGCGCGCCGTCGATGTCCAGCCGTTCGAGATGCTTGAGGCCGATCGGCCGGTCGGCGTTGATACGCCCCAGGACGGCGTTCGCATCGGCCACCGTCGGCTCGGTTCCGCCGCGCCCGAAACAGACCGGACCGGGGACCGCGCCGGCGCTGTGCGGACCGACCTGCAGGATGCCGCCCCGGTCGCAATAGGCGATGGACCCGCCACCGGCCCCGATCGTATGGACATCCACCATCGGCCGGCGCAGCGGGACGCGGAACTCGAGCTCGGTCGTCTCGGCGATCCGGGGTTTGCCGTCGATGATGACCGCGACATCGTAACTGGTCCCGCCCATGTCGCCGGTGATGACATGGCTGAACCCCGCCTCGCGGGCGATGTTCGCCGCCGCCATGACGCCTGCCGCGGGACCCGAGCGGACGATATTGGCGGCCTTCCTGCTCAGCTGGGGCAGCGGGATCAGGCCGCCGTTCGACTGCATCACCAGGGTCTGGCGACGGAACTGCAATTCGGACAGCTTGCCGGTGAGGTTGCGCACATAGCGCGAAACAAGCGGCTGCAGATACCCCTGAACAGACGCGGTGCTGGTCCGTTCGAATTCGTAGTATTCGCGCACGACCTCGGACGACAGCACGATCTCCCAGTCCGGATTGGCGGCCTGCAGGATTTCGCGCGCCCTCTCCTCGTGCGCGGTGTTGGTGTAGGAATGCAGAAACGAGACGACGACGCATTCGATGTCTTCGTCGGCCAGCGCGGCGGCAAGACCCGTCAGCGACGCCTCGTCGAGCGGCTTCAGCACGTTGCCCTTGTGGTCCATGCGCTCGGCCACTTCCCAGCGCATGCGCCGCGGGATCAGCGGATCCTGCACGCCGGTTAGCCCGTAGTTCTGCGGCCGGTCGCGCCGGCCAAGTTCGAGAATGTCGCGAAACCCCTCGGTCGTGATCAGCGCGCATTTCGCCCCGCGCCGTTCGATCACCGCGTTGGTGGCCAGCGTGGTGCCGTGCAGGATGGCATCCAGCCTGCTGACCTCGACCCCGGAGGCCTCGAGGGCATCGATCAGGCCCCGGCTGGGATCGTCGGGGGTCGACGGGACCTTGAGAACCCGGTTGCCCGCCCCTCCTTCCCCGGAGGAATAATACAGATCGGTAAAAGTCCCACCGACATCGATTCCAACGAGCTCTGTCACGATCTTCTACTTCTCTCTTTGAGTGGCGGCGAATTCGGCGAGGATCCGGTCGGTATCGGCGCCCAGCGCCCGGCTGGGTTCCAGTGCGACAGGATCGGCGCCCGCATAGCGCATCGGGGAATGCATGATGACGATCCGGCCCAGTTCAGGATGATCCTGCCACTGCAACGAACCCCGGGCGTGCATGTTCTCGTCTTCCATGACCTCGGCCAGGGTTCTGACCGGCGCGCAGGGCACGCCGCCGTCCAGCATCCGCCGGAAGGCCCCCTCCTTCGAATGCTGCGCGGTCCAGCTGCCGACGATCCTGTCGACCTCGTCCATCATGCCGACCCGGTCCTTGAGGGTGGCAAAGCGCGCGTCGTCGATCAGGTCGGGGCGCCCCATGACGCGGCACAGCTTGTGCCAGTGCTTGTCGCCCACGCAGATGATGGCGATCCAGCCGTCCGTGGTGGGGTAGACATTGTACGGCGACTCGGCCAGGCCGCCGTGCCGGTTCCCGGTCCGCGGCGGCGGCGGATCGACCGCGTCCCGCGATCCCCAGGTCATCCCCAGCGACGAGCTCAGCGACGCGTAGACCGCGTCCTGCATCGACACGCTGACACGCCGCGCGACGCCGGTATGTTCCCGATCATAAAGCGCCGTCGCGATGGCGGAATAGAGATGCACGCCGGCAAAGAAATCGCACAGCGCCGGGCCGGCCTTGACCGGCGGGCGATCCGCGAAGCCGGTGATCGACATGATCCCGGACATCGCCTGAACCGTCAGGTCCATGGCGGGATAGTTCCGGTAAGGGCCGTCGACGCCATACCCGGTGCTGGATGCATAGATCAGGCGCGGATTGATCGCCTGCATCCGGTCCGCGTCGATCCCCAGGCGCTCGGTGGTTCCGGGCGCGAAGTTCTCGACCAGCACGTCGGCCTGGCGCACGAGGGCCTTCAGGGCGTCGAGCCCCTCCTCGGACTTGAGATCGAGGACGACCGATTCCTTGCAGGCGTTCAGCATCGCAAAGGGCAGCGCCGCGCCGCCGACCACACCGCGACGACGAAGCGGCTCGCCGCCATCCTGTTCGATCTTGATGACCCTCGCCCCGGCGGTTGCCATCAGAAAGGTCGCATAGGGACCGTTGTAGATCTGGCTGAGATCGACAACCGTGATCCCGGCAAGCGGCTGATGGCCCGAGGCAGAGAACTGCGCGTCGTTCATTTCATTTCCCCATGCGACCCTTGCCACGCAGTCTAGACCAGTTGTGCACAGGCCACATGTCCTGATCTTCGCCGTGGCCTTTCACGCCGTTGATTTCCCATTCGATGAGGCCGTTGCTGTCGATGAAGCTGTGGCGGTTGATGATGATCCCGCTCAGGCGGCGGCCGACGGCGTGCAGATCGCGGCCGCGCTCGTCCCGCCCTTCAAGAACGATGGTCTGAACCAGGCCCTCGTCGTCGCGGGTGACGCTGCGCCGGCCTGACACGATCGTCGCGGTCTCGCCGTCGAGGGTGAAGAACCCGTTCGTGATCGGATAGGCGGGGTCGTTCCACCGCGTGACTGCCAGGAAACAGCGGCCGGGGTCCGAGATGCCGCTCACATAGGCGCTCTGGCCTGGGCGATGCTCGGGGCGCGGGCCCCAGCTGCGGTCGCGGATCGCATAGCAGTCGATGTCGATTGCCTCGCCGTGCAGCACCAATTTCCCGGTCACGCGACCGAACTGGTCGAAATGGGTCAGTTTCTGGAACGATCCGTCGTTCTTTGCCATCGGCCGGGGCGGCATGACGGCATCGAACACCAGGTCCAGATCGATCAGGCCCTTGTCCTCGAACCCCATCGGGTCGGTGAAACCGATCTGGTATTTCTGAAGCGGCTCGAGGACCTTGATGCGCGTTCCGTTGCGCAGCCGCGCGTCCCGAAGGTCCGTGCCCTCCTCCAGCGGCATCACCGTCATGTTCGAATAATACGGCACCTCCCAGGGCTGGTGGGCGCCGGGCTCCCAGATCCAGCAGCCGCCCGAGACGGTGCCGATATTCGGACGGAACATGTTGTAGACCCAGCCGCCCAGTCCGATCTCGGGCTTGCAGAACGAAAACCAGGCGGTTTCGGTCATCCACCACTTGTCGCCCATGTCCGCAAAGTGGAAATTGTCGTCCTGCGGCGTGATGGCGGGCTTGGTTGCGTTCGTCATTTCGGTTTCAGCCTTCTGATGAAGTCGGGAAATCCACGGGTCGCGACCCGTCCCGAAGAGGGTGCCGCGATTTGGGCCTCGTCGGCGCAGACCGCCGCGAAGGCCTGCAGCAGGCCGCCAAGATTCTGCGCGCCCGACGCGATCGCCTCCGTCAGCCGGCGCAGGTTTTCTTCCGCCGAGGCCTCGGCCCCCCCGTCGATCAACGGGCCGAGCAGCGCCGCCAGTCGGCCTTCGAGCTCGGCCCCGTAGCGGTCGTATTCGCGCAGATACTTGAGCACCTTTGCCGCGTTCTTGGAGAAGGCGCTGACTTCATGGCTGTTCGAATCCGTGAGCGCCCTGAGATCGTCGATCAATCCGTCGTAGAGCCGGGTCCGCGCGGTGGGCCCCGATGTCATCGGCTGCGGAAGACCCAGCGAGATGCCCTCGGCGCGCGCCAGCGCATCTACCAGAAGCCGGCGGTTCAGCGCCCGCGAGACGATGGAATTCCCCGGCAGGCCCGTGACGTTCCGGTGCCGGATGATGACGACACGCGTCGAAACGAATACGCAGAAATACAGCAGACGCGCCGCGTCGACCTTCCGAGACGAGGCGGCTTCGTACGCGGCGATGCAGGCCGAAAAGTCCGGCACCGGCTCCATGACGCAGCGCATGGCAAACCAGGCGAGATCCTCCATCGGGTCGCCGCCGTGCGCCAGCTCCCAGTCGATCAGCCCGGTCAGGTGCCCGTCCTTGAACAGAAAGTTGCCGGGGCCCGCATCGCCATGAACCATGACAGGCGCCTCGGACGCCTGCGGAAGGTTCGAGTCGAGCCAGCTCAGCGCGAGTTCGATCAGCTGGTCGACCCCTCCCGCCTCTTCGTACATGCTGCGCCAGATTTGCAGCTCCTGGCGAATGCAGTCTTCGATGCTGGGGCACGCGGTCAGATCCGAGGCCGGCAGGCTGGCCAGGGGAACGGAATGCAGCGTGGCGAGGGCCTGGACGAACTCGAGCGCGATCGCCGATTTTTGTGCCTCGTCAGAAAGCCTGCGGTATTCGGCGCCCCCTTCGAGGGCCGAGGTGATGATCGCCTGATGTTCGGCGTGGACCGCGACCAGCCGGGCCGCCGGCACCCCCGTCATATCGATCGCGCGATAGATCTCGGCCTCGCGCCAGACGGTGTACGGCTCGACCGACGGCGCGCGCGGGGGCTGGTAACGCAGGTAGACCATCCTGGAACCGCCCTCGGGCTCCGAGAGCCGCACCAGCCAGGACTGGCAGCGGTTCCCGCCCGAAATCTGCCTGCACTCCATCACGACAGCGCCTGTCGCCTGCTCGATCCAGGGCCGCAAGTCGTCGGCGGACACCGGTTCGGAGGAACTGGTCCTTGGCGATGCTGCGGGTGAGTCGGGCGAATGTGTAATCACGGTGGGCCATCGTTTAAAATGTTGAAATTATTCTTAGAGCATACTTATATCATCCGCAAGCTAATTATCAGACCATTAAACGGCACCGCCAGGGACAGTGATGACGAGACACCTTTCCCCCGCACGTAACCTCGCGACGCTCGGTCGCTTCCTGTCCGTCGGGGCGCGCGTTTTCATGGGAGGGTCCACCGGCGAGGTTCTCCCCGTCACGAGCGCATTTGCGTCAGGGGATCTGCCGGCGGTCGATCTGACGACCAGTTTCGTGCCGGGGATCAACGCGATGCCGGCCGCGCTTGCCGACGGGATGCGAATCACGAATCCCTTTCCCGTCACGACGAACGCGCCCGTCACCGTCTCTTCGGACTCCTACAGTGCCTATGGAAAATGGCTGGCACGGCAGTCCTTCGACCTGAGCATCCTCCATGTCGCACCGCCGGCTGACGGAAGATTCGCGTCGCTCGGCAGTGCCGTCGAGTTCTCGCTGATCGCCGCGCAG
>Ga0181582_10005362_pt1 | contig 10345 bp, 7 predicted proteins | sample 071ome_32_FD_132438 | JGI IMG/M metagenome (GOLD analysis project Ga0181582, IMG submission 132438) | Coastal salt marsh microbial communities from the Groves Creek Marsh, Skidaway Island, Georgia - 071405AT metaG (megahit assembly) | ecosystem: Environmental > Aquatic > Marine > Intertidal zone... | reverse complement strand
CGAAAAGGGCGTCGAAGCCTCCGTCGAGTTCTCATGGGGAGCCACAGAAGTCAAAGTTCCTGATCTTGTTGATGCAATCGTTGATGTGACGGAGACCGGATCATCCTTGAGAGCCAATAAGCTCAGGATTGTGGATGAACTTCTCTCGTCTTTCCCCCACTTCTACGCAAGTAAAGCGGCCTATGCAGACGAGTGGAAACGCGACAAAATGGAGCGCATGGTGATGATGCTCAAAGGAGCCCTTGAGGCGCGTGATAAGGTCGGTCTCAAGCTCAATCTCCCAGAAAGCTCGTTGGAATCTGTCCTCGAACGCCTTCCATCTCTGAGACGCCCTACGGTTTCAAAGTTAGCGGAAGACGGATGGCTTGCCATCGAGACAATCATCTGCGAAAAAGTCGCACGTCATCTCATCCCAGACCTCAAAGAGCTTGGGGCCGAAGGGATTATCGAATACCCACTCAACAAAATAGTTTCGTAAAGTTAATTTAATGGAATTGCGGTTTTAAAAATCCGCAGAACTTAATAACCCAACAGAAAAGACCATGGGCAACCTCAAGAAGCGTCGGAAGACCAAGATCAGCAAGCACAAGCGCCGTAAGCGCATGAAGGCCAACCGTCATAAGAAACGCCTTCGTTACAAGTCTTAATCGACATTGCTGTTTTCGGTCCGGCAGACCGCACTCTTCTGCCCTTGCCACCGCCGGCTTCACCCCGGCGGTTTTTTTATTGTTAGTCATAAATCCATAACTTTTTCTTATAGAAAATAAACACTCCAAAATAAGTAGCGCATTCGCAGAGCTGGGTCATAATGTCGATGGACAACTGTGACCCACTAAAATGAGCTCCGAATCTGACACTAGCTTACGCGCCTACATGAATGAGATCGCGAAGACCGACCTTCTTACTATCGAAGAAGAACTCGAGCTCGCCGAAAGAATTAAAGACGGAGACGAGAAGGCAAGAGAGCACATGATTCGAGCTAATCTTCGCCTCGTGGTAAAAATCGCACGCGATTACTCAAATTATGGGCTACCTCTCGCCGATCTCATTTCGGAGGGAAACATCGGCCTCATGAAGGCCGTTGAAAAATACGAGCCCGCGAAGGGAGGAAAGCTCAGTACCTACGCTGCATGGTGGATCAAGCAATCAATCAAGAGGGCTCTCTCTAACCAAAGTAAGACGGTACGTCTTCCGGTGCACATGGTCGACAAGATTGCTCGGCTTCGCAAGATCTCTGCTTCACTTACCGAAGAGCTCGGTCGGGAGCCCAACGATGAGGAATTGGCCGAAATTCTGGGTATTCCACGCAAAAAACTCGCCCTCCTCAAGCAAGCTGCCCAGCGGCCAACTTCACTTGACGCTCCAGTCAGTATGGAGAGCACGGGAACTGTCTCTGAGACAATTGGTGATAGCTCTGCCATCGATCCTCACGAGGCACTTGCCTCTAAAGAGATTCATGGCGAGCTCAGCGGTTTACGCAAGCTACTCGACAAGAGAGAAAGCAAGATCATCGACGCCAGATTTGGACTCACCGGAAAGCGCCCGATGACCCTCGAAGAAATTAGTCGTGATTTTGGAGTTACTCGTGAGCGCATTCGCCAGCTTCAGAATAAGGCCCTAGAGAAAATGAGGTTTGCTTTAGGCAAGAAGGAAAATCCCCTTCCCAAACTGAGCCGGTAGAGAAACTTCGACCCATTGTTATCGAAGAAAAGCGGGCTAAGGCTCGCTTTTTTGGCTTTTGCGCACTTAGAAACCGTTCAAAACTCTAAGGTCTCTCATGTCACATTCTCTTCCAAATCTTTCTGGAGATATCGTCACCCTCAGCGAAAAACTTCTCCTCGAGGGAAGAAAAGCCTCGCGTGAAAGCCACAGATTGAGAGTGATGCAACCCATTCAGAGAACACAAGATGCAGGGGTTCAAAGACTTCTTAACTTTCTCCAACCTGGGACCTATATCCGCCCCCACTGCCACCCCCTACCTGACGCGAGCGAATCCGTCTTAGTCATTAGTGGGCGCCTGGAAGTGCTCATCTTCGACTCTCATGGAAGCATTCAAGAACGTCACCATCTTGAAACCTCAAACCCATTCATCGATATCGAACCAGGGGTCTGGCATAGCATGATTGTTTTAGAAAACGACACCACTGTCTTAGAGTTCAAAAAAGGCCCTTATGATCCGATCACCGATAAGTTATTTGCACACTGGGCGCCTCCTGAAGACCATCGTCAGGCTGTTGATTACCTACAGTCCCTGATTTAGTATGGTAGATGTTTCCGCTGGTTTACTAACCAAACGAATTGATAAGGCCTGAGCACTAGCTCTGGCCGATCAAGCTCAAGGGGCACACCCGAGATCAAATCGAACCAATCTTCGGTCACCACAAGATTCACACTTGCTAGGGAAATCTCCTGCTCTTGATTTGAAATATTATGGAAGCAGAAAACATGACTTGCGCGGTCAATTGATTGCCTCCAAAAAGCAAAAATCCCATCTCCAAGATGCAAGGTAAACTGAGTGGCATTGGGATGAAATGCTGGCTGCTTTTTACGCAGCCTAATCAAACGCTTCAGCCGTGAAAAAACTCGGCAATGAGAACTCTCTGGATCATCGAGCACCAAATCAAGCTCACTTGAATTCCACTGATGGCGATTCAGATGCCTCTTGTGTCCCGATTGTTCATATTTTTGATAATCATTGCGGGTCGCAATAAGACTATGGATGTAAAAAGCCGGAATTCCCTCGAGAGCTAATAAGATTGCGTGAGCACAGATGAAGCTTTCTTCGTCTCCAAAAGCATCAAATAAGCTAATATTAAGCTCGTAGGGTTTGACTTTACCGCCGGGCAAAGTGCGTTCAGAAACGAATCCTCCGCGCGACTTCACCGCATTTACAAGCGTCTCAATTTCCTGCTCTGGCAATAACCCTTCTGCTGGTCGCAGACCAATTCCATCGTGAGAAGCAATGAAGTTAAAATAAAACGTTCCGGGCTGAGCCGGAGGCATCCCCATCATCCATTGCTTGAGATAAGATGATTTCCCGGTCACGAAGGCGTGCAACAAAAGCGGCGGCAGAGAAAAATTATAAATTCCATGTGCCTCATTGGAGTTTCCAAAATAGGAGAGGTTCTCCTGATTGGGAATATTTGTCTCCGTGATCATCAAAGCATCTGGCCTCACATGTTCAATGAGAGTCCGAAAAAGTCGGACAATTTCGTGAGTTTGACGAAGGTTGATACAAGTTGTTCCTCGCTCTTTCCAGAGAAAGGCCACAGCATCGAGACGAAAGATTCGCACTCCGTGCTCGAGATGTTGACGAATGATTTTCACGAGCTCAACTAACAGCTTTGGTTCGGCATAGTTTAGATCAACTTGATCATGCCCAAAGGTGCACCACACATTCTTGATACCCGAAGGAGTGGACGTCGGTCTGAGCAAATCAAAAGTTCGAGGACGTACTACCTGGGTAAAATCGTCACTTTCTGATGCTTCGATAAAAAAATGACATCCCGGCTCTTCCCCTTGTTGAAATTGATCGAACCATTCGTGTGAAGCCGAACAATGGTTTACCACTAAATCCGACATCAGCGAATATTCCGCAGAGAGAGCTTCAATCGAAGACCAATCCCCTAACTCTTGATTGACCTGACAATAATCCGAGACTGCAAAGCCATCATCAGAGGTCCAAGGAAAATAGGGTAAAACATGCACCCAAGAGACCAAATCACCGACTCTCTTTTTAAGAAAGGCTCGTAGCTCCTCGAGCGGGAGCTTCCCTGGTCTCAGAAACGTGTCACCGTAGGTAATGATCACAACGTCCTTTTGATCCCAGTGATTAGCGAAAGTCGCCGGTTCAAAGAAATGATCTCTGATTCCCATTGTCCCAATAAGGTCCTCGACCAGTTGCGTATGATCTTGCTTCCCATAGATCACCTCAAGATGAGAGACCAGCTTCTGAATGAGATTCTCTAAAGGGCTCATTGAGAATTAGCTAAACTCTTGATGATCCTCCTCCACAGCCTCGATAAGACGCTCAAAGACATCCGGTATCGCACTCCGAATCCGAGACCAACTTGGAATAAAAGGCTTTTCCATCGGAGCGTCTAAGAACTTTTGGCCGGCTTCGATAATGTTTTCCGCGAAGAGTTCAACGGCTTTCTCTTCGGTGTGCACATCCAGATTGAGGCCATTGATGATGGCATCATTTTTATAGCGTTCGATATAATCTAGTGCATTGCGGAAATACGAGGCTTTTACACTCCGAAACACTTCTTTGTTAAAAACCGTACCCATCACCGACATTTTTCGGAACACCAATTTGCAAATATCGATCGACATTTTTGATAACCCGCGATCTTGGTGAGTCAGGGAGATATCTTGATGTTTGTGGTCATAGATTTCAGCAATATCAACCTGACAAAGTTTATTAGGCGAGTAGTTGCGATACATTTCCGAGAGTGTTCCCATTTCAAGCCCCCAATCACTTGGCATCCGAATGTCAGGAATCACACTTTTCCGAAATGAGAATTCCCCTGCTAAGGGATAACGAAATCCATCGAGATAGGTTAAATAGTCACTGGGCCCCAATACTTGTTCGAGTGAACGCAGCAAAGGAGTGACTAATAAACGCGTGACCCTTCCATTCAGGCTCCCGTTTGAAATCCTTGGGTAATACCCCTTCGCAAACTGGTAGGAAAACTGTGGGTTAGCCATTGGGTAGATGAGCCTTGCGAGAAGAGACCGGTCATAGGTCACGATATCACAATCATGCAGAGCAATTGCCTCGGCCTTGTCTGTCGCCAACATATAACCGAGACAGTACCACACATTCCTACCTTTACCCTCCTCTTGAGGCGCAACACCATGAGCTTGCAAATCAGCATCGAGAGCCCTTAACCTAGGGCCATCATTCCATAGGATTCGATAATGTTGGGGTAGCGATTCAAAAAAACGTAAAGCTTCCCGATACTGATCCCGACTGGCGCGATCTAAACCCACAACGATCTGATTCAAATAAGGAACCTTTTTGACCTCTGAGAGAATCTGAGGCATCGCTTCTGTTTCTAGTTCCGAATACAAAGACGGAAGCAAAAGCCCCATCGGACGCACCTTAGAAAAAGCAACAAGTTCATCCTCAAGCTCTTCAACCGATCTTTGAGTCAAGTTGTGAAGGGTCGCTACTGAGCCTCCTTGGTGATAATCAGACATAAGATGAAATTGATAATCTTTGCGATTCGATTTGATTTAGTAAATGAGACATTGCCTCCACCCAACCTCGTGGCCCCGTCTGGGAAGTACGCATAAACGGTTCTTTAGCCTCAAGAAAATAACCATCCGACGAAGCAACAATCACTCCGATTTGAGCTTCTCTCAACATTTCCAGATCATTGGGGCGATCACCTAAGGCAATTAGAATCACGTCATTCTTAAAAAAACTCAGAGGCTTCCCTTTATCAGTATCTCCAAGAACGTGCAAAAACCGCCCACCACGATGGGTGCGCATGCCATGCTCTCGTATTAAGCGGCAGAATTCCTTCTCTTTTGTCGCACAATCCATCCAGACTAAGGGTTCACTATATTCTCGGCATGCTGCTCTGAGAGCTGCCTTACGCTCAAGCCCAGTCCACTCGATGATTTCCTCAAGATGAGCTTCATGAAACCCCTTAAAAAGAAAATCTCCTCGATAATGATCTAACACCTGTAAAACCTCGTGCCGTGGTGAACCATAAACGTTCACCCCCTCTTGATGATAGAGCGCGGACCCGTTCTCAACAATGAAAGGACCAGAGATTGCTAATTCTTTCTGAAGAACGAGCCACTCTGACTTTGTCTTACTTGTATTAATCACAAGCTCGAGTCCAAGATCCTTCATCCGATCCAACGTAGGCAGAACTTCCTCAAAACGATAATTATCGTGATCTAGTAATGTTCCATCTAGATCACTGACAACCACAATTCTGCGCTTTGATTGTCCCATGAAAGGTAGTGAAAGCTAATCGCGTGCCAATAATCATTAAAAAATGGAAAAATAAAACGATTCGCACCTTTTTCCCATGAGTTTTATTTTTCAATTCAACCGGACTCCCCTCAGTTTCTGAGTTCTTTTGATTTTCTTGTTGCTCTCTCATATTTCCTCAAGATGTTGCACGACAAAGGTTTTAAAACCTCTGAACTCTGCCCCTTATGCCCGAACTAGCCGAAGTTGAACTTGCTCGCCGTCAATGGGCCATTGCCCATCAAGAAGTCGTGACCGAGGTATTGACCCACCCCAAATCCCGAATCTATCGGGATTGCCCAGCGGCCGCCTTCCGAATTCTGCAAAACAAAACCCTTCAAAAATCGCGTGCCCACGGGAAAAGAATGCTCTTCACTTTTTCGCCAGATCTTCATCTAGAAATCCATCTCGGAATGTCGGGAAAACTCTCGCAAGCCCCCACCAATCATCTTTCTCAAAAGCATGATCACCTGATCATCAAGACATCTTCTAGAGCCCTGATCTTTAATGACTATCGAATGTTTGGGCGAGCGATGCTCCATGACACACTCGAACCTTGGAAAGACTTACCTCCCCAGCCCCATGATTCGGCATTCTCTCTTGCTCACCTCAAACGACTCATCAGCAGACACCCAAATAAACCCCTCAAAGGATTCCTTCTTGATCAAAATTCCTGTCCAGGAATTGGCAATTGGATGGCTGATGAAATCTGTTGGCGACTTGGAACACATCCGGCGAACTCAACGAAGCTTTTCGATGCGACCTCCCTCAGAAAAGAGATCCGCTTCGTGACCTTTGGCGCCTTAAAACACGTGGCTGATAAAAACTCCTCAGCTTCTCAAACAGGTTTTGCTCCTGGAAAATATGTGAACCATGTTCCACCAAAAAACTGGCTCTTTCAGCACCGCTGGAAAAAGGGTGGTAGCTGCCCACGGTGCCACCACGCGCTCAATCGCGATACCATTGCGACAAGGACGACGGCATGGTGTCCTCAATGTCAACCGACCTCATGACTCCTCATCGAGAGGAGCTTGCAGCCACCAACCAAGATTCGGCAGGGCAAACGCTTTATTTCCTTGCGAAACCAAAGCTGGTGAGGCCAAAGATCAGCAATAACAAAAGACCTGCCACAAGAATCTGTCGACCCATCGACGAACTCGATTGAGATTGTTCAAGATCAAGATTGAGGGCGAGCGCTTGGTCACCGCTGACTTGAATGGCCCGGGTGAAAATGAGAGAATCTCCCGAAGGTGAAATGACCGGATCTAACATCTGGCTCACAGGCTCCGTGACCCGTTGATGCCGTATCCACTTCGTTGCGATCGTGTTTAACATTCGGTTGACTTCGATATCATTACCTTGAATGACATTTTGAAAATCGACCTTCCCGAAATTCAGATTGCCGGCAAAAACGGGATTGGCATTTGCCGCATCTTCAATTTGGTCATTTTGAGCCGGATCGATGGCCAGTCCAGCATTGCCACGATTATCAAGCCAGAGTCTCTGACGACGAGTATTAAGCCCTACAACCGCTTGCTGTGTCACAAGGTTTTCGAGCTTCACTCTGGCATCCTCATTACTCGCCGCATCGAGACTGAACCCATTATAGACCTGCTCAAGGGTTTGCGCCGCTTTTCCTTGTTCACCAGCTTGCAAATACCCACTGACTTTACCCAGACGTCCTAGCGCCTCTTGCTGCTTGGAAGTATTTCGTTGAGTCACGAGTTCGAGGTACTTTCCACGAGTCATGCCCCCTCCCTCACTCTGCTTCGAAAGATCCAAATCACCATCTGTCGAGCGTAGACGATAGCCTTCAGGAATCGAAATCTCCCAGGTCACATTCTCAAGGGGTTCTCCAAGTTTAAATGCGCTCAAACCAAAGTGATCGCCCTTCGAAGCCGAATAAGACGAGGCGTAGGTAAAACGAAGTTTCGCATCCCTTCCCCCTGAATCGCCAGTTATGTGGAAACGATAAGAATCACCATCTCTCACCACTAAAGCGCTTTCCTCGTTTACGAAAACTCCGAACAGATAACTCGCCGGAGGAAGGGTCAAGGTCATTGAACCTCGCTGAAGTGTCTCTAATTCCAAATCGGCTTGATTCATGACTTCCCCCTGAGGAGACAAGATGGTTAAGAGTCGACCACTCTTCACCCGAATTTTTGAGCTAGCGATCACGGAATGACGCTTCAACTTTACCTGAACTTTCTCACCCGCACGCGTAGAACGTAGGAACGCGTTTGGCGCACCGCTGCGATCAAGTTGAATGAGTGCTTTTGGCAAGGCCACCCAATCAGTTGAATTCCAGCCTGGCGCAGACTCAACGGCAAGATCCAACCTTGCTCCGGGTCGCAAAGCTAGAAATGATTCCTGCTGTCTCGCTTCAGGAATCAGACAAGATTCTATACCAACCAACTCTCCCGGAGTTTCTCGATTCTGCTCATACTCGATTCGTATTGGAATGTTACCAATCACTCGCCTCTTAAAACGGATCAACCAAGAACCGTCCTCAATTTTCACAATGTCTCTGATTTCGCCACCGGATGCTCGAATGGTTTGAGCATCCGTTTCAGAAATCCCAGGAAGAAGTATTTTAAGATCTTTTACCGATGCATTTTCAACCTGAACCTGAAGATTTACCCGGGTCATCGAACGCCCATCTCGCAGCTCAACATCGGTTAAGACCTGAGCAGCAATCGAAGGTTCAAGTTGATCAAGGGCTAAGTCTAATCTCCAAGATTTTTGGAGGAGTCTAAAAGCCAGAGCCCCTGCTTGAGTTCCACCCACCGATCGAGGATCAAGAGCGGAAAGGTCCTTGCGTTGCTCCACTCGAAGTTGAATTCCTCGACCAGGCACTAAAATCAATTGTCCGGTTTGCCGAGCCGCCTCACGAAGTTCCACTTTGGGAACGCTCCACTGGTTTACAGGCATTTGAGGAGTCACTCCAGCAAGCACGAGAGAAAACTTCTGCTCTCCTAAGGTCTTACCATTCAGATTCATGATAACGACAGTTTGACCATCCTCTTCTACTTCTGCCCAATGGCTCAAGGCAGCTCCTGTTAAGGACTCAACTTCAAACCCCTCAGGCAAAGGAAAGCTTAACCGAAAAATTCCTGCTCGAGTAATCGTCGCCGTTAAATCAGAAGCCAAAATCGTTCTCTCATCGCCAAGAGACAGGCGATGTTGAGAGGTGACCCGGATCTCAGGAGCAACGGGAGCGACCTTTATGCTTAACGAGGCATCGCCTTGCGAATAACGATAAACTTTCTGCAACGAGGCAATCGGCTGCTTATTCTTATCTTGAGGAATTAACGATGAATCAAAATCGGCAAGATTTACCAAGGACATCCCTGAGCCTTGATCCTGCTCAAGCTGGGCTTCTTTTCCAAAGGCAAGTGCCATCATGCCAACCTCGCCCGAGGAATCCACGACCTTTAAAGGAGAGACCGAAACTTCGGCAGGAAGCTCTTCCAAAGGTTTCTGCGTTTCGATTTGTAAGAGAAAGGGCTGAGACTGACTTGTTATTAAATCCACAGTGAGCACTCCCCGCTCAGGATCAAATCGCCATGGTCCAGCCACCTTACTCTCAACATCACTGACAGTGAAACCGCTTGGAACGCCAAAAATCAACTGTTTGACTTGTCCTTGTGCTGGACGAACGCGCACTCGGTGAATTCCATCAACCACACCTGGACCGGGAATAAAGAGATCATCAATCTCTGAGTATATCTGAGTCACCTCAGAAGAGACATCACGCAGCTTTGGAGTCAAAACCACAACGGGATTGGGATCTGGAGCAAGCCACAATTGACTTGTGCTTCCCTTGTCGCTTTTAAAAACCTCACGCCTCACCGCCGAAGGCGAATCAATCGACCATCCGAGGGCTTCATAACTCACTTTGAGACTCTTGAGAGCCGCAGCGCCAGTCACCACTGGAATCCCCTTGGCGAGGTCAACTGCAGGGGCTTGATACGAGAAGTTTAGTTGATGAGTCCCCGCTGACGTCGCAACCACAAAGTAACTTCCCTTCTCCACCACAATGCGAAGGTGCTCACCCTGAAAACTCATCAACGTTGCTGGAGAGCGCAATAAAGCAAAGCGTTGCCCCGCTTCCGCAGTGATCAATAATGAGGCATCAGATTCAAGGCGTTCGGATCGAATCGTCCATGATTCTGTCAGTGAATCTCCGGTAAGATCTTGAGCTTTTGAAGTCGAGTTACTCGCGGACATGACAAAGAATGCCACGAGCAATGTCGTTACCCCACCCATCGAGCCACCTTTCAATTCCTTTTCTGAGTCCAGATCTTGATCACCATCGCGATCTTTCTGCTGCTCATCATCATTTCTTTTCTT
>Ga0181582_10005357_pt1 | contig 10350 bp, 10 predicted proteins | sample 071ome_32_FD_132438 | JGI IMG/M metagenome (GOLD analysis project Ga0181582, IMG submission 132438) | Coastal salt marsh microbial communities from the Groves Creek Marsh, Skidaway Island, Georgia - 071405AT metaG (megahit assembly) | ecosystem: Environmental > Aquatic > Marine > Intertidal... | reverse complement strand
GCGCTCATGACACTGGGTATCCTTTGCAGCATTGGGCTTCTGGTGTTGGTCCAATTGCCAACCAAAGCCATCATCCTTGGCATCGCCTCCCTACCACTCGTGCTTTTGTACCCATTGGCGAAGCGCTTTACCTGGTGGCCGCAGGCTGTCCTCGGGTTGGTTTTTGCCTGGGGCGCACTGCTTGGCTGGACTGCCGTGAAAGCCGGTTATCCGGGCATGCCTGCTGTGCTGCTGTATCTGGGTTGCATAGCCTGGACCATCGGTTATGACACGATTTACGCACACCAGGACCGAAACGACGACATGGTAGCCGGTGTTAAATCTTCCGCCTTGCGCCTGGGCAACCGTTCGGCGAGGGTGATCGCCCTGCTGTATACGCTAGCACTACTGTTCTGGGGCCTTGCCGGATGGCGGGCTGAGATGTCCGAAATATTCTATCTCGGCCTAGCGGCCTGCGGTGCTCATTTTGTCTGGCAGGTGCGGTCACTTGATATTGACGATGGGCCCAAGTGCCTCAAACTCTTCAAATCCAACATCCAGTTTGGGGCTATCATGCTTCTTGCGATCATGGCAGGTAGCCATGAAACTCTGAGCCTCTAGAAAGTTGGCAAGATGACAGAACAGAAGACAGCATTCGTAACGGGTGGCACCGGTTTTCTGGGCCTGCACATTATTGAACAATTGATAGATGCAGGCTGGTCTGTGACTGCCATGCATCGTGCTTCTGCCGATATATCCCGTCTCACCAAAACGGGGGTCACGCTGGTGACGGGAGATGTGACTGACAAAGCCTCCCTTGAAGCAATTGTTCCAGACAATCTGGATGCCATCTTTCATGCTGCGGCCGATACATCTCAGTGGTCCGGCAACAACCAGCGCCAGGATGCTGTAAATATAACTGGCACCGCCAATATGCTCTGGGTGGCCAAAGCAAAGCGGGCTGGTCGGTTCATCTATACGTCCAGTATTTCTGCCTATGGTCGACGTGACGCTGTTATTGATGAGACGTACCCCAGCGTCTCTGCCAACTCACCCAACAATTACGAACGCAGCAAATATGCCGCCGAACAGCAGGTTAAAGCCGCATGCGCCGATGGCCTGGATGCGGTCATCCTGAACCCGACAGCCATTACAGGCCCGGGCGATACCAATAATTGGGCCCGTAGCTTCTTTATTGCGCGCGACGGCGGCATTCCCGGCGCACCCAGCGGTGCAACCTCCATGTGTGACGTGCGCGACGTTGCCGCCGCGCATTTGGCAGCTTATGACCGCGGCAGATCGGGCGAGAATTACCTGCTGGGCGGCAAAGCCGTACCCTACCGCGCCATGTTAGAGGAAATCAGCCGCGTAGCCGGGATTGAAGTGTCGCTACGCCCCGTGCCGAAAGTTGCCATGACGATCTTTGCACAATGGAAAGCGTTGGTCGCCCGCATGACTGGCGTTGAGCCGGACATTACGCCTGAAATTGCCCGAATGATGGATGCCCGCATGGAATGCACACCGGCAAAGGCACAGAGAGAACTGGGCTATGTTGACCGGGACTGGAAAAGCAGCCTGGAAGACAGCTTCAACTGGTTGGTGGAAGAAGGTCTGTTTGACCCTACCCCCGATAGGTGAATTTGGGCTCGCGATGTTCCGCAAACGCATCCAGGCCCTCGCGATAATCCTCACCGTCATAGGCATCTAGCACCAGCCGCCAGCTTTCGCCGATTTCGCTGTTATAGCCTTCCTGCACCAGGCTGATGATACGCTTCATGGCCCGCACTGAATATTGCGAGTTGCGGCAGATCGACGCGACAAAGTCCTTCACCCGGTCTTCGATTTCCTCGTGTGGCAAAATCTCATCAATCAGGCCAGAGCGCAGCGCTTCTTCTGCACGCATTTGGCGTGCTGTGAATAGCAGGTTCTTGGCCATGGACGGCCCAACAATGTCGACGAGGTTCTTCACTTCTTCCAGTGATTGGGCAAGCCCCATACACGCCGGCGTAATACCAAAGCGGCTGCCTGGGGTGGCAAAACGCATGTCGCAGGCCAATGCAATACCGCATCCACCACCAATACACAGCCCCTGGATCAGGGCGATAGCGGGTTTCTGCGTAGTGTAGAGCGCCCGCATCGCTGTCGACAGGGCCTCGCGGTTCCGGTCGCGCTGTTTCTTGTCACGGTGTACTTCATCAAATTCTGCAATATCCGCGCCGGTGCTGAAAGCAACACCCCCCGCACCACGCACGATCAGTACCTTGACGTCCGGGTCATCCTCAACCTGTTTCACCAGCGCCGGAATTTTCCACCACATCTCCTGCGTCAGAGCATTGTGATGGCCTGGCCGATCAATCGCCAGCCAGGCGAGTTCGTCACCTTTTTCCAGATAAATTTCTTAACGCGGCACGTGCTCAATCCTCTAATCGATCTTAGCGGGCACTTTCACCCAACAAATCGGCCAGATCAGCAACACGGCCTATAACTATAAGCACTGGCGGCTCCAATGCCTCCAGGGCCACCTTTTCCGGCAAGTCCGACAGCGGCGCGCGACACACGACTTCATTGTCCGTTGTGCCCTGAGATACAGCCATGGACGGTTGGTCGGCGGGCATGCCCGCAGCAATTAGCTTCTCACTGATTTCCGGCAATTTTGCCAGGCCCATATAGACAACCAGCGTTGTGTCAGGGTCTGCCAAACTGTCCCAATTCAACGACAAAGGGACATCCTTGCCGCATTGGGCCGTCACAAAACGGACACCGTTGGCCACACCTCTATGGGTCAGGGGCAGGCCAAGACCCGCCATAATACCCGTGGCCGCCGTAATACCGGGTACAACTTCAAAATCAATGCCAGCTGCCACAAGCTCCAAAGCTTCTTCTGCACCCCGCCCGAAGACGTAGGGGTCGCCCCCTTTCAGGCGCACGATGGTGCCATATTGCTTGGCAAGGTCGATCAACAGTTTGTTGATGTCTGCCTGCGGCAGGGAATGGGTACCACCTTGCTTACCCACATAAATGCGTGTCACATCTGCAGGGATTTCAGCAAGGATTTCGTCCGACACCAGTCTGTCATACACGACAGCCTGCGCCTCCCGAAGAAGCCGAAGCCCTTTCAGGGTAAGCAGTTCTGGGTCGCCAGGGCCCGCACCAATGAGATAAACAACTTGCCTGGACATGTGCCGACAATATTCTCCACCTAGAAGGAATCAAGGACCTTACTGTTAATTTTCTTAAAGTTCGCAATTATTGCGACAACTCGTATGCGCCCATGTCCGGCCTGCCAACAAAGTGTCTGCCCTATGGGGCTGGCAAGCCTTACAGCGAGGCAGTTTTGCCTGCATTGACGGCCGCACTGCCTGCCACCAGGTGATAGTCCCAATTCTTCCTGTCAACGAATGCATGGTTGTTCAGTTTCAGGTTGCCGCGATCATCAACCAAGTCATCCCAGGCATTGCCTCGGCCCACCATCAAATTATTGGCAAGCACAGCCTTCTCGTTGGAGCGGTTCAACAGGAATGTCCCCCGACCCCGATCATTCACCAAAGTATTGTGGACCAGAATCAGATCTTCGACCGTCTCCTCGCATCCCTCGGCACCATAAGAGATCATATTGGTGTTTTCCGCGTGTTCCCCCTGCTGAAACACATTGCCAATCAAGAGGCTTTTCCCGCAATTCGACATATCGACCAAATAGCTCGAGCCACCGTCACCATCAATAATGCGATTATTGATCAAAGTAGTAGCCGCAGCGCGCGACTTGATATGATGCCCTCTGTCATTGTGGTGGAAGTAAGAATTCCGAACCACCAGACTTTTGCCGTTCCCCATGTAAATGGCGTGGGCTCGGGGATTCTGGTAACGCCGATAGGAAAATTCTGAGTCCTCAACAACTAGTTCGGTATCGGCAATATTGGCAACAAGAATGCCACTTTCATTGTGGTGGAAATAGCTGTTACGGACTGTCAGCTTGCCAGCTTGATGGCGAATACCCGCACCAATTCTGCTACTGCTTCTGGCGCCTGAAAACTCAATGCCTTCTATGGTGATATTTTTGCCAGAAATTACCCAGATCGCCTTGCCGTTAGAGGCATTTTTGGTCGCTCTCAAATGAACGCGCCTGTCCGGATCCGAACTGCGGATTGTCAGGTTGTTGGCGTCCCATGTCGCATAATCATCAACATAGAGGCCAGGTTCAATTTCGATGACATCCCCATTACCCGCCTGCCTGGCTGCAGCTGACGGCACCTTATACTCGCCCATAGGCCCGACTGTGATGGTACGGCCAAGTCCTTCACCCCCGCCGAATGCACCTTCAATGAAAGGAGATGTACCAGGCAGACCAAATGTTTCTGCAGCCGCTGCCGTACCTTCCTTTGGTAATGGCGCCTGACGGTAAGCCTTGGAACGCTTGCGCGGCTTGCGAGTATCCTCGGGCGGCTTATTTTGGCGCGGCTTTGCCGCTTGCGGTGCCCCGTCACCTACCGAGACAGACTCAACCTGCTCTGCATCAATTGGCACAATGATGGTTGTACCATCCTTCAGTTTAATAGTGACATCCGCCAGAACTGCCGTTGCGCCCAAGCCCAATGCAGCAACAATACCCAACAAAGCAATCCTGGCAGCATACATCACAGTTCTCCCGATTCAGGACGGGTGCTTTCCGCTCTGACCAAAATAATATGTAGGCTCGCCGGGCCATGCGCGCCAAGCTCAATCGTTTGTTCAATATCGGCGGTGCGAGATGGACCCGTGATAAAATTGACAGAACGAGGCATGGCCTTTTGCTGGCTTTGCATATGCACCCATATGTCTTCATAAGGCCCAAGGAGGTCCCGCTCATCCAGCACCACGCAATGATGACGTGCTACAAAATTGAGGCGGCTATCCTGGTGCTGATCGCTTCGGGTAATGATCGTACCGGTCTCAGCAGCTGCTGCAAAACAGTCTGACACCATCATCAGGCCGTCCTCCAGCGGCAAGTCGTTCTCGCCGGAAACCCAGTGACATTCCAGATCAACGACGTCCCATGGCAGAGCTGCCAGGGACTGCCCCAGTATCACCTTGCCGGCATAACCCTGTTTGGCCACATGGCGTGCTACCGCACCCGGGATACTTTTTCGCGCCAGGACTTCGGAAAAGGTCGCCTTATTTTGTGCCAGCTTGTCGGCAAACAGCGTGCGGCGGCGGTCTGAAGGCAACAAAGTAGAAATCGGTGCAAAGGGTTCTTGCCAGCTATGCGGTGCTGGCTGAGCATCTGGCAATCTGGAGAGGATGTGTTCGCGCGCGTTGGCCATCAGGCTGGTTCCTTCTTGCCACGTTTAGCCCACTGGGACTGGAAACTTTCCCCATCCGGGGCTCGCATGTCGCGCCAGGCAGTCCATCCCTTCCCTGCCAGTGGCAATGCCTTTATCCATCCATTGCGTGCCAGGACACGCATGCCCAGCCGGGCGCACCGCTGCACAAGCCGGTAAAGGGCAGGATGACGACCCAGCCAGCTCCACACACCCAGCCCGAAACGCATACCAGTTGGTGTCAGGTGTTGTTCAAATTCACTCTCTCGCCAATGGCGCATCATTTTGGGCAGCGGTATCCGAACCGGGCACACGGCCTCGCATTTTCCACAAAATGTAGAGGCATTCGGCAGATCGACACTATCCGCCAGGCCCGCCAGTTGTGGGGTTAGCACAGCACCCATGGGGCCCGGATAAACCGATCCGTAGGCATGGCCACCAATATTGGCATAGATGGGGCAGTGGTTCAGACAGGCACCACAGCGAATGCAATGAAGCATCTCGCGGTTTTGTGTATTGATCATCGCTGACCGGCCATTGTCGACAAGCACGACGTGAAAATTTGAAGGACCGTTCGCGTCCTTGGGGCGCTTGGGCCCGGTCAGAAAGCTGGTATAGGTGGTGGTCTCCTGGCCCGTTGCCGAGCGCACGAGAAGTCGCAGCAATGTGTGACAGGCATTCAGAGTCGGCACGACTTTTTCAATCCCGGTAACCACAATATGCGTGTCGGGCAGTGAGGTCACCAGGTCAGCATTGCCTTCATTGGTAACCAGCACGACAGAACCGGTTTCAGCGACCAGGAAATTCGCCCCGGTAATGCCGACATCTGCGTCCATAAATGTTTCTCGCAACACCGAACGCGCCTGGGCAACCAATTCTGCCCGTTCTGTTAATTTGTCCTCAAATCCATGGATCTGGTGATGCTCGTGGAAGGTCTCTGAGACCTGCTCCTTGGACAAATGAATGACAGGCGCAATGATATGACTGGGCTTTTCCTCACGCAGCTGAATGATGTATTCGCCAAGGTCTGTCTCGACGGCTTTGAGGCCTAGCGCTTCCAAATGAGGAACAAGCTCGATTTCCTCGGTCACCATGCTCTTGCTTTTAGCAATTGTCCTGGCACCCTGTTCGGCGCATATCTCGGCCACGATCTGTCGTGCCTCTGCCGCATCACGCGCCCAGTGTACACGCCCACCCTGCGCATAAACCTGGTCTTCAAACTGTCGCAGATACGCTCCAAGATGTTCGATCACATGCGCGCGTATATCACGCCCCCGGTCGCGTAATTCTTCAAATTCGGGCAGGTTCGCCGCTGCATTTTTGCGCGCCTCTACAAACCCTTCCTCAATATGGCCAAGGGCTTTTTGCAGCACCGTGTCCCTGAGCGCCTGATGTGCTTTGTCCGAGAATTGACGGCTGGTGACGTCCATCAGTCTTCCACCATGCCAGCTAGAATCTCTGCAACATGGCTAACCGACACCGACGCCCCCTGCCGGTGCAATTTGCCCTCCATATTTAGGATACAACCAACATCACCCGCAACGACACGTGTGGCCCCGGTTGCCACAATATCTTCCGCTTTGCGCTCGACCAACCGGTCGGATATGTCGGGATACTTGATGCAGAAGGTACCGCCAAAGCCACAACAGGTATCTGGCTTGTTCATTTCAGCCAGATGGATCCCTTCACAGGAGTTCAGCAGATCGCGCGGCTGGCTTTGGATATGCAACTCACGTAATCCGGCACATGAGTCATGGTAGGTAATTGTCTCATTCTCCAAGGTGACATTGGGCGCATAATGCGCAACGTCGCGCAAGAAGGTTGTCAGTTCATAGGTTCTTTCCGATAGCTCCATCGCTCGGCGATAATCGCCTCCTCCCTTGGAGAAAAGCGCAGGATAGTGTTTGCAGATCATGGCAGCGCATGAACCAGACGGGACGACAACATAGTCGTATCCTTCCAAAATCGCCATTGTATGCCGGGCAGCCCGGCGAGCTGATCGACGATCACCACCATTATAGGCAGGCTGACCACAGCAGGTCTGACCTTCGGGGACGACCACATCGTAACCCGCTTGCTCCAGCAGACACGCACTGGCAAAGCCGACATTTGGACGCATCAGATCAACCAGACATGTCGCAAAAAGTGCGACTGTCTTTACGTCACTTTGCCTGTCTTTCTGGTCGTCCGTCACAAGGCCCCACTAGTAGGTTGGCAGTTTGTAGTCTTTGTATTCGTCGCGGATTTTAGTCTTCAGCAATTTACCCGTTGCGGTGTGCGGCAGCTCATCCACAAAAACAACGTCATCCGGCATCCACCATTTGACGATTTTTTCAGAGAGATAGTCCATCACAGATTCCTTGTTAGGCGTTTTGCCTACAGCGGGCACGGCCAAGAGCAAGGGGCGCTCATCCCATTTGGGGTGGTACACGCCAATGACAGCGCATTCTGCAAGGTCAGGATGTCCAACAGCTGCATTTTCCAGATCAATGGAGCTGATCCACTCGCCGCCCGTTTTAATGACATCCTTGGCACGGTCCGTCAGCTGGATGAACCCTTCTTCGTCGATATGGGCAATATCGCCCGTATCGAAATAGCCCTCGTCGTCCAGAATTTCGCCCCCTTCACCACGATAATAACTTTCAACGACCCAGGGTCCACGCACCATCAGATGACCGCTCGACTTACCATCCCAGGGTTGTGGGATCCCTTCATCATCGGTGATCTTGAATTCGACACCGTAGACGCCCCTGCCCTGCTTGCACTTGAAATCCAGCAGGGTTTCATACGGCAGGTCTTCCATCCCGGCTTTCATGATCCCCAGACTACCCAGGGGATTAAGCTCAGTCATGCCCCAGGCATGCCCGACAGTAACGCCATACTTCGTTTCGAAAGTTTCGATCATCGACCGGGGTGCTGCTGATCCACCGATCACAACACGCTGCAGGTCCGGCAGGGCAAGGTCGTTCTCTTCGATGTGGGTCAGCAACATCAGCCAAACAGTCGGTACTGCAGCTGTAAACGTGACTTTTTCATCGCTGAGCAATTCATAGATGCTGTCACCATCCATATGCGGACCAGGCAGCACAAGCTTGGCACCGATCATCGGCGCAACATGAGGGATGCCCCAGCCATTAGCATGGAACATCGGGACTACCGGCAACACGACAGAGGAAGACCCGACGTTCAGGATATCCGGTGTCGCCGTCATCATCGCATGCAGCACACATGAGCGGTTGGAATAGAGAACACCCTTCGGGTTGCCTGTCGTACCAGACGTGTAACACATGGCCGCTGCGGTGTTTTCGTCAAAAGTTGGCCACTCATAGTCGCCATCTTCCGCCTCAACCAGCTCCTCATAACAGATGGCGTTCTTCAAGCTCGTTTCAGGCATATGCTGCCGATCAGCCATGATGATAAAACCCTGAACAGTCTCCAATTGCGGCTCCAGCCGCTCCAGGATCTCGACAAAACTCGTATCGGTGAAAACGTATTTATTTTCGGCGTGGTTGATAATGTAGGCAATCTGGTCTTCATACAGCCGCGGGTTGACAGTGTGCGTAACGGCACCAATGCCGGTCACCCCATACCAGACCTCTACGTGCCGGAAGGTATTCCAGCCCAGCGTGCCGATACGGTCACCAAGTTCTAAACCCAGTTTCAGCAGGCCCTGTGCCAGTTTACGAGACCGCAGGCCAACATCACCATAGGTGCATCGATGAATTGGCCCTTCAACAGTTCGGGTGACGATTTCCTGGTTTCGGTGAAACTTCTCCGCCTGTTCCATCAACGATGACACAAGCAGTGGTCTGTCCTGCATTTGACCGAGCATATTCTGATATTCTCCCCTGCAGCTGATTTGCTCCTGCTGGGCTATCTATACCAGACTGCCCCATACAGAACAGGCCAATGTTGACATTTGCCCTGCCGGATATACCTGTGGTTTAAATCCACAATCAATAAGCCATGGATAGCTTGTTTTCGGCCCGCCGTACAAAATCGGATGGGCCCTCTCCATCAGTCAGTGCGAGCGTCACAATACCAAGGTCGAGAGGGTCTGAGATACCCAAGTCCAAAGCCTTGACCGCCTTGATAAGGCGCTTCACGGCAACATTTGCAGCGGTCTCGTCATTTTCGGGCATCAACCATGCAAACCGGCCACTTCCCCAGTGGCTCACCAGGTCACCCCGTCGACTGTCAGCGCTCAGTTGCTCCGCAAGTTTGGCCAACACTCGGTCACCCGTCACCTGGCCATGCTTTTCATTAATTTCTGTCAGGTTGCCAATGCGTGCCAGAGCCATGGACAGCGGATGTTCATGCCGACCAGCTCGTTCAATTTCCATATCCAGGAACGCGTTGAATGCCCGACCATTGAACAGGTTTGTCAACGGGTCCATCAGGGTGCTCTGGCGTTCCCAGAACGCGCGAATACCCACGCGCACCTGCGCCATTAACTCGCGCGGTTCAAACGGTTTCGTTATGTAGGCGTCTGCGCCCATATCGAGGCCAGAAACACGATCATCCACGGAATCCTTGGCCGTCAACATAATGACATAGGTCAGCGCTGTACGCGGATTTTCGCGAATTCGGCGGCACGTCTCCATGCCATCCATCACCGGCATCATCAGGTCAAGTACGACGACATCTGAAACATGCTCGTTCAGGCGATCCAACGCTTCTTCACCATTTGCTGCCTCGCGAAAAGAGTATTTAGCGAGATCGAAGTGAACAGACAGCATTTCTCGAATGCTTGCTTCGTCATCTACAATGAGCACCTCAATCAAAGGGTCTCTAAATTATCTTCACATTGTCGAAAATTCGGGACATTTCCTGACAAGAAATCCCGAAACGCAACTGTCGTCCTTTTACCCGGCTAGCAACACTATCAAGCTCACCTTGCATCGGGAATATCAAAAACAAATTTGGTACCATGCCCTTCGGCACTCGTCGCATAGATCGATCCTCCATGCAGCTCTACCAGACTGCGGGTAATGGCCAAGCCCAGGCCTGTACCACCCTGCTCCCGTGTCTGGGACCCGTCCAATTGCTTGAAGCGGTCGAAAACCGTCTCGAGTTG
>Ga0181582_10005356_pt1 | contig 10352 bp, 10 predicted proteins | sample 071ome_32_FD_132438 | JGI IMG/M metagenome (GOLD analysis project Ga0181582, IMG submission 132438) | Coastal salt marsh microbial communities from the Groves Creek Marsh, Skidaway Island, Georgia - 071405AT metaG (megahit assembly) | ecosystem: Environmental > Aquatic > Marine > Intertidal... | reverse complement strand
ATACCTTTGCCATCATCATCGACAATCAGTTCGAGGCCATCTGTCCGGCGGGCACTGACCAAAATACGCTGACGTGCGTGTTTACAGGCGTTATCCATCAGGTTGGCGAGCATCTCGGTCAGATCCGTTTCATCGCCATGAAAAATGCTGCTGTCGGGAATATCCAGTTCAATCGACAAGCGGCGCTGATGGTAAATCTTGTCGAGGCTGTTGGCGATTTTTGCAGCCACAGTGGAGACTTCGATATGTTGAGCCAGACCGGTTTGTCCCATCATTGCTGCACGTTGCAAGTGATACTGAATCATCTTGTCTATATAGGGCAGTTGCTGGTCGAGTTCGAGGCTTAACTGCTGATCGTCCCGGTCTCTGGCAGTTTGTAATAATGCTAATGGCGTTTTCAGACTATGGGCAAGATCACCGAGACTTTTGCGGTATCGCTGCTGGGCATTTTGGCTATGTTTGATCAGTGAATTAAGGTGCTCTTTGAGGCTGCTCAGTTCTGTTGGATAATGCTGTTCAAGCTGGTTTTTAGTACCATGCTCGACGCTTGTGACTTCTTCAATGAGTTTTTTCAGTGGTCGTAAACCCCAAACCATCAAAACCAGCTGAACGGCGAGTAACACGAACAGACTGCCGCCAAGCCAGATAATCAATTGCCGCAAAAAACCATTCATCTGCTGATGGTGGTCTTTTAAGCTGCTGACAATTGTGATCAGGTATTGACGGGAATTGCCGAGTTTGTCATCCCAGCTAATCGTCGAGTTAAGAATATAAAAATCATTTTGCTGATGAAAATGCGTATGCTTATCCGCGGGCTGCTGACGAAACGCATCAAATGCGGATATGTCCCCGGCTGAACGGGAGTGCCAGTCAAAGTTTTCACCCCTGATGCCGGCATAAAGACCGCTACCGCTTTGATTGAATTTTTGCAGTAAGACAAAATCCGGCATTTGCAGATGACCTTGTTGATCTTCTCCGGCGGCGGACAGCAAGATAACGCGGTAACTTTCCAGCAGATTTTGCAGGCCGCTTAAAGCGTGCTCGGCATAAAGCCGCTGAATTGCCCAGCCGGCGATGGCCAGAAATACCGCCATCATGCACAGGGCACTGACTATCAGGCGTAAGCGTAATGACTGTTTCAAGGCAGCTCTGCTGTCAGGGTTAATCGATAACCGCGGCCACGAACGGTTTGTATCGGTTTGAGACTGTTGTCCGGGTCAAGTTTTTTGCGTAACCGTCCAACAAAGACTTCGATGACGTTGCTGTCCCGATCGAAGTCCTGATCATAGATATGTTCTGTCAGTTGTGTTTTGGAAACGACCTTGTCACTGTTAAGTATCAGGTACTCAAGTACGCGGTATTCATAACTGGTCAATTCAACCGGCTTTTGCGCCACGCATACCTGCTGGCTCGACGTGTCTATACTGATAGGCCCGAGTTGAATCAGTGGACTGGCTTTGCCTGCTGAACGACGCAGCAGCGCATTGAGGCGGGCAAGCAGTTCTTCAAAATGAAAGGGTTTGACCAGATAATCATCTGCACCGGCTTCCAGTCCTGTCACTTTATCCTGCCAGTTGCCGCGTGCGGTCAAAATAAGAATCGGGTAAGTGAAGTTTTGCTGGCGAACCTGCCTGACAATGTCAAGGCCGGATAGTTTTGGCAATCCGAGGTCAATAATCGCCAGGTCCAGAGGATATTCCGTAGCCTGAAAAAGTCCACTTTGACCATCGGCAGCTGTATCGACACTATAACCGCTTTGTTGCAGCTTTTCTGTCAGTTGCCGGCGCAGTTTATCTTCATCTTCAATCAACAAAAGTCGCATCGGATTGTTACTGGCTGGCGTTAATGCTGATACGTCTTACCCGACCGTCGCTAGTCAGAATACGGACCACGTAGATGGTTTGTGCATTGTTGCTCTGGGTATCAACCGAGAGTACCTGTCCCGGCGCGCGCCGCTTGGCAATCTCGACTGCCTCTGCTGCCGAGCTGGCGCTATCGGCATATAACAGACCGGAAAAGAGCAGGGCAGATAGCAGCATCAGCGTTTTCATGAGTCCAACCTTGTGTAGATGGCTTGTTACCGCAAAGCCTGCAGTAAGCCGCCCCGCTGCAGATTGTCTGCGGATGCGGGGCATTTTGTAAATCACAGTTAAAATTTTATCGGTAATTTAAAAATGATAACGCTGTTATGATTTTTGGCATAGTGGTGTGGCTCATAATAGTGATGGCCGTAAAAGCGTTTATGCTCATGCCGGCTTCTCATCACGTGTCCGCGATGATTCTGATGACTATAATGTTTGTCGTACCCCCGGTAATGATGATCGTGTCGAGATTTTCGATGACTTTTACCAGAGTACTGATAAGCGCCATGATGATCTTTGCTCTGATAACTTTTTACACGATGGTCGTGACCGTCACCGGCTGTGACGACTGAGGTAAACAGACTCAAAGCAATGAATAAAGTTGCAAGGCTAATGGATTTTTTCATGATATCTCTCCGCTAAGTTTTGTAATGAAACGGTTTCAGCGTTTCTGCAGGAGATAATAGAGAGCCTTGCCTGAACACAAGCTGAACGGAATGGCGGTTTTTTTACCTTATGCCTGAGTGGTTTTTACCGATTTTCCTGATAGTCTGATTAACAGGTATGTGTTTAACTAGGTTGGTTTATGTCAAAGAGTGATTGCCTATGTCTGCGGATGAAATAAAAAAAGCCTTTGATCTTTCGGCTAAACTGCTGGCGCATAAGTCCTATCAATCACTTACCTATGCGTTTATTCATTATCTTACATCCCTGCAGCAGGTTGACTCTGTTGCCTCTTATGAGGTGTTCGGTGACTGTTGCGAACAGGCTGATTATTCAATACGACGTTTTCCGTTAACCCTGGATGAAGATTTTCGTGATGGTAACAGCGAACTGTTAATCGAGTTTCTTAAAGCAAGCAAAGGCGGTATTACCCAGACCATCAACAACCATCAAAGCTGGGTTTTTCTGGATATCATCAAAGACGTAAAACCACGCCGCTGTTTGTTGATAAAAGGCACCATCACTGATGCCGAGCAGGTCATGATTGAAGGTCTGTTTTCGGTTTATGCCAATCAGGTGGCACTGCTGGACTCCAAGGAACGTGACCAGTTGACGGAACTGGCTAACCGTCAGACTCTGGATACCACGCTGAATGATCTGGTAGTTTTCTACCGCAACTCAAAAAATCATAGCACCCAGCGTTTTTCCTGGATCGCCTTGCTGGATATTGACCATTTCAAGAAGATTAACGACGAATTCGGCCATCTTTACGGTGATGAAGTCCTGGTGCATTTTTCGCGTCTGATGGAACAGCAGTTTCGTCACACCGATTTTGTATTTCGTTTTGGTGGTGAAGAGTTTGTGGTGATTCTCAATAATATCGACCTTGCCGGAGCGATCAACTCACTTGAACGTTTTCGCAAAGCTGTGGCTGAATTTGAATTTCCTTCCGGTCATATTTCCGTCAGCATAGGCTTCACCATGGTTGATCCTATTGCGCCACCATCGTTGCATATCGAATATGCTGACCGCGCGCTGTATGAAGCCAAACATCGCGGGCGTAATCAAACCGTGCACTACGAAGATATCAAGCAAAGCATTCACTACAAAGTCAATGATATCGAGATGTTCTAGCAAAAAAAAACCCGTCCATGACAGAACGGGCATAAAACCCAACGATATAAATAAGCGCTAATCATTATCCTGAAAGCGTTTTGAATGCCTATCGGGAAAATCGGAAGATTGATTTCCGATTTTTCTTATAGTGCTAAAAACTCGGATATGCATAGCCTTACGCTTAAGCGTACAGGTTTTTTGTGATATGTGAAGCTTTTAATTCGCGAATTTTATTGCGTCGATTTTTATAGTTGGCTAAAGTTCACTACAGCCCGCTAGAGGCTGAATAATTTTAATAAAACTCAACGATAATTCAGGAAGGCTTAACTCATGACAAGGACTCTGAATCGCCTGGCTTTTGGCCTGGTTGTTGTTGCGGCGTGCGTGTTTAATAATGCTCAGGCTCGAGACCCGTTCGCTTCGACCGAAGATCAACCTTTTGCTCCCTCTTATATAACAACTGTCGGTGATCATACTAAACTCAGCGTTGATCAATGGACGGACCCGAAAATTTGCGGTCAGTGCCATGTCGAACAATATCGCGGCTGGAATGGTTCGATGCACTCTAATTCCTTTAAGGATCCGGTTTTCCAGGCAGAATGGGCGCTGGCAGTCAAAGCGACCGACGGTAAATTTGAAAATCACTGTGCCGGTTGTCATTCTCCGATCGGTACGGTCACAAAGACCATTAATTTCGATCCGACACTTGGCAAGCATGGCGGCTTTACCGCTCCGGATATTGCCGCTCAGGGCGTGACCTGTGATGTTTGTCATACGATTTCCGGAACCAATATCACCAAAACAGCGGTTCTCGAGCATGGTAACGCCTCGTTTGTCATGGATCCCGGCAACGTCAAGCGCGGACCGCTCGACGATGCTCAATCACCTTATCATCTGACCGAAGAATCTGATCATCACAAGGAATCCAAATTCTGCGGCAACTGCCATAATATTTTTCATCCGGTGAATAATTTCCCGATTGAACGCACTTATGACGAATGGAAATATTCGTTATACGCGCAAAAGGGCATTCAGTGTCAGGACTGTCACATGGTCTCGCCCGAAATTGCAGCCAAAGTTGCCGATACACTGACGCGTCCACAGGACATGGATGAAGCCTCACTTCATGGTTTCGCGGGTCTTGGCGGTAAATACCGCAAACTGGTTCACCGGCATGGTTTTACCGGTGGTAACGCGGTCATTACCGCGGCACTGGGTAAGAAAGACGATGAGAAATACGAAGACCTTGGCCGTGATGAAAATGTCATCGAGGCCAAAAAGCGTCTGCAACTGGCGGCTGAACTGGAAGCGGAAGTTGTTCCATTAAGCGGTCCTTTGCATGAACTGCGGGTTACTGTCACCAATAAGCGCGCCGGTCATAACCTGCCAACCAGTCTTACCGAAGTTCGTCAGGTCTGGCTTGAAGTTGTTATTACTGACAATAACGGTAAGGAACTGATGCGTTCCGGAACTCTAGATGAACATAATGAATTGCCGGCCGACACCATGATTTTTAATGCCAAAGCGGTTGATAAAGACGGCAACATTACCGTGAATCCGTGGGAAATCGTGCGTTTCATTGATAACACCACGATTCCGCCGCGCGGCCATAAAGTGGTCAAATATCCATTTAACCTGCCTGATGATGCCAAGGGTGTCAAAGTCAGTGCCAAACTGCACTATCGTTCATTCTCCCAATATCTGGCTGACAAACTGCTGGGTAAAGGTGCTGTTAAAGTCCCTTATGTGGAAATGGTGGATTTGCAACAGGCATTTGATACAGCAAAGCTGACGGTCAAAACGGCTAAAGCCGCGCATTAATCAGGGAGTCGACAATAATGAAACTAACAAAATCAACCAAAGCGCTGGTTCTACTGCTAGCTACAATCGGTATTTCGGCACCGCAGGCGAAAGATAACAACAGCGGCTTTCAGCCTTTTGCAGATTTTATGAGTCTGCCGATGCCGGGTGCGATGACTAATTTGCCGATTCCGCCTGACACCGATTACAAACCTTTTGTCTGGAGTCGGATGGTATCGAACACTGCCATTAAACCTTTCGACATCAAAGCCATTGAGTCGGGTGAAGCCGAGGCATTTGCCTGGAGTATGCCGATTATTCAGATTGTCGGCATGGGTAATCCGCTATCCGGTGAGCGTCTGGCTAAAACACACCGCTGTGCCAAATGTCATGGCGACACTGGTATTGCCGAGGATAACGATACGCCAAGTATTGCCGGTCAATCCCGTCCTTACAGTTTTAAGCAGATGGTCGAATACAAGCATAAATTCCGTGAAGAAAAGCAGATGAACAAGAAAATGCGTGAATTGTCCTATCAGGACATTGCCGATCTTGCCGCCTTTTATGAGATGCAGAGACCCGAAGAAAGCCCGGTTCGCAAAGCCGTTGATAAAATTCCGGTGCTGGCTCAGCACGGCGATAAAAAACGTTTGCTGATTGCCTGTCAGGACTGTCATGGTCACTGGGGTGAAGGCATTGGCTTTGAAGCTCCAGCGATTGCCGGGCAGAAGGCGGAGCATTTTATTGAGACGATGAACGCCTTTAAAGAGGGCGATCGTGAAAATGATATGTACGGTCGGATGCGCTTTATTACCCAGCAACTGACAGATGATGAAATTGAAGAACTGGCAGCCTACTATGGTTCACTGGAATCATTGAAAGATGAATAATCTGCCGGTTTAATTTCCTCTTAAGTCATTAAAGCCCGCTCCAGTAGCGGGTTTTTTTATCCGTATAGGGAAATTCGTAAGTCAAACTTCTGATTTTCCTGATAGCTAAAACTTTACTTTAAGCCATTATTAAGACTGTAATTTATATCTTTTTAATTTTTAGCGTCAGGATTCATTATGCCAACTGTGTTGTGGTTACAGACGGGCGCCTGCAGTGGCGATACCATGTCTATTCTGTGTGCCGACAGACCATCACTGGAAAGCCTGGTAGATTTTTATAATGTCGAGATTCTCTGGCAGCCCTCGCTGTCTCATCAGCCGGTCAGCCATCTGGCTGAAACCATTGATAAAATTCTCAACGATGAGTTGACCCTAGATGTGCTTTGTATCGAAGGCAGCATTATTACCGCGCCTAATAATACCGGCATGTATGATGTCTTTCGTGGCCAGTCAAAAATGTCGATTGTTGAAAAACTCTCGGCCAAAGCCGCCTACGTTGTTGCCATGGGTACCTGCGCTGCTTACGGTGGAGTGCATGCCAGTGGCAGTAATCCTTCAGATTGTATCGGTTTGCAATTTGAAAAAGCCCAGCCGGGAGGTTTGCTGCCGCCGGACTGGGTATCCAAAGCCGGTCTGCCGGTGATTAATCTGGCCGGTTGTCCCTGTCATCCTAATGTCATGACTCGAACACTGATGTTGCTGGCCAGCGGGCAGACAATTGAACTTGACCATATCAACCGTCCGCAAATCTTTTTCCAGACTCTGGTGCATCAAGGTTGTACCCGCAATGAGTATCATGAGTACGATATCGAAGATCATGCGCCGGGCGGGCGGGCCTGCATGTTTTTTAATCTCGGCTGTCGCGGTCCGTTAACCGAAGCTATTTGTAATCAGGAACTGTGGAATGGCCGTAACAGTAAAACCCGTGCCGGGGTGCCTTGTGTCGGATGTACATCGCCGGACTTTCCAATTGCCGAATCGCTGTTTGCAACCCGCAAAATGGGCAATATTCCGCTGGAATTACCATCCGGTGTCGAGCGTGCCAAATATATGGCTTACAAAAATCTGGCTAACAATGCGGCACCGCAACGCATTAAAGACCGCCGAATGAAACCCTGAGGCTGAAAATGAGCGACAAGATTACTCTGGATATAGATCTTAACCGGGTAGAGGGTGACCTCGAGTTTCAACTTGACCTGCAGGACGACAAAGTTGTTGATGCTCGCTGCAAAGGCATTATGTACCGAGGCTTTGAACAGTTATTGATCGGCCGTGATCCGCTTGATAGTGTGGTCATGACTTCGCGCATTTGTGGTATCTGTGGTACCGCTCACATGTACAGCGCAGCTCTGGCACTGGAACAGATCTGGCAGATTGATGTGCCGCCGCTGGCAACACTGGTGCGTAATCTGTGTCTGGGTGCGGAATCCGTGCAAAGTGATTTGCGTCATAGTCTGCTGATGTTTACGCCGGACTTCTGTAACCCGCAATATGCCGGTCGGCAGTTTTATGCCGAGGCTATGAGTGCTTTTGAACCTTTCAAAGGCCATCTCTATCGGGATGTCCTGCGTTTTTCCCGGCATTTGCTGGAAATCGTCGCGATCTTTGGTGGCCAGTGGCCGCATTCATCCTATATGGTGCCCGGTGGCGTCGTTTCCGAACCGACTGCTTCGATGGCTGCCGAAGCGCTTGATATTGTTTATCAGGTGGCCCAATGGTATGAACAGAAAATGCTCGGTTGTTCACTGGATGAATGGCTGCAGTTAGAGACAGCGGATGATTTTTTTGCCTGGCTGGAACAGCATCCGGATACCGGTGTAGGTCTGTTTAGTCGTATCTCGCGGGATGTCGGCCTGCAGTTTATTGGTTCGGGAGCTGCCAATTATCTTAGCTATGGTGCTTACTGTGATCCCGATAGCTGGGGTTATCAGCCACACAACCATAAGCATCTGGCTCGCTCCGGCTTTTACCGGATTGCAGAAAATGGTGCATCACAGTTAATCGATTTTGATCATCAGTTGATTCAGGAGCATGTCAAACATTCCTGGTTTTACCTGTATGAAGGTGGCAAACATCCTTACGATGGTGAAACCCAGCCGAACTACATGCCTGACAGTCATCGCTATACCTGGGCCAAGGCACCGCGCTATAACGATGAAGTCGTACAAACCGGGCCGCTGGCGGAACTGGTCATTGATGGTGACCCGTTGTTGACCAGCCTGTTACATAAGGAGGGCGATAATACCTGGCTAAGGCAGTTTGCACGTTTTCACCGGCCGGTGAGAATGCTTAAGCAGCTCGCGGATAACTGTCAGCAAATTATGCGCAGGGCAGGTGAGCCGCATATTAATCCGCTACAGGATTCCCAGCGCCAGGATGGTGATGGTTATGGTCTGGTTCAGGCTGCCCGGGGGGCTTTAGGGCATTGGGTGAAAGTTCGCGATGGCAAGATCAGCAAATATCAGATCATCACGCCAACAGCCTGGAATGCCTCACCTAAAGACAGTCAGGACCGTCCCGGGCACTGGGAAAAAAGTGTCGTGGGTCTACAGCTCAATAACGCAGATGATCCTCTGGAGATCGGTCATATTGTTCGTTCACATGATGCCTGTCTGGTTTGCACCGTGCATATGCTTGACCCGCTCGACAAAGACAAGCCCGCACGCAAGGAAAATTTCCCGGTATGATTAATATCGTCTGTTTTGGTAATGAATTACATGGTGATGATGGCATTGGTCTGGCTGTGCACGATTATCTTGCCGGTATGGCTCTGCCGGCAGGTGTATCGTTGTTTTATGCCGGACATAATGGCCTGAATGCATTGCGCTACTTTGAAGATTGCCAGCAGGTGATTATTGTTGATGCCATGCAGCCTGATGGCGAGCCGGGGCGTATTCACCAAATCAATGCGCATCGTTATCTGGCTCAGCTCAATGATGTCAATCCATTATCATCGCATCGTTTATCAATACCCGAACTTGTGAAAGTCTTATACAAGACCTTGCGTCAACCACCGAGAGTTGAGCTCTTTGCCCTTGAGGCGACGGCTGTGACCGGCTTTAAACCCGGTTTATCAAAAGCTGTCGGCGATCGCATTGAATGCTTTGCAGAACAGGTTTACCGTTATGCTGCGAATGTGCAGTTGGCTTTGCATAGTGCGCGTTTTCAGCTGGATGCGGCAGGAGCAGGGGTAGAGGTATGCAGGTAATTGTAAAAGATCTGCAGACCGTCGATTGTCAGTCTACTGCTTGCTGGTCAGGTCTTGTGACATTGCCCGAAGCCCGGCATCCGGTAAAGATACTGATTTTTCAGCATGCTGATGGCTTTAATGCGATCCGGGCACGCTGTCCGCACCAAAGTGTGGATTTAACCGGTGAAGCACCTGATGAAAATGGTTTTGTTACCTGTCCGTTACATAATCTTCAGATCAATCTGTTAAGCGGACCTTATAGCCTGCAGATTGAGCAGCAGGATGATGAATTCTATTTGGTTTTATGATGGATATTGCGCGATTACCTGTTGACGATAACCCTGACGAAGAGCTGATGCTGTTACGTGCGGAAGTTGCGGCTTTGCGCGAAGCTGCGACTGCTCAGGAAGCTTTTGTTGCAGATATGGCCAGTCAGCTTGATGCGATTATGGCCGAGGGCATTGAACAGTATCAGGTAAATCGCCAGCGCACCGGGCAACTGGAAGCGCTTAACCGGCATTTTATGCAGGTTACCAATAATATCGATATCTGGATTATCACCACCGATACCCAGGGTTGCGTCGACTCTCTCAATAAAGCGGTTGAAAATCACCTTGGTCCGGATGCCATTGGACGCATTGGTGCGTTGATTGATAATTTATTACCTAAGGACCTGGTTAAGCGGCTGGCCGAGCAGGTGCAGCCTAATCAACTGTTAAGTGTTTCCAATATCTATAATTACGTTAAGCAATTTAATCATTTTAGCGATGAAGTCCTATTTAATGTTGCCGGGCGTGTTGAGCCACTGGTCATGCAGGTTGATATTCGCTT
>Ga0181582_10005355_pt1 | contig 10352 bp, 7 predicted proteins | sample 071ome_32_FD_132438 | JGI IMG/M metagenome (GOLD analysis project Ga0181582, IMG submission 132438) | Coastal salt marsh microbial communities from the Groves Creek Marsh, Skidaway Island, Georgia - 071405AT metaG (megahit assembly) | ecosystem: Environmental > Aquatic > Marine > Intertidal zone... | reverse complement strand
TCGATCGCTGCCGTGCCATCGACCAGAACCTGATGACTCTTGGTCACAACCGCAAAGCATCCGTCCTCGAGTCCCTCGATCAAATACATCTCCCACAGGGGCCGGGAACGGTCGAGCGGGCGAGCCATGAGTCGGGCCACGAGCTCGTCGAGTTGTGCTTGAGTCCCCGGATTCGGCAGTGCTGAGCGGCGCACGTGATAGGCGACATCAAAGTTCGCGTCGTCGACCCACACCGGCCGTGAGAGTCCCCACGGAACCTCACGGATGCGTTGGCGGTAGCGGGGAACGTGGGCGATGCGATTACGGATCAGTCGCACGAGTCGCTCGTGATCGAACCCGCCCTCGGGAGGCTGAAAGATCGCTAAACCACCGACGTTTCGCGGCGTCGAGGTGTCCTCAGCGAACCACAAGGCGGTGTCGACCGCGTCGAGTCGATCCATCCTGACCCCCTCCCGAGTACCCACAAGTCTTACATGCCGCCCCACCGCACGGCGGTACCACGAGAAACTCCCCGCTCTCGTACACTCCCTATGTGTCCTTCCCCCGCGTCGTAGCAGTCCTTGCCTCGGCCGGGCTCGCCTTCGGCCTGACGGTCGCGCCCGCCTCGGCTTACGGCGACGTCCCCTCCCAGCGTGCCGTCAACACCCCGGCTTCCAGCACTGCCGCCGACGTCCCCAAAACCGCGGTTCCCGTCCCACCCCGCAAGGTCAAAAAGCCCCGCCCCGCCAGCCGATCGACCAAAGCTCGCAACGTGCCCGAACGCCCGATGGACGGTGGTACGGGTCGGCGGATCATCTACGACAAGTCGTTGATGACCGTGTGGGCGATGAACGGCAAGAACGAAGTCGTGTACCGGTTCCCGATCGTCGGCCGTTGGGATCGCCCGGTCGCGGGTGAGTACGAGGTCTACTCGAAGTCCGAGCGAAGCGGTAACCCGAACTCGAAGGTGACCTTCGACCACATGACCCGCTTCGCCCGTGGAAACGACGGCAAGACGCCCATCGGATTCCACAGCATCCCGATCTACTACGACGGACGGATGATGCACGGCATCGACCAACTCGGTTTGCCGATCGCAACCGGTGGCTGTGTGCGCATGCATGAGGACGACGCTGAGGCTTTGTACGAGTGGTCGAAGATCGGCGACCGCGTTGTTGTCCTCGCCTCCCCTTGACGTCACGGGCCGCGGTCCCATGCCGTAGCGATGCGAATGGAGTCCAGACCGCAGGCGTGGTTGGTGACGGCTATCGAGTTCAGGTAGAACGCGAGTCAGCGCCGCTTCTTTTTGGAAGAACTCTTGCGGTTGCTTCGCTCAGCTCGTCGTCGCTCGGCACGCGAGGCGTTCGGGTCGACCTCGACGATGCCGTCCGCTTCGGCTTCCATCTCCCCGTGGAGCACGCCGCCTGATTCGTCGGGGGCCGAGTACTCCATGTGATCGGGGCGTGATGGGCCCAGGCCTGGTGCTTCGATGGTCGGCGACGCCTCCTGCTCACCCGCCGAATCAGCTCCCGCTGCGACCGCAGCAGCGATCGCTGCTCCCGCATCGCTGTCGCTGGCATCCGAGAGCACGTCGATCTGCTCGGCGACTTCGGGGGCTACCTGCTTTTTGACCTCGACTTCAACGTTGAATGCGTATCCGACGGTCTCTTCCTTGATCGCATCCATCATGGCCATGAAGAGGTCGTATCCCTCACGCTGGTACTCCACGAGCGGGTCTCGTTGGGCCATCGCCCGAAGGCCGATGCCGTCGCGGAGGTAATCCATTTCGTACAGATGCTCACGCCACTTGCGATCCAGGACCGTCAATATGACCTTGCGCTCAAGCTCTCGGGTGACGTCTTCGCCCAACTCGCCTTCCCGGCGACCGTAGGCGGCTTGCGCGTCGTCGACAAGCGTCTCGGCAAGGAAGTCAGCACTCACTCCAGCGCGTCCGCCACCGGATTCTTCCTCGACCTGTTCAACGGTCACCGACACCGGATACAACTGCTCCAGGGCCGTCCACAACTGCTCGAGATCCCAATCTTCGGGATACCCGTCAGCCGTGGCCTGTGAGACGTAGCTATTGATGGTGTCGTCGATGAACGAGCGGATCTGATCCTCGACGTCCTCTCCGTGGAGCACGCGCCTGCGCTCGCCGTAGATGACCAGCCGCTGCCGGTTGAGAACATCGTCGTACTTCAAGACGTCCTTGCGAATCTCGAAGTTCTGGGCCTCGACCTGCGTCTGAGCCGATCGAATCGCGTTCGTGACCATCTTGGCCTCGATCGGGACATCGTCTGGAACGTTGAAACGCCGTAGGAAGGAATCGACCATGTCCGCCTTGAACAACCGCATGAGGTCGTCCTCGAGCGAGAGGTAGAACTGGGACTCACCTGGATCACCCTGACGACCGGAGCGGCCTCGCAACTGGTTGTCGATTCGGCGTGACTCGTGGCGTTCAGTGGCCAAGACGTACAAGCCACCGAGATTGATGACTTCGTCGTGCTCGGCTTTGACCGCATCTTGAGCTTGGGTCAGGGCATCAGGCCACGCAGCCTCGTAGGCCTCGGGGTCTTCGATCGGGGAAAGTCCGCGCTGCGTGAGAGCCGCAGCTGCCATGAACTCCGGGTTGCCACCGAGCATGATGTCGGTTCCACGGCCCGCCATGTTCGTCGCGACTGTGACGGCGCCTCGACGCCCCGCTTGGGCAACGATGGCCGCCTCACGCTCGTGGTTCTTCGCGTTGAGGACCTCGTGCGGAACACCGTTCTTCTTCAGTTCGGCCGACAGGTGCTCGGACTTCTCGACACTCGTGGTGCCGATGAGAACCGGCTGACCCTTCTGGTGCCGCTCGACCACATCCTCGACCACAGAATCGAATTTGGCCGACGCCGTGCGATAGACGAGATCAGGCTGATCGATACGAACCATCGGGCGGTTGGTGGGAATCGGCACCACGCCGAGGTTGTAGATCTGGTTGAACTCCGCGGCTTCGGTCATTGCCGTACCGGTCATGCCCGAGAGCTTGTTGTAAAGCCGGAAGAAGTTCTGCAACGTGACAGTGGCGAGGGTCTGATTCTCCGCCTTGATCTCGACGCCCTCTTTCGCCTCGATCGCCTGGTGCAGGCCTTCGTTGTAGCGACGACCCTTCAAAATGCGGCCGGTGTGCTCGTCGACGATGACTACGCCGCCGTCGAGGATGACGTAATCACGATCCTTCTTGAACAATTCCTTCGCGCGAATCGCGTTGTTCAAGAATCCGACAAGAGGAGTATTGACGGTGTCGTACAGGTTGTCGATGCCGAGTTGGTCCTCGACTTTGTCGATTGCTGATTCCAAAACTCCGATGGTGCGCTTCTTCTCATCGACTTCGTAATCAGTGTCCTTTTGGAGGATCTGCACGATCCGTGCGAATTCGGAGTACCAAGCGGTGGGTTGGTCGGCCGGTCCGCTAATGATCAGCGGTGTTCGGGCCTCGTCGATCAGAATTGAGTCGACCTCGTCGACGACGGCGAAGTTGTGTCCGCGCTGGACCATCTCGGACTTGGACCACGCCATGTTGTCGCGCAGGTAGTCAAAGCCGAACTCATTGTTCGTGCCGTAGGTGATATCCGCCGCGTAGGCAACCCGTCGCTGAGCGGGAGTCATTTGACTGACGATGACGCCGACCTCGAGGCCGAGGAAGCGGTGGATTCGACCCATCCACTCGGAGTCGCGCTCGGCGAGATAGTCGTTGACCGTGACAACGTGGACGCCATCACCGGACAGAGCGTTCAAGTAAGAGGGAAGTGTCGCAACCAGCGTCTTTCCTTCACCGGTTCGCATCTCAGCAATGTTCCCGAGGTGAAGCGCCGCGCCACCCATGATCTGGACGTCGTAATGACGCTGGCCGAGCGTGCGCCTGGCTGCTTCACGAACGGTGGCGAAAGCTTCGGGCATGAGGTCATCGAGACTCTCGCCATCTGCATACCGGGCCTTGAACTCGTCGGTCAATGCACGCAGTTCTTCATCGGTGAGCGAGGTGTAGTCGTCTTCGATGGCATTGACGGCCTTCGCGACCGATTCGAGCTTACGAAGGGTTTTGCCTTCTCCCGCGCGCAGGATCTTGTCGAGCACTCCCACGTTGCGACCTTTCGACGCTGCCGCGCACACGCGGCCCGGATCGCAGGCGCCGGGCGCCTGCCATGACTTCGCCGGAATTTCCGTCATTCCAGCGACCTAGCCCCGTCATCGTAGTTCCCGCTGGAAGACTGGGCCGCATGGCATCCACGGACCCCGTCACGCTCAGCGACGGCTCCGTCCAGCTCCGCCCGCAGCCGGCTCCCGAGGGTGCTCTGTGCTGGAGTGTCGAGCGCGTGGGTGGATCTTCGACACTGGGGAACCTGACACTGCGCGATCAACAATCTCCCCAAATCCAGGGTTCCGCATGGACCCGGGCCTGGCTGGACGTCGATGTGCCCGCCAATGCCGATTCCGCGCGGATCAACTCCCTGGCGCAGGCGGTTCGACTGGTCTCCCAATGGGCATTCGCTGCCTTAGGACTCTCGGTAATCGCCTGGCGTGGCCCCACGATCCCCGCGCTTCGGGCGATCCTGCACACTGCCGGTTTCCACGTCCATCCACTCCCCCAGAGACGAAGTTGGGACTCCGAAGGCGGCGTGCAGGACGCCTGGTTCGCAGATCTCCTTCCGCACGACGCCGAACCCATCGGAGTACGCCCCCTGACTGCGCGCGAGCACCAGGTTCTGGCCCTGATGGCCCAGGGGTTTTCCAATCAACGCATCGCCCAGGCCCTAGGGATCTCGGAGAACACCGTCAAAAACCACGTCCGAGCCATCTTGGACGCCCTGCGCGCCACGTCCAGAACCGCGGCTGTAGTACTCGCCCTGCAAAGTGGACTCGTCGGTTTCACGCCACAGGGGTGACACCTTGCCCGAAGGGGCATCGATCATCCACAGGCCAAGGAACGAAAATCCACAACAGATCAATGCGAGCACCTGCCCTGCCCACGTCGGCTGCAGGCTCGCACCATGCACTCACTGACCACGGGCCTGGTCGATCTCGTCTTGGGTCGAGTATGTGCAGGATGCGAGGAGCCAGGATCGATCCTGTGTCTTTCCTGCGAGGCCGACCTCAGGCCCCGTCCACGTTGGCGACGCGACCTTGATCTGACCGACCTGGTGGCCGGCCTTCGGATTCCCGTCGCCTGCGCTTTGGACTATCGCGGCTCCGTGCGCAACGTGCTTTTTCGATACAAAGATCACGGCATACGAGGTCTCGCAAACGCCCTTGCACCTGCACTCGGTGCTTCCATTGAATACCTCAGCGCTAGCCACCCACCACTGAACAGCGACCCGATTCTCGTTCCTATACCCACCCGGCGCGTGAATCGTCGTCGGCGCGGGTTCGATCACATCCGACTCCTCGCCAAGACATCGACTATTAGGTCCCGCGGCCTGAAGGTTTCGTCGATTTTGCGCGACACACGATCTGATCAAGGGAGCAAGAGACTCGGGGCCGCTGACCGTGAGGTGTTTGCAAGTGGAGCCTTTACGACCACGTCGGGTCTGCCATCACCACAAAGATCGGTGTTTGTTGTCGACGACATCGTGACAACGGGGGCAACTGCCCGCGAAGCCGTCGCCACCTTGCTTTTGGCTGGCGTGCACGTGGCCGGTGTCGCGACCGTCGCAGGGACACCCTGAGAAACGATTACCCGGGGTAGGTCGGTGAAGCAGCGTTCACTCGACCCGACCAACTGCCGGTGGTGTTGTCGTACACGACACCATCAGCCGCAGCTACCAATGTCGGTAGCCCGGGAGCAGCGGCAAGGGACACCGGTCCCTCCGGGGCACCTTGCAAGAACACCGATCCGCGTCCGATGCTCACCTCGATGACCTGCAGGGCGCCTGCGCTCTCACTTCCCAAGACCGCGAGTGAATCGGCACTCGACCATGCAACGTCCACCACCTCGACCAGTTTGGACTCCACCCGGATGGGATCTTGAATCGCTATGCCCACTCTTCCGGTCGGTGATGTGCGAACAACCCGAGCGAGCAACACATTGGTGCGAGGTCCCGCCTGGACCAACAAAGCCACCCGGGTTCCGTCTCGTGACGGCACCGCGGCACGAAGAAGTTCCCCGGCGCGCAGACCCTCGACATCGATGGGGAACGAGCGGCCGGTGGGTGAATACAGCAGCAATTCACCGTCTGAATCGACCATCCAGACGTTGTCCGGACCGTCGAAGGCCAAGGCGACCGGCTCGTTGATCGATGACAATTCAAAAAGACTTGCCCCAGGCAGGATCGGACCGGACCACATGCCACCGTCCACATCCACTCCGGCAATCCGGATCGCGCCCTCGGAAATCGCGATATCCACGAGCAACGGCTCACGGGTTCCGGCCTGTCCCGATATCGGGATGGTCCCGCCGTCGATGATCTCTCGAACTCCGATAGTCGAAGCGACGTAGGCGGCTGTGCCAACACCTACGCCCGACGGATCAACATTGGGCCATGCGTCTCTCGGCTGTGGGTTCACGACACCGGGAACAAAGAGGGGCTGTCCAGCGGAGGTGATATTCACCGCCTGGACGTCTGGGAGTTGTCGAAGCGTCCACACCAGTTGCTGGGACAGCGCCTCGCGAGAGGCATCATCGGCTAGCTGGGCAGATGCATCGAGGTCCACCTGCGCAATTCCCGCGTCGATGATCACCGCATCGATGTTCAGGTCGACGCCATCGGGGAACCCGGTGCGGACTGCCGGCCGTAACCACTCGTTCGGCCCGTCCAAAAGCCGTCTGACCAGGGTCGTAGCGAGCCCGGGACCGATCACCGGAATCATCCGAGAGTCCGGGACCAAGATCTCGAAGGTTGGATTGAAGAAATAGAGGGCGTAGGACCGAAAGGCCCGATCGACATCGTTTTGCGAGAGCAACAGCCCGTTCGGTAGCCGATCGATTCGCAGACCCTCCTCGGTCTCGATCAGCCCGAACGTTGTCGTCGCTTCAGTACCCGGTGCCTCGACCTGATAGCGACCGCTGGGCCCGATGACACCCGCTTGGGCCGCGGAAAAACGGATGTTCGGTCCCGACTCTGCGAGTGAGGGGGCACCCTCGTAAACAACGACTCCCGATGAAGAGTCCCACCGATCACTCGCCTCGGTCGTGAGGTATTGCCGGGCCACCGCGTGATCTCCGTCGAAGGAGGCGCTGGCGTCCAGGAAACCCTGAACGATCTCCGTAGCAGTCATATCGGGTCGGGGCGGTCGAGCAATAACTCGGATGAACTGATCGACGTTGTTCCCCGAGACCTGCTCCCCCTGCTGAATCGGCCCGCTGGTGGGGACCTGCGCGGTGAACGCCTGAGGCACGTTCCCGCAACCTGCCACGGCCAAAGACGCAACAACAACGAGCACGAGTTGCTTCACTGTCTCTCACCGCCGTCGTTATCCAAGGCCACCGTGACAACGATCGAATCCGGATCCGTAACCACGCTCTGGGGCAGCCGCTCGTCTTGACGCACACTGGGGCGGTCTCGACTGAAGGCACCGTCGGAATCGCTGCGATCTTCGCCCGGGTCGATGTCGGCAATTTCTTCCGACAACGGCAGCACCGCGTGGGTGACGGGTCCACCCGCAGAACGAGGAAGCGTCAAGCGGAAACACGCTCCCACGCCCGGCTCACCCCAAGCTTCGAGCCATCCCCCGTGCAGGCGGGCATCTTCCATGGCGATAGCCAAGCCCAGCCCCGTGCCGCCCGTTGTGCGCGCTCGAGCCGGATCCGCTCGCCAGAACCGATTGAAGACAAGCGCAGCCTCTCCGGGTCGAAGCCCCACGCCGAAATCGCGCACGGTCAGCGTGACAACATCCGGGTCACCTGCAAGTTCGACGAGGACTCCCGTTTCGTCGCCATGTTCGATCGCGTTGTCGACGAGATTTCGGACGATCCGATCTATACGCCTGGCATCGCACACGACGTTGCATGGTCGCTCGTACGATGCGAACCGCACTCGCAGGTTCTGACTGTCCGCCAGCGGAACACTCCCGTCGATTACCCGCTGGACGAGGGTGGCGAGGTCGACGGAATCGCTGTCCAACTTCGCCGCACCAGCGTCGAAACGCGATATCTCCAGCAGATCGCTCAGCAATGCCTCGAACCGATCGAGTTGGTTCTGCAGAAGTTCCGCGGATCGGGCAACTTCGGGAGTCAGCGATTCGCGCGACTCGAATAGGACATCCGCCGCCATGCGAATAGTCGTAAGGGGCGTTCGAAGTTCGTGAGACACATCGGATACAAATCGTTGCTGGACTCTCGATAACTCCTCGAGTTGGGTGATTTGGCCATCGATGCTCTCGGCCATCTCGTTGAACGATCGAGCCAACTGCGCCAAATCGTCATCGCGCTTGATCGGTACGCGCTCGTCGAGGTTCCCCGACGATAGACGTTCGGCCGTGCGCGCGGCAGCACGCACGGGAACTACTACCTGTCGGGTGACCACCCATGCGACGACCCCGAGGAGTCCGACGAGTACTAATCCTGCGGCGAGGATGGAACTTCGCACCAGGTCGAGCGTTACCTGCTCCTGACTTAAGGGGAATAGGTAGTAGAGCTCGTAGGCGCCCACGGTCGGAATGCTCAGCGGGGCTCCAACAACAAATCCCGGGACCGCGCGCCCGTCGAGGAATCTGATCTCGGTGAACGTCCACGATTGTCGTTGAGTCTCGGTGACGGCCTGACGTAGGTCCGGCGGGATACTCGATACCGCCACGAGGTTGGTGCCACGTTCGGGCGCCCCGATGTTCGGAAGACTCGATAGCAACAGCACGTCGAACGTCGCGGGTGAGCCGGCGCGCGTCGCGAGGGACGTCACCACGGTGTCGACGAGTCTCGATGGTGAAGGAGTGGATGGTCCGGTGTCCGCGGCATCGAGAAGTCGTTGGGCTTCGCCGAGGCCTGCGGAAGCTTCACCAACGGCGCTGCGTTCCTTCGCTTCGAGCAAACCGGTAGTCACGCGCGAAAGGAGAAGCAAGCCCAGCGCTCCCACGACAACGATCGACAAAACGAGCGTTGTGCTCGTAACACGGATGAACAACGAACGACGCCACAGGCGCCGGATGGCGCGGGGGAAGAAAAGCAGGATCCGTCCCATGATCACATCAGGCGGGACCGGCCTTGTACCCAACTCCTCGCACGGTAAGAACGATTTCCGGAGCCTCGGGGTCGCGCTCGATCTTGGCCCTTAGACGTTGGACGTGAACGTTGACTAAGCGGGTATCCGCCGCATGGCGATATCCCCACACCTCCTGCAGCAGCGCCTCGCGAGTGAACACCTGCCCCGGACGTTTGGCCAGGCAGGCCAAGAGGTCGAATTCGAGAGGCGTGAGCGATAGCACTTCACTGCCCCTTCGAACTGTGTGCCCATTCACGTCGATCGACAGATCGTGAATCGAGAGAACCTGCGAGCCGATGTCGTCTGTGCGGCGGATTCTCGCGCGAATCCGTGCGACGAGTTCCTTGGGCTTGAAGGGCTTGACGATGTAGTCGTCGGCGCCGGACTCAAGCCCTACGACTACATCGATGGTGTCGGACTTAGCGGTCAGCATCACGATGGGCGTTCCGGACTCAGCTCGAATTGAGCGACATACGTCGATGCCGTCGCGACCGGGCAACATCAGGTCGAGCAAGACCACGTCCGGCTTGGACGCACGAAATGCATCGACCGCCGAGTTGCCATCCGCGCAGAAGACCGGGTCGAATCCCTCGCCACGCAACACGATTCCGAGCATCTCTGAAAGGGCCGCGTCGTCGTCGACGACCAGAACGCGCCCACGAACCCGAGGGGCCGAGGAATTGGTGCTCATGAGCCTATGGTGTCACTTCGGGTACTCCGAGGAGTACAACGAGTGCAGCCGGGGTGTTATTCACCCCGTGGGCGACCATGGATGCCCCCAGGGATCCGGTCTTCCATCGCACCAGCCCGTACATCACACCGATGGGCAGGAGCAGAAAGAACCGGATGGGTTCGAAGTGGAAGACGGAGAAAGCAACGGCCGTAATGGCGATGGTCCAGAAGGCTCCCAGGCCCTTCTTTCGCAACGAGTTGTAGAGCATTCCACGGAAAGCGATCTCCTCGACTATCGGTGCTCCGACCATGACCAAGATCGCAAAAACCAACAGCGCCAGGAAGGGGCCCTCGTCGCGAAGCTCCAGTGCGACATCCCCTGCGGCGGACGAGAAGTCCCCGGCGATGGACTGTGTGATCAGCGCTACGACGGCGGCGAGCATGAGACCCACGACTCCAGCCGAGACACCCCAGCCGACGTCGCTCCATGTCAGTCGAAAACCCAGATCAATGCGCGGGCCGTTGCCC